>Ga0105240_10000347_pt1 | contig 86681 bp, 75 predicted proteins | sample KBSC54metaG_FD_80426 | JGI IMG/M metagenome (GOLD analysis project Ga0105240, IMG submission 80426) | Corn rhizosphere microbial communities from Kellogg Biological Station, Michigan, USA - KBS C5-4 metaG | ecosystem: Host-associated > Plants > Roots > Rhizosphere > Soil | place: Michigan, USA...
GATTTCCGTCCCGAATACATCAAGCTGTCGGTGCTGCACGAGCGCTTCCCCAACGTGCCGCGCATCGCGCTGACCGCGACCGCCGATCAGCAGACCCGGGAAGAAATCATCCATCGCCTGCAGCTCGAAGACGCGCGCCAGTTCGTCTCGTCCTTCGACCGGCCGAACATCCGCTACCAGATCGTCGAAAAAGCCAACGGCCGCAAGCAGCTGCTCGACTTCATCGAGAGCGAGCACCCCGAAGACGCCGGCGTGGTGTACTGCCTGTCGCGCAAGAAGGTTGAAGAGACCGCCGAATTCCTCAAGCAGAGCGGCATCAACGCGCTGCCGTATCACGCCGGCATGGACTACGCCAAGCGCACCGCCAACCAGTCCCGCTTCCTGCGTGAAGACAAGATCGTGATGGTCGCCACCATCGCCTTCGGCATGGGCATCGACAAGCCCGACGTGCGTTTCGTCGCCCATCTCGACTTGCCCAAGAGTATCGAAGGCTATTACCAGGAAACCGGCCGCGCCGGCCGCGACGGCTTGCCGGCCAACGCCTGGATGGCCTACGGGCTGCAGGACGTGGTGCAGCAGCGCCGCATGATCTCCGAGTCGGAAGCCGACGAAACCTTCAAGCGCGTGCTCGGCATCAAGCTCGACGCCATGCTCGGCCTGTGCGAAACACTGCATTGCCGCCGCGTGCGCCTGCTCGACTACTTCGGCCAGCACGGCCAGCAAGCCTGCGGCAACTGCGACATCTGCCTGACGCCGCCGGTGTCCTTCGACGGCACCCTGATGGCGCAAAAGCTGTTGTCGACCGTCTATCGCGTCGAGCAGCGGTTTGCCGCCGGCCACGTGCTGGACGTCTTGCGCGGCATCGATGGCGACCGGGTCAAGCAATGGCGCCACGACCAGTTGTCGGTGTTCGGCATCGGCAGCGAATATGGCGAGGCCGAATGGCGCGCCGTGTTGCGCCAGGTCATCGCGCTCGGCCTGCTGACCGTCGACCATGAAAACTACAGTTCCCTCAAGCTCACCGAAGAGGCCAAGCCGGTCCTGCGGGGCGAGCAAAAGATCCAGCTGCGCCAGTACCAGAAGCCGGTCAAGCCGAAGCGCACCTCGTCCAAATCCAATTACGTCGAAACCGATCTCTCGACAGAAGAACAGGCCATCTTCGACAAGCTGCGCTGGTGGCGTGTCGAGACCGCGCGCAAGCACAACGTGCCGGCCTACGTCATCTTCCACGACGCCACCATGCGCGAGATCGCCAAGGCCAAGCCGGCCTCGCTGGACGACCTGCGCGGCGTCACAGGTGTGGGGGAAAAGAAACTGGAAACCTACGGTACGGAGATTATTAGCCTTATTCAGGAATTATCTGAGTGACATGCCCGTTGGTACGCATCATGCTTGGCAATTAGTAGATATAGTGTTAACAACCAGGGCGACAGTTGGTTGAAGACCGCCGTAGCCGGCGACTATATTTCCGCTTGCACACACAAGCATGGAGGGTATATGAAGCTGACCGATCTCAGGATAGGTACACGTCTCGGTTTGCTGGCGGCACTGTTGCTGCTGGCGACCATCTTCGTCGGGGTTCGCGGATGGATGACGCTCAACGACAGCTTTGAGCAGAACACCCAGGCGATGCAAAAAGCCGGCACCATCGAAAAAGCCATCGACTCCGCCCGCAGCGCGCAAGTGCAATTCAAGATCCAGGTGCAGGAGTGGAAGAACACCTTGCTGCGCGGCAAGGACGAAGCCACCTTCAACAAATACCGCCAGGCCTTCATCGACGAAGGCAAAGCCACCCAGGTCAACCTCGACAAGCTCACCACCTTGCTGCCGGCGCTGGGTATGGGCACTGACAAGCTCAAACAGGCGCAGAAGGCGCACGCCGACCTTGGCGTCCACTATCTGGCCGCACTCCAGAAAGAATACAAGCCGGAAGACCGCGACAGCGTCGGCCGCGTCGATGAAGCCGTCAAAGGCGCGGACCGTTTGCCGACCCAGATGATCGACGACATCGTCGCCGAAGTGCGCAAGTCCGCCGACAAATTTCGCGACGATATTACCCTCGAAGCGCAGGCTGATTATCGCGAAGCGCGCCTGACGCTGGTGGTGTCGATCGTGCTGGCGCTGATCCTCGGCAGCATCGTCACGGTCTGGCTGGTGACCAGCATCACGCGTCCGCTCAATACCGCCGTCCTGATCGCCCAGACCGTGGCCGCAGGCGACCTGCGCTCCGAAGTCATCGTCAGCGGCAAGGACGAGACCGCGCAACTCCTGCAGGCGCTCAAGGACATGAACGACAATCTGGTGCGTATCGTCAGCGAAGTGCGCAACGGCACCGACACCATCGCCACCGCCTCCACCGAGATCGCCACCGGCAACCAGGACTTGTCCTCGCGCACCGAACAGCAAGCCGGCTCGCTGGAAGAAACCGCCGCCTCGATGGAAGAGATCACCTCCACCGTGCAAAAGAACGCCGAGAACACGCAGCAGGCCAACAAGCTCGCCGCCGACGCCTCGGGCGTCGCCGTCAAGGGCGGCCAGATGGTCGCCGCCGTGGTCGACACCATGAACGCTATCGAACAAAGCTCACACAAGATCGTCGACATCATCGGCGTCATCGACGGCATCGCGTTCCAGACCAACATCCTCGCGCTCAACGCCGCTGTGGAAGCGGCGCGTGCCGGTGAACAGGGCAGGGGTTTCGCCGTGGTCGCATCCGAGGTGCGCACGCTGGCCCAACGCAGCGCCACCGCCGCCAAGGAAATCAAGGAGCTCATCGGCGACTCCGTCACCAAGATCAACACCGGCACCAGCCTGGTCGGCAACGCCGGCCAGACCATGCAGGAAATCGTCGGCGCCGTCGCCCAGGTCGCCAGCATCATGGACGAGATCACGCGCGCCAACCGCGAGCAAAGTTCCGGCATCGACGAAGTCAATCGTGCGGTGGTGCAAATGGATATGGTCACGCAGCAGAACGCCGCGCTGGTGGAACAAGCCGCCGCCGCTGCAGAAAGCCTGCAGGATCAGGCGGCCGGATTGGCGCGCACAGTCAGCGTATTCAAACTGCGCGCCTAACCTGTCCGCGATCTTACTGCGAGGCCATGATCCGGCGTCGGGCGGTGCTCGGAATCCTCACGTACTCAAGTACGTTCCGGTTCCTCCGCTCCGTCCGCCACCGGCTGATGGCCTCTCGCTACAGATCGCAAACAGGTTAGAAGAGATCAGCCCTGCTTGATGAACACCAGATCCCACACCCCGTGGCCTAAACGCAGGCCGCGGTTTTCAAACTTGGTGACGGGACGGTAATCGGGACGCGGCGCATAGCCTTCGGCGGCGTCGGTGCTGTTCTTCAATGCCGGTTCCGCGCCCAGCACTTCCAGCATCTGGATCGCATACTCTTCCCAGTCGGTCGCGCAATGCAGGTAACCGCCCGGCGCCAGACGCGACGCCAGCAGGCTCACCAGCGGCCCCTGGATCAGGCGGCGCTTGTTGTGGCGCGCCTTGTGCCACGGATCAGGGAAGAACACATGCACGCCCGCCAGCGATCCCGGCGCAATCATGTTGGTCAACACTTCCACCGCATCATGCTGGATCAGACGCATATTGCTCAGACTCTGTTCGCCGATCTGTTTGAGCAGACTACCCACGCCCGGTGTATGCACTTCCACGCCGATGAAATTCTTCTCCGGCATATCCGCCGCAATCTTCGCGCTGGTGTCGCCCATGCCGAAACCGATCTCGAACACCGTCGGCGCCGTGCGACCAAAAGCGGCATCGATATCCAGCGTCTGCTTCGCATACGGCAACAGGAACTGCGGACCGAGCTCCTCAATGGCGCGCGCCTGCGCACCGGACAAGCGACCCGCGCGCGTGACGAAGCTGCGGATGCGATGTTCGGTCGGATCGTAAAAAAGCGGTTTGCCGGACTTGTTTTCTGACATGAATGACTCGTGAAGCGAAAGATCGGAGGATGGAATTGTTATGCGGCGTACAAAAAGGTATGCAAGGAGAGCAGCGAAGGAAAGCGCCTGATCCTCTTGCACCCTGGAGCGGGTGAAGGGGATCGAACCCTCGTCGTAAGCTTGGGAAGCTTCTGCTCTACCATTGAGCTACACCCGCGTTGGGTAGGGATTATACCGGGTTACGGGTGGTTATTTCTGGCGTTGGAAATTGATGGGGACATTACTGGCATGGCCGTCCGGATGCCATGTCTTTTAAGTATCAAACTGCAAGGTCTGAAAGTTTTTAAAAAATTAGGATGATTCAAAATCTCCTTACTCCAGCATTAATTGACGAGGGAATTGCGTCCTGTAGAATCGTCCGCCGGGGATATGAAATTCGATCGGGATTATGAAAAATACAATCAAAAAATTCTACGCCTGTTTTTTCTTCATTTTTGTTGCAACCCAACTCGCTGGATGCGCCACTGCACCGGGGGCGCTCTATACCGGACTGGAGCCGCTGGAAGCCGGCAAGGGCGATATTTATCTTTACCGTACAAAAGCACTCTATGCAGTTGCACAGGCATTCGGTACACGCGTTCAGGATCGCGATAGCGGCGATCTGTATAACGGCTCCTACTTGTTGTTCCGACTAGCTCCAGGCTCTTATGAGCTTGCGGTCACTACCGGCGCATCAGGAAAGACCAGTCGCCGCAAAGTGGAAGTCAAAGCCGGTGAACGCAGTTTTTTTCAATACGATTTCCCTACTGGTTTATTTGCTAATTTCATGTTTCTTGGCGCGGAGATTGAACCCCGTAGCCAGGCTGTCGCCGAGGTGGATTTGAAGGGATTGTCGGCGGCGCAGAAAGGCCCGACGCGAACAATGGCGCTGGACAACAGAAGAAGCTTTATCGCACTCAATGATGTCGATGCCGTACCTTTAAAAAATGCCAAGGGAAAAGCAGCATATCGGCTATGGCTGACACTAAGGACTCCACGCGCATTCGCCATTGCGAATGAAGAAAGCTGGAGGTATACGTTCGGGATGCCGCCGTTAGATCCGGGCGAGTCGCCGGACGCTGCTCTGCGAGCGCTGCAGCAATGCGCGAAAATATATGGTGTGAACTGCAAGCTTTATGCGGTCGATAATCGGGTTGTCTGGAACGATGATGCACCGGTTCAGGACAAGGACACGCCATCTCCGGCAGCAATGGAAAAATCACTTATAGATGAGGCGCCGACGATAAAAGCACCGGCAGCTGAGCCTGTGGTGCAAGTGGTTTCTACTCCCTCGGCTTTCGTTGCTCCTGCCTTGGCCCCTGTTCTCACTCCGGTTCCTTCTGCGGCTTCCGTAACAACTGCGCCACGGGTTTCCGTTACACCGATTTATGGGCAATTGTTGCGGATGAGTTACCCGGAGAGTTTCGATATTGTCTCGGAACAGAATACACCGGAGCGCTATATCCGCGTCGCTGTTCCGAGAGGCGAGAGTGCCGATCAATGGAGGCAGCAGCTGACGGTCATCGGAATGCAAGGAATGGCCGATAATCCCGTGATGACGCCGGCGGACTTTGCTGAAGGACTGTCGCGCGAGTTTGAGAAGTCTTGCCCTGCTTCCTTCTCCAGCAAACGTCTCTCCAATGGCAACGTCAATGGCTACGAGCAATCTGTCAGCATCTCCAATTGTGGAACTCCGGCAACATCCGGTGGCAACAGCGAGACGCGGCTACTGATTGTGTTGAAGGGAACGCATGACTATTACGCAATACAATGGGCCGAGCATTCAGCACCGTCGAGTACGCCGATGGCGATCGATATTCGCAAATGGCTTGGCCGTCGACAGCAAATCAGTCCTCTTTATCTATGTGACCAGAATCTCGATGGGGATGCTACAAACACAGATTGTGCAGGCGAGCCGAATAAATAAGAAAGCAGGATGAGTTTTTTCAGGACGATGCCGTGCAGAGTGCGCCGGCATCGTTTTTCATGCGTCAAAACGCACTAAAAATCCACCGAATCCGTTCTGACCTTTCCGGTCAATCAACGCTGTAGTTTTGAAAACTTTCAGACCTTGCAGTTTGATACTTAAAAAGATAAGGCAGCTGGACGGCCATGCCAGTAATGTCCCCAGCAATTTCCAACTTCAGACATAACCACCCGTAACCCGGAATAATCCGTACCCAACGCGGGTGTAGCTCAATGGTAGAGCAGAAGCTTCCAAGCTTACGACCAGCGGCCTGCGTCAGTGTTTGCAGCAGCGAACACACATGTTGCTCTTCAGTTGACCTCAAATCTCTTCTCAATACCGTTCCCATTCAATGCCATTGCTGAGCAGCATGCATGCTCAATTTTTTGCGTCATGCCCAGTTTGATTCAAGTTTATTGGTGACGATAAACTCATCGTTATTTTGTGTCTCAGAGCACGGATCAATTTGCGCCAACTTCCCGCTCAATAGTTTTCAAACCGAAGAAAGAACCAATCCCACTTTGAAAAATTGGACAGAAATTAGTAAAAATAAGAAGCGTTATTAGAAAGCATTTACAATGCGGCTTCTAGTTTTTCTTCAATAGCCAGCCTGGTTCCGGTTGCCGCAAGTTCTCTGCGGCGTGCTTGAACGTTCACTGCCAGCGACTTCATTTTTTAAAGGAAGCGACATGGCAGAACGGACGACAAAGCAACACCACGCACATCGGCAACGGCGCATCGGGTATCGGGGCGGGCAACAGCGTGCCTGGCGCCCCGGCCTCTTGCCGGTGACATTTTCTGCACTGCTGGCCGGCGCCGTATTGCCGCAGGCGCAGGCGCAAGAGACTTTGCCGCAGATCGATGTCTCGGCAGAGAGCGACAAGGAAACTGCCAAAGGCCCGGTGCGCGGCTATGTGGCGCGGCGCAGCGCCACAGGTTCCAAGACCGACTCCGCCCTGATCGAAACACCGCAGGCCATCAGCGTCATCACGCGCGATCAGATGGAAGACCGCGGCGCGCTCAACCTGCAGGAAACCATGCGCTATAGCGCCGGCATTCGCGCCGAGGCGTACGGATTCGACAATCGCGGCGACTGGAGCACCGTGCGCGGCGTCGCGCCGGTGATTTATCTGGACGGCCTGCAGATGTCCTTCGGCAGCTATACCAATATTCGTCCCGACGTCTACATGCTTGAGCGGGTCGAAGTTTTGCACGGTCCGTCTTCGGTACTGTACGGCCAGGGCAGCGTCGGCGGCATCGTCAACATGACGTCGAAGATGCCGCAGGCCGAGCGCATGAACGAGATCGGCGTGCAACTCGGCCTGAACAATCGCAAGCAGATATCGGGCGACTTCACCGGCGCCTTTGATGACGACGGCAAGCTGCTGTACCGGCTGGTGGTGGTCGGTCGCGAGAGCGATACCGATGTCGATTATGTGCCCGACAACCGCACCCTGGTTGCACCTTCGCTGACCTGGCGCCCGAACGCCGATACCTCGCTGACGCTGTACGCACGCTACCAGAAAGATGTCAGCGGCTCGTCGGTGGGCTTCTTCCCGTGGCGCGGCACCTTGTACGCTGCGCCCAATGGCCGGATATCCACCAGTCGCTTCATCAGCGAGCCCGGCTTCGACGATTTCACCGCCAAGCAGCGTTCAGCCGGCTATCAGTTCGAACACAAGTTCAGTCCCAATCTGGCTTTTCGCCAGAACTTGCGTTATACCAACAGCGAGGTAAATTACCAGAGCATCTACGCGCGCTTCGGTCCGGCGCCAGCGCTCAATGCAGACAATCGCAGCATCAACCGCACGGTTTACATTAACCGTCCGCAAGTCATCAGCGCGGTGGCCGACACACAGCTGGAAGCGCGCCTCAATAGCGGCGCCCTGCAACACACCTTGCTGGCCGGGCTCGACTATCAGCGCGCCGTGACCAATGGCGTGAGCGGCTCCGGCAACACCACGGCGATCGATGTCTACACCCCGGTCTATGGCAATTACACGCTGCCGGTGCTGCGCCGCGCAGCTGAGGCAACCCAGCGCCAGACCGGCGTCTATCTGCAGGATCAGATCAAGTTCGGCGCCTGGACCGCCTTGCTGGCCGTGCGTCGCGACTGGTCCAAGTCGGACACCGTCAATACGCCGAGCGCCGCGCGTGACGACACCGCGCTGACCAAGCGCGCCGGTCTGGTGTATCAGTTCGAGAACGGCATTGCGCCTTATATCAGCTATGCCGAATCGTTCCAGCCGCTGGGCGGATTTGACTTTTACAATACGCCCTACAAGCCGACGCGCGGCAAGCAGACCGAAGTCGGCGTCAAGTTCCAGCCGGCCGGCAGCCGCTCTTCATACACCGCGGCGCTGTACGATCTGAGCGAACTGAATCGCAAGACCACCGATCCGGCCAACCCCAGCAACAGCATTCAGATCGGTGAAGCGCAAGTGCGCGGACTGGAGCTGGAGGCGACCACCGAGCTGAACCGGCAGTGGACCATGACGGCCGGCTACAGCTACACAGACGCCAAAGTGGCGCGCAGCAACGGCACCGATAACGGCAAGCGTCTGGCGGGTATTCCTGAGCACATGGCCTCGCTGTGGGCGACGTATCGTTTCAACGGAGCGTTGGCCGGCCTGACGCTGGGCGGCGGCGCACGTTATGTCGGCACATCCTACGACGGCATGGACAACAATCCGATTCCCTCGGTCACGCTGGCCGATGCCATGATGTCGTACAACGCAGGTGCGTGGATGTACCGCTTCAACGTCAACAATCTGTTCGACAAGACCTATGTCAGCGTCTGCCTGTCGCGTGGCGACTGCTTCTACGGCGCCCGTCGCAGCGCGGTGCTGAGCGCCACCTATCGATTTTGATCGGTTGCTGCCGACATGAACGAGGGAACGAGGCCGTCCGTGGACGGCCTCTTTTTTTTCGCAAGTGCTGCACGCCTTCTGCGCCTTCATCCGGACCCACGAGTTAAGCAAGCTTGGAAAGCGTCGGAAATTGCACTTAATTCTTGATTATTAAGTGAAGGCAGGTAGGTACTTTGGAAGTGCAAAATTCATCGTGACCGTGCTCACAAAAGCCCCAATGTCCGTCCCCGGCACTGATGTCATAATATCGACCCTCAGACATGCATCGCGCACTGCGCGTCCCCACTACAGAAAGCACCACGATGACACGTGCGGCCCAAGAAACCAAGCCAGCGAAAACAGCATGGATCAGCTTGCCTGACAGAAATATCAGCGCCACCTGCATGACGATCGCCTATGCCATTGCCGTGGCAGTGATGGCGCTTCTGTTCCTGGCAGCATACTTTCTGTTCGACAACATCATCATCGAACAACGCGGCAGCGCCCAGCGCGTCCACGTCGTCGAACAGCAGCGCGTGCTGTCGCAACGCATCGCACTGCTGAGTACGGACCTGTACGTCGGCGATACCTCCACTAGCGAGGCCTTGCAGGAGGCCGTCACCCGGATGGAGCAGCTGCAGGATATCCTCAGCGGCAAAGCCGACCCCGCCGCCCGTCAGCTCACCGCGGCTGAACATGAACTGTATTTTGGCGGCAACGCACCGCTCGATGCCGAGGTCCGCAGTTTCCTGGACGCCACGCGCCGCTTCATGGCGGCGACCACGATGAGCGTCGGCGACGAGGCCTACAAGGCGCTGCAACACCATTCCCGCGATCTGCTGTTGCCTGCGCTGGATCGTGCGGCTGCGCTGTTTGCCGGGCAAGCGAATGCCCGCATTGAGCAGGCACACATGGCGCAACAGATTTTGCTGGCGCTGCTGCTGATTGCACTGGCGCTGGAAGCGCTGCTGATTTTCCGCCCCTTGGTCACGAAAATTCGTCTCTACAATGCGCACCTCTACGAAATGGCCACCCGTGACCCGCTCACCGGGCTCGCCAATCGGCGTCAATTCGACGAATACGCCAACCGCGAATTCCGGCTGGCGCGCCGCACCGCCAAGCCCTTGTCGATGGCGATCTGCGATATCGATCAGTTCCAACAGATCAATGACAAGCATGGCCGCGCCGTCGGCGATGCCGTGCTGCGCCGCTTCGGCGAACTGGCGGCGCGCATCTTGCGCGACACGGACATCATCAGCCGCGTCGGCGGTGAAGAGTTTGCCTTGGCGCTGCCGGTCATGAATCTGCACGGCGCGATGATCATCGCCGAAAAACTGCGCCGCGGCATCGCTGATGATCGCAGCGACAACCTGCCGCCCTTCACCATCTGCGTCGGCGTCGCCGTCAGCGAGCATGGCGACAAGAAAATGGATGATCTCTTGCTGCGCGCCGACAGCGCGTTGCAGATGGCCAAGTCAGAGGGGCAGAATCGGATTTCCTGTTTGAACAGGCCGTTGACGGAAAGAGCAACGCCCAGCGACGCTGTTCCTCAAAATACCGGCATCACATCCTGAGCCAGACGTGGCAGCAGGATGTTGAAGGATGGCCGACAGCGGCGACGCACGTCGGACCATCCTGTTGATTTGATGTCAGGCAGTAAATTTTAACGTCATTCCCCGCAGTGCAATCCCACTGAATTCCATGTTCCAGGTTTCTCCGGCGCTCACCGGAAACGCAGCAGTCAGCGTGCCGGTCGTGATGATTTCGCCGGCCTGAATGGGATGACGGATGTCCTGTTTCGCCAGTACGGCAATCAGATGCGCCGTCGCGGCGAGCGGGCTGCCGAGGGCGTTTGCGCCTTTGCCGGTTTCACGTACGACGCTGTTGCAGAGCAGATCCACCGAACATGACGCCAGCTGTGTCAACGCATCGGTGCCCAAATCAGCCAGCGACGCACGTTCTCCCACAAACAGCATCCCATGCAATCCGCCATCGGCGATGGTGTCGGCTGCCTTGAACTGCCATCCCGGATAGTGCGATTGCACGATTTCAAATGCCGGCGCGATCCAGTCTATGCACTCGATCAGCGCGGCGATGTCCGCGTCCTCGGGCGGCGCCTTGTGGAAGTGCAGGGCGATCTCGGGTTCGATTTTTGGCTCGGCCAATCGAGCGACACTGCATGTCCCGGGCGATCCGGCGACGTGGACGATGGAGTGGTCGTACATATGGCCCCACACCGGCTCCTGCACGCCGTACTTCGCCCACATCGCGGCGTTGGTGAAGCCGATCTTGCGGCCGGCGGCGATGGCGCCTTGCGCCAGCCTTTGCTGATGGATCAGGTCGGCGACTTCATAGGCGGCAGCGATGTCGAAGCCGGACGCCTGCGAGGTGACGGGCGTGATCTGGCGCGTATGGTCTTGCGCTTGCAGCAGTTGCGCGGCAATGGCGTGCTTGTCGATGATGGCGTCAGTGGTCATGGGGCCGGCTCCGTGTATCGGTTGTTGAATGGCGGACGAGCTTGGAGCGGCCATTCTGCGCGCGCAGGCGCAGTGGCAGCAAGAGAGAAAAATTCAGCGGAAAGCGGCGACGCGCCATGTTTGTTTCAACAGACGAACAGCGCGCCGGCCTTGCATGAAAAAAACTACAGCGCGCCGCGCAGGCGCTGTACTTCGGCGATCACCTGTTGCGCCACGGCTTCCGGCGCGCCCCAGTAGTCGAAGATGCCGCCCTGGCCGGAGTTTTGGCCGCAGACCACCAGGATGCCGGTGCCGATGGTGGCCTTCAGGTGCGAGGCTAGCCAGCCGACGAAGCCGGAGTTGTCGAGCGCGGGAGGGAAGTGGAACGAGAACAGTACGAACTTGTCCTCCGCGGCCACCGTCGCATCGGCGGGCGCGAGGAAGCTCCACACTTCTTCGTCGCGGACGAAGGCCAGCGCATCGGCGACGCGGTGGCCGGGGAACTGCGCGACCGGCGTTTCATAAAACGCATAGGCGCCGTCGAAGATTTCAAGCCTGGCTTGCGCCATGACGCGGCGCAATCGGGTGGTGGTTTGTTCCGGTGTTTCCTGGCTGACGTGCATGGTGAAACGCTCCTGTGGAGTGAGGTGTTATTCGAAACCGCGAATGTCCTTGTCGTTGAATTTCGGCAGCGTCCAGTGATAGCGGATCGCCAGCAGCCGGAACAGGAATCCCACGCCTAGGGCCGTCAGCGTCGACACCGATGCATCGATGTCCAGCCACAGCATGCCGACGTACAAGCCGCCCGTGACGAGCGACACGCTGGCATAGACTTCGCGTTGCAGCACCAGCGGGATTTCATTGCACAGCACATCGCGCAGCAGGCCGCCGAAGACGCCGGTGATCATGCCGAATATCACCACGACAAAGGGATTGAAATGCGCGAAGCCGCGGGCGATGTCGCAGCCGATGATGGTGAAGGCGACCAGGCCGAGCGCGTCGACGATCAGGAAGGCCGACTTGAAATGATGCATCTTGCGCGCGGCCATGGCGGTGACGACGGCGGCGCAGATGGTGAAGGCCAGGTATTCAGGATGCGCCACCCATCCCAGTGGATAGTGGCCGATCAGGATGTCGCGCACGGTGCCGCCGCCGAGCGCGGCGACGGTGCCGATCAGGCAGATGCCGAACAAGTCCATCTCACGGCGGATGCCCATGATGGCGCCCGACATGGCTTCGGCGGAAATGGCGATCAGGTAGATGGTGTACAGCAGCATCGGCGTTGGCCTCGTTTTGTCGTTGTCTAAGAATACCGGAGATGCCGGTTCCGCGTCGCTTCACATCCTGGTCAAACCAGCAAATCCTGCCGCTCCTGCACGATCTCCGCCACCAGCTCGGCAATGCGCTGTACGCGCGGCGAGCGGCGCAGGTCGGGATGCACGGTGAGCCAGAGTTCGCGTTGCCACGGCGGCTGGCCGCTGTCGAACTCCGTCAGTTCGGTGTCGCCGCGCGCGATGAAGTGCGGCAGGATGGTCAGGCCGAGGCCGGCGCGGCAGGCCTGGTGCAGCAGCGAAAAATCATTGGCCGTCATGACATGTGGCGCGCCGTCGGCATACTGCGCCAGCCAGGCCTGGTGCGGGCCGCCTTGCAGCGCTTCGCCGTAGCCGATGAAGTCACGTTTGCTGCGCGCCGTGCGTTTCCAGCGCACGTGGCCGTACAAGCCATAGCCGGCATTGCCGAGGCGGCGCGCCATCAGCCCGGGATCGTCCGGGCGCGACAGCCGCAACGCCAGGTTGGCGTCGCGCCGGTGCAGGTTGGCGGCGCGGATTTCGCCGACCACGTCCAACTGGATGCCTTCCCAGCGCTTGTGCTGCTGCGCCATCAGCGGCATCAGGAAGTGACTGGCCAGCGCCGGCGGCGCCGACAGCCGCACCGTGCCCTGCATCGCCGTCATGCCTTGTACGGCGCGGCCGAAGGCATGGGCTTCGAGCTCGATGCGTTCGGCGGCGTCGAGCAGGGTCTTGCCTTCATCGGTCAGTTGCCAGCCGCGCGGCAAGCGGTCGAACAGGCGCAGCTGGATCGCGCCTTCCAGTGCGCCGATGCGGCGCGACACGGTCGAGTGTTCCACCGCGAGTTCGCGCGCCGCGGCCGACAGGCTGCCGCCGCGCGCGAGGCTGAGGAAGTAGCGCACGTCGTCCCAGGAGAGCTGTTCAGGGGAAATTACTAGTTTTGATGATTTTTGCACAGTACTTGCGCCTAAATAGGGGATTCCGTTCGATTTTGCACGAAGTTATTCTGAGCGTCCACTTTCCTCATTCCTCACTGGAGTACAGACATGACCGCAACCAGCACCCGGCTTATCGAACTGTCCGCTTATGGCGACGCCGCCAATTTCGAACTCGTCACACGCACCTTGCCGCCGTTGGCTGCGGGGGCGGTGAGGGTGCGCCAGCACATCGCCGGCGTCAACTACGTCGACGTCTATCAACGCATCGGACGTTATCCCTTGCCTTTGCCGGCGGTGCTCGGCGTCGAAGGCAGCGGCGTGATCACGGAAGTCGGTGCGGGCGTGGATGCGTCGCGCGTCGGCCAGCGCGTGGCGTGGTCTGCGACCAACGGCAGCTACGCGCAACTGGTCGACATCGCCGCCGAACGGGCCATCGCGTTGCCGGACAACGTCTCGTTCGAGCAGGGCGGTGCCGGCTTATTGCGCAGCATGACCGGCTACCTGCTGCTGAATCACTACGGCCGCCTGCAGGCCGGGCAGACGGTGCTGGTGCATGCCGCCGCCGGCGGACTCGGCTTGGTGCTCACGCAATGGGCCAAGGCAATGGGTGCACGTGTAGTCGGCACCGTCAGCAGCGATGAGAAGGCGGCGCTGGCGCGCTCGCGCGGACTCGATCATGCCGTCAACTATCGCGAGCAGGATTTCGTCGCGGCGGTGCGCGAGTACACCGGCGGCCACGGCGCCGACATCGTGGTGGACGGCATCGGCGGCGCACATTTCCTGCGCAGCATCGAGGCTACGCGCAGCGGCGGCATGGCCGTCACCATTGGTTCGATTTCGGGCGAGGGCGCACCGGCCGAGGCGCTGGCGGCGGCGCAGCTGCGCGGCGTCCTGATGGAGCGTCCGAGCATCCTGTCGTTCATCAAGGACCTGGAGCAATATCGCCTTGCGACCGCTGCCGCCATGACGCGCCTGCAAGCAGGGCTGATTATCGACGTCGCCGGTCGTCTGCCGCTGGCGCAGGTTGCCGAGGCGCACCGTCTGCTGGAAGCGGGGGCGGCGCAGGGCGCATTGTTGCTGGAGATGAACTGACCGGCGCGGATACGACCGCGCAGTTGTGGCCGCCGCGCCACGCTGCGAGGCGACGCAGTGGCAGAACAGGAGGAGCAATACCACGTTCATTGTCGTAAAGACAATGAACGTGGGCGCGCACAATGATTCGGTCACCAATGACGCCGCAGCCTTTGAGGCGCGGAAGCGGAGGATCCGATGAAATTGAGCATCTTGCTGCCGGCGCTCTGCCTGGCCGTGGCGGCGCACGCCCAATCCACCGGCGCGAACGAGCAGGTGGTGCTGGTCGGCGTGGCCGCGCCGCTGACCTCTCCGCGCACGGAGAGCGGCATTGCCGCGGTTCGCCTGGCGTTCGATGACGCCAACCGCCGCGCCATCCGCATCGGCGGCAAGCAACTGGTGTTCCGCTTGCTGGTGGAGGACGACAAGGGCGACGCCTTGTTCGCCGCGCCCATTGCGCAATATTTCATTCGTTCCAAAGTAGTGGGCGTGATCGGTCATTGGAACAGCGGCCCCAGCATAGCGATGGCGGAGCTCTACAGCGCCGCCGGCATTCCGCAGATTCCAATGGCGACCACCAGCAACCGTTTCACGCGGGAAGGCTTGCGCACCATCTTCCAAGTGCAGGGACACGACGGCGTCGGCGCCGTGCGTCTGGCGGAATTCGTCGTTCGGCATTTGCAGTCGGCCCGGATCGCCGTGATCGAGGACGGCACGGCGTACGGCACGGATTTCGCCGATTCCTTCATCTCCGGCGTGCGCCGTGCCGGCAGCGTGGTCGTGAGTCGCGAGGCCATCAGCAGCAAGACTTCCGACTTCAATCAGGTGTTGAACAATGTGCAGAAGATCAACGCCGACGTGATCGTGTTCGGCGGCGTCGTGACGCAAAGCGCCTTGCTGGCGCGCGGCATGCTGCGCCGGAACATGCACACCCGGCTGGTGGCCACCGGCGGCACCGCAACGGGTTTGTTCGCGCAACTGGCGGAGGGCGTGCAGGACAATGTATGGGCGCTGGAAACCGGCGTGCCGCGCGATCGCCTGCCGGGCTGGCGTGAGTTCAACGACAAGATGCGCGTGCACTTCAAGGGCGAGATCACGCACTACGCCCTGTTCGCCTACGACGCCGCCAATGTCCTCATCGCGGCCATCCAGAAGGCCGGTTCGCTCGACCCGAGAACCATCACCACCGCCTTGCACGACATACGCTACTCCGGACTGACCGGCATCGTGTCGTTCGACGCGAACGGTGCGCTGATCAATCCGGCTTACACGATCTATCGCCTGGAGCAGGGCAAATGGTCGGTGGAAAAAGTCCTGCTCGAAAAATAACGCGCCGGGAACAAGCTCAAGCTGCGCGCGTGAGACGCTGCAAACCGCGCCATGTCGCCTGCGGCGACAAGCGCACCGGATGCTCGATCTGCGCCGCTTCGATGCACAGCATGCGCGTCCAGTCCTGCGCCGGCATGTCGCCGAGCTGGGCCGCTTTGGCCGGACCCGGATTCCAGATCACGCTGTCGCCAAAACCTTGCTGCTCGATTTGCAGGAACGGTTTGCCGTCCTGTTGCAAAGTCAGGGCCGGCGGCGGCGCCCAATAGATGTTGTCGGTTTCGTCGGCGATACGCAGCACGCTGCCGTCGTGGATTGCCTCGTCGTTACCGGCGGTGGTGTCGGTGAAGCGCGCGTTGCCGAGTTGCGCGACGCCGGCGTTACGCACGTCGGGCGTGGCCAGGTAGGTGTGCAGCGCAGTGGTGAAATCAAAGGCGGCGTCGCCGGTGTTGGTGACGTTGAGCGCGACGCTGACCCAGCCGGCACCGAGTTCAACTTGCAACTGCAAGGCGAAGCTGTGCGGCCACAAGGCGCGGGTGGCGTCGGAGTCCGACAGCGACAGGCGTGCATAGGCGACGTCCTGGTCGGCGCCGGTCAGTACATCGCCATCGACCTGCCAGACCAGGTTGCGCACCAGGCCGTGCTTGGGCAGCGATCCGCGACCGGAAAATTGCGGGAAGCAGACCGGCACGCCGCCGCGGATCGAAGCGCCGGATTTGAGCGAGGGCTCCGGCGTGCAATACAGGTGTTCGCTGCCGTCGGCGGTTTGCCACGATAGCAGCTGCGCGCCATACAGGCTGATGACGGCGCTGTCGCCGTGGGCATTGTGCAGTTGCAAAAGACCGGCGACGTCGGGAAGTTTGGCGGTAGGCAAGGGAAGTCTCCGTAATGAAAGCATGAGTGCAAGCCCGTATTTTTACACATGGGTGGTTGTGACGCGCCGGAGCTTGTCGTAAAGTGGCTGCTCCGCATTGCCGGAGCCGCCATTCAAACAATCCGGAGACGATTCATGACCCTTGTTCGCCGCGCGTATTGCTCATTGACGTTTTTCGTCGCACTGTCGGCGTTGTCCGGGGCTGCGTGTTCCACGCAGCAATTGCAGGCGCGGCAACCGCCGCCGCCGCTGTCGCCCCAGCAGCAAGCGCAGCCGGGACAATCGGCGCAGCACAGTGCGGCGCCGTTGCCGCTGGTGACCAAACAGGTCTTCACGCTGCCGTCCTACACCACCGTCGGCGGCCAGGAAATCCGCAACGTGCGCGTCGGCTATGAAACCTACGGCAAGCTCAACGACACCGGCGACAATGCCATCTTCGTCGCGCACTTCTATTCGGGCACCTCGCACGCCGCCGGCAGATACAAGGACAGCGACGCCGCGCCCGGTTACTGGGACAGCCTGATCGGTCCCGGCAAGGCGATCGACACCGACAAGTATTTCGTCATCAGCGCCGACACGCTGGTCAACATCAACACCAAGGATCCGATGGTGACCACCACCGGTCCGGCTTCGATCAACGCCGCCACCGGCAAGCCATATGGCATGAGCTTCCCGGTGGTGGCGATGCGCGATTCGGTGCGCGTGCACAAGCAACTGCTCGACAAACTCGGCGTGCGCCAGCTGGTGGCGGCGATGGGCGCATCGGGCGGCTCGATCCAGGCGATGGAGTGGGCGGCGCTGTATCCCGATTTCGTCAAGCGCGTGGTGCATGTCATCGGTCCCGGATTCGACATCAGTCCTTACGTGATCGGCCTGCTCGACGTCTGGTCGTTGCCGGTGCGGCTCGATCCGAAATGGCGGCAGGGCGACTACTACGGCAGCGGTGATCCGGACGACGGCGTGGCCGCCGCGCTCAAGGTCGTGACGGTGCAGACGCGCCACTGGGACTGGGCGCAGACGACCTTCGGCTACGCCCCGGCCGATGCCGCGAAGCCGCCCGGCGCCGCCATGGGCAACCAGTTCAAGATCGAAGCGACGCTGGAAGCCGGCGCCCGCGCCCGCGCGAAAGTCGCCGACGGCAACAGCATCATCTACATGTCGAAAGCCAACCAGCTGTACCACCTCAGCGACGACGAGGTCAAAGGCATCAAGGCCAAGATCCTGTTCATCCCGAGTTCGACCGACCTGGTGTTTCCGCTCAAGCTGTCGTCGGAGGCGCTGCAGCGTTTCAAGAAACTGGGCGGACGCGGCCTGCTGTATTTGCTGCAGGGGCCGGGCGGTCATCTGGAAGGCGTGCTCAACATCGACAAGGCGGCAGGCATGATCGAACGCTTTATCAACACGCCATGACCAAGCGACGGTTTACAAATCTTTAAATGGTTTTACCTGGAATGACGCCAGCGCGGGTTTCGGTCCGCGCAGCGAATGGCTATGCTGAGTGCAGAAGAATTACCAACAACCTGCAGGCCCTATCATGAGCATTTCATCCGTCACCTCGTCCTACAGCAACGCCCTCTACGACAACGTCGTGGCGCCCGTCAAGAACGCCGCCGTCAAAGTCGGCAATGAAATCAGCGACACCGTCGACACCGCGGTCGACGCCGTCAAGTCCGCGGCGCACACCGTGGCTGATGACGTGTCCGACGGCTTCAAGGCGATCGGCAGCATCATCGATACCTCGGCCTGAAAACGGACATGCAGCGATGAGCGCTGCGTATCCGTGAATTATTTTCAATCAGACGGGAGAGGCGATTTCTGTATGATGTGGCATCCATTGCCAAGAGGAAATCCCGTGAAAAATCTGTCCCGCCGTTCCCTGTGCCTGTCCTTGTCCGCTGCCTGTACCGCCGCAGCGATGCTGTGCACCGCATCGCTGCAGGCTGCTGAGGTCAGCGTCGCGCAAACCTCCGCCGCCGCCAAGGGCACGTTCAGGGAATGGGCTGAAGTCATCGCCATTCCCAACGACTCCATCGTTGCCGCCGACATCCAGCGCAACACCGCCTGGTTCGAGCAAGCGTTCCAGCGTCGCGGCTTCCGTACACGCCAGCTGGCCAACGACGGCAAGCCGATGCTGTTCGCCGAACTGCCGGGCAACAAGGCCGGCGCCACTACCGTCTTGTTCTATGCCCATCTCGACGGCCAGGCAGTGACGCCATCCGAATGGCAGCAGGAAAGCCCATGGAAGCCGACGCTCAAGCAGCGCAACGCCGCCGGCCAGTGGGAAGCGCTGCCGATCGAGCAGCTCTACGGCGCCAACCCGAATCCGGAATGGCGGTTGTTCGGCCGCGCGGCGGCTGACGACAAGGCGCCGATCATGATGATGCTGGCCGCCTTCGACGCACTGAAGGCGAGCGGCGTGACGCCGTCGGTCAACGTCAAGATCATCCTCGATGCGGAAGAAGAAAAAGGTTCGCCCTCCCTGGGCAAGGTAATCGACCAGAACCAGGCATTGCTCAAGGCCGACCTGCTGGTGGTGCTGGACGGCCCGATGCACGCCAGCAATCTGCCGACGCTGGTGTTCGGCAATCGCGGCGTCGCCCAGGCCACGCTGAAGGTGTTCGGCCCGCGCCAGGACAGCCACAGCGGCCACTACGGCAACTACGCCGCCAATCCGGCGCAGACCTTGGCGCGCCTGTTGGCGTCGATGAAGGATGACGACGGTCGCGTGACGGTCGCCGGTTACTACGACGCCGTCAAGCTCGACGACGAATCGCGCCGCGTCATGCGCGCCGTGCCCGACGATGAAGCCGCGCTGCGCAAGCGCCTCGGCATCGCCCAGGCCGAGAAGGTCGGACAGAACTACCAGGAAGCGATGCAATACCCGACCTTGAACGTGCGCGGCATGCAGTCCGCCGATGTCGGCGCCAAGGCGCGCACTATCGTGCCGGGCGAGGCGATTGCCGAGCTTGACTTGCGCACCGTGCCCGAGACCGATCCGCAAGTGCTGCTCGGCCTGGTCAAGGCGCATATCGAGAAGCAGGGCTTCCACCTCGTGAATGGTCAACCCACCGACGATGAGCGTGCGCGTTATCCGAAACTGGCCTCGTTCGATTACGCGCGCGTATCGGCTTCCAGCATGGCGGTGCGCACCGACCTCGCCTCGCCGATCGGCAAATGGCTGCGCAGCGCCTTCGTCAAGACCTACGGCAAGGAGCCGGTGCAGATCCGCATGATGGGCGGCACCGTGCCGACCGGCGCCATGGTCGGCGCGTTGAAGATCCCGTTCGTGATCGTGCCGTTGGTGAACGCCGACAACAACCAGCACAGCGCCAATGAAAACATGCGCCTGGGCAACTACATCGACGGCGTGCAAAGCCTGACCGGCATCCTCACCGAACCGTTCCCGGCAAAATAGCACGCGCAGGAATCCCACATCCGGAGAAACAAAACGTCGTCGCCAACGCAGTATTTCGTGGTTGCGCTAGAATCCCCTGAGGCTCAAATACTTCGGGGGATTCATTTTGCAGGTCGACGCACAGATCGTTAACGCCTTCATCGATGGTACAGCCGGCGGCAATCCTGCCGGCGTTGTCCTCGACGCCGATACACTGACTACCGAACAGAAACTCCACATCGCCCGCCAGCTCGGCTTGTCCGAGACGGCTTTCGTGTCTTCCTCGCAAAGCGCCACCGTCAAGCTCGAGTTCTTCACGCCGACGCGGCAGATCCCGCATTGCGGCCATGCCACCATCGCCACCTTCTCGCTGCTGCACAAGCTCGGCGTCATCGGCGAAGGCAATTTTTCCAAAGAGTCCATCGACGGCAACCTCGATATCCTGATCGCCGGCGAGATGGTGTTCATGGAGCAGCGCGCGCCCCAATACCGCACGCTCGATGCCGGCTCAGGACTGGTTGAGCGCATTGCGGCCTCGCTCGGCCTCACGCCAGGGCAGTTGCACGCCGATCTCGCGCCCACCGTGGTGAACACCGGCAACGCCTTCCTGATCGTGCCCTTGCCGGATGAGCAGACGGTCTCGATCGTGCGCCCGGACGCACCGCTGATCGAAGCGCTCAGCAATGAACTCGACGTGATCGGCTATTACGTGTATTCGGACATGACCACGGTGAGCGGACGCCATGCCGGCGTGCGCATGTTTTCACCGCGTTACGGCATTCCGGAAGAATCGGCCACCGGCACTGCGGCCGGCCCGCTGGCGTGTTACCTGCACGATCATGGTGGTGTGAAGGACCGCGAAATCATCATCGAGCAGGGCTACCTGATGCAGCCGCCCTCGCCGAGCGTGATCAAGGTCAAGCTGACCGTGGCCGACGGTCGCATCACGCAGCTGATGGCAGGCGGCACCGCCAAGGCGACGCGCCTGATCAGGCTGGACATATAAAAAATCTTCTTATTGGCTCTGCTCGATCTGGAACATCAATCCCTGCTGGATGATCTCTGCCGACAATAAGCGTTGGCCGACGGCGATCGTCATGCGCTGTCCCGGATTGTTGATGGCGTTGTTGACCAGTCGCTTGAGCTGGTCGGGCAGCTTGGCCTTGTCGCCATCGGTGAGGATGCGCGCCGCCGTTTCGGCGCACAGGAAGAACTCATTGCGTGCGCCTTCGGTGCGGCTGGCCAGCAGGACGCCGACGGTCTTGAGGTCGCCGTCCTTGGCCAGGCTGCCGATCAGCGAGGTTTGCGCCGGTCCGACCTGGGTCTGGAAGGTATGCTTCTCGCCGCCCTTGTGCAATTGCGTGACGTCGATTGCATACAGCGGCGCCATGTGTGCGGCGTTGTCGTCCTTGCGGTCCTCCAACACGTCGCGCACGCTGCGGTTGAATTTGGTGGCGAACAGCGTGGGCGAAATTCCCAGCGATTTTTCGGCGCCGGCCTGGGCGCTCAGTTTCTCGTCGACCGAACGGTCGCAGGCGCTCAGCAAGGCCAGTGGCGGCAGCAACGTCAGCAATCCCGCCAGCATTATCGCGCTGCGGCGGATGATATTGATCTTCATGATTCCCCCTCTTCGATTTTTATTGATCTTTCCTGTTGTCATTATGTCTCCGCCTCGCCACAGCGTCGCTGCGATATATCAAGGCACGAGCTTGTCCCTGTGATATCGTCATGCCCGCGTGTGCCGCGCCGGCAAAGACTTTCCGCCCGGTAACGTCCCACACGCAGGCCGGATTATTCCGGCTCCAACTCAAGCATACTCAAAAAATTCGGGTTTTGTTGCCGGGAATAAACACGTTTTCCTGCGCCACATCCTTGGGACTTCAATTAATCAGATTGTTGATGGGGAATCGGCGTGCGCGCTTTGCATAAACAAAAAATAGGGGTACGCCTCGGCCTGGGATTCGGGCTGCTGGCTTTCATGCTGTCGGCCATGGCCGTTTTTTCGCTGTTGCGGCTGGAGGCGATCCTCGACACCGTCAAGTACGGCGACAAGGTCCAGGACGAAAAACTGCAGCCGCTGTACGTCGCGCGCGAAGCGCTGGCGCAGACCGGCCTGGCTGCGCGCAATGCGTTCATCTTCACCGACAACGGCGATGCTGCGAAGGAACTGGCGATCCTCGACGAACAAAAGGCGATCTACCTGGCCGCGCTCAAGTCGATGACGCCGGCCTTCAAGGGTGATGCGGGTTTCGACAAGGTCAGCAACGGCCTGCTGAAAATGGCGGAGGAACTGAATCGTCCGCGCAAATACCGCGAGGCCGGCCAGATGCAGGAGTTCGGTGAGTTCCTGGTCAAGGAATGCAGCCCGTTGCGACGCCAGATCGTGCAGGACATGGGCGTCCTTATCAAGACCACCGAGCAAGCCGTGGCCGACGCCAGCAAGAATTCCGATCGCCTGTTCGACCGTTCCATCGCGTGGATTGCAGCGATGACCGTCGCCGCGCTGCTGATCGGCGTCGCGGTGGCGGTGCTGATCACGCGCGGCCTGCTGCGTCAGCTCGGCGGCGAGCCTGACTACGCGGCAGAAATTGCCGACCACATCGCCAAGGGCGATCTCGCCATTGATATCCGCACCAAGGAAGGTGACCGTTCCAGCCTGCTGGCCTCGATGAAGGAAATGCGCGACAACCTGGCCCACATCGTCGGCGAGATCCGCGAAGGCGCCCACACCATCGCCGCCGCATCCGGCCAGATCGCCTCGGGCAATGCCGACCTCTCGGCGCGCACCGAAGAGCAGGCCGGCTCGCTCGAAGAAACCGCCTCCGCCATGGAAGAGCTGACCGCCACCGTGCAGCGCAACGCCGACAGCGCGCACCAGGCCAACGAGCTTGGCGCGACCGCCTCGACGGTGGCCGAGAAAGGCGGCAGCGTGGTCGGCCAGGTGGTCGAGACCATGGGCTCGATCAACGCCTCCTCGCGCAAGATTTTCGACATCATCAGCGTCATCGACGGCATCGCCTTCCAGACCAATATTCTCGCGTTGAACGCAGCGGTGGAGGCGGCGCGCGCCGGCGAGCAGGGTCGCGGCTTCGCGGTGGTCGCTTCCGAAGTGCGCAGCCTGGCGCAACGCTCGGCCGCCGCCGCCAAGGAAATCAAGGTGCTCATCGACGACTCCGTGCACAAGGTGGAAAGCGGCACCGAGCTGGTCGAGCTGGCCGGCAGCACCATGGATGAAGTGGTCGCCAGCGTCAAGCGCGTGACCGGCATCGTCGAGGAAATCAGCGTCGCCAGCCAGGAACAGCGCCATGGCATCGTCCAGGTCAACGGCGCGATTACGCAGATGGATGACGTCACGCAGCACAACGCCGCGCTGGTCGAGCAGGCCGCCAATGCCGCGCGCTCGCTGCAGGAGCAGGCCGAGGCGCTGACGCGCGCGGTCAGCCTGTTCAAGCTGGCGCATGGTGGCGTGGTGGTGGGCGAGATCAACGGCCAGATGCTCAACGCCATCGATATGCCGCGCCTGGAGGGGGGCCGCCTGGCCATCGCACGCGACGGCGCCGTTGCGGACAAGCTCAGGCGCCTGCCGCGCTGATCGTCTCCGCTTCAGCAAGAAGCCGCAACCGTCCTCGCGACCGTTGCGGCTTTTTTACGACGGGCGGACCGCAACCGCAGTATGTCCGTTGATATGCAATGCGAATTACAGGCTATCGAATCATATATTGGACAACTTGCTCCTCACGCGGCACTCTTGCGCACTTGATTCGTCAATCCGCTTTCCGATTAATTTCCACCCTGCATTCTGAGGAGACACCCACCATGCCAGTCTATCGTTCCCGCACCACCACCCAAGGCCGCAACATGGCCGGCGCCCGCGCATTGTGGCGCGCCACCGGCATGAAGGACGGCGACTTCGACAAGCCCATCGTCGCGGTGGTCAACTCGTTCACCCAATTCGTCCCCGGCCACGTGCATCTGAAGGACCTGGGCCAGCTGGTGGCGCGCGAGATCGAAGCGTCCGGCGGCGTCGCCAAGGAATTCAACACCATCGCCGTCGACGACGGCATCGCCATGGGCCACGGCGGGATGCTGTACTCGCTGCCGTCGCGCGATCTGATTGCCGACTCGGTCGAATACATGGTCAACGCCCACTGCGCCGACGCCATGGTGTGCATCTCCAACTGCGACAAGATCACGCCCGGCATGTTGATGGCGGCGATGCGGCTGAACATTCCGGTGGTGTTCGTCTCCGGCGGTCCGATGGAAGCCGGCAAGGTGGTCAAGGTCGTCAACAACGACCGCAAGGTCATCAAGCTGGACCTGATCGACGCCATGATCAAGGCCGGCGACAACACCGTGTCGGATGCCGACGTGGCCGAAATCGAACGCTCCGCCTGTCCTACCTGCGGTTCGTGTTCGGGCATGTTCACCGCCAATTCGATGAACTGCCTGGCCGAAGCGTTGGGTCTGGCGCTGCCGGGCAACGGCACCATCGTGGCCACCCACGCCGACCGCAAGGAACTGTTCCTGGGCGCCGGTCGCCTGATCGTCGAACTGGCCAAGCGCCATTACGAACAGGACGACTACTCGGTCCTGCCGCGCAGCATCGCCAACAAGGCGGCGTTTGAGAACGCCATGGCGTTGGACGTCTCGATGGGCGGCTCCACCAACACCGTGCTGCACTTGCTGGCCGCCGCGCATGAAGCGCAGGTCGAGTTCACCATGGCCGACATCGACCGCATCTCGCGCAAGGTGCCCTGCCTGTGCAAGGTCGCGCCGATGACCGACAAGTTCCATATCGAAGACGTGCACCGCGCCGGCGGCATCGTCGCGATCCTGGGCGAACTGGCGCGCGCCGGTTTGCTCGACACGTCGCTGCCGACCGTGCACAGCAAGACCATGGGCGAAGCGATTGAAAAATACGACATTCGCATCAGCAGCGATGCGGCCGTCCACAAGCTGTTCCGCGCAGCGCCGGGCGGCGTGCCGTCGCAGACTGCATTCTCGCAGGCCGAGCGCTACGAGAACAGCGACCTCGACCGCAGCGCCGGTTGCATCCGTGATATCGAGCACGCCTATTCGAAGGACGGCGGCCTCGCGGTCCTGTACGGCAACATCGCTGAAAAGGGTTGCATCGTGAAGACCGCCGGCGTGGATGAAAGCATCCTCAAGTTCTCCGGCAAGGCGCGCGTGTTCGAGAGCCAGGACGCGGCAGTCGAAGGCATCCTGGGCGACACCGTGCATGCCGGCGACGTCGTCATCATCCGTTACGAAGGTCCAAAGGGCGGCCCGGGCATGCAGGAGATGCTGTATCCGACCTCGTACATCAAGTCCAAGGGCCTCGGCAAGGCGTGCGCGCTGTTCACCGACGGGCGATTCTCTGGCGGTTCGTCCGGCCTGGTGATCGGCCATGCTTCGCCGGAAGCGGCCGAAGGCGGCGCCATCGGCCTGGTGGAAGAAGGCGACATGATCGACATCGACATCCCGGCGCGCACCATCAACCTGCGCGTGACTGCCGAAGACCTGGCGCAACGCCGTGCCAGGATGGAAGCGCTCGGCCATGACGCCTGGCAGCCGCTGGGCCGCGAACGCGTCGTCTCGCAGGCGCTGCAAGCCTATGCCGCGCTGACCACCTCGGCCGACCGCGGCGCCGTGCGCGACTTGTCGCAGCTCAAGCGCTGAGCCATCCAGCGTTCGATTAACTGACCCGCATCCAGTCCTGCTTCCAGGGCGCGGATGCGGGCAGTGCAGTCAATCCCCAATTTTGCTTTCAGACAGGCTCGGGTTCGGTCGCAGCGCAGACCCGGTTGCGGCCCTGGTTCTTGGCCTGGTACAAGGCCAGGTCGGCTTGCCGGATCAGCGTCTCCGGCACGTCGCTTGCGCGCACCGGCGTGAGCGCCTCGATGCCGGCGCTGACGGTGACGTTGCCGACCGGATTGCCGGCGTGCGTGATGTTGAGCGCGGCGATCTTGCTGCGCAGTTCTTCGGCGATCTGCAATGCCATGGCAACATCGGCGCCGGGTAGCAGCACCGCCAGTTCTTCGCCGCCGTAGCGCGCGGCCAGATCGCCGCTGCGGCGCGGCACCGATTTCACCGCCCGGCCGATCTGGCGCAGGCATTCATCGCCGGCCGCATGACCGTACAAATCGTTGTACTGCTTGAAACGATCGACGTCGATCAGGATCAGCGCCAGCGAGCTGGCATTGCGTGTGGCGCGGCTTAATTCTTCCTGCAGTGCGAGGTCGAAATGGCGGCGATTGGCCAGGCCGGTCAGGCCGTCTTCGAGCGCCAGCCGCTGCAAGGTGGCATTGAGTTCGTTGAGCGAATCACGCGCCTCGCGCAGCGAGATTTCTGTCTTGGCACGCAACCTGATCTGGCGCACCAGCCGCCAGCCGATCAACGCCAGCGTCAGCACCAGGATGCCGATGCCGCAGGCATGCGTGATGGTGTCGCTGACCCAGCCGGCCAATACCTCATCGCGCGACAGCGCCACGAAAATGAACAGCGGATAGTGTTGCAGATGTTCGTAGGCGGTCAGGCGCACTTCGCCGTCCACCGCCGATTTCATAGTGAGAAGGCCGGAATCGTTCCGGGCGATATGGTCGCGATAGATCGGCAGGTCGACCATGCTGCGGCCGACGTATTTTTCGTACAGCGGTCGTCGCACCAGCGTCGTGCCGGGATTTGTGCCGAGGAAGATTACGCCCTTCTTGCCGATGTCGAAGGTGTCATAGAACATGCGGAAATATTCCAGGTCCAGCGCCGCCATGATGACCCCCGCGAAGCTGCCGTCCTCGTGATTGACACGGCGCGAGACAGTGATGATCCAGGTGTTGGTGGTGCTGCTCTTGATGAGCGAACCGACGTGCGCTTCGCGTGTTGGGTGGTCGCGATGGAATTGGAAATATTCGCGTTCGGAGACGTCCAGCTCCGCGTACAGCGGGGTCGAATCGATCACCAGGCGGCCGCGTTCGTCGCAGGCAAAATAGGCATGGATCTGGCCCAGCGTGGTGGCGCTCTGGCCCATCAGCGAGGCCAGCTGTTCGCGGCCCGAGGGAGTGTAGCCTTGATTTTCCACCAGTTTCACCATGCTGATCAGCGACACGTCTGCGGACTTGATGGTGTCGTCGGCGTGACGCCGTATGGCGCGCGCCACGTTGGTCAGCGCGATGCTGCTGTCAGCCAGTTGTTCGCGACGTGCGACGCCGAGCTGGACCAGGTCGACGATGATGAACAAGGCGCATACCAGCAGAATGAAAGCGATCGCCAGGTTGGCGACGGCGGCGGGTTTGCGCGCGGCAGGTTCCGGCAGCGGCTCGGTGACGCCCAGATTCATGCTGCTCTCCCCGATAGTGAAGATGGCACATGATACAAGAACGGGTGCAGCCGCATTGGAAAACGGAGAGGCGGGCGCTCAGTGGCGGTATTTGCGCGGCAGCGGCAGCAGCATGTCGAGCAGCGCGGCAAAGGCGCCGCTGGCATGATGACCGTGCTGCTTCTTGTCTTCGTACATGCGCGCATCGGCGCGCTGCATCAACTCCGCAATCGACGTCGCGGCATCGCTGTCGACGTGGCCGACGCTGTAGCACAGCTTGTAGGCCCGTTTGGCGCTGCGGTTATGCAGCTTCACCGCTTTTTCCAGGAAGCGCAGCGCGACTTCGGCCTGCTGCTTGCCGGTGTTGGGCAATAGCACCGCGAATTCATCGCCGCCGAGCCGTCCGACGATGTCGGACTGGCGGAAGCTGCGCGACAGGATCGCGCTGAAATCCTGCAACGCGCGATCGCCCTCGGCGTGGCCGAAACGATCATTGATCTGCTTGAACAGGTCGAGGTCGAAATAGAACAGGGAGACCGGCTTGTCGAGCCGTTTGCACAGGCTCAGCGCCTGTTCCGACATGGCTTCGAAACCACGCCGGTTGGGAATGCGGGTGAGCTCGTCAATCGTCGCCAGTTCCATGGCGAACAATTCCTGCTCGGCCATCTTGGCGAGGTCGCGCAGCAATGCCTGGTCGTCGTCGTCGAACGCGCGCGGCTGGTCGTCGATCAGGCACAGCGTGCCGAGCTGGTCGCCGTTGCCGACGCGGATCGGACAGCCGGCATAAAAGCGTACGCGGGACTCGCCCATGCGCAGCGGATTACCCTGGAAGCGCTGGTCCAGCACGGTGTCCTGCACCACCAGCAGATCGGCGGCGGCGAAGGCATGGCGGCCGTCGTCGTGTTTTTGCAGGGGCCACGGACGATGCGCCTCCACCAGGCTGACGAACGCCACCGGCACGTTGAACAGCCGCTTGGCCAGGCGCGTCAGGCGTTCGAAGCGCAGTTCCGCCGACGAAGCGAGCAAGCCGAATGCATGCGATGCGTTCACTTGATAAAAATCATGCGGCGACATGTCAGGCATCTTCATGGGCTGTACTCGATTCATGGCAACGGGCTAATCAAACTTGGCTTTTGCTCTGCATGTTTTGCAACATTCTGAGCAGAAGGTATTCCCGGTAACGACAGGCTTGCCGTTTTCTGAAGCGAGGCGGATGAAATTTACACTTGTAGCGACGGCATGTTTTTACGGAAATATTTTTAAAAGGAAATTATTTTCCACGGCGAAATGATGCCAGGACGCCATTCAATCCGGCACAAAACGCTGCAGCACCGCAAACGCTTCATCACCCATCAACGGCCCCTCCACGATCATTGCCGGCGTGGCGTCCGCCAGCACCTCGGCGCTGCGCAGCGGCAGCAGCGGACCGCCCAGGGCTTCGGCGATCTGTGCCGTCGAGGCAGCGTACACCACGCGCCGCACGCCGCCCCAGAACATCGCGCCGCAACACATGGCGCAGGGTTCTCCGCTGGCGTAGACGGTGCTGCCGCGCAGGGCGCCGAGGCCGAGTTGTTTTTGTGCGGTGCGCACCAGCACCATTTCGGCATGGCCGGTGCAATCGGCGGCGCTGTTCTGGTTGTTGGCGGAGATCAGCAGGATCTCTCCCTGTGCCGAAACCAGTGTCGCGCCGAACGGCATGTCGCCGTCGGCCAGCGCTTCCCGGGAGGCTTCGATGGCCAGTCGCATGGCCTTGTTGTCGCTGTCGCTGAATGTTGTCATTTTATTGTTCTTACATTTCGTCGATAGGGGTGGAACTGGCCTGCGCCTTCTCCAGCGAAAACCGCTCGCCGGTCCTGACGTAAAAACTGGCGCCGAAACGACCGACCGGGTGATAGTCCTGCAAACGCACGCGCCACAGTTCGGTGTCCACCAGGCCGTCGCGCGCCGCCAGCCATTTTACCCGGCCGATGAAAATGTAGCGGCTGGCGGTCTCCAGCTTCTCGTGCAGCACGCATTCGAAGGCCACCGGCGCTTCGGCGATGCGCGGCGGCGCCACGCTTTGCGACGGCACCGCATGCAATCCCGCATGCGCCAGTTCGCTCACGCTGGACGGCAGCGCGTCGCCGCAGGCATGCATCTGTTCGCACATCGCTTCGTCGGTCAGGTGCACCACGAATTCTCCGGTGCGCAGAATGTTGGCGGCGGTGTCCTTGAGGCCGCCGTCGTGCAGGCGGTTGATGCTCACCATCACGATCGGCGGGTCCTCGCCGAGCATGTTGAACATGCTGAACGGCGCGGCGTTGATGGTGCCGTCTTCGCCCAGCGTGGTGATCAGCGCGATCGGCCGCGGCACGATCAGGCTGGCCATCAGTTTGTAGCGCTGGTAGACACCGAGCGCCGAGAAATCGATTTCCGTCATGGTTGTTTTCCTTGTATGCCTTCCACGTACCACTTCATGGTCCACAGCTCGGACTCGGGCACGGCCTTGCCGGCTGCTACCTGCAACTGGCCGGCCTGGTTGTTGATCGGGCCGGCGAACGGTTGCAGCGTGCCGGCGATGATGGCCTTGCGGCGCTGTTCGACCAGCGCGACGACGTCCTTGGGCAAGGCGGGATTCAACGGCGCCAGCTGCACGATGCCTTCCTTCATACCCCATTTCGTATCTTCGGATTTCCACTTTCCTTCCAGCACCTGGCGCACCTTGTGGACGTAGTACACGCCCCAGTTCAGCACGTTGCCGCTGAGGTGCGCGTCGGGGCCGAAGCGTGTCATGTCCGAATCCTGGCCGAATGCGTACAGCTTGCGGCTCTGCGCCACTTGCACCGGCGCGGGCGAGTCGGTGTTCTGGTACAGCGTGTCGACGCCCTGCGCCACCAGCGTTTGCGCGGCGTCGCGTTCCAGGCCGGGGTCGTACCAGGAATTGATCCAGACCACCTTGGCGGTGACTTTCGGATTGACGCTGCGCGCGCCCAGCACGAAGGCGTCGAGGTTGCGGATCACTTCCGGAATCGGGATCGGCGCGACGTAGCCGAGCGTATTGGTTTTGGTCATGCGGCCGGCGATGGTGCCGAGCAGATAGGCGCCTTCGTAGAAGCGGGTCTGATAAATGCCGACATTGCGCGCGCTCTTGTAGCCGGAACAGTGCTCGAAGATGACGTCGGGATATTCCGCCGCTACCTTGATCACCGGATTCATGAAGCCGAATGAGGTGGCGAAGATCATCTTGCAGCCGTCGTCGATCAGCTGGCGCATCACGCGTTCGGCTTCCGGGCTTTCCGGCACGCGTTCGACGAACACGGTTTCAATGCGCGCGCCGAATTCCCGTTCGAGCATGCGGCGGCCCAGATCGTGCTGGAACGACCAGCCGATGTCGGCCACCGGGCCGGGATAGATGAAGCCGATCTTGAGGCGCGGCGCGCTGGTCGCGGCGATGGTCGGTGCGGACAACGTAGACAGTGCAGCGGCACCGGAGGCGAGCAGAAATTGACGGCGTTTCATGGCGGAAAGCTCCTTGCATGGATGGACAATGGTCGGGGCGAGGTCGCCCTTGAATTGTATACATGCAAATTAAATGCCAGCCATTATAGTTAGTTAACTAATTGATTTATATATGTTTATTTGAATATATTAAATTGTATACATCTGTTGATTTTGGTGCAAAAGTCATGTTCGGACCAAGCGCGGGCGCGCAAAAGGGGCAAAGGGAAGAGTGGAACGTGGGGGAGTGAAGGGAGAATCAGGCCGGCAATTGCAGCCGTGCTTCCAGCGCCAGCAGATGGCGCTCCATTTCATCGGCGGCGGCGTTGCCGTCGCGCAGCGACAGCAGTTCGACCAGTCGCGCATGTTCGTCGTGTTCGCAACTGGCTTCGCCGGGCGCTTCGTACAAGGCCACGATCAGCGAGCAGCGCGTCATCAGTTCGGTCAGCATGCGTTGCAGCACCGCATTGCCTGACAACTCCGCCAGCGCCAGATGGAAGCCGCCGGCCAGCGCCACCCAGCGCGGATGGTCCTGCTCGTGCAGCGCGTCGTGTTCGGCGCGCAGGCGCTGCTTGAGGCGCTCGATGTCGCCATGTTCAATGCGGCGCGCCGCTTCGCGCACGATGGCGCCTTCGATGGCGCGGCGCGCGGCGAAGACGTCGCGGGTCTCCTTGGGACTGGGCGTGGCGACGGCGGCGCCCTTGTTGGCGACGATGTCGACGATCTGCACCTCCGACAAGCGGCGCAGCGCCTGGCGCACCACTGTGCGGCTGACGCCGAACTGCTCGCACAGGCTGGCTTCCTGCAGGCGCGTGCCGGGCTTCAGGCGGCCGTGCATGACGCCGTTGAAGATGGCTTCGTAGACGCCCTGGTCGAGCGTTTCAGACGGTTCAGCGGAGCGTGATGCTTTCATGGAAACGGAGTCGTGTGCGAATGATTGGTCGCCATCATAGCCTGATTCATCGCCCGCAACCGGCTCAGGACTTGGCCTCGTAATACGCGCCGCCCATGCCGTCGACAGTGAACTGCATGCGCAAGACGCGTTCGGCGCCGCAGAAGTAGACGTGCCAGTTTTCAGTCCATGTCCCCTGCACAGGGTAAGTGCCCGCCACCAGCGGTTGCTTGAGCGGCAACCAGACGGCGTCGCCGACGGCGCTCACGTCCTTGATCGACATCAGGCGGAAATCCTTGCACAGCGTCGAGTTGGGCGTGCCGTTGCGTTCCGACGCCAATGCGGCTGCCGTCATGACGGTCGGGATGGCGTCGGCGATCAGTTTGGGCGCGGCGCGCGAAGGCCCCAGCGTATCCACCTGCTGCGCCAGCGCCAGGTATTTCTGGTAATTCGGCGACAGGTCGGGGATGCCGTCGAGCAGCGTGCGGATCTGTTTGGTGGTGCCCGCGCCGCTTTGCTCCAGCAGCAAGGTCGCCAGCATCAGCCGCGCCGGCAGATAACCGGCGGCGGCAGCGCCGGCCAGGCCGTCGATGGCTTCGATCTGGTCGCCGCGTTCGGCGATGCTGCGGCGGGCGATGGCGTTGTACTTGCGGTCGTCGGCCTTGCCGTTGACCATGAACTGGTTGTCCGGATCGAGCGTATAGGCTTGCCACAGACCATAGCCGGCACGTTGGTCGCCGCCGGCGATGGCTTTGCGCGTCCAGGCGCGCGCTTCGGGGAAGTTGACCGGTAAGCCCTTGCCCGGCAGGTTGAGGTCGCCGTAGATCGCGGCGCAGGTGGGCTCGCCGCCTTCGGCGCATTCGCGCGCGAGCTTCGCGCCTTGCTTGACGTCGCGCGCGGTGCCGAGGCCGCGCAATGTCATCAACGCCAGGAAGGACTTGGCGCGGTTGTCGCCCTGTGCGGCGAGTTGCGAAAACTCGCGGTAGGCAACGTCATATTTCTGTTCGCCGTAGGCGTTGAGCGCGCTGTTGATGTCGGCATGCGCCGGCAACGCGGCAACGGACAACAAGCAGGACAAGGCGGCGCGGAGGAGGGACTGCTTCATGGTGATTTCCGGAGGTGCGAAGCCGTCTATTCTAATCCGGCTCACAGGTTGGGCTTTAATGCAGCTTCAATACTGATCGTACTTGCGCGATTGCCCCCTGACCTTGTCGGCCGGATATTTCTCGCGGTTGAGTTGCATCTTCTCGATCACGGCGTCGTAGAGGTTGACGTCGAGGCGATCCGCCAGGCGGATCAGATAGACCAGCGAATCGGCCAGCTCGTGACGCACGCCGGTGCGACTTGCGTCGTCGAGTTCATCCTGTTCGCCGGTCTTGAGCCACTGAAAGTGTTCGACCAGTTCGGCCACTTCGACAGACAAGGCCATGGCGAGATTCTTGGGGGTGTGGAATTGCTGCCAGTCGCGTTCTTCGGCGAACTGGCGCACGATGTCGCGCAGGGCGACGAGGTCGGAGGAGGGCGTGGTCATGGGGCTGATCGATCCGGTTGGAAAAGACAAGGATCAGACTATAGCGCCGATTGCATTCCCGGTGCTGCCTGCAGCGGGAATGCAGGAGGAGTTAAAACGTATAGTTGACCGCCGCCATGGTGCCGTAGTTGGTGCGCGCCTTGACGATCGGGCTGTCGCCGGCTTTCTTCATGTAGCGGGTCGCTTCGGTGGCGGCCAGCAGCGACCAGTTGTCGTCGAAACGATGGGTCCAGGTGATCGCGGCCTTGACGGCGTACAGCCCGGAACCCGGCGTATATTTTGTGTAGCCGCTGGTCGCGCTCTGCTTGGCGGTGACGCCGAAATAACTCTGGTTGTAATCGTTGCTGCCGAAGTGCGCGCTGCCGGCCACGGCGAGTTTGTCCCTGGGCATGGTCATCACCGTGGCGTCGAGTTTGGTGTAGTAGCTGCGGCCGCGATCGCGGTTGCTGAGGGGCTGCGAGGCACCGGCGCTGAGCGTCAGGTTTTGCGTGACGCGATAGCCGAGGCTGAGGTTGAGCAGGGCCGCGCCCTTGACTTCGCCCATGCCCCGCAATTTGTCGGAGCCGGGTTTGAGGCTCTGGTTGGAATCCTTGCGGCCGGCGTCGTAACCGAGCGCCGCCGAGGCGATGAACTTGTCGCCGAAGCTGTGGCGATAGCCGATGCCCTCGCCCGCGTCGATGAAGCCGCCCCAGGGCGTGACCACGCTGATGACGGGCAGTGCGGCGGCCTTGTATTCGTCGCTGCCGGCGTAGCGTGGCATATAGGCGGCGCCCAGGCCCAGCGTGATTTTGGTTTCGCTGTTGGCGGCGGCAGTCTGCTGCGCCGATGCCGGAATGGCAACGACCGCGGTGAGGGTGGCTGCTGCGGCTGCGTTCGCTACCAGGGCAATGCGGCGATGTGGATGCGTCATGGTTTCTCCTGTGATGAATGAGCGCCATTGTCGGCATCCGCAGCATCCCGGTCTGTGGGAGTTTGGTAAGGAAAATGTGCGGGCATGTGTCAACATGTGTTTGTTTGTAATGCGCCCGCACACGGTCTTGCGACGCGGCTATCATGCGCACGGGAAGCGACAAGGAAGCTCATTGGAAAAGCATCAGGGATGAAAAAAATACTATTGATCGAAGACGACGTACGTCTTGCCGAATTGATATCAGAATATCTGTGCCGCTACGATTTTGAAGTGGCGGTGGTGCTGCGCGGCGACCAGGCATTGGCCGCCGTCGCGCGCGAAAAACCCGACGTGGTGATTCTCGACCTGATGCTGCCGGGCATGGACGGCATGGACATCTGCCGTCAGCTGCGCAAGGATTCTTCGCTGCCGGTGATGATGCTGACGGCGCGCGCCGACATCTTTGATCAGGTCGCCGGCCTCGAAATCGGCGCTGACGATTACATGCTCAAGCCGGTGCAGCCGCGCCTGCTGCTGGCGCATCTGCGCGCCATCCTGCGCCGCCATGAAGGCCAGCCCGAAATCCCCGAAGTACGCCAGCTGCAGTTCGGCGAACTGCAGATCGACCTCGCCGCCCGCCAGGTGTGCTGGAAGGGCGAAGAGATCGATCTCAAGACCTCCGACTACAACCTGTTCGTGATCCTGGTGCAGGCGGCCGGCAAGGTGCTCAGCCGCGACGAGTTGCTGCGGCGCTGGCGCGGCATCGACTTCGACGGCATGGACCGCACCGTCGACGTCAGCATTTCGCGCCTGCGCAAACGCTTCAACGACGATGCGCAGGAGCCGCGCAAGATCAAGACGGTGTGGGGCCGCGGTTATCTGTTCAGTCCGATCGCCTGGGAGGATTGAATGCTCCGCAATCTGGTGCGCCTGTATCTTGTCATTGCGGCGCTGGTGGTCGCCTCCATCCTCGTGGTCAACTACGGTTTCCCGCACTTGTTCGCCGGCCAGTTCGCCAAGGCTGTCCGCTCCGGCTTCAACGGCGAGAGCTTCATGCTCAATCGCCTGCTCTCCGGCCGCAGCCAAGCCGAGCAGGACGCCTTGCTGGCGCAGCTGCGCGCTGCCGCGCCCGAACGTTACAGCCGGCCCGTGCAGTCGCTGGAGCAACTGCCGCCTTCCGTGCGCGAGCAACTGGTCCAGCATCGCGTCGGCTGGGAAATCACCGGCAGCAAATGTTGCGTGGTCTACGTCAGGCTCGACGACGGCGGACTGGTGCGGGTGCAGTCGCTGGAGGAATTGCCGATGGTGGAGGTAGTGGCCTACGCGCTGGTCTTCGCCACCATCCTGGCGGCGGTCTGCATCTGGCTGATTCCGCACTGGCGCGACCTGGAAAAGCTGCGCCTGGCAGCCGCGCGTTTCGGCGGCGGCAGGCTCGATGCCCGCGTCGGCTTGTCGGGGCGCTCATCGATCCGCCAGCTGAGCAGCCACTTCGACCGCATGGCTGATCGCATCGGCAAGCTGATCCATGCGCAGCGCGACATGGTCAACGCGGTCTCGCATGAGTTGCGCACGCCGCTGTCGCGACTCGAATTCGGCCTCGACATCCTGCAGCACCACGCGCAGGATGCCGCCACCGAAAACCGCATCCTCGGCCTGCGCAAGGACGTCGAAGAACTCGAAGCGCTGGTCGCCGAACTGCTTACCTTGGGCATGCTGGAACACGACCGCCAGGGCGTCTTCACCGAGACCGTGGACTTGCCGGAGTTCCTGCGCGGGGCCTGTGGCGTCACCGCCGAGGCGCTGGCGCTGGGCAAGCTGGAACTGCGCTGCAGCATCGACGCCCAGCTCACGACCGTGGTCACCGAAGCGCGCACCCTGGCGCGCGCTTATTCCAACCTGGTGCGCAATGCGGCGCAACACGCGCGCGCGGTCATCCGCGTGCGCGCCGAGATGGCGGCGCCGGATGCGTGGACGCTGGTGGTGGAAGATGACGGCGTGGGCATTCCGGAAGCCGAGCGCGAGCGCGTGTTCGAATCTTTCTACCGGCTCGACCAGAGCCGCGATCGCGCCACCGGCGGCTACGGCCTCGGCCTGTCGATCGTGAAAAAAATCGTCGCGCGCCACGGCGGCAGCATCCGCGTCGGCGGCAGCGAACTGGGCGGAGCCATGTTCGTCATGCGGTTTCCGTTACGACAATTGCCGCCCTGAACGGGGCGACGCAGAATCAGAAACCGATTTCGGGGCGGAAGTAGGCGGCCAGCCAGATCAGCATGGCAATCGTGGCGGCAAGCAGAATCTTGTTGCTCGGCATGGCGAGGATTTTTTGTTGTGGGTGCCCGGCATTCTAGGCTGGCAAAGGCGCCACAGGTATATCCATTTGTAGACTAACTGTATAAATCTGTAGTTTTGCGCCTCAGCCGCAGCATCATGCCGCCAATTTTCACCAAATTGGTCTGACCTTTTTACCTTCCAATCGGTATCTCGTATAATTTGGCTTCCCCGTGAGCAAGCCAAATACAAGTGCAAACACACTGTCCGGGGCAGGCGGCGTCTCGACATGCCGTTCTGACAACAGACCTCACCCAAGGAGACAACATGGCTTACGCCAACGTAGCATCGGCCGGCGCGCTGGACGCCGAGACCGGGATCGGCAAGCGCGTCATCGGCAAGCTGCATCGCAAGATCGTCTGGTACTGCTTCTTCCTGTTCATGATCAATTACCTGGATCGCGTCAACGTCGGCTTCGCCGCGCTGACGATGAACGCCGACCTCGGCCTGAGCGCCAAGGTGTACGGTCTCGGCGCGGGAATTTTTTTCCTCGGCTACATCGCCTTTGAAATCCCCAGCAACATGATCCTGCACAAGGTCGGTCCGCGCGTCTGGATCGCCCGCATCATGGTCACCTGGGGCATCGTCGGCTGCGCCATGGCGTCAATCCAGGGCGAATGGAGCTTCTATGCATTGCGTTTCCTGCTGGGCTTGGCCGAAGCGGGTTTCGCACCGGGCGTGCTGCTGTACCTGACTTACTGGTTCCCCAAGAAAGAGCGCGGCAAAGCCGTTGCCGGCTTCATGCTGGCGACCGTGCTGTCGTCGGTGGTTGGTGCGCCGCTGTCGGGCTACCTGCTCAGTTCCACGCACGGCTGGTTCGGCCTGTCGGGCTGGCAATGGATGTTCATCCTGGAAGGCGTGCCTGCCATCATCATGGGCGTGGTTACTTTCTTCTACCTGGTTGACCGTCCCGAACAAGGCAACTGGCTGAACCACGAAGAACGCCATTGGCTGACCACCACGCTGGCCGCCGAGCAGGAAAAGAACGCCGTGCATGCGCAGCATGAATTCCGCGAAATCTTCCGCGACAAGCGCATGTGGATCCTGACGCTGATCTACATGTTCAACGCCGTGGCGATTTACGGCGTGGTGCTGTGGCTGCCGCAGATCGTCAAGAGCCTGGGCGGCCTCAACAATTTCCAGACCGGCATCGTCTCGGCGATCCCGTTCATCTGCGCCGCCGTCGGCCTGGTGCTGGTGGCGCGCAGTTCCGACCGCACCGGCGAGCGCAAGATGCACACCGCCTGCGCGGGCCTGTTCGGCGGCGTGTTCCTGGCGGCCAGTGCGCTGGTGCCGTCGCCGGTGCTGGGCCTGGTCCTGATCTGCATCGCCGCGATGGGTTTATGGGCCACGCTGGGCGTGTTCTGGACGCTGCCGACGCAATTCCTGAGCGGCGCCGCAGCGGCCGGCGGCATCGCCATGATCAACGGCTTCGCGCAGATCGGCGGCTTCGTCGGTCCGTATCTGGTAGGCTGGATCCGCGAAACCACGCACAGTTTTTCGATGGCTTTGCTGGTGCTGGCGGTCAGCCCGATGATCGGTTTCGTGCTGTGTTCGACGCTCAAGATCAGGAACGACCGCGCGCCTGAATAAGACCATGCAAGTCTGATTACATGAACACCGCGCCGCCGTCACTGGCGGCGCAATTTTTTTGCAGGAAACGACATGACACAGAAAGTGACGATCACACTGGCCCAGCGCCTGCGCCAACCGGGCATCGTGGTGGCGCCCGGCTGCCACGATGCGCTCGGTGCGCGTATCTATGAACAGGCCGGTTTCGAAGCCGTCTACATGACCGGCAACGGTCTCTCCGCCAGTTTGCTGGGCGCGCCCGACATCGGCCTGCTCGGCATGAGCGAAATGATCGAGCGCGGCCGCGCCTTCGCCAACGCGGTGCAGGTGCCGGTGATCGCCGACGCCGACACCGGCTACGGCAACCTCAACAACGTCGTGCGCACGGTGCGCGACTACGAAGCCGCCGGCGTCCAGGCGATCCATCTGGAAGACCAGGTCACGCCCAAGAAATGCGGCGCCATGAAAGGCCTCGCGCTGATTTCCAAGGAAGAACACGCCGACAAGATCCGCGCCGCCGTAGCCACGCGCAAGAGCCGTGACTTCCTCATCATCGGCCGCTCCGACGCACGCATTCCGCTCGGCCTCGACGAAGCGATTGCGCGCGGCCAGGCGTATGCCGCCGCTGGCGCCGACCTGGTGCTGCTGGAAATGCTGCAGTCGGAAGACGAGATGCGCCAGGCCATCGCCGCCATCGATGCGCCGCTGATGTTCAACGCCGTCGACGGCAAGACGCCGCCGCTGACCGCGCCGCAGTTCGAGGCGTTGGGTTTCCGCGTGCTGAGTTTTCCGATCTCGGCAACGCTGGCGTACACGCACATGATGCGCAACTTTGCACAACACATCCGCGCCACCGGCAGCGCGTTCGGCGCACCGTCGGGCGCGGTGACAATTAGCGAGTACGAAACCGTGCTGGGCATCGCCGGCTACCGGTAAGAACCAGACGAGTAAGGAGAGACGCAGCGCCGCGATTCTGCGACACTGCGGATTCCGCCCACAGCGAAAACGGACCCCATGAACGGCAACTGGACCGACGGCTACGTCACCGACATCGGCTACACCCACGGATACTATCCGCAACTCAATCCGGCGCGGCTGCAACTGGCGTTCGCCGCCGCCGGCCTCGACAGCCCGCTGGTGCGCACCGCCTGCGAACTGGGCTTCGGACAGGGTCTGAGCATCAACATCCATGCCGCCGCGTCGCCGGTGAACTGGTACGGCAACGACTTCAACGCCGCCCAGGCGGCTCATGCGCAGACATTGGCGCGGGAGTCCCGCAACGGCGCACAACTGGAGCAGGCCAGCTTCGCTGAATTCTGCACGCGCGAGGATTTGCCGCAGTTCGATTTCATCGCCATGCACGGCATCTGGAGCTGGGTCTCAGCCGACAACCGCGCGCTCATCCGCGACTTCGTCGAACGTCGCCTCAAGCTCGGCGGCGTGCTTTACGTCAGCTACAACACCCAGCCCGGCTGGGCGGCTTTCATGCCCTTGCGCGACCTGCTGCTGCGCCACTTCGACATGCCGTCCAACGCCGGCAAGGGCAGCGCCGAGCGCATCGATGCGGCGCTCGATTTTGCCGAGCGCATGTTCGCCGCCGATCCGGTCTATGCGCGTGCCAATCCCTTCATGCAGGAACGCATCGCGATCCTCAAGAAACAGAGCCGGCACTACCTGGCGCACGAATACTTCAATCGCGACTGGCATGTCGAATCTTTCGCCGACATGGCGGCGATCTGGTCCGGCGCCGGGCTGGAGTTCGCTTGCTCGGCGGACTTCCGCGACCATCTCGACATGGCCAACCTGACGCCGGCGCAGCGCGAATTCTGCGACGCCGTTGGCGACCGCCACCTGCGCCAGAGCGTGCGCGACTTCATGGTGAACCAGCAATTTCGCCGCGACTACTGGGTGCGCGGCGCGCAAGCGCTGGACGCCGCCAGCCATCACGCGCTGCTGGCGCAACAACGGGTGGTCCTGCTGACCGCAGCTGACAAGATTCCGATGACGCTCAGGACGGTGTCGGCCGAGATCACGCTGAACCAGCATATCTACGGTCCGGTCATCGCCGTGCTGGCCGACGGACTGCCGCATTCGCTGGGCGACATCGCCGGCATCGTCGGCAGCCGCAACCTCGGCCTGCAGCAGGTGCTCGACACCCTGATGATGTTGATCGGCAACGGCCATGCCGCACCGGTGCAGGCCGATACCGACATCCTGCACGGCCGCGACGGCAGCACCGCGCTGAACCGCCATCTGATCTCGCAGGCAGTGCACGGCGCCGTCGATGGTGACATCGAACACCTGGCCAGTCCGGTCACCGGCGGCGGCGTGCCGGCTGACCGCATCCAGCAACTGTTCATGCTGGCGGTGCTGGAAGGGCAGGAGACGCCGGACGCCATCGTCGGTTTCGTCTGGCGGCACATCTCGGCCGGCGGCAAGAAGATCGTGCGCGACGGCGTGCGCCTTGAGGACGAGCAAGCCAACCTGGATGAACTAAGCCTGCAGGCGCAGCGTTTCTTCGTCGAGCGGCTGCCTTTGCTGCAAGCCTTGCAGGTCATTTGAAATGACCTGTTTCCTTCTGGAAAACATTAAAGTCATGTATTTTTTGCAAGGTCTTCCGGGGAACGGGGTGTGCAAACTCGGGTACCATTGACCCGGTTTCTGGACAGAATCCATCGGTATTTCCGAGAAGAAAAAACACTTTGAACAATCTGTTGCGAGTCAAATGGACGCTCAAGGCCAAGGTCATCATGGTCGTGGTTGCTGCCGTCCTCGTGACCACCGCGGTGATCGTCGCGGTTTCGCTGACCATCATGAAGCGCGACATCAAGACGCTGATCGGCGCGCAGCAGTACTCGACGATCAAGATGGTCGCCACCGCCCTCGACGAGAGCTTCCATACGCGCCGGGTCACCCTGCGCGCCTTGTCGCAGGGGCTGCCGCCGGAAGCGCGGCATAACCCGCATCTGCTGCAGGTCTACCTCGCCAGCCACACCAGCCTGACCGAAGTGTTCTTCAATTTCTCGGTGTTCGGCGCCGACGGCCAACTGCTCGCCAACTTCAACGACACCAGCGCCATCGGTCGCTTCAACGTTGCCGACCGCGAATACATGCAGCGCACGATGGCGCAAAAACACGGCGTGATTTCCGAGCCGCTGCGCAGCCAGATATCCAAGCGCGCCATCGTGCTGATGACCGAGCCGGTGTTCGACGACAGCGGCAACATCATCATGGTGTTCGTTGCGTCCATCGACCTGCAGCAAGCCAATTTCCTCGGTCAGTTCACCAATGCCAAGGTCGGCAAGACCGGCTTCATCTACATCATCACCTCCAAGGGCGTGATCGTCGACCACATCGACAAGGCGCGCATCTTGCAGCATGCCGACAGTGCCGGCGGCAAGAGTGGCGGCACGGAACAGGCGCTGGCCGGCTTCGAAGGCAGCACGGAAGGCCTCAGCCGCAGCGGCCAGCCGGCGATGTTTTCATTCAAGCGCATGAAGACGACGGACTGGATCATCGGCTCCATCTATCTTCAGGAAGACGCCTTCCAGCCGGTCCGCGACATGCAGGGCAAGGCCTTGCTGCTGTCGCTGTTGCTGGCGGCACTGGCCGGCTGGCTGGCCTGGCTGATCATGTCGGCCCTGATCGATCCGCTGCACCGGCTGCACGGGCACATTCAAAAAATCCGCGCCTCCGGGACGTATGACGAAGTACCGTTGTCGTATCGCGAAGACGAAATCGGCGACCTCGGCAACGCCTTCAATTCGCTCATGCGCGAACGCAAGGACGCGGAAATGGAGCTCGACCAGGCACGCGTCAATCTGGAAAGCATGAACAAGGCGCTCGAACGGCTGGCGCTGGAAGACGATCTCACGGGCCTGGCCAACCGCCGGCAGTTCGATATCACCCTGCAGGAAGAATTCAGCCGCGCCATGCGCACCGGCAATTCGCTGGCGCTGGTGATGATCGACGTCGATCACTTCAAGCAATACAACGACATCTACGGCCACCTGGCCGGCGACCAGTGCCTGCGCAAGGTCGGTCGCGTGATCAAGGCGCAGCAGACGCGCCCGGGCGACCTGATGGCGCGCTACGGCGGCGAGGAAGTGGGCATCCTGCTGCCCGGCGCCGACGAGGCCGGCGCGATGGCGGTGGCCGAACGCATCCGCATGGCGGTGCGCCAGCTCGGGCTGCTGCATGAAGGCAATGAGGCGGGCATCGTCACCATCAGCGCCGGCGTCAGCGCGTTTGTGCCGATCCGTGACGTCGACGCGGCCGACAAACTCATGCGCGCCGCCGACAAGGCGCTGTACCTGGCCAAGGCGCAAGGCCGTGATCGCATCTGCAGCAGCAGCGATTTGCCTGCATCGTCCTGAGTTTTTCGCTAACTTTTCTTGTATTGGCGCGTGATCTTTTTGGCCAGGTCGAGAAAATTCCTTTCCGCCGGCGAGATGCTGGCGGTGCGGCTGACCAGCGTGATCGGCGCCACCAGCGCCGGCCTGGCATCGCGGATGCGGCAATACACCACGCTGTCGCGGTGAAAGTCCTTCATCGACGCCGGCACCACCGAGATGCCTCCGCCGGCCGCGACCAGGCTGATGTTGGTCAGCATGCGTTCGACTTCGGAGGCGATGCGCGGCGTGAAGCCGGCGTTTTCGCAGGCCTCGATCAGGCGTGAATACATGCCCGGCGCGCCGTGTCTTCGCACCAGGATGAATTGTTCATCGGCCAGCGCGCGCAGCGACACGGTCGGCATGTCGCCTTTCTGTTGCTTCTCCAGCAGCGCATGTCCCATCGGCAGGATCAGCAGCATTTCTTCGTCCAGCAATTGCAGGAAGCCGATGCCGCGCGGCTGGCTGACCGGCGCACGCAGGAAGCCGAGGTTGACCTTGCCTTCTTCGATCTCTTCGGTGAGTTCGGCGGCGTTTCCTTCGCGCAGGTCGAGGTGTACGCCGGGGTAGGCGTCGCGATATGCGCGGATGATGCCGGGGATCAGCGGATGCGCGGCGGCCGAGCTGGTGAAGCCGATCACGATAGTGCCTTCGAAGCCTTGCGCGGCGCGTGCGGCCTTGGCGGACGCCAGTTCGACGCTGCGCAGGATGGCTTTGGCTTCCTGCAGGAATGCGGCGCCGCCGGCGGTCAGTTCGGCGCCTTTCGGGTGGCGGCGGAACAGGTCGAAGCCGAGCTCCTTTTCCAGCATCCTGATCTGGTGGCTCAGCGGCGGTTGCTGCATCTCCAGCCGTTCCGCTGCGCGGGTGAAGTGCTGTTCTTCGGCGACGACGAGGAAGTAGCGGAGGTGGCGGAGTTCCATTGTTGTTATCTCTTTTGGGTTTGGGATTTTTGATGTTGATATATTTTACATCTGGTCTTTTGGTTCGACTTTGGTTCGTTGGTAGCTGATTCTGTTTTCTCTTCGGACTACCGTGGTTGCCGGGGGCGGCCCGGCAGCCGCTCACTTTCTTTGCTTCGCCAAAGAAAGTAAGCAAAGAAAGGCGACCGCGATTCGCCGCCCCGCTGCGCGGGGTTCCCGTTGGCGCCGCACTCAAATCGGGAAGGGAAACAAACTCGCTACGCTCAGACAAGTTTCCCTTCTTTATCCGATTTGAGCACGTCACCAACGGCGACTCATAAGCGGAATTCTTTTTCGGCTCGCTTCGCATTGCCTTGGGTGGCTCGCCTTCGGCATCGTGATTCTCATTCTTTCTTTTTTTGAGTGATGGCGAAGAACTTCGACCGTCGCTCCATCTCCGTCCCCTGGCGATGCGCAGCGAGCCAGTTTGGCCGTTCCGCTTGGAGCCAGCCGGTGATGCGATGCGAAAAATGGAAAAAGAAGGGAAACTTGTCTGAGCGCAGCGAGTTTGTTTCCCTTCCCATTTTTTGCTTCGCAGCACCGGGAAGTCCGAAGGACCTGGATCCCGCGGTCGCCTTCTTTTGCTTACTTTTCTTGGCGAGACAAGAAAAGTGAGTAGCTGCCGGGCTACCCCCGGCGAAGGGTTGATCGAAGAAAGAACAGCATTAATCAACGCACGATAAGAAAGTCGGAACAAAACCAGAACCACAATTGCGGATACCCCTCATCCGCACCATCTCCCGCACCACCCCCCAAACGTATAAAATTTCACCCAACCAATAAATTACAACCCGGAGACCGCCTGCTGCACAACCAGCCAGGCAGCCAATGAAGCAGCCCCTCTACAAAAACGCCTTCCTGCACATGGTCGCCGCCATCGCCATCGGCATCGCGCTTGGCCACGCCGATCCGCAACTGGCGGTGCAGATGAGGCCGCTCAGCGACGGCTTCGTGCGGCTGATCGGCATGCTGATCGGCGTGGTCATGTTCGCACTGGTGGTGTCGGGCATCGCCGGCATGCAGGACAAGCTGCATGCCGCCAAAGTGGGCGGCAAGGCCATCGTCTATTTTGAAATCATGACCTTCGTCTCGCTCGGCTTCGGCATGCTGGCCGCCGACCTGCTGCGACCGGGCGTCGGCTCGCATCTCGACCTGTCGCATGTCGCCGACGGCGCGCACTATGCGGCGCGGCTGTCGACCTCGGGCGTGGCGGATTTCCTGCTCAACATCATTCCCAACAGCTTCTTCGAGGCGTTCACGCGCAACAGCAGCCTGCAGATCCTGCTGCTGGCGGTGCTGTTCGGTGTCGCGCTGTCGCGCATGGGCGAGCGCGGCCGCAGCCTGCTCAATTTCATCGAAGCCAACCTGCGCATCCTGTTCGGGATGATCAACATCATCCTCAAGATCGCGCCGCTGGCCGCCTTCGGCGCCATGGCCTATACCATCGGCCGCTATGGCCTGGCGTCGGTGCTGCCGCTGCTGCATTTCGTCGGCGCCATCTATCTCGCCAGCATCGCCTTCGTTTGTGTGGTGATGGGGGTGATCGCGCGCGTGGCGGGCGTCAACATCTTCCGCCTGATCGCTTTCATCAAGGAAGAACTGCTGCTGGTGTTTTTCACCACGTCGTCGATGGCGGCGCTGCCCGGACTGACCGAGAAGATGGAACGCCTCGGCTGTTCGCGCGCGGTGGTGCGGCTGGTGCTGCCGACCGGCTATACCTTCAACCTGAACGGCACCAATATCTATCTCACCATGGCGGCGCTGTTCCTCGCGCAGGCCGGCGGCATCGAGGTGAGCCTGTGGCAGCAACTGTCGCTGCTGGCGATCTGCATGCTGACGTCCAAGGGCGCCACCAGCGTGACGGGGTCGGGCTTCATCGCGCTGGCGGCGACGCTGAGCACGCTGCAGATCGTGCCGGTGGGCGGCATCGTGCTGCTGCTCGGCGTGGAACGACTGATGAAGTGCCGTTCGCTGAGCAACGTCATCGGCAATTGCCTGGCCTGCGTGGTGGTGTGCGCATGGGACCGGGCGCTCGATCGGGAACGCATGGTGCAAGCCTTGCGCGCATAAAAAAAGTCCCGGACCTGCCGGGACTGAAAACCTGCTTCTACTCCACTTCTTTTCTTTCTTGCGAAAGTCTTTCCCGTTCTTCGTACCGGCTTACTTGCCCAGCTTGTAGAACGTCTGATCCAGCTTGGCCGATGCGGCTGCCAGCTTCTGGCGCTGCTGCGCCAGCCATGCCTGATCCTTGGCCAGCTTGTTCTTTTCCACGGCAAGCATGCGCTCGACCTCGGCGCGCTGCGGGCCGCCCAGGCCTTTGCTCGACTCCAGCATGTTCTGCGCCGTCAGCGATTTCTTGTACTGTGCTTGCGTCAGCGGAAACTGGGTGCGCTCGAAGTCGAACTTCTTGACCGCTTCGGTATAGATCTGCTGTACCACGTCGAAGGGAATGTCGGCCGGTTTCATCTTGTTGGTGCGACCGTAGGTCACCAGGTCCGACGCGAAGTGATGGCCGACGCGAAACGGTACGTCGGAGTCGCGTTGCAGGATGTCGGCCAGCTCGGTGGTGGTCGAATAGTCGGCGTCGACTTCCTGCAGCGCACGCGCCTTGTCGATGACCAGGTTGTCGAGCAGGTCGGCCATCTTGACGAAGGCGTTGGACGTCAGCTCCAGCGTCTTCTCGACCTGGTCGCGCTTGTAGTCTGGCATGCCGGGCGAGACGTTGTGCGCTTCCAGCTGGAAGGTCATGGCGCCGCCGACGATGTCGCTGGCTTGCAGGCGCAGCACATTCAGGCCGTAGGGATTGCGCTTCTGCGGCATGATGCTGCTGGTGCCGGTGAGGCGTCCTTCCTGGATCATGATCCAGGGATAAGGCTGGTGATACTGGGTGTGGAAGTCCTGCATCAGGATGCCGATGGTCAGTGCGGCGTTGCTGCACAGGCTTACCAGTTCCATGCCCTGGTCGAGCGCGCCGAGTTGCGCGGCGTCGTAGGAGTTTTCAATCGGGCCGTCGAAGCCGAGCAATTCCGCCAGGCGCTTGCGGTCGACCGGGAAGCTCGAGGTCCCCAGCGCGCCGGCGCCGAGCGGGCTCAGGTTCAGACGCGCATACGACTCCTGCAGACGCGCGCTGTCACGACCGAACGCCGAAGAGAACGCCAGCAGATAATGCGCGAAAGTGGTCGGCTGCGCCTGCACGCCGTTGGTGTAGGCCGGCACGATGGTGTCGAGATTCTTCTCGGCCAGTTCCAGCACTTGCGCCTTCGACTTGTTCATCGCTTCCATCAGGTCCAGCGTGCGCTCGCGCTGCATCAGGCGGCGATTGGTCGACAGGATGTCCTGACGGCTGCGGCCGGAGTGCATGCGCGAACCGTCGGGGCCGGCGATGGCCAGGATCAGCGGTTCGTATTGCAGGTAGTCGGACGGACGCTTGGCGCCGGGCTGGTCGCCATTCTTGATGACCTGGTCCACCGCCGAGACGATCTTCTTGCCGAGCTCGGGCGGCACGATCTTGTTCTCGATCACCATCACCGTCGACGCCTTGTTCATCTCGCCGAGAAAGTAGAAGTAATCGTGGTACGCCGGCTGCTTTCCGGCCGGCGCCGCATAGGCGGCGTTGGCCAGTGTCATTGCCGCCAACGTCAGTGTGGCGATGCGCAGAGAAAGAGGTTTATTGAGCATTGTCGTTACCTTGAGTGCTGGAGTTGGATGTGGATGAATTCGCTGCCGGTTCGCCCGCCTGGCCGGCCGTGGCGACGTCGATGGTCAGGCGGCGCGCGCTTTCGTTGAACGGCGAGAACACGTTGCTGTTGCCGCTCGGCCGGTTCCAGGCGTTGGCGATCTGGTCGGTCTGCAGCGCGGCGGTGGCCGGAGCCGTCGCCACGTTGGTCAGCAGGTTGCTGATGCCGCGCCCGAAGTTGTAGATCACCACGCCGTTGCCGCTGGCGGCGAAGGTGGTGGCGTCGCCGCTTTGTACGATCGGCGTGCCATTGGGTGCATTGACGTTGACCAGCAAGACGCCGTCGACCACCTTCAGGGAATTGGTGCCGCCGTTGAAGCGTATCCCGGCGGCGCCGTTGCTGCTGGCGTTGAGCGTCATGCCGGCGCTGCCGCCGGTGCCGACGGTGTTGAATCCGTTGGTGCTGCTGCCGACGAAAGCGATGCCGTCGCCGCCGCCTTTGGCGGTGCCGTTCAACGCGATGGGGCCGCTGTTCGACGAAATGTTCACGCCCGCCGCCGCCCCCGAACTCGGACTGCGGATGGTGACGCCGGCGGCGCTTGACGCGCTGCCGCTGGTGCCGTCCAGCGTCAGCTTGCCGGTATTGGTCGAGATGATGGTGCTGCTGGCATTGGTCGATGGATAGATCGTGATGCCGCCGGCGTTGGTCGACGTGCCGGTCACGGTGACCGAGCCGCTGCCGGTGGCGCGCAACGCATTGGTGCCGGTCAGGATGCTCACGCCGTCGCCGTAGACGCTGGAGCCGGTTACGCTCAGGGCGCCGTTTTCCACACTCACCAGCGCGTTGCCGCTGCTATAGAAGCTGACGCCGTCGCCTTGGTCCGCGGCATTGCCGATCAGCGTGACGTTGCCGGCGCCGGTGGTCTGGATCTTGTTGGTTACGCCGAGGATGGCGATGCCGTGATCCAGTTCCGGCACGTTGGGCGAATGGAAGTTGCCGTTGAGCGTGATGTTACCGCCCTGCGATGAGATGTTGTTGACCGACGCCGTGCCGTTGCCGCCCAGCGCGATCGCATCGGAAGTGCCGACCGAATCGCCGCGCAGCGTGATGTCGCCGCTGACGGTCGTGACATTCACACCAGTGGCGCTGTTGGTCGAATTGAAGAAGATGCCGTAGCCGCCGAAGCTGTTGGTGCTGTTGCCGTTGATGGCGATGTTGCCGCTGGTGGCGCCGATGTTGACGACCGCGTTCAGCGCCGACGGTGCGATGTCGACGCCGCGCCCTGACGCGCTGGTGCCGTTGAGGCTGACGTTGCCGGTGGTGGTCTTGATGTTGACCGCGGCATATTGACCGCCGACATCAATCGACAGCGCCTTGAACGAGCCGCTCGAATTGTTGATCACCGTGTTGTTGCCGGTCAGCGTGACGTTGCCGGCGGTGCTGGTGACGTTGACCTGCGAACCGGCCGCCGAGCTGGTGCCGTTGCCGGAGGCAATCAGCGCCAGCGCCGGCGTGGTGCCGCCCGCAGTGTTTCCGGTCAGGTTGATGTCGCCGGTGGTCGACAGGCTGATCACCGAACTGGCGCCGGTGGAATTGAGCACGGTGCCGTAGCTGCCGGTGCTGCTGCCGTTGACGTTGATGGCGCCGCCCGCAGTCGCGTTGAGTGTCACCGATCCGGTGCCGCTGGCAGCCAGGTAGACGCCACGGCTGGCGCCGGCGAAGCCGCCGCTGTTGGCCTTGACCGTGAGGTTGCCGCTGCCGACGGTGAGCGTTTGCGAGGAGGTCGCCGCCGTCGAGCAGACCAGCACGCCGAAGCCGGATGTGGCGTTGCCGCTGACGGTCAGGTTGCCGGAGCCGGTGGCGGCAATGGTGTTGTTGGTGCTGAAGATGCGCGTACCGTTGCCGCTGCCGAGGGTAGTGCCGTCAACCACGATCGAGCCGCTGCCGTTGGTGACGATGCGGCTGCCGCCGGTCACCACGAACGCGTCGGTGGCGACGGAGACGTTGGCCTGGTTGGCGACCATGTTGATATTGCCGCCGCCGGCGTTGATGGTGGATCCGGAGATGTTGATCGTGTTGCTGCTGGTCGTGAGATTGCCGCCATTGGTGGAGATGGTGCTGCCGGACAGCGCGATCGAACCGTTGCCGGTATTGCCGAAGTTGGCGATCAGGGAGACATTGAGCGACTTGCCGGTGGCGTTGCTGATCACATGATTGGTCATGTTGATGCTGCGATGCGCCTGCAAGGTCAGCGACGAATTGCCGACCGCCTTGACGTCGTCGAGCACATTGATGTCGCCGCCGTTGGTGGGGCTGCCGGCAGCGGTGAGGACAACCACGTTGGCGCCTTCCGACAAGGACGCGTTGAGCGTCGCCGAGCTCAGCGTGGAATTGGCCGCACCGCTCGAGGTAAAGGGCGAGGACGCCGTCATGTTGACGCTGGCGGCGCTGGTGATATTAAGGTTGTACGGATCGATGAGCCAGTCGCCGCCTTGTCCGGACGCCGCGCCGACGTGAACAAGGCCGCTGGCCTGGAGGTCATGGCCGGAGGTTTCCACCGCGCCGCCGCGTCCGGTCGCACCACCCGCCTGCGCACTGATATCGCCGTAGAAACGCGTGCTGCCGGTCGACCACAACACCACCGTGCCGCCGTCGCCGCTGTGGACGGCATCGGCCTTGATGGTGGCGTCGCCGCCCATGAAGACGGCATCGGACTGATGCTCCGTGCCGCTGCCCTGGTAGTTGCCGCCGACCAGCACGGTGCCGCCGCCGGCGTCGCCGGAAGCATCGATGCGGGTGCGGTCGTACAGGCCGACATACTGGCCCAGCACTTTGGCGGTGCCGCCGGTTTCGCCGTTGCCGCGGCCGGAGACGTCGAGCGTGCCGCTGTTGGCGACTACCCCGGAATCACCACCGTCGAGCAGGATGCTGCCGTTGTGGTTCTGCAGGCTGCGCGCTTCGATCACGCCGCTGTTGTTGACCACATTGGACAGCATCGCGTCGGTGGCGCGCGCGGTCATGATTACCGTGCCGCCGTCGGCCTGCAGCAAACCGCTGTTGAGCACATTGGCGGTGAGCGTGGCGTTGTTGACTTCGACGTTGATGAGGCCGTCGCCATTGAAGTCGAGCGTCATCTTTTCGCCGGCCGCCAGCACCACGCTGCCGAGCCGCGCGATGATGTTGCCCTCGTTGCGCACCTGTGCACCGAGCAAGGCGACATAGCCGCCGTCGGCTGCGGTGATGTTGCCCTGGTTGATGACCGAACCGGTCGCGCCTTCGAGGTCGAAGGCATTCTTGCCGGCCATGAAGTTGGCGTCGGAAATGTTCAGCGTCGACGCCACCAGTCCACCGACGTTGACCGATGACCCGGCGCCGAACAGGATGCCGGACGGATTGATCAGGTAGACCTGGCCGTTGGCGTTGAGCTGGCCGAGGATCTGCGAGGCGTCGCCGCTGGTGACGCGGTTCAGCGCCACCGAGGAGGACGTCGGCTGCCTGAAGTTGACGGTCGCCGCGCTGCCGATGTTGAAAGTATTCCAGTTGATGGCCATGCGGTCGCTGGTTTGCGTGACCGTCATGGCGTTGCCGCTCTGGCTGATACTGCCGCTGCCGGCACCGATCTGGCCGTTGGTCGGCAGCGCGCCGGCGTCCAGCGCATGCGCCGGCAACACGGTCAGGCCGCACCAGGCGGTCAGCACGGCGACGCAGGCCGGCTTGAGCGCTGGATGGATTTTTTTATTGCCGTTGCGGTTAGTACTGCTATTGCGGGAAGGTTGTGTCATCGCGCACCTCAGAACGTGTAGTTGAAGCCCACGCCGAGGGCGCGGATGGTGGTGCCCACGCCGGCCGACAGGCCGGTGGCGCCGAGCACGCCGGAGACGGCGTAGTTGTAGTTCGCCAGCGCTTCATTGCGCAGGATCACGTACTGGCCGAAGAAGCGCGTCTGCTTGCTGTACTTGTACGAGAAGCCGACCGCCTGCGAGGTCGCGCCCATGCCGTCGGTCGAGCATTTGACGTTGCCGGTGCTGCTGCCGCCAATCATGCTGCAGTCGCCGGCCAGCGCCTTCGCTGCGCTGGCGCGCAACTCAAGCGCGCCGATCTGATGCGAGATGCCGATCATGTAGGCGCGGCGGCGATAGTTGGACATGTCGGACGAGGTGGTGCTGGTGTTGACCACGCCGGACTCCGAATACGACAGGTCGTCGGCGATCAGCGAGATCTTGGTCTTGCCGAAATCGTAGGCGACGCCGTAGCGGAAACTGAAGTCGCTCGACGAGGTGCCGGCGGTCACGTGCGTGCTGCTGCCGACGCCGCGCGCATCACGGCCGAGACTGGCGATGCCGAAGTAATTGATGTGCTGCTCGGCTGCGACCACGGCGGAGAAGCCGCCGCTCTCATACGACAGGCTGCCGCCGTAGAGGTAGCCGGTGGCGACGTCGGAGGCCGCCTTCATGCTGTTGTTGGAGTACGCCAGCTTGAGCTGGAAGCCGTAGAGCTTCGGTGACCAATAGCCGATCAGGCCGTCCTGGCGGCGGTTGAAGGCGGCGTCGTCGTTGTTGGAATTGATGGCGTCGCCGACCGGGCCGGAATTCTTGGTGATGCTCGTGACGAAGCCGGGCGAACCGATGATGTTGTAATGCGCCGCGCTGGTGAGACCCTGGAACGGATCGAAGGAGGTGGTGCTCTCCTTCATGGGGGTATCCCAGCGGCCGTACATCAGCGTACCGGCCGATGGATGATTGAACGCCACGCCGGTATTGCGCAGGTCTTGCGAGTGGGTCCAGTCGGGTACGGCTTCGGCGCTGCGATTGGTATAGTTCAGCGACAGGCCCATTTCGAGTTGCCACAGGAATTTCCATTGGTCATACAGCTGGATGCCGCTGTGCGCACCGATGTAGGAGACGTTGTCGCGCACGCGCCAGAACCCCGGCATGTTGCGGCCGTTGGGCGTGGCCAGCTTGCTCTGGTCGGCGGTTGCCGCTGGCGTGGCGCCGTCGCGGCGTACGTATTCCGGCACCAGGCCGAGCGAACCGTAGATGACGAAAGCGGTTTCCGGTTCTTCGAAATCCTCGCCCTTGCCGGTGGTGTCGGCGCCGAACGCCGAGAAGGCCTGCGGCGAGCCCGAGACCGAGATCCACAGGCGGCGCGCATTGCGTTGTTCGGTGGTCGGACTGACGCCGGGCGAATACGCCGCGGCGGCGTTGAAGACCAGGTCCTTGTTGTAGACGTTGACGCCGACGCCGTAGCCCGAGCGCGACTGATGGTTTTCGCTGGCGTCCCAGGGATTTTTGTTGACGGTGACGCGGCCGGCATCGGCGAACAGGGCGGCTTCGACCACCGAGTTGCCGTACACGCCGATCAGCTTGCGCAGCTCGATGCGACCCAATATGCCTTCGTCGCCGGCGGCTTCGCCGACTGGATAGGCGCGCACGCCGTTGGGGCCGCCCAGGCTCATTTTTTCGGAAGCGTCGAGGTTCTTGTTGGCAAACTGCGCGTTGACCGCCGCCAGCAGCGAATAACCGCCACCCAGTTGTTGCAGGCGGCTGAACGAGACATTGCTCTTGCTGTAGTTGCCGCCTGCCTTCGACGTGATGGCGTCGAGCGCGGCGTCGTTGGCGGTTTCCTTGTCGAGCTGGCCGCGGCCGTAGCGCAGGCTCCATTGGTTGTTGCCTTGCGCACCGAGCAGGTTGTCGCGCCAGTCGCCGTACAGCGTGGCGCTCCAGAAGCGCGCGGACTTGTCGACCACGGTGGCCGAGGTGATGTCCTGGAAGTGACGGAACTCGGCCGCCAGCGACAGATTGACGTTGGCCTTGCGGCTGCGGTACAGCGCATCGTTGATGAAGAAACTCGATACCTTGGCCGAACCGCTGGCCTGTGCGTCCTTGAGGTTCTTGCCGACGTTGTATTGCAGTTCGGCGACGCTGGCGCCGACCGATACGCCACTGGCGCCGATTGGCATGGCGAAGCTGAGGCCGGCGATGCGCAGGCCTTCGAACGAGTTCTGGGTATTGATGCCGAAGCTCTCGCCCAGGCCCAGCGCATCGTTCAGGTTGATGTTGGCGGACAGGCGATTGGCGCCGGTGTAATAGTTGCCGTAGTTGTCGATGGAGACGCGCGACGTGATCGCGGTCATCTCGCTGACGCGGATGACGATGTCGGTCGCCCCGGCTTGCGCCGCTGGGCGCAGTACTGCGCGCACGGAGACGCCGGCCAGGTCGGACAGGCGCAACAGCGTGCCTTCCAGTTCGCTCTCGCGGATGACCGTGCCGGGCTGGAGTTCGTCGAGGTAGCGCTGCAGCACCGCCTTGTTCAGGCGCACGTTGTTGTCGGTATCGGCGCTGACTTGTCCGATGACGCCTTCGCGCACCGCGATGGCGATCTTGCCGTCGCGGATTTCCTGCGCCGGCAGATAGGCGCGAGCAACGATATAGCCGCGTTCGCGATACAGGTTGGTGACCTTGGAGGCGGCGCGGCGCAGGCCGTTGAAATCCAGCTCCTGGCCGATGAACTCCTGTAGTTCTGCTTGCAGGCGGACGTCGTCGATGGCGGTGTTGCCGCTGAGCGTGAAGCCGCTCACCTTGATGTTGACGGCGGCCTGTTGTGCGGGTGTCGATGCAGGCGTGGAGGCGTCATCGGCGTCCTGGGTTTCCTTCTCGATCTGCACGCGGCCGCGCGGCTGTTCCTGCGTTTGCAGGCGCTCGCGGTCGGTCGGCGTGAGTTGCTGGCGATTGGCGTCGAAGATGCTGCCGGAACTCGGCGGCGTTTGCGCATAGGCAAACAGCGGCGCTGCGGCCAGCATGGTCATGACCTGTAGCGCCAGCATTTGCCGGCGTTGCGCGGCGAAACGTGGTTTGTTCATTTTCCCTGTCTCCTGATTTTTATCTTTGTGGCGGTTTGTCGAACGGGCTTTATCGTTGTTGTGCCGTGTTCACCGCTTCATGCTTGTTGCGTTTTCTTGGTGCCTTACTGCGCCGGGAAGATTTTTTCCACGGCGATATCCGAGTTGAACAATCCTGCCGCCTCGTGGCCGACGCCCGGCACTTCGAAGTCGGGATGATGCACCGGGGTTTTCCACTGCTGCGCCAGGAATTGTTCGTAACGGACGTAGTTGTCGTGGCGCTCGACGCGCGTCGCGCCTTGCAGGCGCGCGCCGCAGGCCTTGTCGAGGAAACGGTGGTTGGGATTGTTGTCCTTGCTGCCGACCATGTAGGTGACGTCGCGCGCGGCGTAGCGCCTGAACAGTTGCTCGCCGCTGACCTTGCCGTCGGCGCCGATGCCGTAAGGGATCATCTCGCCGAGGCCGTAGCGGTAGTTGTCGTAGCCGGGACAGAGGATGCCGCCAGCCGGTGCGAAGCCGTTGTCGCCGGGACGGTTGTTGTCAAAGTAGAGGTAGGACGAGGGGCTGGAGATCACGTAACGCACCTTGATGCCGGCCTGCTTCAGTTTTTCGTCGCTATTGTTGAGCACGGCATAGCGTTGCATCAGCTGGCCGCCGGCCGAGTGGCCGATGAAGACGATCTCCTTCAGCGCCGGGAAGCGTCCCGAACTCAGGTAGGCGGCGATGTCGTCGAAGACGCGGAACGAGCTGACGCCGGTCTTGCCATGCGTGGAATCTTGCCCCTGCATCCAGTTGTCGCCGCGCCACAAGGCCATCTTGTTGTCGGACAGGGCGTCGCCTTCGGTCAGGAAGTTGGGCGTGAGCAGCAGCGTCTGCGCCGGGTCGAGCCTGGCCTTGTGCAGGAACGCGAGGCCGGTTTCAAAGTAGTGGTCGCCGTCGCGCTTGACGCCATGTTCGAGGATGACGGCGCGCGTGATGGAACTGTTGTCCTGCGTCAGCGAATTGTTGGCGTAGATCGCGAAAGCGTATTGCTGCGCGCCGGCGCCGAGCGTGACGACTTGCGGCGGGCCGGCTTCGCCTGCGGCTTTTTTCGCATGCGCCACGGGCGACAGCGCCGCCGACATGGCGGCGGCCAGCAATGCGGTGTTCAGGATTCTTGCGGCAACGGCCATGATCGACTTTCCTTGCATCTGTGCGGAGAAGAACGGCAGGGACGGGGAGCGGCAGGTAGCGGCGTGGAGCGGCGGGAGCGGGAGGCTGGGGCGCACGCCTTGCGGCAGGGCGTTGCGCGGTTACGGTCTCCTGCTCATGCGGCCGTTCATCGGCGCTTTATCCATCCCTGAGCATGCTTGTTCTTGTTTTGGCCCGATTATAGGAGTCATAAATGGCTATGTAAAATATCTTGATTTATATATCTCGATACTAAAAAAGTATGGAAGTGGTGGAGTGGATTTATTCCGGACGCGCTTGTCGCCGGTGCTGACCCGGGCCAATGCCGAAATGGCGTTTGAAGATGCGGTTGAAGGAGGCTTCCGATTGATAGCCGACCGCCTCGGCGACGGCGGCGACCGTTTGCTGGCGACCTGCCAGCAGTTGCGCCGCCTGCGCCATGCGGGTGCGTGTGAGGACTTCTCCGGGCGTGGCGCCGGCTGCCGTGCGGAACAGCCGGGCAAAGGTGGTGCGCGACAGATGGCAGGCCTCGGCCAGTTGATCCAGCGACCAGGCCCGGCCCGGTTCGGCCAGCATGCAGTGCAGCGCGCGTTGCAGGCGCGGCGAGGCCAGCAATGTGAACAGTCCGGGCGATGCCGCGGTTTCCTGCTGCTCCAGCCAGGCGCGCATGAGCAGCGCAAACAGCGCCGACGACAATTGCGTGACAACTGCGTGCGCGCCGGGGCGGGCAGGCTCGGCCGCGGTCTCGACCTGCAGCATCCTCATCAGCGCCTGCAGTCCCGCGAAATCGGCGCGCCCGGCGGTGCGCACCAGCAGCGTAGCCGGCAACGACGGCAGCAGCGCGGCCGCGGCGGCGGCGTCGAAATGGAACTGTCCGCACAGGATGTCGGTAGCCGCACCGCCTGCGCCGTTTTCCACGCGCACCAGCATAGCGTTGCCGCCGGTGACGACCTGCCGCGGGATCGCCTTGCCGCGCCCGGCGTGCAAGGTGTGCGCACTGCCGTGCGGAAACACCACGATGTCGCCAGCCTGCAGCACCACGCCGCGTTCGCCGTTGGCGTCCATGAGCGCATCCCCGGACACGATCATGTGATAGCGCACCGTACCGGACGCCGAGGTTGGTTCCGGCAACTGCCACGGCGCGCCGAAATGACAGCGGATGTCGAGCGTGGTGCGTACGGGATAGAGCTGCAGCAGGCGACTGAGGGTGTCGGTGGCGTCATTCATGGCAAAAGACCCGTGAGGCGTGATTGGTACGATTGGTCAAATTATTGGCGTATTTTGCCATTAAAAATTCCATCTCGACTCCCTATACTGTTTTCCATACCGCGCTCGATTGCAACGGCAACAGAAATGGCAACAGAAGCGGTTGTGAATACACTCCATTTGACTCTCACTGAAAGGAATCATCATGCCCCGTCTCCATACACAAGATATCGCCACCGCCACCGGCCAGGCTGCGCAACTGTTCACCGCCATCAAGAGCGCGGTCGGCAAGGTGCCCAACGCCTACGCCAACATCGGCGTCAACAGCGCGGTTGCGCTGGAGTCTGTCCTTGGCCTCGACGCTTCGCTGCGCAAGAGTTCGCTCAAGAGCACGCAGATCGAAGCCATCAAGCTCGCGGTCAGCGAAGCGGCCGCGTGCGACTACTGCCTGGCTGCGCATTCGCTGATGGCCAAGAAGCTGGGCCTGTCCGCCGAAGCCGTGATCGGCCTGCGCCGCGCCGAAGCCTCCGGCGATGCGCAACTGGATGCGCTGACCGTGTTCGTACGTGAACTGGTGACTACCCGCGGCACCGCACCGGCGGCGTTGGTCGACGCGGTCAAGGCGGCCGGCTACAGCGACGCACAGATCGTCGACACCTTGCTGGCGGTGACGGCGATCACGTTCACCAACTTGTTCAACCGCGTCAACGACACGGTGGTGGATTTCCCGGCGGCGGATTGATCAGGTTGCCAGAAAAGAAAACGGCCTCGCGATGAGGCCGTTTTTTTTATGCGCAGGGGCTATTGCTTACCCGGCACCAGGTATTTGGATTTGGCGCAGTAGATCTTGGCCTTGGTGTTGGCGTAGGCGATGACGCTGCCGGCTTGCGACTGGCGCAGCGAATATTTGGTCGCGTCATCGAGCGTAAAGCGGATGCCGACGCTGGTGCTGATGGCGTCGGCCAGCGCCTGCGGCGTGCCGTTGATGTTGGCGCCGATGAAGTCGGCCGGGCTGCTGCTGTCATTGACCAGGATGTCGGTGACTTCCATGCCCCACAGATTGCTGCCGGCGGCCTTGAACCAGTAGGCGCCGCCTTCGGTCTTGTACGGCTTGCCGAAAGCTTCGAAGAGGTAGTCGTAGAAATATTTGCTGTTGAGCTGGTTGAGGCATAACAGCGCGTTGCCGACTTCAATGCCGAAGGTCGCTGCGGGCGCGGCGTGTGCGACGCCGTTCATGCCCGCAAGGCCTGGCGCCAGCAGCGCGCAGGCAAGCGCGATGCGATGGATGGTTTTCAAACAGACTCCCTGGTGCGCGTGGCGTCGCTGGTGATGCGTCGACGCCATCGAATAATCGAAACGGTAATGATGCGTTGCGCAGATTGTAGGGGGCTTTTTGGTTTTTGGCTAACGACCTGGTCGGGAGCAGAGAGGGATCAGGCGTGGCGGCCCGACTTGAGCACCGTCTCGCCGCGTTGCGAAGACGACAACTTGCCGCTCAGGCTGCCGAGCCCGTCGATGAAGGAGGCGATGCCGGTGCCCTTGACCATGACGCAGGGTTTGCCCATTTTCTTGCACAGCTGTTTGACCAGGTGGTAGGCGTTGTGGCTGATGTTGCCGGAAGCGCACAGCACCATGTCGGCGCCGTTGAGCATCGGCTGCAGGCGGTGCAGGCTGTCCTCGCGGCCACCGTCGTGATGGATGAACTTGCCGTGACGTTCCTCGATGGCGACGCGGTAGTGATTGCGCGCGCCGGTCAGTCCGCCGACGCACAGGACACAGCGGTCGGCCAGGCTGAAGCCGGCGGCAGCCGCGATGGGTGAGGAAGCGGAGGCAGGAGCAGAAGCAGAGTTGTTCTTGTTCGTCGCGCGGTGCATGGAGACCTCGGCTTGGTTGTCGTGACTTGCAGACTAAACCGAAGCCGCGCCGATGCGAACGAAGAAATCGGCATCTGGTTATGCGGAATCCTGATACTGATGTTGGTACTGAGACTTGCGCACGGCGCGCACGAAGTCGGCCAGGCGCTTGCCGCTTTCATCCGGATAGGTGTGTGCGGTCGCCATAGCCCGCACGCGGTCGAGCCGAAACGAACGGAAATCGCCGCGCGTTTCGCACCATGCGGCGATCGACCAGCCGCCGCCCCAGAAGTACAGCGCCAGCGGCCACACGATGCGTTGCGTGGCCTGGCCGCGCGCATCGACGTAATCAAGCTGCAACGTGCAGCGCCTGCCGATGGCCTGGCGGATTTCTTCCAGCCGTTCGCCGTGGGCCTGGTCGATGTGGAAGCTGGGCGCGAACAAGGCGGTGTTTTCAACGAAGTCGCGTTTGTCCTTGGGCAGCGCAAGCACGATCTTGGCCAGCGAGGCCGCGGCCGATGCCGCCAGTTGCGGACCGCCCCAGGCCTGCACCATGCGCATGCCGATCACCAGCGCGTCGATTTCGTCAGGCGAGAACATGAGCGGCGGCAGGTCGAAACCGGTCTTGTTGATGCGATAGCCGACGCCCGCTTCGCCCTGCACCGGCACGCCCGACAGCGACAGGTCGCGGATATCGCGATACACGGTGCGCTCCGATACCGACAGCCAGTCGGCCAGCTGGCGCGCCGTGGTGAGACGGCGCCCGCGCAGGTACTGGGTAATCTGGAACAGGCGATCGGCTCGGCGCATGGCTTCTGGCAACAAGGGGAAAGGCTGCCATTCTGGCATGAGTCGCCGGTGTCGCCCACCACGATCTTTGGAGAGTGGCGGGCATCTGCTTCTTTCGCTTATTGTTTCTTTTACTGCATCGCGTGCAGGGCGACGCGGTTGCCTTCGGTGTCGATGAAGTGGGCGATGTAGCCGAGCTGCTTCGGCAGTTCCAGCTTGTCGAGTACGACCTTGCCGCCGGCCGGCGCGATGCGGTCGATCGCCTGCTGGATCGATGGACCGGCGTCGAGGTACACCAGTACGCCGTCGGTGCTGGCCTTGAAGGCCTGGGTTTCGGTCAGGCAGCCGCAGCTTTCCTCGGCGGCGTTGTTGAAGATCGCCATCGGCGCCGAGTCGAAGTCGGTTTCAACGCGCAGCTTGGCGTTGAACACAGCTTCATAGAACTTGGCAGCACGCGCCAGGTTGGTGACGGGGATTTCGAACCAGTTGATTTGCGTTGTCATGATGTCTTCCTTTTTCTTGGTTGAGAGATATGCCGGAGGGCATGGAAGGCATCATGATCCAGGGCTACTGACACCATCCTGTCAGTAGCCTTTGCGGCGGTGCGCGATCAGGCGGTTTGCGCCTTGCCTTCGGCGGTGGCCATGTCGGCATCCTGCCGTTCTGCATAGCGCCGGGCCAGTATCGCGCACAGCATCAGCTGCATCTGGTGGAACACCATGATCGGCAGCAGCACGATACCCACGCCACCGCTGCTGAAGAGCACCGACGCCATCGGGATGCCTGAGGCCAGCGATTTTTTCGAGCCGCAGAACACCAGCACGATTTCATCGGCGCGGGCAAAGCCCAGCGCGCGGCTGCCGAAAGTGGTCAGCATCAGCACGCCGCCCAGCAGAATGGCGTTGACCAGCACCAGCAGCGCCAGTTGTTGCGGCGGGAACAGATGCCACACGCCTTGCGCCACCGCCACGCTGAACGCGGCATACACCGCCAGCAGGATGCCGCCGCGGTCGACCACCGCCAGCAGGCCCTTCTTGCGCAGCACCCAGTCGCCGATCCAGGGGCGCAACACATTGCCCAGCACGAACGGCAGCAGCAGTTGCAACAGGATCCCGCCGACTTGTTGCAGGCCGCCGCCGTCCTGATGGCGATGCAGCAGCAGCGTCACCAGGATGGGCGTGAAGACGATCCCCAGCAGGTTCGACGCGGTGGCGCCGCAGATCGCCGCCGGCACGTTGCCGCGTGCAATCGAGGTGAAGGCGATCGAGGATTGCACGGTCGACGACAGCGTGCAGACAAACAGCACGCCCAGCCACAGCTCCGGCGTCAGCAGGCCGGGAAACAGCGCATGCAGCGCCAGCCCCAGCAACGGAAACAGCACGAAGGTACAGGCCAGCGTCAGCAGGTGCAGGCGCGGTTGCTTGAAGCCGGATAGTGCTGCTTCGCGCGACAGCCGCGCGCCGTGCAGGAAGAACAGCAGCGCGATGGCGGCGTTGCTGGCCAGGTGCATGACTTCCTCGAAGCGGCCGGTAGCCGGCAGCAGCGTGGCGAGCAGGACGGTGCTGAGCAGCATCCAGGTGAAGGTGTCGGGCAGGTAGCGTTTCATGGTGGCAAGGAAGAAGGGAGCGAAAAGGGCAACGAAAAGGGTAACGCAGAGGGCAAGGCGAGACAGCCTTTGCCACATGATAGGAAAAAGGCCTATCATCGGGAACCCCTTTGATAGTGTGAACTGTAATCGGATATGCCGATAAGCAGTTCCGCGACCGCATCCGGAGCGTTCCATGTTCAATCCAGTCTGGCTCAAGACCTTCACCACCGTGGCCGCCTCCAGCAGCTTCAGCGAGGCCGGCCGGCGGCTCGGGCTGACACAGTCGAGCGTCAGCGACCACATCCGCCGCCTCGAGGACAGCAGCGGCCGACGCCTGTTCGTGCGCGACACCCATTCGCTGGCGCTGACTGCCGACGGCGAAAGCCTGCTGGTGCATGCGCGCCTGATCCTCGAGGCGCACGCCCGCGCCGAGGCGCAGTTCACCGCGCCCAGGCTGCGCGGGCGGGTGCGCTTCGGCACCTCAGACGATCTGGCGATGGGACCGTTGCCGGACATGCTCGCGGCATTTCGCAACAAGCATCCCGAAGTCGAGCTGGAAATCACCATCGGACTCACCGGCGAGCTGTACCAGCGCCTCGACAACGGCGACCTCGACCTGATCGTGGGCAAGCGCCGTCCCGGCGAACAGCGCGGGCAGGCCATGTTTCGCGTGCCGCTGGTATGGCTGGCGCGACCGGAGACCGTGGTTGACCTGGCGCAACCCTTGCCGCTGATCCTGCTGCCCGAACCGAGCGTGACGCGCGCGGCGATCCTGACCACCCTGGGTGCGGCAGGCTGCCACTGGCGCATCGTCTGCACCAGCGGCAGCCACGCCGGCTGCATGGCGGCGGCGCGCGGCGGCCTCGGGCTGACCGTGTTGCCGCAGCACATGGCCTCGCGCGAACTGAGCCTGCCGGTCAATCACGCCAGCCTGCCGCTGTTTCCCGACGTCGAATATGTGGCGTTGACGGCCAAGCGCCTGAGCCGTCCGGCCGACACGCTGTTCCAGATATTGATGGCGAGCGAACTGCATGCGCCGAAGTGAAAGAAATGCGTTAGCATCGTCGAACAAAAAAACCAGGAGACAACGATGACAGCAAAGCCTGCGCAAGCAGCGGATGCGGACATGATCCGCCGCGTAGAAGAAAGTTTTTCAAGGCAGGGCGCCCTGCGCACCATCGGTGCACGGCTGCACAGCGTGGCGCCCGGACTGGTCGAGATCCGTCTCGACTTTCGCCCGGAGCTGGGCCAGCAGAACGGTTTCCTGCACGCCGGCATGAGCACGACGATCGCCGACACCGCGGGCGGCTATGCGGCAATGAGCCTGTTCGATGCAGGCGAAGAAGTGCTCACCACGGAACTCAAGCTGAATCTGCTGGCGCCGGCGCAGGGGGAGTATTTCATCGGCCGCGGCAGGGTGGTCAAGAGCGGCAGGACGCTGACCATTTGCCAGATCGAAGTGGAAGCGGTGCGCGACGGCAAAGAAACGCTGTGCGCCTACGGCATCATCACCGCGATGCGCATGAAAGCCTAGGGCCTAGGCGGCGTCGACCACCAGCTCCGGCCGGTTCAGCGCGCGAATGCGGCGGTCGACGAAATAACCGCCCGCTTCGGTATAGCGCAGATAGCAGCGGCCGCAGATCTTGCACGCGGCGACATTGCAGCGGTTGTAGGGGAAGTGGCGCGGCGCCACCGGCGCGTCGGCCGATTCGTAGCGGGTCCCGCCGGGATGGTATTCGGTGAAGCCGGGTTCGTCGTAGGGATCGGGCAGCAGCGTGGCGATGTCTTGCAGCTGCGTTTCAGGGAAGGACAGCGGCGTGCTGGTCCACGCAGCGAGAGTCGCTTCGTTGCAGGCGCAGGCGACCGTCACGGCGGCGCTGCGTTCGGCCAGGACGCGCAAGCCGGCGCCGTCAGGCACGGGTAAATCCGCCATCTTGTTTTCCTTGTTTCTCTTACTTGCCGCCGAAGGAAATCTTGCCGCCCTGCAGTTGCGCGGTGCCGCCGCCGAGGTCGCTGAGCACTTGCCAGACCTGCTTGGCGATGCGCATTTCCACGCCTTCGTAGACGGTCTTGACGGCGACGATGCGCGCCGATTCCGCCGCGACCAGGTCTTCCTTCATCTCGTTCTGCTCGGCCACCAGGTCCTTGACTTCCTGCGCCAGCAACTTGCGATTGAGTTCGGCTTCTTCGCCGGCGCCGTTGCGCGCCTTTTCGGGATTCTGTTTGTAGTGGGCGAGCTGCTTGATGACGCGGTTGAGGTCGTCGAGCTTCCTCTGGAATTCCTGTTCCTTGGCGCGCAGTTTTTCTTCCAGGTAGGGATCGAGGCCGACCTGGATCTTGGTGGTCGCGGCGCTTGAGGAACCGAACGCGACCGCCTTGATCAGCATCGTGGCCTGGGCGCGGCCGCCGATGATCTGGCCCAGTTTCGGATTGGTCTTGCCGACCAGGATCTCGTTGCCGGCCAGCATTTCACATTGGCGTGCATTGCCGGCCAGCATGATGCTGTCACCCGCTTCGATATGCGCGCTTTCGGCGAACAGCGCCTGCACGCAACCCTCGGCCTTGACCTTGGCGACGATGGAGGCCATGCCCGGTTGGGTTTCGGCGTGGCCGATGATGCCGCCCTTGACGGTGATGTTGCCGCCGGCGATGATTTCGGCCGCTTCCACCGTGCCGCCGACGAAGACGTCGCCGGACACGCGCAGGCGCATGCCGGTCTTGACGTCGCCCTTGATCTTGACCGTGCCGGAAAACTCGACGTTGCCGGTGCTCAGGTCAACGTCCTCGATCTCGACGATAGGGTTGATCTTGACGCCGTTGGTGATCAGCTGCGGTTGGCCGGCGATGGCCGCGACCAGCAGGTCGGGATCGTCCTTGGATGGTTCGGCGCCGACGCAATCCTTGTTGAAACCGAGATCGGGAACCGGCAGCGCGGGCACCACCTGGCCCTTGATGTTGACGCCGTTGACGCCCGGCACCGGCGGCGTGCGCCGCATCAGGGGGTCGCCGACGTTGATCAGCAGCAAGTGGCCGAGATCGGCATAATGCACCACGGCATCGTCGTCGATTTCGGCAAGTTCTTCTTCTTTCTTGTCGAGCAGGGCTTCAAAGCGGGCGTGTTCGCCCTGCACCGGATCCTCACCGCGCGCGATCAGCAGCTTGGAACAGTGACCGGTGGCGAGCGCGCCGCGCAACTTTTCGTGCAGGATGCCTTGCGTGATGCCCTGGGCGCGGATTTCATTGACCACCTCGACGGCGCGCGCGCGTCCGCCTTGCGGCGGCACCAGCGTCAGATAGGCTTCCATCAAATCGTCAGAGACTTCAATCAGGAACTCGCCGTCACGCCGCTCACCGATCTTTTGCGAATGGGCTTCCTTGCCGTCGGCGATCTTGGCGGCGAAATCGCCGAGGGCCGCCTCGTCGATGAACAGCTTGGTGAAGCCGCCGTCGGCGAGGATTTGTTTCAGCATCACGAGATTGGGAACTTGAACACCCGCGACCGGGGTGAATACGGCGACCAGTTCTCCGCTGACTCTGTCGAAGTTGAGCGACAGCGATTGCGGGCTTGTTTGTTCCATGTTATTTCTCGGAAGTCCTTGTGCAGAGCTCATCGGCAGGATTTCCGGTTCCTTTAAGTGAATTGTTATGTGGCAAGATGATCCTGTAAATCGTCGTTAAGTACAAGGGTTGTTTAGGCCGAAAAGCGTGAATTGTCAATATGCTAATTATTCAAAAAAACGACACTGCGAGCGCCGACCAGCGTTATGCAGCAGGGCGTCAGAGCACCATGGTCAGCATCGTCGTCAACATCGTGCTGACCACGCTGCAGATCATCACGGGACTGTTTTCAGGTTCGCAGGCGCTGGTCGCCGACGGCGTGCATTCGCTGTCTGACCTGGTGGCCGACTTCGTCGTATTGTTCGCGGCGCGCCAAAGCCGCAACCCGGCCGACGCCGATCATCAATACGGCCATCAGCGGTTCGAAACGGCGGCTTCTCTGGCGTTGGGCGGCGCACTGCTGGCGGTCGGCATCGGCATGCTGGTCTCCGCTTTCTTCAAGCTGCAGGCACCGACCGTGCCGCAGGTCCATCTGGCGGCGTTGTGGGTGGCGCTGGCGACGCTGGTCAGCAAGGAAGTGCTGTTCCGCTACATGCTGGGCGTCGCCGAGCGCGTGCGTTCCAGCATGCTGGTGGCCAACGCCTGGCATGCGCGCTCGGACGCGGTGTCGTCGCTGGTGGTGGCGCTGGGTATTGCCGGCAACCTGCTCGGTTTCCCCTTGCTCGACCCGATCGCGGCGCTGATCGTCGGCCTGATGATCGTGCGTACCGGCGCGGTATTTTCTTGGCGTGCGCTCAACGACCTGATGGACAAGGCGGTGTCGGAAGAAGAGTCGCAGGCGATCCGCCGCACGCTGCTGGACACGCCCGGGGTCTTCGGCGTGCACGACCTGCGCACGCGCAAGATGGGCGACCTCACCATCGTTGACGTCCACCTCGAACTGGACGGCGAACAGACCGTCACGCAAGGTCATGCCATCGCCGCGCTGGCGCGCCTGCGCGTCATGGAACAGCATCACGTGCTGGACGTCATGACGCATGTCGATCCGGTACAGCCGGGCGTTGCAGTGGACGGCCGCTGACGGCAATACATGGATTCCCTGATCGCCGCCTCCGCACGGGCGCTCGCCGCCGGCGACGCGCTTGGCGCCCTCAAGCGCGTCGCCTTGCGCGACGATCCGCCGGCGCTGGCCTTGCGCGGCATCGCCATGGCCCAGCTCGGCGAACATCCGCGTGCACGGGAACTGTTGCGCCGCGCCGCCCGCGGTTTCGGCACGCATGAAGAACTGGCGCGCGCCCGTTGCATCGTTGCCGAAGCGGAAGTGGCGCTGGCCGTGCGCGACATCGGCAGTTCGCCGCGCGCCCTGGCGGCGGCCACCGTGACGCTGGATGCACACGGCGATCGCGCCAACGCCATGCAGGCGCGGCTCATTGCGGTGCGCAGGCTGGTGTTGCTGGGTCGTCTCGATCAGGCCGAAGCGGCGCTGGCGCGGCTCGACGCGCGCGGCTTGCCACCCGCGTTGGCAGCGGTGGCGGCGTTGACTTCGGCCGAACTGGCATTACGCTCCCTGCAGATGGATGTCGCCCACGCGGCGCTGACGCGTGCCCGCGACGCGGCGACACAGGCTGGCGTGCCGGCCTTGCTGGCCGAGGTGGCGGACGCGCGCTCGGCGCTTGCGCGACCGGCGGCCCGGCGCGTTTCCGCCGGTCGCGGACAAATGCTGCGACTTGATGAAGTTGCTGCCTTGCTGGCATCGGAGGCGTTGGTGATCGATGCCTGCCGTCGCGGTGTGCAAATGGGGCCGGCGTGGAAGCCGCTGGCGCGCCGGCCGCTGTTGTTCGCGCTGGCGCATGTGCTCGCGGAAGCGTGGCCTGGCGACGTCGATCGCGAAACCCTGATCGCCCGCGTCTTCAACACGCGCCGTCCGGACGAGTCGCACCGCGCACGTTTGCGCGTCGAGATCGGCCGTTTGCGCGCGCTGGTGGGGACCCTGGCGCAGATCGACGCCACCTCGCGCGGATTCGCATTCAAGCCGTTGGGAGAGCGCGAAGTCGTCATCCTGGAGCCGCCCATCGCCGGCGACCAGGCCGCGTTGCTGGCGCTGCTTGCCGACGGCGAAGCATGGTCGACGTCGGCGCTGGCGTTGGCGCTCGGGGCCAGCCAGCGTACCGTGCAACGCGCGCTCGCGGGACTGGAAACCGCCGGCCGCGCACGCGCCATCGGCCAGGCGCGCACGCGCCGATGGCTGTCGACCCCGCTGGCCGGCGGCAGCGGAATCACGACAATCTTGTTACTCCCCGCTGCGCTGTCGATGGACTAAAGTTGTCTTGCGGCGCCGATGACGGCGCATCAACAGGAGACCGCGATGACCAGCAATACCATTGTAGAAAACAAATCCGAACCGGCCGCGCACGCGGTGGCGCATCCAGCCGAGATTGTGCGCGAGTACGGCCCTTTCCCCGGCGTCGAGCGCGTGCACGGCGTCACTTGGGACGGCGCCAACGTATGGGCCGCCACCGGTCCCAGCCTGATCGCCTTCGATCCCGCCAGCGGCAATCCGACGCACACGCTGGAACGCGCCTGCGACGCCGGCACCGCCTTCGACGGTACGTATCTGTATCAGATCGCCGAACAGCGCATCGACAAGATCGATCCCGCCAGCGGCAAGGTGCTGGCGTCTATCCCGGCCCCCGGCCATGGCTTCGATTCCGGCCTGACCTGGGCCGAAGGCAGCCTGTGGGTCGGCCAATACCGTGATCGCAAGATCCACCAGATCGATCCGGCCACCGGCAAGCTGATCCGCAGCATCGATTCCAACCGCTTCGTCACGGGCGTGACCTGGGTCGACGGCGAGCTCTGGCACGGCACCTGGGAGGGAGAAGAAAGTGAAATCCGCCGCATCGATCCGGTCAGCGGCGCCGTCATCGAACGACTGGCGATGCCGCCCGACACCGGCGTCAGCGGACTGGAGTCGAATGGCGCGGATTTGTTTTATTGCGGCGGAGGAGCAAGCGGCAAGGTGCGCGCCGTGCGGCGTCCGAAAGGCGCTGCGGCCTGAAGTAGCGGAGAGGCGGAGGGCCGCTACTGCGCCAGGATTGCCGTCAGCAATCCCGGAAAGCGGCTGTCGATGTCGGCACGGCGCAGCGTATTCATATGGCTGGTGCCCGTATTTTCGGTCAGCACCAGGCCGGCTTCGCGCAAGACCTTGAAATGATGCGACACGGTCGATTTCGGCCGCCCGCCGTCCAGCTCGCCGCAGGTCGCGGCTTCCACGCGCGCCAGATGCCGCACGATGTCCAGGCGAATGGAGTCGCTCAGGGCGTAGAGCACGCGCTCAAGGGCCAGCTCGCTGGCGGCAGGGTGTTTGTAGGGACGCATGCGTACATGATACACCTTGGGTTATAATTGTTCCATTGTTCGTATATATTCGAAATAACGAACAAAACCGGCCAATTTCATTACCCCATTCATAAAGGTTTTCCATGTCCGCATTGTTCCAACCCTTCAAGCTCAAAGACGTCGCCCTGCGCAACCGCATCGCGGTGCCGCCGATGTGCCAGTACTCCGCCATCGACGGCAAGGTCAACGACTGGCACCTGTCGCACTACGCCAGCATGGCGCGCGGCGGCGCCGGCCTGGTGGTGGTCGAAGCGACTGCGGTAGCGCCTGAAGGCCGCATCACGCCAGGCTGCACAGGCATCTGGTCGGACGAGCTGGCGCAAGCCTTCGCGCCGATCGTGCGTGAAATCAAGGCTGCCGGCTCGGTGCCCGGCATCCAGATCGCCCACGCGGGTCGCAAGGCCAGCGCCAACCGTCCCTGGGAAGGCGACGACCACATGGCGGACAACGATCCGCGCAGCTGGGAAACCATCGCACCGTCGGCGATCGCCTACGGCAAGGGTTTGCCGAAGGTGCCACGCGCCATGACTCTGGACGACATCGCCCGCGTGCGCCAGAATTTCGTTGATGCCGCCGTGCGCGCGCGCGACGTCGGTTTCGAATGGCTGGAACTGCATTTCGCGCATGGCTACCTGGCGCAGACCTTCTTCTCGGCGCACGCGAACCAGCGCGACGACATCTATGGCGGCAGCGTCGAAAACCGCAGCCGTTTCCTGCTCGAAACACTGCGCGCCGTGCGTGAAGTGTGGCCGGAAAACCTGCCGCTGACCGTGCGTTTCGGCGTGCTCGAATATGACGGCCGCGACGAGCAGACCTTGGCGGAGTCGATCGGCCTGGTGCGCGAATTCAAAGCCTCGGGCATGGACATGATCAGCGTCACGATGGGCTTCACCATTCCCGAGACGTCGATTCCATGGGGGCCGGCTTTCCTCGCGCCGATCGTCGAACGCGTGCGCCGCGAAGCGGATGTACCGGTATCGTCGGCCTGGGGTTTCGGTACGCCGGAGATCGCCGAGCGCGTGGTCAAGGAACAGCAGCTCGACCTCGTCATGGTCGGCCGTGCGCATCTGGCCAATCCGCACTGGGCTTATTTCGCCGCGAAGGAACTGGGCGTGGAACGCGCGTCGTGGACCTTGCCGGCGCCTTACGCGCACTGGCTCGAGCGCTACTGATGTGATGAGGTGTGACCGGCGCGCTCCAGCGCCGGTTGCGCGTTTTAGCGTCAGTCGGCCGGCGGGGCGTCGCGCTCGACGCGATTGCGGCCGCCGTGCTTGGCCGTGTACAGCGCTGCATCGGCCCGCGCGTAGGCATCTTCAAAGTCGCTGCCGGCCTTGCTCCACGAGACGCCGAAGCTGGCTGTCACGGGACGTGACGGCAGGCAGGAAAACAGTTCACCGGCAATCGCCAGCCGCACCTTCTCGGCCAGCCGTACCGCTTCGTCGAGCGAGGCATTGCGCAGCAGCACCGTGAATTCCTCCCCGCCGACCCGGCCGATTTCGCCTTTGCCGTCGAGGGACTTGCGCAGGCGGTTCACCAGTTCGCGGATAACTGCGTCGCCGGCAGGATGGCCGAATTCGTCGTTGATGCGCTTGAAGAAATCGATGTCGAGCACGATCAGCGACAGCGACGAATCTTCCAGGAAGCGATGCGCGAGGTCGAACACCGCGCCGCGATTGAGCGCGCCGGTCAGGTTGTCGTGCCGCGCTTTGTAGTCGAGTTCATCGCCCAGTTGCTTGAGGCGGGAGTTGAGCAGGTTGAGTTCGCGTTCGGTGCGGTCGCTACGTGCGATCAGGCGACGGCTTTCACGCATCAGCTGGCCGTAGCCTTGCACCAGTTCCTTGAGCGCAGTGCGATAGTCATCGGCGCTGACGATATCACTGGCCAGCACATCGTTGGCGTTGGCCAGCACCGCGGTCTCGGCTTCAAACAGGTCAATGTCGCTCATAGGCTTTTCACCGCATGGTCGTTGAACACCAGGTCGGGGAAGTCTTCCATCAACTCTTGGCCGAACTCGAAAATGGTGTCGTCGTCTTCGTCGTGGTACCAGTTGAGCACCACTTCAGTGCCGGCCTTCGCCTTGTCGTTGAGCGCGCCGAACAGCGAGAACAGCATCTTGGTGCTGGAGCTGTTGAAGTAGGCCAGCGCGACGTTGACCGTCACCGTTTCGGCGCCGGCATCCTCGCTCAGGAAACGGCGCAGCGCGGCGATGATGTCGCCCCAGAATTGCGCCGCGTTCTCGGGATAGGATTCACCCTTCAGCGATAGTCTCCGCTCATCGAATCGAAAATCGACTTCGGGGGAACTCGGGCTTGCCGCTATAAATAAATTGTCCATATGCTCATTCTTGATAGGCAGACGGGCGATGGCGCCCGTCGTTGTTTTTTGTTTTCCGATGTGTCTTGCACGTCCTCAGATGGTCGCCCGCAAATAAAACATCGAGGTGCCGCTGTCCTTCCCGCTTGCCGGCGACAATTCAAACTCCAGCGGCGCGCTGGCGTCGCGCGCCATCGTCAGGAATCCGAGTCCCGCGCCCTTGCTGTCGGCAGGCGTCTCGGCGCGCAGGGTTTCCTTGTACTCAAGCTTGATCTCGTCGATGGTCAGCGAGCGCAGGTGTTCCAGCTTCTCGCGCAGTTTCTCCGCCACGTCCGCGTTGACCGGATTGGCGCAATGCAGGTAGTAGCGTTCGTCGGTCAGTGAAATGAACACCGCGCCATGTCGCATGGAGGCTTCGCTGTTGCCTTCCTTCTCATACGAATCCGCCGAGTAATGCACGATGTTCTGCGCCATCTCGATGAATGAGGAAAACAGCTTGCGACGCGTCTGCGCCACCGCGCCCGCATGCTCGACGCGCAGCTTGACCGCGTCGGCCATGGCCGCAATGATGGTCTGCGAAAAATAGCCGACGTAATAGAAAATGACGTCGCGCCGCTCGACGTAACTATGGAAATCATCCCACTGTCGTTGAATCTCGTTCATGCCGCTCATGCCGTTCTGTTGCTTGGTTGATGATTGATAAGGGAGCCGCCCACGCGGAAACCGAAAAAGGTCAGGTCGTCGCGCCGACGCTGCTGGCCCTGGTAAAGGCGTTGTTGCTCCATGATTTTCCTGCCGAAGTCCAGCATCGGGGAGTCGCGGTGTTCCAGCAAGGCCTTGCGCAGGCGCTGTTTGCCGAAGGCGATGTTCTTCGGTCCGCCGATCTGGTCGATGATGCCGTCGGTGGCGATCATGACGATGGCGCCGTCGGCCAGCTGCACCTCGCGATTGCTCCATTGCATGTCGTCGGGCGTATCGACGTAACCGAGGCCGGTACGCTCGCCGTCGAAGGTCTGCACAGTGTCTTCGCCCGGCTGCAGCGTCAGCAGCGACATTTTGGCGTTGGCGCAGGTCAGTCGTTGCGAGGCTGCATCGAACCAGAAGAAGCAGGCATCCATGCCGTCGTCGGATTCGGACAACTGGGTTGCGGCGGCATGTTGTCCCAGCACTTGCTTCATGCTGCGGTTGACCTCGCCCATGACCAGGGCGGGGTCGCGCGGGCCGTGCTGTTCCAGCGCCTGCTTGATCGCCGACGACGCGATCAGGGTCAGGAAGGCGCCAGGCACGCCGTGGCCGGTGCAATCCGCGATTGCGGCAAACCAGCCATCGGCGAAACATTCCAGATGATAAAAATCGCCGCCGACCACGTCGCGCGGTTCCCACACCAGGCAGGCGTCGCCGATGGCCTGCGTCATCGCCGCGCGCGAGGCGCTCAGCATGGCGCGCTGGATGACGCTGGCGTAGTCGATGCTTTGCATCACCTGGCGATTCTTTTCGGCCTGCAGCTCGACCAGCATGCGCATCAGTTCGAGGCCGGAGCCGAGTCCGGCGAACTTGCCGCCGTTGACGATCAGGAAGCCGTCCGCCAGCGTCTTGTCGCCGGAGGCAACCGCCAACGCGCCGAGCGTCTCGATGGGCGTGTCGACTTCGACGATCAGCGGATCCTTGTCCATGAACGCGATGCAGCTTTTCTTTTCATAGAGCTCGCGGTGATACGGCTTGGACATCTGCGACATGAAGATATTGCGGCTGATGAGTCCGATCGGGTGTTCGTTCTCGAGCACCGGCAGACTGACCAGTTCGCGATGTCGACCGAAGACTTCCAGCACCTTGGCGTTGTTTTCATCGAAGGTGATCACCGGCACGTCCACCGCCAGGGCGTCGGCCGTCGGCTGGTGCAGGTGGCGGCCCATCGTCGGCGTGAGGCTGAAATCGGGTTGGGGCTGGTTCATATGCGGGGCAAGTAAGCGGGCGCCAGGATGACATGTTGTTCAACATGCAATGTTAGCCAGCTTGTATGACAAGGATATGACGTTCTGCTTGCCCCGCAGGGCATCGGCGGGGGACGAGTGGAAGCGGATATGAAGAAATGTGGTGCCGGTATGTTTCCCGACCGCCGGCTCCGGTAGGTGCAATGCAAATTGCGCTTGACCGGAATTGTAGGGAGCGATTTTGACGGGAGTGTGACCGCCAAGGAATGCAGGTGGATTCCTCCATGATCACCTTTGTCGCAGCGCGCCGCAGCACCAGACCGTGGACGCACTGCCGATCTCATGGCATGTGCGAAGCTTTCAGAATGTCATGCGCTGAAAGATAGGGGCGCGGTGGATGCAAATTCAAATTGCGGCGCCATCGATAGAATGAGAAGGCCTAGATGGCGGCGCCAAACAAACTTCCTATGCCGGCCGTCACGGCCATCGCGAGCGAACTCCAGGCGGTAACCCGGACCACGCCTTTGAATACCTTCGCTCCTCCCGTCTTTGCCGCCACGCCGCCAAGAAAGGCGAGCGAACACAATGCGGAAATCACAATCGAGGGAATCAGCATCCCGGTGGGGACCAGCAATACCACTGCCAGCGGCAACGCGGCTCCTGCAGCAAAGCTCAGCGCCGATACCAGCGCCGCCTGCAAGGGGTTTGCCATCGTCATTTCCGAGATTCCCAGTTCGTCGCGTGCGTGCGCACCGAGTGCATCATGCGCCATGAGTTTTTCTGACACGAGACTGGCCATCTGATGGTCCAGTCCGCGCCGCATGTAAATGGCGGTCAGTTCACGATGTTCACCGTGGAAATCGGTCTCCAGCTCGGTACGCTCCTGTTCCAGCGCAGCCTTTTCGCTATCTGCTTGCGAATATACCGAGATGTATTCACCGGTTGCCATCGACATCGCGCCGGCCACCATGCCTGCAATGCCGGTCAGCACAATGCTCTCATGGGCCGCATGCGCCACGGCCACGCCAAGCAAGAGGCTGGCGGTGGAGACAATGCCGTCATTGGCGCCAAGCACCGCAGCACGGAGCCATCCTATCGCGTCGATGCGATGCCGTTCGGAGTGATGCCTGGAGAGAACGTGGCTCATGCAGATTGACGCGAATGATGGAGTGACCTGATTCTAGTAAGCGGGCCGGAAAATAGCCATCATGCATGAACTGAATTGTTGTAAGACGTATTCTTGTTCTGAGCACGGCGCTGTATGGCGCCAGCCGGCCCAGACAAACCCCCTCCGCGGCACAAGCAGAATGTGCTCTCAAGACGGGGCAATGACCGGCGCCCGGTCATGCGGTTAAGTGGAAGGGGAGCGATGAAATCACCGCCCCCCCCCCGTCAGCCTATTTCACGCCACCGAAGGGATAGGGGATGAATTGATAGCCGGTGCGTGCACGCCGGAGATGACCGAGTCCGGGAAACGGCTGGTGAGCGGCGGCGATGATGACACGATCAGCGGCGGCTTCGGCAAAAATTTTTGCCCTGGCCCTGGCAGCCAGAGGGGAATCGGTGTCGAAGACAATGGTGACCTGCGGCTGCGCGAATTGAATCGCGCCGACATGCATCACATCTCCCCATACCAGCATGCGCTGACCCTCCGATTCAAGCTTGTAGACGGTGTGGCCAAGGGTATGTCCGGCCGCCGGAATGGCCTGGATGCCCGGTGTCAGCTCGACGTTGCCGTCAAAGGGCTTGATCCGACCTGCCTCTTGATAGGGCTTGAGCGCAGATTCGGCGAAAGGGAAGAACGGACGATGTCCTTCCGGTGCCTTCTTGGCTTGCCCGGCATTGGTCCAATAGGAAAGTTCGCGCCGATCAAGGCGGATGACGGCATTCGGAAATGCTGCGCCAGAGGAGGTGAGCAGACCCCCGACATGATCGGGGTGGAGATGCGTGAGGTATACCTCGTCGACTTGCTCGGGGCGATAACCCGAGGCCGCCAGATTCTTTAACAGTTGGCCGAGGCTTGGTCCAAAGATGCCGCTGGAGCCGGTGCCGCTATCGATCAGGATAAGTTTGTCGCCGGTGTTGATCAGAAAGCCGTTCACGGAGGCAGGGATCACAGGCCCTTGAAATGACGCATCCAGCGCCTTCCCGACCTTTTTGGGCGTGGTGTTGGTCAGCAGCTTGCCTGGCTCGAGATCAATCGTCCCGTCATGAAGTGCCGTAACCTCGAATCGACCCAGCATCAGGCGATAGAAGCCGGGGGCTTGAAAGTTCTGCATCGGCGCCGCCGCCCAGCACGCGCCAGCGAACAGGGCGGCGGCCATGAGTGAAGTTCCGCGTAACGCCATTTTTGTCATCAGATTCATTGTGGTCTCTTGAGTAAGGTGGAGGTCGATCAGCCGCGCAAGGTTGGATGGATCGGAGCACGGTGACCGTGGGAAGAGTTTAAATCGAATAAATTTCTCCATTGAAGAATATCAAGACGCGCATTGGATAGTTATTTGATCCAATTATGGACTCGCCGTAGAATCGCTAGAACACTTGAATCGCCGGATCGCGTTCCAGCCACTTCGAGACACTTCAGCCACTCTCACGCCACCGCAAAGAAACCATGCTCGACGATAACCTCAACGGAATTGCCACTTTCCTGATGGTGGTCGAGGCGGGCAGCTTTGCCTCTGCGGCAATCCGCATCAACGTAACTCGCTCCGCGGTAGCCAAATCGATCGCCAAGCTGGAGGCGCGCCTCGGTGTTCGATTATTCCATCGGACTACCCGCCAGCAATCGCTGACCGACGAGGGCGGACGCTACTACGAACATTGCAGCCGGTTGATGGCGGATCTGCGCGATATGGAATCGGCTTTGCACGATGGCCGACAAGGATTGGAAGGCCGTATTCGCATCAGTGCGCCGCTCCTGTTCGGTCGCCGCTGCGTGGCGCCCGTGCTGCGATCGATGATACGCGAGCATTCCCGGCTCGAGCTGGATGCGGAATTCTCAGATGTGGTCGTTGACGTCCTGGCAGGAGGCTTCGACCTGGTGATTCGCATTGGACCTGTCGCAGATTCGACAAGCCTGGTGGCGCGCAAGATCGGCAGACAACAGATGGCGATCTTTGCCTCGCCGGACTATCTGGCGCAACATGGCCGGCCATCCAGTGTGGCTGACTTGATGAAACACACGGGCATTCTTTACGGCCGCACCAGCCAGGCGCGAACCTGGCGTGTCCGCGATGTGGATGGTTCCAGTCGGGAGGTCCTTCTGAAAAGCCGGGAGCGTTATGACGATCTCCAGGCCGTCGCCGATTCCGCTGTCCAGGGCGGGGGATTGGCGTGGTTGCCGCGCTGGCTGGGCGCCCCCTACGTGACTGCCGGAGAATTGACGCTGGTCATGGACATGGACCGCGTGCTGTCGGTCGATATTCACGCCTTGTGGCCTCAGAATAAATATCTGCCGCTGCGGACCAGAATGTTGATCGACGCCCTCGCGGCCCAAGTTCCAATCCTCATGGGGGAATAGACGCGCGCCGACGTCCGGCGGCCTTTCACCGTGTCCATCCGATTCAAATGCCAGGCCTGCCGCGCTAGCGCATGGAGCTCCCCGCCTCCGAAAGCCGACTGTTGATTCCGCCATTGCTCCCATCATGCACACCGATGCGCTGTGCACTGATCTTTCCGGCTCGGCGCGACTCTTTTTGCCGTGCTCAAACGTCTTGACTGCGAATACCTGAAAGACGAGATCAATCGGATCTCTCGTGTGTTCCCGGCAATTGCCGGCCCTTGCGACGTCGGAGCCCTGCGGCAACGACGTCTCCTCTGATACAGGAAAGGACGTAATCGTGCAGCTTGAAGACAAAAATGTAATTGTTTATGGTGCGGCAGGAGCAGTCGGAAGTGCAATTGCTGCCGCCTTCGCCCGCGCAGGAGCCACCGTGTTCCTGGCCGGGCGGACCCTTGCCAAGGTCCAGGCCGTCGCAACCGAAATCGGCGGTGCAGCGGAAGCGGCCGAGGTGGATGCGCTCGATGAACTTGCCGTTGAAAGACATTTGCAATCGGTGATCGACAAGGTCGGAAGGGTCGATATCTCGTTCAACGCCGTCGGTATTCGCAATACCACGCTGCAGGGCGTTGCACTGAGCAACCTCGATGTGGAGCAGTTCCTGCTGCCGATTGCCACCTATACCAAATCTTATTTTTTGACGTCCCGGCTTGCCGCCCGACAGATGATCCGGCAGAAATCCGGTGTCATCATGACCGTGACATCAACGCCATCGCGCATAGGCATCCCGTTGATGGGCGGCGTGGGGGCGGCGATGAGTGCCGTGGAGTCCTTGACCCGCGGTTTGTCCGCCGAGCTCGCGCCTCACGGTATTCGCGTAGTTGGTCTTCGTCCCCATGGCATGCCGGAATCAGACACGATCAAGGAAGTGTTTGGGCTGCATGCCAAAGCGTGGGGAATATCGTGGGAACAATTTCAGGGCCTGATTGCAGGGCGAACCCACGCACAACGGCTTTCCTCGCTCACGGAAATGGCCAGCATGGCGGTCTTTGCTGCCTCTGATCAGGCGAGTGGACTGACCGGGACGATTCTCAATCTTAGCCTGGGAAGCCTGGACGACTGACGTCGGCGCAAGCGTTGCCCGCCCACCCATCCACTACAGCAGAACAACCTGCATGCAGACGTTGCGCTGCATGTCCTGGTTGCGCGGCATTCTGGCGACGCAGGAAAATTTCTGCCATAAGGACCACCATGAAACTGACGCATCGCACTATCCTGATAACGGGCGGTTCCACAGGCATCGGCCTTGCCTTTGCGCTTCAATTTGCCGGCCTGGGCAACACCGTCATCGTGACCGGTCGACGCCAGGCTGTGCTGGACCGGATAAGCGTGAAATACCCGGAGCTCCACACCATTCGCAGCGACGTCGCCAGTCCCACGGACGTCGCCGCCCTTGCTACGAAGATGAAGAGGGATTTTCCCCAACTCGACGTCCTCGTCAACAATGCGGGGATCAGCCGTTACAGAAACCTCAAGTCATCTTCCGCAGATCTGGAGGAACTGATGGAGGAGGTGAATATCAATGTGGGCGGCGTAGTGCGCATGACCTCCGCGTTCATGGACATCCTCACGGCCAACAAGGGCACCCTGATCAATGTGTCATCGGGTCTCGCCTTCGCGCCGCTTCCTTGCCTGCCGATCTACTGCGCGACCAAGGCGGCGATTCATTCCTACACGCAGTCGCTGCGCTTCCAGCTTGAAGAGTCGGGCATGGAAATCATCGAGATCATGCCGCCCGCAGTAAAGACGGACATGACGAAAGATATATCCGACGACGATGGCATCACGCTGATCACCGCGGAACAATTGGTGACGCTTTCCATTGCCTCCCTCAGAAAGGGACTGCTCGAAATTCACCCGGGCCAGTCACGGCAACTGGCGTTCATGCGTCGCTTGGCTCCGGAGTTCATCAACCGCCAGCTTTGGAAAGCGGCCAGAAAATTTGTGCCCGTCCACCATGCCGGCCTGACATAGCGTCGGTAGCTGCCCGGTACGTGCAATGCATCCCTGTCTTGTAAAGAGCTCATCATGAACAAGCGCAAGCCTTCGCCGAAGAAAATGACGAAACATCACAGCTACACCACCAGCTTCGTGGTGAACCAGTTGCCCGAAGCGGCCTTTGCCGCCATCAACAACGTGCGCGAATGGTGGTCCGAAAGTATAGAGGGTCGCACCGATAAGATCGGCGCGCACTTCAGGCACCATCTCCCGGATGTGCATCGATGCGACATCGAGGTCACGGATCTCATCCCCGGAGAGAAAGTCGTATGGACAGTGGTCGACAACTACTTCAGTTTCACCAAAGACAAGACCGAGTGGAAAGGCAGTTACCTTGTTTTCGATATCATCCGGATAAGCGGCAAGACAGAAGTCCGGTTCACCCACGTGGGCCTGGTGCCGGAATGGGAATGCTACGGTGTTTGCACGAACGCATGGGATGGTCTGATCAATGGCAGCCTGCGCGATTTGATTCACAGGGGGCGGGGACAGCCCGACCCACGCGACGCCGGTGCTGATGATGATCCCTTGTCCGGTCGCTGAAGGAGATGTTCATGAAATGCTTCAGAATAAGCTTTTCCCAACGATGAATGCCCCTCGTTTGAACCCCGTTACCCCGTTATCGGCCGCGGTTTGCCGTTGCAGGAAAATCGCCGTTGCCTTCGCGCATGATCAATCCCAATTGCACTTTGGAAAGGTTTGCCTCGGACGCTGAGGTTTCCCCCGATAGCCGGTGCGATATTTCAGGCAGGGATGTCTGGTCCTGCAGATTGACTCTTTTTTCAAGGTTCATTCGTCTTAGCCCTATCTGGACAATGGAGTGCAAATCATGAATCTCAACAGCAAGAATGTCGTTGTTACGGGAGGAAGCCGCGGCCTTGGGCTTGGAGTAGTCGAAGCGCTGGTTGCACAAGGCGCGAATGTGACAGTGGTTGCGCGCGGCGCCGACGCCCTCGCGTCCGTCCGGGCTCGCCTCGGTGTGGCTACCATCTCCGCCGACGTGACGGACGAAAGTGCTGCTCATCACATCCTTGGCGAGGTTCGTCCGGATATTCTGATTCTTAACGCGGGCGCGAAGCCCCGCATGGAACGATTGGATCAGGTGAGCTGGGCGGATTTCACGGTGACGTGGGATACCGACGTCAAGGCCGGTCTCTATTGGCTGCAAGCGGCGCTCAACCTGCCGCTCAAGCCCGGAAGTCGCGTCTTCACGGTTTCGAGCGGCGCGGCCGTAAACGGTTCGCCGCTATCGGGTGGCTATGCCGGCGCCAAACGAATGCTCTGGAGCATGGCCAAGTACGCCAATGGCGTCTCGGAAGACAAGAAGCTGGGAATTGGCTTCCAGGCGATCGTGCCGCAGCAGATGGTCCTTGGTACGGGAGTCGGCGATGCGGGCGCCAGCGCCTACGCACGTGTTGCGGGCGTCACGCCGGAAGAATTTGTCGTTCGGTTCGGCGCCCCGATGCCGCCCCGCCAGTTCGGTGAAATGGTCGTTTCCCTGCTGGACGATCCGAAATTTTCCGATGGCGTTGTGTTCGGAATCAAAGGCGCAGGGATCTCGGTATTGGAAGGAGCCGCAGTGTGAGCGCCAAGCCGTCCTCCGGAAACGAAGATCGCAAAGCGGAGATCCTGGCCGTTGCCGGCGAGTTGCGTCCCGAGTTGCATCGCTATTGCGCGCGCCTGATGGGATCGGTGATCGATGGCGAGGATGTTGTGCAGGACACGCTTATCCGCGCGTTGGAGGCATTGCCGGATCTGGATGAGACGACGCCGTTGCGGCCGTGGTTGTTTCGGATCGCCCATAACCGCGCCCTCGACCTGCTGCGCAGTCGGGTGGTGCGGAAGACCGAGCCGATGGTTGCGGCTTCAGATGTCGTCGACTTGGCCAACCCTGATCCAGTGGAGATGTTGATGCGCCAGGAAGCTGTCAACACGGCGGTGTCTCGCTTCGCCGGATTACCGCTCGTCCAGCGCAGCGTAGTCATCCTGAAGGACGTGCTCGACGAATCGCTGGTCGAGATCGCCGTCCTTCTCAATCTCACTGTCGACGCCGTGAAAGGCCATCTGGCGCGGGGGCGTGCGCGCCTTCGGGAAATCAACGCACAAGCGGGCCAGGTGCCGGCGGTGGGACCCGCATCCGACGCGGTCGCCCGCTACGTTACCCTCTTCAACCAGCGCGACTGGGATGGCCTGCGGGCGCTCCTGGCCGACGATGTCAAACTCAATCAGTCCACCCACCCGCTGCGTGTCGGTGCAGCCGACGTCGGTTTGTTCTTCACCATCTATGCAAAGATTGACGGTGTGTGGCTCGTCCCTGCCTGGCTTGAGGGGAGAGAAGTGATTGCGGTGTTCGAAGAGCGCGACAATCCGAAGCCCAGCTACATCATGTGGCTCGAGTGGAACAACGGAAAAATCAGTTTCATTCGTGACTATCGCTATTCCCGCTATGTTGCCGCAGATGCCGGGCTGATGCTGGCGCCGCTTGCGACGTGATCAAGCCAGGGGTGAATATGGCGCTGGCGTTTCAAGCGCATCGTTGATCATGCAGGCGGCATCTTGTCGAATGCCGGCAGAGCGGGGTCGATGTAATCCCAGGTCTGGGCGCGCATGCGATAGGTCACGACTTGCGGCTTGAAGCGACTCGGTTCGTCGAGGCTTGCCGCATGAATGGTAAAGATCTGCGGCATCGCCGAAAAACGCAGGTAGACCGGTGAGCCGCAGCGCGGACAGAACGCACGTGTTTTTACCTTGCCGCTATCGGCGACGATATCCCAATGCGTAGCTTCCCCGCTGAGTTTCACGCCGTCGGCGGCGAATGTGAGGTAGGAGCCATGCCCAGTACCGCTCTTGCGCTGGCAATCAAGGCATTGGCAATGATTCATGAAGAAAGGTTCGCCCGGGATTTCGTAGCGAATCGTTCCGCAGGCGCAGCCACCGGTGTAGGTATTGCTCATGGTTCTCTCCTGTATTGAAATGCAGTTCGCCGGTGCTTCTTAGTGCAATTGGTCGGTGAAGTTGCCCAGATTGGGTACGACCTTGCGCCATCCCTCACGCATGTTCTGGAATGCAGTGTCGTTGGTGGGAGTCGCAAAGCCTGAATGCACCAGCCGCAATCGCGTGCCTTCCGGAACCCTGGTCAGCGTGAATGCGACGACCGTATCAAGCTGCGAACCATATCCCTCGTTACTCTCATGGCCGCCTTTCCAGGCGTAGACGAAGCGCTCGTTTGGCACGACCTCGAGTACTTCACAATGGATGGTGCCGTCCCATTGGCCGGCTGGTTTGGTTTGATAAGTGAAGCGGTTGCCCTGGACAGGAGCGAAGCCTTGCGGCTCCATGAGCCAGCGGGCCATCAATGCTCCCGTGGTAAGAGTCTTCCAGATCGTTTCGGGTGCATGAGGAAAGACCTCATCCACAACGATTTCTTGCGTGGGCAATTTCAAATTGATGTCGTTCATGGATCAATTTCTTTCAAGAGAGTTCGGAGATCGGCGAAGCGCTTGCTCCAGAACACGCCGTAGTGGCTCATCCAGTCGGCAAGCGGTGCCAAACCTTTGGGTTCGGCGCGATAGAACACGTTGCGTCCCTGCGCCCGGTCGGCAACCAGGCCGGCGCGCTTGAGGGAGCCCAGATGCTGCGAGATGGCGGACTGGGTAACGCCGCTGCCCTCGGTCAGCTCAGCCACGCTGATTTCCTGCGCGTGAACGATCCGTTCGAAAACCGCACGTCGCGTGGGATCGGCGAGCGTGCGCATGACGGTGTCGAGAGAAGTGGTTTGCATGATGGTACTTATATTAGTAAGCACTAATGCATTAGTCAATGCTAATTTGTTGGATTGCGCAGAATTTTTATTGGCGCGGTCAATTCTGCGGGTAATCCAACATAGTTATCGCCTCACCAGCTGGTATCCCGCTCCGCCGTCGACGAAATCTTGTGGATCGACAGATCGGCGCCTTCGAATTCCTGTTCCGCATCGAGGCGAATGCCGATGGCTTTCTTGAGCAGGCCGTAGACGATCCAGCCGCCGACGACGGCGATGGCGATGCCCAGCAGCGAGCCGCACAGTTGCGCCATGAAGGATACGCCGCCCAGGCCACCCAGCGCCTTCGCGCCGAAGATGCCGGCCGCGAGTCCGCCCCAGGCTCCGCACAGGCCGTGCAGCGGCCACACGCCGAGCACGTCGTCGATCTTCCATTTGTTTTGCGTGCGGGTGAACATCCACACGAAGATCGCGCCGGCGATGCCGCCGGTGACCAGTGCGCCCAGCGGATGCATCAGGTCGGATCCGGCGCACACTGCCACCAGTCCCGCCAGCGGACCGTTGTAGACGAAGCCGGGATCGTTCTTGCCCATCACCAGCGCCACCAGCGTGCCGCCGGCCATCGCCATGAGCGAGTTGAGTGCGACCAGGCCGTTCATCTTGTCGAGGGTTTGCGCGCTCATCACGTTGAAGCCGAACCAGCCCACCGTCAGGATCCATGCGCCCAGCGCGAGGAAGGGAATGTTCGACGGCGGATGTGCGGCGATCGCACCTTCACGCGTGTAGCGGCCGCGGCGTGCACCTAGCAGCAGTACTGCGGGCAGGGCGATCCAGCCGCCCACCGCGTGCACGACGATGGAGCCGGCGAAGTCGTGGAACTCCGCGCCGAAAGCGTTCTTGATCCAGGCCTGTACGCCGAAGTGCTGGTTCCAGGCAATACCTTCGAAGAACGGATACACCAGGCCGACCAGCACCGCCGTGGCGATCAGTTGCGGATGGAATTTGGAGCGCTCGGCGATGCCGCCGGAGATGATCGCGGGAATCGCCGCAGCGAAGGTCAGCAGAAAAAAGAACTTCACCAGTTCGAAGCCGCTGCGCGTCGACAGGACTTCGGCGCCGCTGAAAAAGCTGACGCCGTAGGCAACGTAATAGCCGACAAAAAAGTAGGCGATGGTCGACACCGCGAAGTCGGCCAGGATCTTGACCAGCGCATTAACCTGGTTCTTGCGTCGCACCGTTCCCAATTCCAGGAAGGCAAAGCCGGCATGCATCGCCAGAATCATGATTGCGCCAAGCAAAATGAAAAGCGCATCGGCACCATTTTTGTGATCGTCCACGGAAAAATCTCCCAATAATTGTGCAAAAATATTTTAAAAGCACCCTATTAAGCAAAATTCATTCCTTTTCGGTGCAAATTCTTAAGCGGCTGAATTTTATAGAGAAATTTTTCGGATCTTCGACGTCATCCGGAAATTGCACGCAAAGTGTGCGGAGGGATGCGTCCGCTTGGTGCGTCGGCAAAGACGAGCAGCTTGCCCACATATCGGCGTCCTATCCGCTTTGGCGGCGTGAGCTTGAAGCAATTCGAGGTTCTTCCAAAGCAACATCGAAAACGTGAAGACGAGTAAGGTCGGCCGTCGGTATTCATGGAACGGTCACATTGCATTGCTACATTGCAATTTTTCATGCCAGCCAAGGAGTCCGCCATGTCCGACGATCAATCCTCTTCTCCCTATTCCCGTCGCGGTTTCCTGCGCGACGCCACGCTCGGCGCAGGCGCGCTGCTGACCGGTGGCGCGCTGGCGCCCGCATCAGCCCAGCAAGCGCCCGCCATCGTGACCTCGGAACGCTTACGGCCGCAAGTCGACAGTGGCGCCATGAGTGGCGACATCACGCGCGATGCGGCCATGCTGTGGAGTCGCACCGACCGCGCAGCGCGCATGGTGGTGGAATACTCGGTCCATGAGAATTTCAAGGACGCGGTCACCGTCGTCGGCCCCGCTGCGCTGGCGCGCAACGATTACACGGCGCGCGTGGACCTGCGCGGCTTGCCGGTGTCGCAGCGCTTGTTCTATCGCATGCGCTTCCAGGACTTGCAGAACCAATCGGCATGGAGCGCGCCGGTGACCGGCAGCCTGATCATTCCCGGCGGCAGCGAGCGGGATATCAGCTTTGCATTTTCCGGCGACGAAGCGGGGCAGGGCTGGGGTATCAACGAAGCCTGGGGCGGCTATCGCGTATATGAAACGATGCGCCGTTTCAAGCCGGATTTTTTCATCCACTCGGGCGACCAGATCTATGCCGATGGTCCGATTCAAACCGAGGTGAAACTGGATGACGGCAGCATCTGGCGCAACCTGGTGACGCCGGCAAAATCCAAAGTGGCGCAGACGCTCAACGACTATCGCGGCAACTTCGCCTATAACCTGATGGACGCCAACAAGAAGCGCTTCATGTCCGAGGTGCCGTTCCTGGTGCAATGGGATGACCACGAGGTGCGCAACAACTGGTATCCGGGACAGGTGATCGGCGCCGCCGAGACGCGCTATCAGGAGCGCGAGCTGAATGTGCTGAAACAACGTGCGCGTCAGGCGATGTTTGAATACAACCCGTTCAGGATCGACGTTGCCGATCCTGAACGCATCTATCGTTCATTCAACTACGGCCCGTTGCTGGAAGTATTCATGCTCGACGAGCGCAGCTACCGCGGCGCCAATTCAAGCAATCGTCAGGCGATGCAAGGGCCGGATGCGGCTTTCCTCGGGGCGGCGCAGATGCGTTGGATCAAGCAGGCGTTGCTGCGCTCACGCTCGACTTGGAAAGTGATCGCCAGCGACATGCCGATTTCCATCGTCGTGCCCGACCTGAATGCGGATGTGCCGCAGGGCACCTTTGAGGCGTGGGCCAACGCCGACAACGGCAAGCCGTCCGGGCGCGAGCTGGAAGTCGCGGAGCTGTTGCGCTTCATCAAGCGCCACGATATCAAGAACGTGGTGTGGGTGACGGCGGACGTGCACTATGCATCGGCAACTTGCTACACGCCGGAGAAGGCGCAGTTCACCGACTTCAAACCGTTCTGGGAATTCGTCGGCGGGCCGCTGCACGCAGGCACTTTCGGCCCCGGCGAGATCGACCGGACGTTCGGTCCGGACGTGCGTTATGTGAGCATTCCCGCCGACATGAAACAGAATCGCTCGCCGGCCGACTTGTACCAGTTCTTCGGCATCGGCAAGATCGATGCGAAGACGAAAGTAATGACGGTGTCCTTGCATAACGCCGACGGCAAGAATCTCTTCACCGTCGATCTGCCGCCTGAAGTTTGATCGCAGCGGCTCCCGGTGTTTGTCGGAAGCCGCTTGTTGTCGGTATCGCGCTATATGATTTCAAAATGAAATTAACGATAGAGATTTCGATAAATCTACGAAATTTATTCGAGGTGCAAACAAATTTCGCCAATTTCTCGAATTTATCCTAGGGCGCTGTCCTCGTCGATCTCCTATAACAAGGCATGAAGTACACCTTTTGGTTTTCCGCGAGGAGGATTCATGCCGCATTACAAATATGTAATCTGTTCGTGCGCAAGGATGGAAGAGGACTCAATCATCGAGTGGATTTCCTATCACTCTTCGCTCGGCTTTGAGCATTTTTTCATTTATGGGAATGATGAAGATCATCGAATCCTGGCGGCGGCATTGGCGCCTTTGATTGCCTGCAAACTAGTAACGTTTGTTCATTGCCCTTCTCAAGGTGCGCAGGCCGACATGTATTTCCACTTTCTCCATCACTATCTGGATTCTTGCGAATGGATCAGTTTTCTCGATCAGGATGAATTTATCCGATTGGACAGTTTTGGCAACAAGATCGAAAACCTGACAACTCAGGCAAGGATGTATGACTCCATCCAGTTCCAATGGATCTGCTACGGAACGTCCGGCTTTGAAGAAAGACCGAAGGGAAGTGTGCTTAGTCAATATACGAAAAGAGAAGGGGTGGTTCACGTCCTGACAAAGCACATCACACGAACGAGTGCCATCTATCGCGATATTTTCCCCAATGTGGATCCAGTGCTTTGGGAGTTTTTTCCGTTCTGGCACGTTTGGCCGACGTTTGCGGTACGCACATGTTCTTCCGCTATAGAACCCGCTACAGCGTTGGAATGGCATGGCGGCGGAGAGCGCCGTACTGCCTATGAGTCGTACTTGCGGGACAACGGGGCCATGCTGCTACAAAGCGCAACTGTCGCTCATTTTCATTTGAAAAGCCGTGCCGACTGCGAACGGCGATTCAGGCGCGGTACGGCAAGAAATTTCCATGGACAGCAGATGTATGCCGATATGTTGGCCAATCCTGAAGCGCAGAATGCTTATATCGTCAAAGGCAATGAGGTGGAGGATTCGTATCTGGCTAGCTATTGGGAATCCTATGTCCGCTCGTGCGCCGGCAGCGCCCCCTTTTTGTGGGAGGCCGGATGGCAGATGCCGGTGAAACTCTAGCCGTTGCGGAAATAGTGGAACAGTCAAGTGGTTCACAGGCTCCGATCACCGCAGCGATCTTGAAAACACCACTATTACCCCGGACCAGAAAGCTTTTGAGAAATAAATCGGCAAGTCTTCAGTAGCGGATCGATGTAGGTGGCCTGCAGGTTTTCGTGCTTGCGAAACACCGGGATGCTGATGCTGATGCAGGCTACCGGTGTGTTGTCGCTGCCGCGGATCGCGGCGCCCAGGCAGAAAATCTGGGCTTCGTTTTCTTCGCGGTCTTCAGCATAGCCGCGTTGTTCCGTCATGGCGATTTCAGTGCGCAACATGTCTGGATCGGTGATGGTGTGTTCGGTGAACTTTTGCAGTTTGACGCCACGCAGCGCAGCACGTCGTTGTGTCTCGTTCAGGGCGGCGAGGTAGGCTTTGCCGACGGAGCTTGAGTACAGCGTTACGCGCGTGCCTACGCGCGAGGTCATGCGCACGGCTTGCGGGCTTTCCAGCTTTTCGATGTAGACCATGCCGTTGTCGCTGGGTACGGCCAGGTGGACTGTTTCGCGCGTGGTGTCGCGCAGCGTGTGCAGGGCGTCGATGGCGGCCGTGCGGATGTCTGATTTGGCCCAGGATTTGCTGGCCAGGTTGATCAGGCGCGGTCCGAGTTCGAAATGTTTGGTGCGCGGATTTTCCACCACCATGCCTTCGGCCATCAGAGCGGCGAGAATGCGATAGACGGTGGGACGCGGATAGCCGCTTTGGGCGCTCAGTTGGGCGATGGACAGCGGTGCTTCCTGATCGGCGATCAGTTGCAGCACCGCCATGAACTTGGAGAAGGCGGCAGTGCCGGCGATCTTCGGATTGTCTTCGGCGGCGGTGTCGGAGGTCGGCATGAGCGGCATGGGCGTCGGGTGCAAAAGCGGGGAAAAACAGGGCAGGACGGGACAGACAAAAGCGGCAGAGAAGCATTATAGCTGAGGGGTTTCCCTGCGCTGCCGATGCGAGGACGGCATCGGCAGCATCGGGAGGTAATGCGTTACTGCAGGCTCAGGACACCAGATAGCCGCCGTCGACCGGCACCACGGCGCCGGTCATGAAGGAGGCGGCCGGCGTGCACA
>Ga0105240_10000348_pt1 | contig 86596 bp, 91 predicted proteins | sample KBSC54metaG_FD_80426 | JGI IMG/M metagenome (GOLD analysis project Ga0105240, IMG submission 80426) | Corn rhizosphere microbial communities from Kellogg Biological Station, Michigan, USA - KBS C5-4 metaG | ecosystem: Host-associated > Plants > Roots > Rhizosphere > Soil | place: Michigan, USA...
TGATGCCGGAAACCCTGCCGCCCGCGCGACGCGCGAAAAAACTCCGCCTGCATGAAATGTTCAATCCCATCGCGCAATTGTGGCGCTACGTCCGCGCGCGTGACATTATGCTGATCTTCGCCGCGCGTTTTATTTTGATGTTCGCCATGACGACGATGCGCAGTAACTTTCTGGTTTACGCGCGCGACCGCCTCGGCCTCGGCCCGCATCAGGTGGGTTATTTTTATGCCTTCCTGGGTTTTTTAATCGTTATGGTTCAGGGCGGCGTGGTGCGGCGCATCGCGCCCAAATGGGGTGACAAACTGATGACGTTGGTGGGCTTCATCAGCATGATAATCGGATTTACTGGCATGGGCTTCGCGCCGAATGTCTATGGCGTTGTGGTATGCATGTTATTTATCGGCTGCGGTCACGGCCTATCGTTTCCTGCGCTTACCGGCATGGCATCGCAAGCCGTTGATGACAGCGAACAAGGCGGTGTGCTGGGCGCACAGCAAAGCGTGAATAGTGTCGCCATGATCATCGCGCCATTTATTGCTGGTTTGGCGTTTGACCATATTAGCATGGGTGCGCCCTACTTAATCGCCGCTGGTATGCTATTAATTGCGGTATGGATTTCGTGGAACTGGCGCGCTGCAAAACCTGTGATGATATGAAAACTTTATCTATCAATGCAGAAAATATTTCTCTCGCCGCCGCCGTTTTGCGCGCGGGCAATCTGGTCGGTATGCCGACGGAAACGGTTTACGGTTTGGCGGGTGATGCCACCAATGCCGCAGCCGTAGAAAAAATTTATGCAGTCAAAGGCCGCCCGGCAAATAATCCGCTTATCATTCATGTAGTCGATGCGGATAGTGCAATGACATACGGCGAATTCAATACAGCTGCGCGCGCTTTGGCGAGTGTCTTTTGGCCAGGACCCTTGACGTTGGTTGTGCCAAAATCGGAAGACCAAAAATCCTCCCTCATCTTGAATAATTTACAAACAATTGCATTGCGCGTGCCCGCTCATCCGGTGGCGCAGGCGCTCTTAAAAGAATTCGACGGTCCCATTGCTGCACCCTCTGCCAATCGTTCGGGCGAGCTATCGCCGACGCAGGCCACGCATGTGGCGCAAGCATTCAACGGCCTTGATCAACCCAAAATTATTTTAGCGGGCGGCCGTGCGGATAACGGTCTCGAATCCACCATTGTGGATTGCACGCAGGATATACCGCACATCCTGCGTCCCGGCAGCATTACGCATGAACAATTGCGCGCTGTCGTCGCGGAGATCAAAGATTTTGAACCGCAATTGCTGACGGAACCTGATACACCAACTGCACCCGGACAATTATACAAACATTACGCGCCGCATACAAAACTGCGTTTGAATGCGATGGATGTTGCCCCGGGTGAAGTATTGCTGGCCTTCGGACCCGAACCACCCTGGGCGCGGCGTGCAAAATTTGTGTTGAATTTATCGGCGGCAGGTGATTTGGCCGAGGCTGCGCATAATTTATTTTCGCACCTGCATATTCTGGATGCCTGCGCGGCGTCGATGATTGCCGTGATGAAAATCCCGAATGAAAGTTTGGGCATCGCGCTGAATGATAGGTTAAAACGCGCCGCGAATTAAATTAAAGTGATTGTTGCGTTTTATTCAACGCCAAACTTGGCGTGGTATTTTGCATCGTCTCTAAGGCGATCTGCGTCAGGAATGCCAATTGTTGTTGATGCGTTTGCTGCTGCATAGATGCCATGGCGGCAGCGGAAATTGAACCCGTCGGCGCGGCGGTTGGGATCGTGCCGAAATTCATCGCACCTGCAGGACTGATATTAATATTCGCAATCTGCGCGATGCTGTTTTGCAGATTGAATTGCGTGCTGTTATTTAACGTTGCATTAGCGAGTGCAGGAGAAGCAGGCAAGCTTATCGGTGTAGTTGCAACATTTTCCGCTGAATTTGCGCCCGTAAATTTGCTGGCGAAATGATCATAGATTTGTTTTAGAGACCGCGCGCTGCCATCTTTGTTGTAAAAGACATTGTTATTGGCATCTGCCGCTGCTGGGAGAACGTCAGCCGCCTTGGCATTCGGATTGTTTTGATAGGCGTTTAAAAAGCTGCTTGCGCCGCCCGCGCCCAGAAAATGCGCCAGGTATAATTCCGTTTTGCCCACCGGTGCGCCGGTGGAAGCTTGCAGTTGATGTGCGTTATCCTTGGTAAACTCCGCCGCCATATAGGCGGAAATAGAAGGATCTTTGCGCAGCGCCAAAATCTGTTGGCGGGTGGCGTTATCGGAAACTTTGCAATCGCCACTGATGGCGTCGGCATATTGGCCCAAACCACATTCACTGCCGTGTTCGCGCACCATGTGCAGCCAAGTTTTATCGATAAACTGAAACAGGCCGGTGGCGGAAGAAGAGCTTGCCTTGGCATTGGGATTAAAACTGCTCTCAGTTTTGGCCTTATCCAGTAAATAGCTGAAATCGACACCGGTGCGCTGACTGGCATGTTGGATTGCGGCAACCACGGTCTTGGAAGCGCCCGTTTTCGCCGCTAATTGTGTCAGATCTGCCGTTACGATTGCCATTCAAAACCCCAAATTCCGCCCGTTTTGGGCTATTTTGAGGTTAGGTATGCAAGGATTATGCCAATTAATATTTAGGTATAATTAAAAGGCCAGCTTAAAGTTTGAACCGTTCGGACCGCTACATCCAAATATATTTGGATACTCTATTTCGCAGCAGTCACTTCAATAATTCCCTTCATCACCGGATGCATAGTGCAGAAATAGTGATAGGCGCCGGACTTATCAAAGGTTGTTGAAAATACGGCGTCGCTATCCAGGGCTGGCGATTGAGCCCTGGTTTCAATGACCCTGACGCGGTGCGGCGTATCATCTTTATTCGTCCAGGTGACTTTGGTGCCGACCGGAACAGATATTTTTACCGGCGCAAAGGTAAAATTGGAAATGCTAATGTCAGCGGTTTTAACCGCCTTAACAGTCTCAGGATTGCTGTCGGCAACCATTACCATGTGCATGTTATGCATTGGGGCTGCTGGCTCAGCCTGCCTCCCTTGGGCATAGGCCGAACAAGCGGTGGTGAAGATACTCAGGGTAATGGCGAGGATGAATCTTTTTTTCATTTGTCTTTCTCCGTTAAGCAAGTGTTGCATCGTTGATGAGCAATCTGGGTTGATTTGGCATTACCGAAACCGTTGTCACGCCCAGATAATTCTTCAATTGTCCGGCGGGCACGACTATAGGGCCGGGGGCAGGCGCAGTGCCCGGCGCAGGTTGCAGAAAACCAGTCGCATGCGCGGTGTGGAAGGATACATTACCTTCCACTTTCTGAAATACCTGGTGAATATGTCCGTTCAAAACCGTGACTGAGCCAAAGCGTTTCAGGTAGCTAAGCGCTTCTCCACTATCCTGCGTCCCCCAGCCCCATTGCTCGTACACCGTCCATAATGGAATGTGTGCGAACACCACAATCGGTGTTGATGCGCTGAGCACTGACAAATCATTCTTCAACCAATCCAGTTGCGCCTGGCCGAGATTACCCATGCCGCCCGCCTTGAGGTCCACGACGTTGACCAAGCCAATAAAATGCACGCCGTGGTCGTTGAAACTATACCAGCCTGCGCCCTTGGTGCCTTTGCCATAGCGGTCCATGTAAAGTTTGCCGCTATCCTCATCCACCATGTCATGCTCGCCTGGAACATAATGCGTTTCGAAACCGGAATCCTTGACCATTTGCGCGGCGGTGTCGAATTGCTCTGCCTTGGATAAATGCGTGATATCGCCCGTGTGGATTAAAAAAGACGGTTTCACGGCACTGTTTTTCAGGATGGAAAGACCCTCGCGGAAAGTGCCGGATGAATTGGGGTTGGCTGCTTTATCAAAACCAATGTGGCTGTCGCTAATTTGCGCAAAGGAAAAACTGCTGATGGCTGCGGCGCCAGAACCACCGTCCAATGCATCCATCGAAAATGCAGTCGGGATGCCTGCCACCAACGCCCAAACCACGCCCGGCCCCCATGCCATGCATTCCATGACTTTGCGGCGGCTAACTTCTAAATCCATGATGACTCCTGCGGGTTAGGTGGCGTTCAATAATCCCTTAACCACTGACCACGCCGTTTTATTCCCGGAATTATTTTCGCTCCGGCTAGAATAATTTATTTGCAGCAAGGGTTTATCAAGATAATATCCCCCACGTGTCCCGCCACCAAGCCGTTGCCCGATTTGAACGCCTGTGTCTGCCGCATTTGGATGCGGCCTATAACCTGGCGCGCTGGCTATGCCATGATGACAGTGCGGCACAAGACATTGTGCAGGAAAGTTGCTTGCGCGCATTCAAGGCGATGGGGCAGTTTGATGAACAGTATCCGCGTGCATGGCTGCTGACGATTGTGCGCAATCAATCCTATAGCTGGCTAAAAAAATCAGCGCGGCAGGTGCGATTGAATGATTTGGAAGATGATGCCTTAATTGAATTGTCTGACGCCACCGATATGGCAATGGAAATGCGACAAGATATTGGGGCCGTCCGCTCCGCCATTGCCGAATTGCCAGAAGTTTTTCGCGAGGTCATTGTATTGTGCGATATTGAAGGCCTGCCCTATGCCCAAATTGCCGAGATGGTTTCTGTACCCATTGGGACGGTGATGTCACGCCTGTCGCGTGGACGCGGAATGCTCAAAAAAATATTGATGGATAAAAATCATGGTCGATAATCAGATTGAACCCTCTCTCGCCGCCTTGTTGCGTCATAGCGCGCCGCCAGAATTGCGCGTGCGCGTAATGTCTGCCGTCCAGCAAGAGGTATCAACGCCGCCCGTATTCCTGATTTTCTATCGGCGCTTTGTGCCTGTGCTGGCATCATTCATCTTGGGCATCGCACTGACATTCTACGTCCAAACCATGCCCGCCACCGACCATATGGCCGATGAAGTCGTTGCCAATCACGTCCGGTCATTGATGCCGGGGCATTTAACGGATGTGGTTTCGTCTGACCAGCACACGGTAAAACCATGGTTCAACGGCAAAATTGATTTTGGGCCGACGGTGAAGGATTTTGCCACGCAAGGCTTCACACTGCTCGGCGGACGGCTGGATTATTTGGATCATCATACTGTTGCTGCGCTGTCATACCAACACGCTAAACACATCATCAATGTTTTCATCGCGCCTGATTCAGGCGATGACACACCGTCCAAATCCATAAACCAACGTGGTTATAACCTAATTTATGCCCGCAAAAATCACATGGCCTATTGGCTGGTGTCCGATCTCAATATACAGGATTTGCAAATCCTGGCCATGTTGGTGGTGCAGTAAAGCCTCCACGCCCGCTTCTGATCTCTATAGGCGATTTCCACTACCATAACCGGCACGACCAAGTTAAGGTTTGAGCAAATCGACCCTACAATGACCCTGGATGGCTATAATAATGAGGACGATTCAAACCAAGGAGGTAGAGGATGCGTGTGATGGTGTTAGTGAAAGCGACCGACGATAGTGAAAAGGGTATTTTACCCGCGCCCGAATTGATGGAAACGATGGGTAAATTTAATGACGAGCTTCGTCATGCTGGTATCCTGCGAGACGCAGCAGGTCTCAAGCCCTCCTCGAAGGGAAAGCGTATTGCGTTCGATGGCTCCAGCCGTACAGTGATCGATGGGCCTTTCTCCGCGACCCGTGAACTGGTCGCCGGTTTCTGGCTATGGGAGGTCAAGGATATGGACGAGGCAATCGCCTGGGTAAAACGCTGTCCCAATCCCATGCCAGGACCAAGTGAGATTGAAATTCGGCCACTATATGAGATGGAAGATTTTCAATAGGTCTACACATTGGGAGCTAATGGACTAAGGGCAACAAACGGCCAAATATATGCTTGGAGAATCTAGAGATATTTTGGCGTTATGAGATGGAGGTTCTAGGCAATAGAGAATTACCATGCGCCGGAAATGGCCAATATTTGGGCCTTTTCAGGCTATAGTAGCGAACTATTCTCTGCATAGCAGACTGCAAAGCAGGCGATAAGTTTCCAACAAGCGGGGAGTTGCCAGGATTGATCAGGGTTCGTGCCGAAGTCATTCTATTTCAACTGCAGGATCTGCCTCAACATAACTTTTACCGTCGGCTCCATAGTATGTGCAGGTACGAGCGACAAAATTCACATCGTAACTAATGACGCCGTCTCTCCAGCTTGCTTCCAAGAATTGGGGAAATGCGCTTTGGCCTGCCTGATCGGTGCGAAGCGCGGTAATTAACGCAGCCTCATCAAACGGCGGCACATCTGCCATTCCTGTAAGTAACGGCGTAAATAATTGCAGAATCATGAACTAAGAGGTTGATGGATCTTTAATAATTATCGCGTTTTCCATCTGCCATCTGTGCCCTGATAAGGGCTTCCGGGCTCTAATTTGATTATGATTTGCTCTGCAGCAAGTTTTGCAACAACATCTATAGGCTGGCCATTTTCTTTAGAAATACGTGCATATTCCTGGCTACGCTTGGCATTAACATCTGCCACCAATGCCGTTACTTCGGGGCTGGCTTTAAGAGCCGTGACATAGCCGTCAAGTTTTTCACCTACCATACCAGAAGCACGAGCTTGGTGTAGTTCTAGAGCAAAGGCTGGCAAAGCCACCAAAGCACATAAAATGGTCAATAAAGCTAAAAGGCGTGGTTTCATGCGGCTCTCCTAAAAGATATTTTTGTTGTTTGCGATTGATTGCTTCACATCTCTTTCGATCGAAACCCTAACGTGCTGCTCGATGTTGACGTTAAGATTAATTTCAATTGGTTTGTCTGGTGCTTGCAATTGCACAGTCGGCGTACATCCTAAAACAGGAACTAAAAAGAAGACATATAGTAGACTACTTATTCGCATTTTTATCCTACTTCAAAAACTGTTCGGGATTGGTAAACGGCATCATATTTTGCTTAACAAGATTTAGCACATCGCCGGTTAAATGTACACTTAGCTTAACCGGTCTCCCCTGATACATATCAGGATTATTACCTTCCAAGGCAAGCAATATCGATAACCTATTGTTTTTATTGCTATCCACTGCAATGGAAAGATGCGTGTAGTGAAAATTTTTAAGTATGTCGCGCACTAAAGTAATTTGCTGATTATCACCTGGAATAGCATCGGGGGACATAATAATTGTTCCAGATTGCTCTGTTCCTAATCCTCCTTGCTGAACGGTGATTTCGCCATTTTCACTAATAAGAATTGGCAACGTTCCAGAAACAGTCCCTGTGGCCGAAGCATGTTTACCTGTTAACATTTGTATGAGGGTTTCAATAGAGGCATGCTGAACTTTAAGATTTGCTTTGACTGCTTTTCTTTCAAAGAACGGCACTCTTACATTTTGCACTGACAAGGTACCACTATTCCAAGGCATGCTAGCATTTGTAAGTATAAATTCAGATTTTTCCGGGGCGTTTAATGCATACTCTATATTAAACTCTGCAGTATAACTTTTATCGGCGCTTTCAAGTTTGCCAAGAAAGTTCATATTATCGGTATAGGCAACTAAGGTACCATTTCCTTGAATAACAGGAACGGTAAGGGTGTTATCTTTAAAAGTGATATCTTTTATTTGCCACTGACCAGTCCATTTCTTTTCATCTTGGTTAAGTATCGCTTCAAGAGAAGTTTTCCCGGTTATTATGTCAAAATCACTCATTTTAAAATTTAAACCATCACTCTTGTAGGACAATTGTGGCGTGGGATTTTTGCGTAAGGTGAACAGGATCGGGATATCCATTTGCCATTGCTTGGAAGCAATATGTAAATGGCTCTCTTCGAATATTATTCTATCTAATGGAATAGTGGATAGCTGGCTGAGTGTTACAGGTATACCAATATTTATCTTATCATTTGCCGTGTGTGGTGGCCAACCATCTAATCCAGAAAATATCCATTGATCGTTATTTTGATGTGTTTCAAGATTAAGACCTTTAATAGCTAATTCATTCATATTACCTTTCAAAAGGTCAGGCAAAGAGTAACTGACTGTCATATTTTCTAATAGGGGCGTTTCATGGCCTACAGAAATATTCTTAAGCGCGATCCCCTGCAAACCCAACTTAGATACTGTTAGATGAACATTCTGGAATCCCTTGGCCTCAAAAATAGTGATCAGGCGTTCTCCTATCCAGAATTTCCACGGCAATATTAAAATTAACACCGCAAGTAAGGCTGCAAATAAGATAGACAATCTTGCAAAGCTAAGTTTGTTTTTATTAAATAATGAAATGATAATAGTCTCCGGGTTGTGAAGGACCTAATATATCATAAAAGCGATGATATTCTAAGTAATCTGGCAATCACAAAATCGCCTCCGATTTTTCAAAAACCATGTGCCTTACGGTTGGGGTGCACCGCCGTTTGCCGGCGGCGGGGGCAATACTAACGCGGCAGAAGGTAGCGCACAGTTTGCAAACCTTGCATTTGGCCGCTCAAGCAGCTCAGCCTCGGTTAGTGGATGCGCCAGCAACGTCCCGACATTAGCCTGCATGCCCCAAAAGACCGTCAAGGTCGTATTCGGCGCGGTGTTATATCCAGCTATGGGCAAAGCAAAGGCAGTTTCGTTCATTTGCAAGATGTCAGCAGTCTGACCGATGACGGCAAACAGGCCGGATTGATAAACTGGAATATACAGTCCGTCATAATCACCCGCCGTACGCATCTGCCCTCCGGCCGGCGGATTAGTATCTAAAATATTGATACCACAACGTGGATCACCCACATGATCCAGACGCCAGGTCAGATTTGTTTTGCAACTCTGCGCGAAGAACCTGAAAGCATCGCCTACGGCACCATCAGCGATAATATCATCAAATAGGTTTACGGCTTCCTGTGCGCTCGTCCAATATAGTCCGTCGTTATTACCCGCCTGTGCCAACCTGAAATAATATCCGTTATCCATCTGATTTAAGCAAACCAATTGCGATGGGTTCGGATGTAGTTCCTGACCTTCCAGCAGCGTAATAATACCATTTGAAATGGTATCTGAAAAAACGCGCTCCATTGAATTTTCGGGCAACTGCCGGGTTAGGCTTCGCAACAGCCCCACAGCATCACCAATGTCAAAATGGAAGGCCGTACGATCATGCGGCGGCGTTTGTGGAATATGAAAGAGCGGATGGATAATCGGAGTGGATGCATCATGCCAAATCGGCAGGGTGCCTGCGCGCGCGGCGATCCCCACGTATTGCCCTAGGTCATCCAGCCAACCAAGGTAAAACTGATAAGATTCCGGCGGCGCGCCAGCCTGCACCAGGGCACCATAAGTGGTGAGTGCATCATACAATCTGATCGCAGGTTGCTGGGGCCCGGACATAGAAAATTCTATCACAATGCCAACGCAAGTATTACAGAAAATGCACAGCTTTAGATTTTCTGACTTATCATAATTTTTTAGCCTATTATCAGACTGGAAAAAGCAAAAAGAAATCAGGAAGTTAACGCCGATTTCCAGGCTTACCAAATTCAGTTGGTTGCGGGGGCCAGATTTAAGCTAACGACCTTCAGGTTATGAGGGCCTGAAGGGGGGAAAGAATCTAAAGAGCAACAAACGGCCAAAATAAGGGCTGGAGAATCTGGGGATATTTTAGCATGATGTGGTGGAAATCATAGGTAGCGGAGAATTACTTTAGATCAGAAACGGCCCATAATTGGGCCTTATTCAAGCGATAGCAGCGAACGGTTCTCCGCGTCGCGGAGGATGAGATTCAAATTGTTTGAATAACTTTTTGTCTTATAATGATAAAATCAATTCATGATTTTGCACATGCCCCCGATTATGCCCCCATCTCAGTTTTGTCGTGTTAGAGTCTATTTTTCGTATTCGAACAACCGAAATCGCTGGTCGTAATTGTTTGAGAAATACCGATAAAGTAATGCGTAATTGGTGGGCAGGATATGTAATATGGGCCTACAGCCCATATTACGACCTTATTCGCACTGCGCGCTCAATGGCAACATGCTACACAGGATCAGTATCAATATACCAATTAATTAGAAAGCCATGTGGCGGCAGTTTAAAAGACTTACGGGGTTGGTGTGCGGTCCCGCCGCCGACGCGGCACACCATCCGGCTGGCTTTTAAGAAAGCCGAGCAGCTTATGATATATCTCCCGATCACACGTATTTACAGTATAGCCAGATTTAGTCTTAATGTTTGGTCTTAAACAACTATCAAGACTTTTTGGGTTAAAACCTTGTGGCCAGGAGTTGTCCATCGCGTTATACAAGGCTTTCGGACCAAAGCCTGTGCGATCCATTTGCACTCGTAAGATTTCGCGTCTGGTCAATGTTTGGCCTACTTCAACCACATCTAGCCGAAATTCACCAAGTTGATTTCTCAGAAAATCATATAGGCAATCCCAAACCTGTCGATCACAAGTGTTTGTATTATAGCCGGATCTGGTTTTACTACTCGGTGTAAAATAACTCTCAAGATTTTTTGGGTTAAAATCCTGCGGCCAGGAGGAGCCCATTGCGTTACGTAAGGCTTTTGGCCTAAGCCCTGTGCGATACATTTCCAACTTGAAAAGTTCGCGCCGGTCCAAGCGATAAGGAATGTCTATTTCATCTACACGGAATTCATCCGGCCGATCCTTCAAAAAATTAAGCACTATATTATAAACTTGCGGATCACAGGTGTTTGTAGCATAGCCCGATTTAGTTTCATTGCTGGCTTGAAACCAAATCCTAATTCGACTTAGTGGCTCAAAAGTCTGCGGCCAGGAGTCACCCATGACATTCGGTATAGTATAGGTACCAATGCCAGTCCGTTCCATTTCCGCTTTAAAATTTGCGCGCATCGTTGGCGTAATCGTAATGCGGCCCTCGCGCGCCAGCTTCTTTGCTTCGTCGATTTCCTTTCTAGTTTTTGGGACAAATGTTTCTTGATTAAGGTGGGCCGTCAGAACTTCCAATAATTTCTCGCGCCAATCGGCGCTCATGATAATCTTGACCGCACCATGATCTTCTTGTAGCGCGGTTTTGCCGTACTCCGCCCAATCGGCCAAACCAAATTCATCGAGTGGCCGGCCCATAAAAAACATTGCCTCGCCCACCTGATCGCAGACGGCAATGGTCAGTCCCCAGGGAATAATGTGGAGAATATGATAGGGCACTTCGCGCATTTGCTCTTTGGTGACGATGCCAGGGTACTCAATCACCTGATCCCGGTGGGCGCGTCGTCCGGCAAAGTCGTTGCTGACCACAAATAATTTAACCGCCCGCACGCGGTCACCGAATTTCGGGTCGTCAAACTCGCCATCGCTGTTGCCGGTTTGAATTTCCTGCACTTCCGGCCGCACAAAGACAAAGGGCTGCACCGGCATGACCACGATGCCTGCGTCTTCAGCAGCTGATATGGCCTCCAGATCTCCACTTTCAATCTTTTCTTCAGCTTCGCTAAGCGCACGATCCGACCGGTCAATTAAACCGCTGATGGTTAGCGGCTGCTGATCCGGGTCGTAAGGGTGCCGGTCCGGATCGTAATGCTGCCGCGTAAATGCTTGTTCCTTCTCATCCGTCGTACGCTGGCCCGGCACACCCGAGATCATGGTTTCCAAGCTAAACAGTGTTTCAAAGAAAGTATTAAAATCCGCCTCCGTGCCGTGGTAATGATCGGCAAGATTAATGGCTTTTTCAATGATATCTTCGGGTGTGGTATTCATGGCTGATTTAGCAATAGTTTACCCAAATCACCCCCAATAATGCAAAACAATTAATAGTTTCAATAGATTAATATGTTACCTCGCTTCTTAGCTAGACCTTCTGCACAGCCTCAAGCATGCGCTCCTGATTCTTTTTGATGTCGTCCAGGAGGATGAGGATGGTTTGCTGGATATTGTCCTTTCCCATAGCGTCCAGGCGTTCATCATTGGTCAGCCACATCTTAAGCAACCCACCCAAACGGCCCTGGTCAGCATTGACCTTGGCCAGTTCTATAACAGCATCGGCATCCAGGATGCTTTTGGGGCGATAGCCCATACCCCGGTCCCGGAGATAGTGAGAGACGCTCATACTGCAGTTTTTGGCTTTTGCCTCAATCTTTGCTTTTTCATTCGGCAAGCAATGCACCTTGATGGGTGAATGCTTTCTTCTGGCGTCTTGTGGTTTAGCCATGATCCTTTTCCTTTCCCCCAGGCGGTAGCCGTTTGCATCGCAGATCAGGAACCGTTGAGCGCAGCGAATAAGGTCGTAATGTGGGCCGTGGGCCCACATTACACATCCTGCCATGCAATTAACGGCCATCTGTTATCACTCATTTTTCCTATCCTTTTCCAAAACTGACAAGAGCAGCGCACGACACGCAAGAGTCCCAGAACATCCTAGGACGTCCAGAAGAAAAATTTATTTTTGGTTGAAGGTGGTTTGCCGGATTTTAAGGGTAATTTGCAAAAACTCTGTTAACCTGTATTTCCAAACTTCCCGGTGATAACTTTACCGCTGCTTGCGACTTTATCCAAATAATCCGCCCACTTCTGCATCATCTCTTTGCGTTCATCAAGGAATTTGGCGCGGTCATACGCTGCATCAATCTTATTACGCTGGGCGTGGGCTAGCTGACGATCAACCACCTCATGACGGTAATGCAGCTTTTCCTTAATTGTAGACATAGCTAGGGCACGGAAGCCATGGCCGGTCATTCTTCCCTTATATCCTAGACTCTCTAGCGCGCTCAAAATGGTATTATTACTCATGTGCTGGCGCGGCTTAGCAATGCTGGCAAAGACCCACGGATGCCTATGATTGAGTTTGTAAAGTTGTTGCAGGACATCTATGGATTGTTTTGACAGTGGCACAATATGAGGCTGGCGCATCTTCATCCGGTTGGCCGGAATGTTCCACTGGGCGTTATCTAGGTCAAACTCCTCCCATTTGGCGGCAATCAATTCACCAGTACGGACAAAGGTTAACATCATCAGCTGGATAGAAAGCCGCGTTTGGATATACAGCCGCGCATCATTGCGTTCCAGCGCATGTAAGAACTCTGGCAGATCTTCGGACTCTATTGCTGCATAATGCTTGCGCCGTACTGGCTTCAATGCATCCTTCAGGTCACCAAAGGGATTACGCTCTGTGCGCCCTGTAACGATAGCGTAGCGCATAATTTGACCGCAGTATTGCATCACCCGGCGACATAAATCGTTGGCGCCGCGCTCTTCTATTTTACGCAGCACGGCCAAAGCATTCATCGGGGTGATTTCTGCAATGGGACGCTTACCAATTTGCGGAAAAATATCAATTTCAAGGCGGTGGAGGACGTCAGCGCCGTAGCCAGGCGTCCAGCGCTCGATGTTATGTTGATGCCACTCACGTGCAACCATCTCAAAAGTATTGCTGGCTGACAATATTCGGTTTTGTTTGCCTTCTTGTCGCGCAAAGGAGGGATCAATGCCTGCTGCCAGTAATTTGCGGGCTGCATCCCGTTTATCACGTGCTTCTGCCAATGAAACTTCGGGATAAACGCCAAAGGCAAGGCGCTTTTCTTTGCCGTCAAAGCGATATTTGAGCCGCCAATATCGGCTACCAGTAGGAGTCACTTCCAAGTACATGCCGTTACCATCAGAAAGCTTGTAGGTTTTAGCTCTGGGCTTAGCGGTTTTACAGGCTTTATCGGAGAGGTGCATTGGGGGCATTTTTCCGTTAGGTTTTTGTAAGGTGCCCCCTGAAATGCCCCCACATCAGCTAGATGTTCTGGGATCTCAAGGGATACCTTAGGATATATAAGGCCATATATTTATTGAAAAATCAAGCTATTTTGGACGTCCCGGGATGTCCTGGAATATAATCCTGGCGGAGAGGATGAGATTCGAACTCACGATAAGTTGCCCTATACACACTTTCCAGGCGTGCGCCTTCAACCACTCGGCCACCTCTCCGCGCTGCATGACAAAAGCCAGAAGTTGGAGAAATTGCAAGGATTTTTTTGCCGTTAGCGCTGATACGGCTGAGTAACCCGGTAAATTCCATCCGAATAATCTTCATGATTTTTAATAATTTGTTCCATTTGACCGCTCAGGTGCATTTCTAGCGTGGCGTTGGATAGCATTTCACGCAGGCGGTCTTCTTCTGGTTTAATGCCGATTGCAATTGGAAAGACCTTCACTGCTTGATCGGAAATGCGCCTCACGTTGCCAGGATTGTGTTTGTTGAAATCGCCAAAGGTGAAAAGATCATAGATTACGACATCGGCCTTGCCTTGCGCCAAGCTGGTGAAAAGTTCTGCCGGACTGGTAAGTTGAGGCAAAGTGTATGGTTTCACCTTAGGAAACAGCTGCTCCTGGATCACTGAAGTGGCACCACCCTCCAGAACTGCCATGGTATATTGGGGATCGTTAATCGCATTGATATTGGCCCCGAAGCGATTGTCGCCGACACGTACAAAGGGATAAAGCGGAACATAATAGGCAGGCATCACAAAACCCACTGCCCGTGCCCGGGCGGCAGTAATATAAGTGCCGCTGCAATAGGCATCAATACGCCCGCTTTGCAGCGCCGCGGGATAATCGCCAAAACCCATTTCTTCAGTCCATTCAATTCTCAAGCTCAGAGCTTTCCCAAGTGCATTCGCATAGTCATAAAACGTGCCGCGCATCATGCCATTGTTGGGATCTTTAACCAATACTGGATACCAGGAAGTATAACCACAGCGGATGGTACCTGTACGCATGACACGCTGGAAAGCGGTTTCATTTTGTAGATTGCCAGTTTGGCGTGGCATCAGGATATAATTTGTCAGTAACGAAAGCAAAACCGTGATAACCATTAGAAGAAATACTTGGGATTTTTTCATTTATTTTCTCCCGATCGTTGATTGCGTGCAGCAGTGTTTGCCAAAACATCCACCCGCTCATTTTCCATATGACCGTTATGGCCGCGCACCCAGTGCCATTTGATCTCATGCGGTGTGGCGGCGGCGAGCAAGGATTCCCATAACTCGCGATTAGCCACAGGTTGGCGCGCCGCGGTTTTCCAGCCACGCGCTTTCCAGCCACGCACCCACTCCGTCATTCCACGCAGGACATATTGGCTGTCGGTATATAAATTTACACTGCAAGGTGATTTCAAACTTTCCAAGGCGCGAATGGCAGCGGTCAATTCCATCTGATTATTCGTCGCTGTTTTGGCATGGCCGGAAATTTCTTTTTCTGAATCGCCAAAACGCAGCAACGCCGCCCAGCCGCCCGGCCCGGGGTTGCCCAGGCACGCGCCGTCGGTGAAAATTTCTACAGGTTTCATTAAGGATACAAATAAGTAAATTTTATTCTATATTCTAGCCTTTGTTTTAGGAAATAAACATGGCTTAGAGGATTCGTATTTCTGCTTTGCGTCCTGGATGGTTGCTTTAAAAGTTACAAAGGGATTTTTAATTATGCCAACGCGTCACTCAGGGTGGATACACCAATTGCGGACCGCCTAATGACCGGCTATCAAGAAGGATGACGTTCGCACTTAATGATCCTGCCGCTCTGGCGCAATTGGTTCTCGCACAGGCTCAAATGCTGGAACGCCAAGGCGAGACGCTGCGAGACATCAAAACCCAGACTCAGCGCCTTTTATGGCTCGCGATTCAACAAGATTGGCACCAACAAATGCAAACGCCGCGCTATAGCGACTCGCGTCATTTGGTGCCTTATGGATACAAAACTTATTCGCAAACGGATGAGGACGGTATTATAGCGGAGATTTTCCGCCGCATCGGCACGACCAATCAACGCTTTATCGAATTTGGCACGGAAACCGGCATCGAATGTAATACGATGAATTTATTGATCCAAGGTTGGTCGGGATTATGGCTGGACGGCAGCGCGCAGAATATGCAAAAAATTTCTGAACACCTGGGCGCTTATCAGGCGGCTGGACAACTGGTTGCAGCACAGGCCTTCATCATGGCGGAGAATATCAATGATCTCTTCGTACAAAACGGCTTTACCGGTGAAATTGATCTACTCAGCATCGATATCGATGGCAACGATTACTGGGTCTGGCAGGCGATCAACGTCGTTAATCCGCGCGTGGTGATTGTGGAATTTAACTCTATTTGGCGACCGCCGATTTCTGTCGTCCAGCCCTACCGCGCAGATCATATGTGGAACGGGCGCGATAATTATTTTGGCGCCAGCCTGAAGGCCTATGAAAAAGTTGGACGGCAAAAGGGCTATTCATTGGTCGGCGTGAATTATGGAGGCGGCAATGCTTTTTTCGTACGCAATGATTTGGTGAACGAAGAACTTTTTCTTGCGCCCTTTACGGCAGAACAACACTACGAGCCGCCACGGTTTTTCTTTGCACTCACTGCTGGGCATCCACCTGGCATCGGTCCACTTATTCAAGTATAATCACGACTTACGTCAGGCTAAATACCCAGCCTATTGTGAAATACACCCATTGAATCTAAGGTAATTTAATGGAACTGAGTCTTGCTGACTACGTGGCGTTAGGCGAACAGCTGCGTGATCCCAACCCAAATATTACCAGCCAGCGCCAGCGTGCTCTAGGTTTTGCGGATTATTTGTTTTCTCTTTACCCTAATGATCCCGAAGTTATTGCTTTGCGCGCGCGACACGCGCGCATGGCGGGCCAACTGCCCGATGCACTATCTCTTATCACGCATGGACTTTCGTTGCATGGCGATCATCCGGCCTTGCTGCGTTTGCATTACGACTTGCAACGTCAAATTGGCGATCATGCGGGCGCAGATCAAACGCTGCTGATGCTGTTTTTAAACGATGAAACTGCTGGCCAGATCTCAGAGTATTTGAGGCAAACTGATACGCCGCGTGTAGTCCTGGGGCCAGGCGAACATTTTTATCCAGGCTGGTTGCATTTAGATTTATGCCCCAATGATGCGCGTTATGTTTCCTTCGATGCGCGCGAAGCGCTGTTTATACCCAGCGATGCTATGAATATGGTTTTCTCCGAACATATGATTGAACATATTTCCTATGATCAGGGTTTATTCTTGGCACATGAGATTTTTCGTGTGTTAAAACCAGGTGGACGCGTGCGTTTGGCAACGCCTGATCTGGCGCGGATCTGTTCACTGGCAGCGGATACACTAAACGAAACTCAGCAAAATTATGTGAATTTCATCAATAAATCTTTTGGCGGTGATTTTAACAATCGCGCGACTTTTCCTATCAACAATATGTTTTTCACATATAATCATGCCTTTGTGTATGATGAAATTACATTGCGCGAACTTTTGGAACGTGTGGGTTTCACTGCTGTGGAGCGTTGTATGCCGCGCGCCAGCCAATACGCGGAATTAAATAATCTAGAAATGCATCATCTACTGGGGCATCCATGGATAGAAGATTTTCAGACATTGGTCGTGGAGGCACGAAAGCCGTGATCACAGATGTTCTGCTTTCCGTCATTCTCTGTGCCCGCAATCAAGCGACGGAGGTTGCGCACCGCGCACCCGTTATCACGCAATTCCTGGATGCGAATTTTAAAAATTATGAACTGATCATCGTCGATGACGGTTCATCCGATAACACTTCCATATTGGTTAAGGAACTTTCGCGGCAACAGAAAAACCTGCGCCTTTTGCGACTCGCGCGTCATTACGGTAGTGGCACAGCGGTTGCGGCAGGGCTGCAACATGCGATTGGTGACTACGCTGCCGTCATGCGTTTAGATGATCCGCTGGATGCCATTCCTGAATTATTGACCCGTTGCAAAAGTGGTTATGATGTAGTTTTTGCGGCACTGCCAGATAATACACCGCGCAGCATCGCGCAACGTCTGGCAGTTTGGCTAGGGCGCGTTAGCCATCTGCCGATCAATGCAGTCAGTAGCAATTTTGTTATTATGCGGCGCAAAGCGATGAATTCACTTCTAACGCTCAAGGACCGCATGCATAACATTCAGGTTCTTGCCGTCTATTTGGGTATGATGGTAGATTATGCGCCGGTTTTGCCGACTGAATCGTCGTCGAAACAGCCGTGGCATAATTTGTTGCATATGGCGGATGCGATATTAGCTTACTCGCGTTGGCCGCTATGGTGGCTAGGAGGGACATTATTATTGCTATCACTATTGGGCTTTGTGACGGCTGGGATAAACTGGATTTTATCGGGTTTTGATTTGCCTGCCGGTGTTGTACTGGGGGTTAGTTTGTTGCTCCTCCTTACCAATGGCATTTTGTTTATCATGGCCGCTGCGGTGGGGCGCATCCTAGCCGAAACGAAACGTCAGCCATTATATTACGTGACGGAGGAGATTTCCAGTCGTACGGTCGAAATCGCCTCCATCGTCCGTGCAGTTTAGATATATTGATCCATCTCCGTTTCCAAGGCGTAAATACTGTCTAATTTAGCACCCAGGACAGAAATAAAGCCTGTATCCAGGCCATGACATTTAACAATAATGGGACGGGCATCATCGTGATCTTGCCCTGCCATGATGGCCTTATTGGTAAAAAGCGAACGCACATATTGAAAATTCTCCGCTGCGGGAACATAGCGTGCCGCATCGGCACGCATGTGGTAAAAATTGGTTTGCGCTTGGTAATCTGACAGAATTTTTTCTGGCGGCACATTTTCCTGGCGGCTGGAATAAGACGTGTGTGGCGTATATCGCACATGTGTCAGGCTGCGTAATTTGTCGGCAGGAAATGGCAGCGTCGCCCAAAAAGGCCCATCCATGACAGTGATACCGATGCGCTCCAGCTCCGGTGGAGCGGTGCATAAACAAACCTCAGCAATTTCAATATCGATATTCAGCAGTTCTTTTTCAACTTCTAAGAAATGTGCACGACGAATGATATCATTCAAATTGCTGTAAGAAACATTTAAAATTTTTGGCGCAGTGAAATGGTTATTATTCGTTGTGGCGATGAGCATCCCTCTTTCCTGATCCAGGCGTTCAACATCTGTGTCATAATAAATCTGAATATTTGGATAAGCAGAAACCTCTGCGAGCAAGGTGCGGCGCAGGACAGCGGAGTTAAAAGCTGCCTCATCCACGCGAAAAACATTTGAGATGCGGTCAGAATTGAACAGTGCAACGTCATCCAAGCGAACAGGTAGCAAAGGTGAGGCGACAATTTCGCAAAACTGCTGAAACTGATATTCGGAAATTTGGGAGCCACTGCGTGCAATGGCATAAAGATGCGTAAAATCGTGGTCAACGCATTCTGGATATTCGCGCATAAAACGTTGGTAATTATCATGCGATGCTTTGGCCGTGATATAGCTGCGCGGATAATGATAGCCATTATGGATGCGCGCCTGATTAATATATGATGCGCGGGTCATGGCAGCAGGCTGACGTTCCAGGATCGCCACCTTCATCCCGCGTGTGCCGTAGCGTAGCGCCAGACGTAGGCCATAAAAGCCTGCGCCAATGATGATTAGGTCAAACTGCCCATTCATCGCATATATTGTCCGCCGTTGATGTCGATGGTCGCACCAGTCATCGAGAATGCGGCAGGGGAGGCGCAAAACCATATCCATTCAGCAATTTCTTCAGCGCGCGCGAAACGATCCAGAGGGATTTGTTTTAATGCAGCGTCTTTTTCAGATTGGGGACGCGTGTCTGTCATGCGCGTGTCCTGCGTGGTGCCGGGAGCGATGGTAATGGCGCGCTGGCCATGTGGCGCCAATTTCAGCGCTAGCGATTTTACAAAGCTATGAATGCCGCCCTTGGTTGCTGCATAGGCGTCGTCAAAGCTACCCTTATGACCCGAAATAGATCCTAAAAAAATCATTACGCCTTGCATAGTAAGTTTTGGAGCTAAGATTTGTGCGAGAATCATGGGGGTTAGCAGATTTACCGTCAGCGTATCGTGATATTGCTCAACCGTCATATCAGCAAAATTCTTGCCATGCAAAATGCCTGCAGCATTGACGAACACATCCACGGCTTTGATTTTTGCGAAAGCCGCGGTCGCTGTTTCAGGCTTTGCGTAATCGAAGATCACATAATCGTCCGCCGGAACAGATGCTTGCTGCGTTTCATTACGGATGATTGCGATCACTGACATGCCGCGCGCACGCGCCAGTGCGGCATAGGATGCGCCGATACCCGAGGTCGCGCCGGAGACCAGATGAACACCCATGGCCTAAAAAGGGAACAAGTGGCGCCAATTTAATTCTGGCGCGTGGATTTGCATAAACCGATGATAATACCAATGGCGTTTGGCATGGGTGAGGAAATATAAATCCTTAAATTCTTCTTCCACGAAAAGTCCGTTTTCGCTGTCATTCTCATCACGACCGCCGCGCCAAAGCTCATATAAGAGCCTCGGCTTTAACACCTCAGGGATCAGGTTTTCAGGACGCTTACTGCGCTCGTCCTTAGTGTCCGTCTGCCAATTATAACGGTCCAAAAAATTAATTTCGCGCAAATAATTGCAATTCATATAGATCAAACCGATTTCCATAAAATTCCATTTGGTTGTAATCGTGCTGATCGCGCCCAGGTTATGCCGGGTCATCCGCGCGATAACATCGTCAAACATCAGGCGGCATAAAACGTCGCCCTCCACATGCGCGACGTAATCGTAATTATTTTCCAATGCACAATGAATGCCATAAGTGAAAGCCCGGCTCCAACCGTCCTTGCCATTCAACGATAGGTGACCGATATTATCAGTAAAGCAGGTCCAGTTCACGCCGGGCACCAGAGGTGACACCATCGAAACATTATTCACAAACTGGCGACTTATGCCGCGCAGACTCGGCATCGCCTTGCTGAGATCCTCAGACGCGGGGGTCTCCACCAGAAGCAGATCGCAGTCCGGGTTGATATGGCGGTTCAATTGGAGCCACATTTCCGTCAATTCTAGTTTTTGTGGCGAATTAATAAAGACGTTGCCGAAGATCAGCTTTTTCATGGCATCTAATTTATATCTGCGCCGCGTGCTTGCCCAGACGTTATTTTTTTGTCAGGTGGTTATTAGACGGATATTTTTATCAGATAGAATCTGTTTCAATCTGCGTGTTATGGTGAAAAAACTAAACATCCTGTTTTATCCTGGGGGCGGCCTAGGCGATTCGATAGTGTCCTTGCCGGTGCTAAATGCGTTGCATGAATATTATGGGTCTTATGGCCAAACGGATGTTATTACAGGTCAAAATATTGAAGCTCTGCGAGAAATTTATTACGGCATTCCTTTTATTGGAGATATATTGCCTTGCCCGCCGGGAACAGAATTAGCCTTCGGCGACATTTATGATGTTGTCGCCAGCGCCAATGAAATGGTAAATATGCAGATTAAAAATGCTGCGCCAGACTTGGTGCCAGACTTTATGGAAATGCTGCAAACTCATGGCGTTGCCCGTCGAAATAAATTTGGTATTATCAATCATGTCCATAATGTATTAAATAATCAGCTAGCTAATCATGCTGTATTATTGGGGTTAGATCGACGATCCTTACCGCTTTATTCTATGGGCCTAATGAATTATCAGAATACGGTTCCATCAATGCAATTGCGACCCAGGGCATTAGCAACCTTAACGACACAGTGCCTGTCACCGCGAGGTTATATTACCGTGCAAGACGGTTGGGACGCTAATTTTCCACTAAAAACACTTGATACACGTCCGACTAAAGTCTGGTCGGCTGCGGCCTGGGCCGCATTAGTAGCTGAACTTAAGGTGCTGCACCCTGATAAAAAAATTGTCCAATTGGGATCGCCTAAAACGGGTGAGGATATCATTGGCGTAGATTTAAATCTACGCGGCAAAATTAATTTGCGCGATGCTTTAGCAATTTTAAAATATGCCGCGCTGCACATTGATACCGAAGGTGGCTTGGTTCATATGGCACGCGGCCTGCATACACGCAGCCTGGTTTTATTCGGTCCTACGAATGAGAAATTTTTCGGCTATAAACGCAATAAAAACTTAGTGCCACCCTGCACGAATTGCTGGTGGCTAACAAACGACTGGATGAGCGATTGTGTGCGCGACCTTGCTGTGCCCGAATGTATGACGTATCATACACCTGCCGCGGTCGCAAATGCAGCCTCCATTAGTTTGGCCCAGGAAACTTTACCCCGGGGCCGAGTAGAATTTGCCACTATGCCTGATATGCAGGGGAATATTGGTATTGCTAATGACAGTGCCCTGGCTGCACAAATGGCTGTTGCTGGAAACACTGTCATTAATTTTGATTTATTCGCCCAGAAAAATATTCAGCGGCCAGTGCCTGGCATGAATTATTGCCAGTATTTGGCACGGCCAAGCAATCTGCCGATCGAAAATCAAACGTTAGATTATCTTCATTTCACTGCCGATGAAGATGCCAATGAATTTGCTGGGGAAATGTTAGAGGCACTGCGAGTCCTAAAAATTGGTGGTGCAGCGGTTATAAAGAATATACCCCAAAACACCGATGTCTTTATCAAAGCTGGGCTAACGCCGCCAAGCGGCAGTGGTGATATCCTAACTCTTCGCCGCACGGCCTGATTGCTTTTGCAAATATAATTCAATTAAATTCGCGGCTTCGGGGCTGTCCCAGGGCACAAAACCTTCTATTTTACCAAGCAACCGGCCATCGGTGCCAATTAAAAAGCTGGTCGGTAAGCCCATGGGATGCAATTCGCGCGTTATGGCCAGGTTTTTATCAATCAAGGCTGGCAGATGTTTAATTTGATTATCGTGATAAAAAGCGGAAATCTTATCCAGGCTTTGGCCGGTATCAATCGAAACCGGCAAAATCTGCAACGGCGTATTTTTATAGGTGCCCTGCAAATCATCCAATGCGGGCATTTCTCGACGGCAGGGCACGCACCAGGTTGCCCAGATATTCAATAACACCAATTTGCCGCGGTAATCCGAAATATGACGCGCATTGCCCTTGGCGTCCTGGAACGTCAGATCGGACATATCGCGTGCTTTATCGGCGGCTTCGAATTGCGGTAGGATTTTCGGCGTTTCCGCATGCGCGACGCTAGCGAAAAACATGGCTAACAGGAAAAAAACCCGTGCCAAGAAAGTGAATTTACGATATGGGTGATGCATGAATTCCTCTAACACATCTGCGGGCAGTCCTGCAAATGCTCAAACCAATAGCTTGTGGGGCGGCCGTTTTTCTACCGCGCCGGACGAAGTGATGCGCGCGATCAATACCACCCATGTGGATGGACGGTTGGGTGCGCAGGATGTGCATGGCTCCATGGCGCATGCTGCCATGTTAAGGGATCAGAAGATTATTTCGTCTGCCGATGCGATGGCTATTCAGGACGGCTTGGCAAAAATTATGGAAGAAATCCTGGCGGGTCAGTTTCCCTATCGCCTGGAATATGAAGATATCCATATGAATATTGAGGTCAGGCTGCGCGAATTGATCGGCGATGCGGCGGGCCGCCTGCATACGGCGCGCTCGCGCAACGACCAAGTGGTGATGGATTTCCGCCTGTGGTTGCGGGAAAATATCACACATTTGAATGAAACGCTGCGGGATTTTCAGCGCGTCTTGCTCGGCCAGGCTGAACAGCATGTGGAAACCATTTTGCCGGGTCTGACGCATCAACAACCCGCGCAGCCTGTTTCATTCGCACATCATTTATTGGCCTATGTGGAAATGGTGAGGCGTGACCGCGCGCGTTTCGCAGATTGCGCTGCGCGTTTGAATGAATCTCCATTGGGTGCCGCCGCGCTGGCGGGAACGCCTTTTCCCATCGATCGCGCGCAAACTGCTGCGGGACTCGGTTTCGTGCGTCCCATGGCGAATTCTATGGATGCAGTTTCCGCGCGTGATTTTGTGTTGGAATTTTTATCCGCCACCGCGATTGCTGCTACGCATCTATCGCGCCTGGCCGAGGAATTGATCTTATGGTGCGCACCCGCCTATGGCTTTATTGAGCTGCCGGATCATTTGACGACTGGCTCGTCAATTATGCCGCAAAAACGTAATCCTGATGCGGCAGAACTGGTGCGCGCGGCGACGGGCGAATTTAACGGCGCGCTGGTAAATTTGCTGACGATGGTGAAGGGCCTGCCGCTTGCCTATAACAAGGATTTGCAGGGCGATAAAAAAGCCACCTTTGCGGCCTATGATCGTTTTATGCTGTGCGTGGCGGCGATGACGGCGATGTTGCGCGATTTAAAAGTAAACAAGGATAAAATGCGTGCCGCCTGCGAAGATGGCTTTTTGACTGCGACGGATCTGGCCGATTGGCTGGTGATGACGCTGAATATTCCATTCCGCGAAGCCCATCATATTACGGGCCGTGCCGTAGCCGCCGCGGCGACGCAGCAGAAAAAACTGCACGAACTCGTGCTGGCGGAATTTCAAATTATTGAGCCGCGTATTACAGCAGATGTTTTTGATATTTTAACCGTTGAAGGCTCGTTGGCGCGTCGCACCAGTTTCGGTGGCACGGCACCCGTGCGCGTACGTGAAGCCATTGTTTCGGCGAAAGCGCAGGTGGGATGATGCGGCGGGTATTAACCTTTTTGATATGTTGTATGTTGGCCTTTACTGCAACCGCCTGCGGCACCAAACCGAAAAACTTAAAAGGAAATGATAATTTCCCCGCCAGCTATCCGCAGGAATAAAATGTTTCATATCAAAGATCAGCAATATTACGCCGAAGATATTACCTTTAACGACCTGGCACAGAACTACGGTACGCCACTTTATGTTTATTCAGCGGCACAGATTACGCAAAACTATCAGAATTTTTCCGATGCTTTGAAAGACAGTGGTTTTGAGCCCGGGATCTATTTTGCTGTTAAATCAAATTATAATTTGGCGGTTTTGCGGCATCTGAAAAACCTGGGCGCGGGCGCGGATATTGTTTCGGGCGGGGAAATGACGCGCGCCCTGGCGGCGGGCATCCCAGCGGATCAGATCATTTTTTCCGGCGTCGCAAAAACGGATCTGGAACTGCGCGCGGCCCTGACGGCAGGCATCAGGCAAATAAACCTGGAATCCGCAGAAGAACTTGAAAGCCTGCAACATATCGCCCGCGCGATGAACGTGACGGTCAATTGCGCGGTACGGATTAATCCGGATGTGGATGCGGGCACCCATGCCAAAATTACCACCGGGACGGCCGAAAATAAATTCGGCGTCGATATGCAAACTGCGCGCCGCATGTTTGATATGGCGAAAAACAATTCTGTGAATTTGCACGGCGTTGCCATTCATATCGGCTCGCAAATTCTGGATGTCACGCCCTTTGATGCTGCCTTCGCCGCCATGGTGGCATTCATGCGGGATATGGAGCAGGTAGGTCATAAAATCGCGGTGTGCGATATTGGCGGCGGTATTGGCATCCCATATCGCGCCGAAGATAAACCAGCGGATTTGCATGCCTTCACACGGCTGCTCAAGAAACATTTCTCGAGTTTCCCCGGACATATCGCCACCGCGCCAGGACGCCTGTTCGTCGCCGATGCCGGTGTGCTGATTACGCGCGTGGAATTTATCAAACGCACCGCGCATAAAACCTTTGTCGTTGTGGACGCCGCAATGAATGATCTGATGCGGCCTGCGCTGTATGACGCTTATCATCCCATTTTTCCGGCACAGATTTCGGGCCAACCGGATGAGATGGTCTGTGATATCGTCGGTGGCATTTGTGAAAGCACGGATGTGTTTGCCAAGGACCGCAAATTACCAGCGTCGCTTAAGGCCGGGGATATTTTGGTGATCAGCATGGCGGGTGCTTATGGCGCGACTATGGCCGGGACTTATAACGCGCGTGACCAGATTGCCGAAGTGATGGTGGATGGCGCCAAGCATGCTTTGGTGCGCCAGCGCTGGCAGATTGCAGAACAATTAAAACTAGAAACTATTCCAAAATGGCTCATATGAATCTGGTATAAAGAATTATGCAGCTCATTAACGTCCTGAAATATAAATTCCATCACGCGCGCGTGACGCAGTGTGATGTTGATTATATCGGCTCCATCGGCATTTCGTGTGATTTAATGGAGGCGATTGGTTTGCTGGAAAATGAATTGGTGCATGTCTGGGCGGTAGATCAGCACGTGCGTATCGTTACTTATACTATTGCCCTGGATGAACCCGGCATGATCCAGCTCAATGGCGGCGCGGCCCAGTATTTTAAGGTTGACGACCGCGTCGTGATTGCCGCCTTTATTCATGATACGCCGTTTGAGCCGCGCGTTGCTGTTTTAGATGAGAATAATCGTATCGTCGCGTAATTCATTCCGCATTTTGCCGGACGCGCTGCGCCCGGTGGAATTTTTTGCGGCCCTATGGTTATGGCTTGAAGTTATATTGCGTTGGTTCGCGCCGGTTTTTGGGCTGACCCTGGTTTGGATTGCTTTTGCGCTTTGGGGCGGGCTGGAGAAACTTGCCGCTAGCTTGCAATACGCTTTAGTTGTTTTATTTTATGTAACATCAGTTTGGCTTTTATGGCGCGAATTTCGCCGCATGGCCTGGCCCAACGCGTTGCGCATCAAAGCGCGCCTGGAACATGCGGGTAATTTATCGCATCAACCCTTGCAGACGCTGGATGATGCGCCCATGCGCCGCAGTCCGTTATCCGATGCGCTGTGGCAGCAACATCAATTGCAGTCGGCGCAACTATTGACGCAATTACGCTGGCCCAAATTACGTGCGAATTACACCGAGCGCGATCCTTTCGCGCTGCGCTGGCTTTTCATTTTATTGACTATATTGGGTGTCCTGCAGGCTCCAGCCCTCGCGTGGCCGAGCATTGTTTCGGCTTTCATCCCAGGAAATGCCCACGCACTGGCAGCCTTTGGGCCTGGCCAAGTTTATCTATATTTTGTGCCGCCAGTGCAAACTGGCTTGCCGCCGGTTTATCTGAGCAGTCATACCCGCACACCTAAAAAACTGATTTTACCGGCAGGCACGATGTTATGGGCGCGCGTGGCGGGCGGCGCGGCTAAGCCGGTTTTGAAATTATCCGGTGAAGAAAAAAAATTTTCCCGTTTGCAGAATGATTTTTTCACCCTACAAACCCGGTTGAACGGCGGCAAGATTTTGCAAATTCAGCAAGGGTTTTTAACCCTTTTAAATCTGCCCATCGACTTACAGTCCGCTGCGCCTCCAGATGTTAAAATTGAGAACATTACTTTAATGCCAAAGGCGGAGATGCAGGTTAAGTTATGCGCAACCGATCTATATGGCTTGCGTAGTTTGACATTACATTGGCGAGGCCGGGAACAGCCAGAGCTTCGGGGCGAGCACACCGTAGCCGTTACGGATAAATCATTTTGTCAGAACATTATTCTAGATATGGCATCTGATGTTCTGGCAGGCCAGCCCGTGGAATTTTGGGCCAGCGCTACCAATCGCATGGGCCTGACCCAACAAGGCGCGCCGCAAATTCTGCCTCTGCCGCATGATGAATTCCATAATCCCTTGGCCGCCAGTTTGGCTGCCGCGCGGCAAGATTATGCCCTGCATCACGATACAGAGAAACTGCTGCAAACGCTTTCAGATTTACGCCGAACACATTTGTCAGTTGGCCTATTCCTTGCCACTGAAAATGTGCAAGCCCAGATCGCTGTACGCGAGGATAATTTGCGACCCATGATTTTAACCAACCTCTGGCAGATTATCTCGCGATTGGAAGAGGGTAAAAATGCCGATATCGCGGCCGACTGGCGCGCTGCCCGTGATGACTTATTGCACAGTCTTCAGGATTGGCATGCGCCGGAAAATACCGTGTTAAATTTACTCAACCATGCCTTTCAAACATGGCAGGATAACCTACAGGTGCAGGATATTAGTCTAAAAGATCAAGCACAAAGATGGCAACAAATGGCCGATTGGATTAGCAGTGGCCAACGCGGCCAAGCCATCGCCGCGTTAGCGCGGGTTGAACAATATCCGTATCCTGTTATGCAACCGGAAAAACTTGAAACCGATGAGGCCGGTGCATCAGCGCTGCAGGCGATTCGTGCGGGGCTCGCTGATCCAAACCTGAACTCAGATGAGCGGATTTACCTTAACCGGCTTATTGAACCTACGTCGTCGCAATAATTCCTCGATAAAGATATTATTGACTCATGCTCATGTCATTGCCGCGGTCTGTTACCAGCAATACGCCAACCATTCCCTGAGATGGGTGGTAAAGGCGAGCGATAGGTTGTGGTTGTGCATTGCTGAAGCCGCGGAGGAGGCTACGCACCGCTGCTTCATAATCGCCATTCATGGTCACACTGGCCTGAACAGGATAATCATATTCGCTGTCCCAACGTAGCGTGATATTGGCGCTGTGCGACCAGGATTCCAGCGTTTGCTTTAAGGTCTGGCCGGCGGAAGCGTGCCAGGTCGTTTGTGCTGGCACATGGGCGGGCGCTGCGATAACGGTTCCACGTAGCGGCACTGCGGCAACGGCTGAAACCGGAATTGGCTGTGTGATATCAGGCAGTGGCGCAACAGATACGGCACTTGGCGCGACAACTACCGGCGGATTGGATTTTGCGACGGTAGGCGCAATTTGTGTTGTCGTAGGCATAGCAATAGGTGCGGCCATAGCTTGAATTGGCGGTGACGTCTGAATCGGGGCTGGGACGACATTTGAATTTGCCAATGGCATGGGGCTTAAATCAGTGGGAGCTGTGTTTACCGGTGAATTTGACGTATTAAACGAATCCTTTGGCTGCATGAGCAGGGAAGCTTTGTTGGTGCCCAGCTCAGATTTGCTCTGGCTGATGAAAAGGAGAGTCCCTTGCTCTGTCATCTGCAGGCCGCGTTTATTCAGGGCATCGGATAAAACCACATGCCATGGCTGTCCGCCGTGCCAAGAAACGGGCATGGAGGGATCAACACCCTGACCAAAAGCAATTTGGCGGTCTGCCGGCGCAATTTGCTGTGCCGCGATGACTAGCGGAATATCCTTACCAAACCCTTTAACTGCAGGTTCTGCCGCAACTGGTGCAATCATGGGCGCCGCGACGATCATAGTTTGAGGTGGCATGACATTTGGTGCAGGCGCTGGCATTAATTCAACTTGAGTAGGACCGACATGTGTGCGCGAGATAGAGCTGGGATCAATGGTTGTTTGTGATTGAAAACTGCTGACAGGCGCGGTTTGCACTGGTGTTATGGGGACGGCAGAAGCTGGCGTTGGATTGTCCGGCGTGACCAGCGTAAAACCAGCGTAAGCAGGCACGGCAGCCACCAAAAGAGTTGCAGCAGTTATCAGTAGAAAACGAGGTTTCATCAGTCAGCACCAAATGACAGGGTTAAAACGGTTCATTATTTTTAACGGACATGCAAGACGATGTCCAGCAATTCTATAGGACGCCTGCATAGAATTTAACGTTTGGCAGGTGGTAATGCCATATTGGCCATTTTATCTATTTTGGCAGCTTCAATCATATCCAGTGCGCCCAAATCCACTATGCGCCTGTTGAGTTGATAAGCTTGTGCTGGCCTTACTGGTGCGACGAACCAGGCCCGTACCGCCCGCAGGGCGGGCAACAGGCGCAGCCCCATACGCTCAGCAACCCAGAAAACAGCGGTTACGACAGCGGCCAACAGAATCGTCCACCAGCGCACGTGAATCAGAACCAGCAAAAACGGAAAGACTGAAAAAGCATCCAGCGCGAAAAACCGCGCTGATTTCATCGTATAACGCCAATGGGTATCCATAGCATCATTCTACCTGAAAATTCACGCTGCGTCCAATGAAAGGCGGCGGTAGGCGAGGGCTTCGGCAGTATGCGGGCGGCGGACGTTGGGTTCCTGCGCCAGGTCGGCCAGCGTGCGCGCGACACGCAGTAGGCGCATGTATCCGCGCGCCGGGGAACGCGCGCAAGCATACCTCTGCATTAGCGACTTTATGCACGTAAAGCGAGAATTTTTATCCGCGGCCACGGTAGGGCGCCACGCCTTGGTCGGGAATCCAGACGCCGTCGGGCACCGCGCCGGTTTGATAGAAGACGTCAATCGGGATGCCGCCGCGCGGATACCAATAACCGCCAATGCGCAGCCAGTTGGGTTTGATTTCATCAATGATACGGCGCGCGATGGCGACGGTGCAGTCCTCATGAAAGGCGCCGTGATTGCGGAACGATCCCAAAAAGAGTTTCAAAGATTTGCTTTCGACCAGGAATTCACCCGGCACGTAATCAATCATTAAGTGCGCGAAATCCGGCGCGCCCGTGATGGGGCAAAGCGATGTAAATTCCGGCGCAGTAAAGCGCACACAATATTTCACGTCCGGCTGTGGGTTCGGCACGCGCTCCAATACCGCTTTATCCGGCGATTGCGGCAGTGGCGTTTTGTCGCCGAGTTGGGTCAGATTTTCGTAGATGTTCATATTAAACTCCTCTTTTATTTCCCCACAACAAAACATGCAATTGCGGCAAAACCGTCGCGGTAAACCATCCGTCCGCAATCGTTTTTTCCACCAGCCACCGCATGCGCGCCATGATGCCGTCCATGTCCAAAACTGTTTGGCCGTCTACTAACGGTGTATGATTGCCGGGCTGAAGATAAACCGGCAGATGCTGATACTTTGCCGCGACCATTTTCGCGTAATCATAATCCACATCGTCAAAGATGACGAATTTCAAAACTGTTTTTGTTTTCTCCGCAGCTTTCACGCAGGTATCTAACGCATCCCAGTCTGTGACCATTCCACTCGACGGCGGTTTGGGTGATAGCGTTAATATATCCAAATCCGCGAACCAATCCTGCACGATGGAACCCTGAGTTTCTAGCGCAAATGAATAACCGTGTATTTTACTAAGTTTAATCAAACCGCCAAGTGGTTGGATCGCCGGATTGCCGCCCGATAGCGAAACCATAATCGGATTGCCGTTTGATAGTTCCTGAACGCGCGCAAAAATTTCTTTCGCAGTCATCGGCGCCCATTCGACGCGGAATTTACTATCGACGGCATGCAGCGTATCGCACCAGGAACAGCGGTAATCACAACCGCCGGTGCGCACGAAAATTGTCGGATGGCCGATCAGCGCGCCTTCACCCTGTATTGTCGGACCGAAAATTTCACTGATGCGGATGGTTTCCATTAAGGCCGGTATTCCGCCCAGGTATTGATATTTTCGCTCACGCGCACGGCGGCTGTCTCCGGCCACTGCGCCTTGCACCAGTCATAAAAATGTCGCGCCAGATATTCGGCGGTGGTAAAATCGTCGCCCAGGATATCATTCAAATGACGGTGATCAAACTTTTCCTTGATATAATCCTGCAGTGCATCCAGTTCCGCATAATCACGGATGAAACCGACGGCATTCAACGCCGCGGATTCCAAAATCACTTCAACGCAATAATTATGCCCGTGCAGGCGCGAACATTTATGCAATGCGGGCAATTTTTTAATTTGATGCGAAGCGGAGAAGGAAAACTTTTTTGCGATGCGGTACATTATGCGCTCCTTTTTTGCACGGCTTCGTGCCAGAAGTTTTGATCTTCATATTCCGTTGGATCATCTACCTTTGCAATATCAAAGGCCTCGCGCCGTTCAACGCAAGTGCCGCAGCGCCCGCAGTGAATCGGACCCCCTTTATAACAAGACCAGGTTTCCGTAAAGGGCACATTCAACTTCGCGCCTGCCGCGACAATATCCGCCTTGGTCAGATTCAAAAATGGCGTGTACAGTTGAATATCGCTCATGCCCGCCAGCGCAGCATGTTGCATAGCAGAAAACTTTTCCACAAATTCGGGGCGACAGTCGGGGTAAATAAAATGGTCGCCGCCGTGAAAGGCCGCCGCGACCGCATCTGCATTTCGCGCCACCGCAATGCCATAGGCAATCGTCAGCATAATGGCATTGCGGTTAGGAACGACGGTAATCTTCATGCTCTCTTCGGCGTAATGACCGTCCGGCACGGCAATATCATCCGTCAGGGCCGAACCGGATAATTGTGTGCCGATAGTTGAAATATCAATCACCGTATGCCCGACACCCAAACACGCTGCCGCCCGTGCAGCAAAATCCAATTCCTTACGGTGTCGCTGGCCGTAATCAAACGAAATCAATCCCGCCAAGCTGTGCCGCACTGCGGCTTGGTGCGCGAGCGTGACGGAATCCAATCCGCCGGAGCAAATAACAATTGTCTGCAAATTCCACGTCCTTGTTTTATCCGGGTAGGCTGCGACCGGGGCGGTTAAGCTGTGTATTTATAGCAGATCGGAAAGGCAAAATTCAAGGATTTTGGGTGCGCCGCATGCCAAAGAAATGGTGGAGCTGAGCGGTCTCCAACGGATTATTTTGGCCAAGATTTGATTATGATTTCTGACTCGAACGTTTCCAAGTCAGCGGCGTTTATGATAGGGGAACCTCTAATAAGCTTCGACACACAATTATGAACCTGTTGGAACTAGCGTGCGAAGGATCAGTTCAAAGAATTCTTTTTACCCTAAAAAGCACTTTTTATTGTTTGCGGGGACTAATTTTGCTAATATCTTCAGATAATAACTTAACTCGCTAAGGGCTAAATCATGACAAAGCAAACGCCACGTATCCAGGTCTCAGTGTATGATGGTAAAACAATAACGTCTGCCAGTAGCCTAATTATGAGATTAGCAGCTCATCAGGGCGCCAAGGGAATACAACCAACAGATGCCTTACCTAGCGTATCAGTTGATGGAGCAAATGACCAGGTTATCTGTGTGAGCGGTCTCGCAAATCCTAATGTGCCAATCTACACAAAGCAGGAGGTAACATTTTCATAGCTTGTTCGCCAGGCAGATTGGGTTGAGTCTATTTAGTAAAATTACCTTCGGTCTTTACTTAAGTTTTGATCATACATAAAATCATTTAGTTTCTCAAATTTATGCTGGTCTGCTGCACGTAGAGCTTGGATATACTGCTTTCTAATATTGTTGGCTTCCATCAGATTAAATGAACCCCAGAAATCATGGCAGCTTTTAAGACTGAGCGACTGGATATCATGAAAATCCGGGCAGATATTGCACTCAAATCCCCGAGACAATGCCGCGCGACACTGGAAACGCTGTCGGTGATTAAAAACCCAGCGCCCTTTATCCAGAACAACCGCGCGCAATATCAGCAGGTGAATAACAACGCCGGGTCAGACCCCGCGCGCGTGAAAGATTTAAATCCGACAAACGAACTATTAACCGATGGGAGTCATCATGCGACACTGGACACCGGAGCAACGTCAAGCGCAAGCAGCGGCGATCCGGCGCTGGCGACCGTGGAAGCATAGCACGGGGCCTAAATCAGATGTTGGCAAGGAAAGATCCAAGATGAACGCCATGAGGCACGGTATGCGCTCCTTGAATTGGCAAGTGATGAGAATGGTATTGCGAGAGCAGGCAAAGGCTGTGGCGAGTTTATCCACATAAAGGTGCGAGACTGGATCGTTATTTAGAAATACTGGAAGTGAGCCACAAGTGTGGATATAACCTGATCTGAAATGGGTTATTCCATTTAAGGGCACTCGACATTTGGGCTGATTTTAAAACGCAGGCCATTGACCTCCAAGTCCTGGCCAGTGGATGGCACCATTTTATATTTGCCGCTGTGCAAGGCTTCGCGCATATCATGGCAAGATAATGACACTGCGCTGGAAACGGAACCAGAAAATACCCAATCACCGTTCGTTTCCGTGAATAAAGATGCCACAGGTTCAGAGTTCATTAGAATAATCTGTTGAGGAGTATTGTGTGTTGCATCAATTATAAAAGCGTCACACTTGGACAGTCTATCGAAAAGACATGCTGGAAGCATCCATTTTTTACTATAATAAATTTTCCAGTTCTTTTTTACAAAACTATCTGGCAAAACGCGACCTTGGGGATAAACGGTAATATCAGTCGTCATTCCTTCAGAAGTTTGAATCTGCCCCCATAATTTAGTGCTATCATCTAATAATGCAGCAGCGGCTTTTGTCTTTATGGCCTCTTTTTTTGCACCTGCGCTATTTGTCTTGAGTTGATTGAGTGCCGCTAAACCATACGATTCCCCCTCACGTTTTAAATAGGCGTAGTCAAAATTGTCTGCAGACACGACTCCTTTCTTTAGTCGATTAACCTGATCGGCGACAGAGAGACGGGCTGGATCAGCGATTGGGGTGAAAAGTGCAAGCAAAATGATTAATATCACAAAGGAGGTATAAATATTCACCTTCTCCAATTTTCTGAGCCATGGATTAGGCACAATGGCAGCCCATAAATACCCAATAGCATAGCAGAATGCGACGATCAGGCATGAAAAGACGTCGATAATGTTGATAGTCCAGCCATATTCGCAAACACGCAACGCAACTGCATACAGTGCAATACAAACCAACGGCAGTAAAAGAACAGAGCCTAGGGAGCCACTATATCTCAGAATTTTTCCTGGTCGGTGTTCAGGCGTACCATCGTGATAAGCCGCATTAATTAACAGAATCAAACATGCAATAGTGCCGAGAAGGATTTGACTGGTGTGATGTGTGGACCAAAGAATATCCAAGCCCTTAAAAGGAGCGCTGGCAATAAATATGCTAACAAACAAAGTCATAATGGGTAACAACCAAGACAAAAGCATTAGTTTTAATGTGCGAATGCCTCTTACAAGATTTGCCCTTACATCCGTTATGTGAAGCGCATAGGAAAAGGCCAAGGTTGTAATCGGGATATTAAACCAACCATATTTCATGAGATCTGACATAAAAGTTATGTTTATAGTCAAAAATAGGGCATTCCCCATCATCAGCACGGCCCAAAAGATACCAACAAAACAGACAGAAAAAATCAACTGAATGGCCAGTTTCCAGGCCACGTCAAAATAACGGGTGTACGAAGCGATATAACGGCCCTCAGCAACAGCGGCCGAGACTAATGATTGTGCAATAAATAGCCCGGCCCCAATAAAAAATATTAATATAAGAGAAGGTACCGATTGATGTGATACCTCAAAATCATTTCCGCCAGCACGCCTGGTAACGTCATATACGCCAAGCATAATCAGTAAGGCCCCGACGACTAGCATCCAGTTAATTAAGGACTTCCAGGGCATATTATTAAGATTTAGGATAACAAGCGTGGGGATTGCGAAGGCGATAAGGGTTAGGGGGGCCAATACCATCGCTTGTGATTCAGGCCACACCGAGTTTGGCATTGCCATATAAAGAAAATAAAGAGCCATCCCCTGCACGAGGCCAACGGCAAGCCTTAAACTGCTGACCGGCAGTGCTTTCATAACCAAATCTCCCGGGTGATTAGGTGATTTTTAAAGGATTACCCTTGAAGATTTTAATCATGCGGGCCCGAAGATGCAATAACAATGAATAATTTAGCGTAATTTCGCCGCAAGTTTTTCTTTACCGGATTCTGATTTCTGCTATTGTTGTCCTGTCGCTTGGGCAGATGCTCAGCGATGGGGACTAGAAAACCTCAACATTACAGCGGCTGGGCACAGCCGTGATTGGTGCCTTTCTCTTTCAAAAGTGACTGGCATCGAACGTGCCGCTTCTCGGAATGCCCGGGGGGCGGTGGCGCGGCCATGGCGTAAGCGATGGTTGTGGATGTCCAGCCTGCAAGGGTAAAGGCCATCGCGCCGTTCTGTAATGACGGTTTTCTAACCCCGGTCGCCAGAGCAATCTGGCGGCTATTTTCTTATCAACCGGGGAGAATAAACCATGAATTCCAATTTGCGCGCACGCATCATTCCAGTATTTATGATAGCAACCTCCGTGTCGCTTTCTGCCTGTCAGACGCCAGGGGAAAACTTGCAAGCTAACGTTTATCAGGCCAATCAGGTTAATAGCGTCCAAAATGCCAAAGTGGTTAAAATCTTAGCCGTGATGCCAGCAAGAGTTGAAGCAGATAATTCTCAAAACCAAAAGGCTGCTGAAACAGTCGGTGCTTTGCTAGGTGCAGTAAGCGGCGGCATTGCTGGCAATAAAATGTCAGATCAAAAAGGCACTGGAACCGCTGCTGGGGCTGCGGCTGGCGGCCTCGGTGGTGCAGCGCTCGGCTCTTTAGTCCCAGGGAAAGTTTTGGTTCCTGGGGTTTCCATCACCTACCTCTATAAAGGCAAAACTCTGCATTCAGCCCAGGTCGGCAGACTTTGCGAATATATGTCGGGTAAGGCAGTTGTTATCTCAACCAGTCCAACGGAAACCCGCATTCAGCCCAATGCAACCTGCCCTGCAGAAGCATCCAACTAACCCGGAGCGTTCTATGAAAAAACTGATCCTGATAGTGGCCTTTCTGGCTGTTTCCACCCATGCTCATGCCCAATCCTTAACAGATCAAATCAATGCGGTGGATGCAGCCGAGCAGCAGCAGGAAAGAACCGCCATGGCAAAAGCACAACAGCGGCATGCTGAAGCGCTGGCAGATAAAAAACGCGACCAGAGTTACGAGGATCAACTACGGGCGACAGTAGTGCAGAAAAGGCAATTGGAGATTGAAATGGAAAAGGCTAGACTGGCCAGGGCCAATGATTACATTGACCAGGAGTTAAAAGCCAAAGCCGCAGAAACGGACGTCGTGAAATCTCAAGCCGATGCCAACCGTGATCTTTCATCCGGCACAAAAACTCTCCTGGAAGACACAGGCAAAGCCGAAGTCAAAAGCCAGTCAGGGATGTTTAAGTAATTTTTTACTTGCATGGTCGTTTATGTTAAACTGGCGCTATGAATAGGTTTGCAAAACTATTTCAATTTTCAGGCGGCATTCCGGTTAGCCAGGCTTCTTTTGGCGATGCGGCCCGTGCGGTATTGCGAAAGAGAAGATGGTTTCAAAAGCAAATAGAAGAGAACGCCCAGAACTTTTTCTGGGGCGCCAACGGGCAGCCAAGTGAAGCTGAACGATTTGAGCAATCCAGATTAGCCGCCGCGCAATTCGTTGGTGCGGATCCAGAGGGATTTGTGTTAACGCCCAATTCGGCGACCGCGTGGTCTAGTGTTTTTAACTCATTGGAAAATCAGTTGTTGAGAGGCAAATTAAGCCTTGGGGATAAAATACTCATCACCAATCATGCTTATGGCAATTGCCGCGCGGCAATTGACCTGCTGGTGCAAGAGAATGGTTTGGAATTAGCCATCGTTGATGTACCATTTCCATGTAAATCCGGGCAGGTGGTAGTGGATGCTTTCGCCAAAACCATTGAGAAGGCCGGACCAGACGTCATTAAATTTGCGGTATTCGATCATATCCCCAGCTTTCCAAGTTTTATTTATCCGGTGAAAGAAATTCAGCAATTATTGAAATCAAACGATGTCATCAGTTTAATTGATGGCACCCATGTGCCGGGACAAATTCCGCTGAATATCACAGACTTGCAGCCTGATTTTTATATCAGCGGTTTGTCCAAATGGGCTTATGTGCCGATATCTGTTTCCAGCCTTTATGTGGCGCCGCAACATCGATCCATTATCAGACCCGCAATTTCATCAGAGGGTTGTAAGAGTGACAATTTCGTTGAACGCTTTAAATGGCTCGGCACGGCAGATCGTTCTGCTGAACTTTGTTTGCCGATGGCGATTAAATATATGGCCAAACTATTTCAAAATGGTTGGGAAGGGCTGTATGAACATAATCATGATTTGGCGGTTTGGGGTGCAAAACATATTTGTGAGCAATTAGGCATACCAATGCCATGCCCGGAAGATATGATCGGTAGCCTGGTATCTATTCCAATCGGCAAACTACAATTTGAGCCTGAGATTGAGGCACTGCCGCCGCATTTGAGATTACGAAGTAAATTATTGGATGCAGGTCTGGATGTAGTGAGTGCGGTAGATAAAATAAATGGCCAGCATTATTTGCGCCTGACAGGGCGCGTCTATAATAGTGTGGAAGACTATGAAAAATTAGCAAAAGCCTTACAGTCTATCGTCGCGCAATACCGTGTTGCGCCGCCTTTGGGCATGCAGATGGGTCTCTAAAACCCTGATCTAAGGTTGACATTTTTCGGTCAATCTTTGAAATCATAAGCATGGCACAAATACTGACAAAAAATGGCAGCAATTGAATCGATAGGTGCAAAATGGTAAGGTTTTGGCGTGATTGGCCGTAATCGTTCTTAATTATTTGTCTCTATGCGGATTTAATTTGTATGTTGATTTGTATGTTGGTAAATCATCTTTGCGACTAATTCATTGAAATATAAAGATAAAATGACAATTTATGGTGGAGCTGATCGGTCTCGAACCGACGACCTGTTGCATGCCATGCAACCGCTCTACCAACTGAGCTACAGCCCCGCCTGAAAATCTTATGAGCAATGCGAATTAGATTTCCTTACGCCCCCCCCGGTTTTCGCCCGGGGAGGCCCCGCTTTTAGCGAAGACGGACTGCTTTCACAAGTGTTATCATTCTGAAATATAATTCCACTGGTATGTAAAAAACATATTGACATTTATTCCTATTAGGATTATAATCATAGTGTGGTAACGGGCAGCCTGTCAGGCGGGATGCAAATCCTTTGAGAGACGCAGGCGACCTCGGAACCGCTTCAGCCCATGGCGTGCAAATGCCGCGGCCCGCATGATGCGACAAAACCCTCGAAGGCTGCGACACCCTACGCCCCAGATTATGCATGAAAGCATAGGGTACCAATTTCTCCAAACCCCGGCTGCCCTTGACTGCGGCGCCGGGGCGACCCGTCGTTTACCGTTCTTCTTCGTCGGTTTCGATTTCTACCTCAACCAGATCATCCGCATCGTCGCCCAGGTCCGACGTATCTTCCAATACGCCATCATCTTCATCATCGTCATCGTCCGTATCCGCGTCCAGTGCTACGTCTGCACCCTCTTCATCGGGCGCCAGTTCCGCTTCGCCGTCCAGTTCCGCGTATTCTTCCTCTTCGGCCTCGACTTCTTCTTCAGCTTCTACAACTTCTTCCTCTTCGTCACCATCGGGCTCCGCCGTGCGTGCTTTGGCCGGTTTGGTTTTGATATCCTCCTCATCTTCCAGCGGTCGGTTGCGGCGAGATTTCAACAGCGCTTCTGGGTTATATTCCGTGCTGCAGTGCGGGCAGGTCGGCGGCATTTTCCCCATGTCGTAATAGCGCGTATTGCATGCCGGGCAGACGCGTTTAAAGCCCAGCAAAATTTCCGCTTCAGATTTTTTAGCCATTGGTTCCTCAAAGATACTTGTGTTTGGCGGCTATTTCGGCATTTGATGCGCGGATGTCAAGTAAAATCCCCCTATCTTCCCGCCGGTCTGGTCCGCTTTCGGGCACGGCGCTCTCGCCCGGCAATAAATCCATCTCGCACCGCGCGGTTTTATTGGGTGCGCTGGCCGTGGGTGAGACGACAATTTCTGGTTTGCTGGAAAGCGAAGATGTGTATGCAACTGTGGGTGCCCTTCGCGCCCTTGGCGCGACAATAAATAGACGTGCAATGGACAATGAAGTGATTTGGTCTGTGCATGGCGTCGGTGTGGGCGGATTGATTCAACCCGTCGCACCCATGGACATGGGAAATAGCGGTACCTCAACGCGTTTGCTTGCTGGCCTTGTCGCCACCCATCCAATCACCACCGAATTTTTTGGTGATGCGTCTTTATCCAAACGGCCCATGGGACGGGTGATTGAACCATTGTCACAAATGGGCGCGGTCTTTGCCGCCACCGATGGCAAATTGCCGATGAAAATCACCGGCACGCGCCAGCCGATGCCGATCACCTATACTTTGCCGGTCGCCTCGGCCCAGGTGAAAAGTGCAATTATTCTCGCCGCCCTCAATACGTCCGGCACGACGACAGTCATTGAACCCGTGGCGACGCGTGACCATACGGAACGCATGCTGCGCGCCATGGGTGCCAATCTGACGATCGAAGATTTCGGCAATGGCGCCACCGCCATTCACATCACCGGTTACACTGAACTGCGTCCGATACATATTATTGTGCCCAGCGATCCATCCTCTACCGCTTTCCCCATGGCGGCCGCGGCAATTGTGCCGGGATCCAATATTTTCCTGCCCGGCGTAGGGATGAATCCGACGCGCACCGGATTATTTACCTGCCTCACAGAAATGGGCGTTAAACTCACCTATTCCAATGAACGTGAAGAGGGCGGCGAACCGGTCGCCGACATCTGCGTGACCTATAATGAATTGCGCGGCATCGATGTCCCCGCCGAACGCGCAGCGAGCATGATTGATGAATATCCCATTCTCGCCGTCGCCGCCGCATTTGCGAATGGAACCACGCGCATGCGCGGATTACATGAATTGCGGACCAAAGAATCCGACCGCCTGACCATCATGGCCGAAGGCCTCGCGGTCTGCGGCGCGCGCACGGAAATCGACGGTGATGATTTAATCGTACACGGCACCGGTAAACTGCTGGGCGGAGCCACCATCGCCACACACCTGGATCACCGTATTGCCATGAGTTTTCTGGTGGCGGGCCTTGCCGCCGATGCACCCATCGCGATTGATGACGCCGCACCGATTAATACGTCGTTCCCAACCTTTGCGGAAATGATGGTTGGCCTAGGCGCAAGTATTAAATAACTTGCAATTTCAGGACTGAATTCATCATACTTTATACATGAAAATTGCATTCAATTATTTTGACGGGCCAAATATTTTTAATGTCCCAGGTATTGGCGATCATGTTGTTGAAGTCATGATGATTAATGGCCTGCTTAACCTGCCGGGCGAGCATGAAATTCTGGTGAATGGCGGATGCCTGCAGGGGAATAATTCTGGATATACAGAAAATCTTTACTATAAATTAGCTTTCCATCCACGTGTTACGCTGACTGAAACAACATTTAGAAGATTTGATGCATCGGACCTTATAAATCCTAAACCTATCCGTGACCCTGTTGCAGATATATTTTTCTGCTCTTCTTCGCGCCTTCCATCCGGAAATCTTGATAATAGCGAAACCCTGCACCCTGATATTGATCGCTCGACGCTCCGCCTGCTTCCAGTCGTTGCACCATTCACGCCTCCTGGCCAGATTAGTCCACAAGAAAAAACTACAGGATATCGCCATGTCATGGATGCTTTTGCTTGGACGATCCGGCAAACATTTCCGCAATATGAAATACCCAAACCCAGTTTGGATTGGTTCGCGGATTTCCGCCGAAATTCCCATTATGCTGCTTTTAATGAAAATAAGAATTATGAGATCATAAAAACTATAACGCCACCCAACCCATATTATCCGCCCTTTGAACCTGGCCAAGATTATATTGTTATTCAAACTGGAACGGGTCATCCTGAAAAAACACCAGAGCCAAAACTATGCAATCGTCTTGCTCAGGCGCTCATTGATCAGGGTGAAAATGTTATCTTTTTAGGTTCAAAACCAGGATATTTATCTTCTTCTATTCGCGGAGCAGCAGCATTCAATTCTATACACGAAGCCTATCTACGCCGCGCCCGCAATTTGGTTGGTCGAACTGATTTGGCGCAAAGCCTTGGTCTTGTGCAGGGCGCCAAAGCTTATTTTGGTGGTGATACAGGACTTACGCATTTCGCATCGGCTAGCGGTATACCAACCATATCCCTGTTTGGCGGTTTTACAGATCATACCATCATGGGCCCTTATTGGCATCAGCGCTTTGCTATTCAAGTGAAAAGTATTCCACCAACTTGCAGTCATAACACCTTAATCAAAAAATACCATCAGGCCATGGCGCGCTTAACTCCTTAATAAAAACCATCTTCCCTATTTCCCAAACTCCTAATATCCTATTTCCCATGCTCAAAGAGTTTCAGAAATTCATCATGCGCGGCAATGTCGTGGATTTGGCTGTGGGGGTGATCATCGGTGCGGCCTTTACCGGCATCGTCAACAGTCTCGTCACCGACATTATCATGCCGCCCATCGGCGTTTTGATCGGCGGCATTGATTTCAGCGACCTATATATTCAACTCTCCGGCGGGCCGCATTTCCCATCCCTGGCGGCGGCCAAGGCGGCGGGCGTTGCCACCCTCAATTACGGTCTGTTCCTGAATGCCATCATCAAATTTATCATTGTCGCCTTTGCGGTTTTCATGCTGGTGCGCGGCCTGAATAAACTCATGGCGCGTCTGCAGCGTGAACAGGAAACCGCTCCGCCACCGCCCATGACAACACAAGAAACTTTGCTGACTGAGATCAGAGACTTGTTGAAAAATACATGACTGTTCCAGTGATCGCCATCGACGGTCCATCGGCCAGCGGCAAGGGTTCCATCGCGCGCGGCTTGGCGCGTGAACTGGGTTTTGCGCATCTCGAAACAGGCCTGCTATATCGTTTTATCGGCAAACAATGGCTGTTCGCACGCAAGGATATTCATGACCTGGCCATTGCCGAACGCATCGCGCAGAAATTCGCGCAGCATTTCACCATGGATTTAATCGACGATTCCTCGCTGCGCACCAATCCGGTGGCGGAGGCCGCCTCTATCACTTCCGCCCATCCGCCGGTGCGCGCGGCGCTGTTGGAACTACAGCGCAATTTTGCCGCCCATCCGCCCGGCGAGGCCAAAGGCGCCATTCTGGACGGTCGCGACATTGCTACCATCGTTTGCCCCGATGCGTCGGTTAAAATTTTTGTTACCGCGAGCCTGGAAATCCGCGCCGAACGCCGCCGAAAAGAGCTGCAATCGCGCGGCGATATCGTGACGCCCGACCAGGTTTTACAGGAAGTGCGCGCGCGGGACCTGCGTGACACCATGCGGGAAACAGCACCGCTGATAGCGGTAGCGGGGTCATTCACGGTTGATACGTCCGACCTGGATCCGGCCCAAGCGATTGAAAAGGCCTTACAAATCGTGCGCCAAGCCATTCCTGATTTGACCTCAAAGTAAGATATTATTTGACAATGAATAATCTGAGGCAATAAGATCATTTTAATAATTCGAAACATCTAACATAGATATATAGAATCATATTAGAATGGCTGTGACAGGAGGTTTGTTATGGCTTGTAAGCGGTGTGGTTCGTCGGCTTGTGTGAAGGCTGGTTTTGTGCGGAGCAAGCAGCGTTATAAATGCAAGGATTGCGGTCAGTTCTGGACGGCAACCCGGGCGGTGCACAGGCCCTTATCCGAGCGATTACTGTGGCTCAGTCTGTATGTGAACGGGCTGTCCTTCAATCGGATCGCCCATATTTTTGGCGTATCGGATGTTGCCGTTTTAAAGTTCATCCGCCGCTTTGCTGAGGCCATGCCTTTGCCACTGACACCGGACGAAGCGGTAAATATCAAGGCGGTTCAACTGGATGAGATGCATCATTACCTTAAAAAAAGCCATGCAAACTTTGGCTCTGGAAGGCTTTTGATCATATCTCCGGACGGCTCCTTGCCTGGCAGTGCGGTGATCGTTCCGCTCAAACATTAAGGCTGCTACTGGAACAGTTAAGGCCTTTCCGTATCCGCTGGCATCTCACCGATGATTATCCAGCTTATGCCCAATGTTTGCCGCAGGCCCGGCATCTCATTGGTAAAGACCTCACTTATTCCATCGAGCAAAACAATGGCCGTCAGCGGTGGCTCTTCGCCCGTTTCCGACGCAAGTCACAGGCGCCCACCCGATCCATCCACATGCTCAATCTCACCATGAAACTCTTTCAGGCCAATCTCTCAAACTGCTCTTATCAACAACTATCCCAAATGTATCTATTGTATCTATGTTAGATGTCTCAGAATTTTAACAAACTTAGAGGAAATGCTATGAACTTGCCAGAAAACCCTATTAATACTCAAATAGTTGAGTTGTTGCAAAGTTGCCGTCAAAGGAGCCCAGATACTCAAACAGTTTCTTCAATTATTGAATTTGCAAGTGACAATCGCCAATTTTTGGACATGCCGGGGTTGCTTTCTAATGCATTGGGATGGACACCATTAATATTAACAATAATGACTTTAGGTACAGAAAATCCCCTCTATAAAGGCTTAACTGATTTAGGCGCTGATAAGTTTGCCTGGGACGCCCATGGCAACACTTTACTATCATATACTATTCCTGGAGATCCTTACCGGCAGCGTTGGCCAGGTCGTGAAGCCTTTAATAATACCCTTGAAGAGGTTAACACTCATCATGACAAACAAAAAATTATTGATGCTGCCTTAGCATGTGTGGGTTATCAGCTTAACAGACATAACGAAGATCATGCTGTTAGATTAATAGAAAAAGGCGCGGATCCAAATTTAAAACTAAGTTATGAGGGTGGCACTATTTCAATTTTACAATTAGCAATATTGAAAAAAAGCCTTCCTGTAACTTTAAAATTGCTTGCCGCCAATGCGGATTGTAATGTTATTTTGCCTTCAAACGGCGACACGGTGTTAGGTCTGGTTGCTGGAGCATGTGCTGAAATAGCTAAAGAGGGCAGTTATAAAAATGATAACTGGGACAGGATTATAGGCTTCACAAATGCTGCCAACACATTAATTGCCCATGGTGCAGATTTATACGCGTCAAATTACGACGGCATAACGCCCTATGATAAGCTTTGGCGTGCCGATGGTTTGCAACGCCTGATCAGGAAATCGAAAAATCCTGCTGGTCCGCGCCTCGAACTTTAACGGCAGTCCAACCTAATTAAAAAAGCTTGCAATTCGCGCGGGATTGATGAATAACAAGTCGTTTTGCAGGTAATTGCAACGCACGGCGGGCCTGGCTACAGCGCCCCTAAATCTAAGCGCCCAGGGTGCCACAGGCATCGCGCTCGGGATAATACGCCGCATCAGGCTTCTGCCGGACGAACTGTCCGGCAACGCCGATCCAACATCAACAACTGCGCCCGGCAGACCGGGCGCTCTATACGGAGCAATCATATGGCGAAAGCCGCACAAAAAACACGCGCGCGTTACAATCCATCCACCGAGGCCTTGGACGCGTTTAAAGCAGAAAATAAACTGGTCAGCAAAGAAAGCTTTGCGAACCTTTTGGATGAAAATTTTTCCGGCCGTCAATCGTTTGAAGGCCAGGTTTTAAAGGGCATGATCGTCGGCCTGACCGATGATGTTGTCATCGTCGATGTCGGCCTGAAATCTGAAGGCCGCATTCCGCGCAAGGAATTCGGTTTCACCGACGGCGACAACACGCTGGAAATCGGCGGACTGGTTGACGTCTTCATCGAACGCGTTGAAGGCCGCGACGGCGAAGCGCAATTGTCCCGCGAACGCGCGCGCCGCGAAGAAGTGTGGGTAACGCTTGAAGAATCTTTTATGAAACAGGAAAAAGTCACGGGTGTGATTTTCTCGCGCGTCAAAGGCGGCTTTAACGTCGACCTGGGCGGCGCGATTGCGTTCCTGCCGGGCAGCCAGGTGGACATCCGTCCGACCAAAGACGCCACGGGCCTGATGAATGCACCGCAGCAATTGCTGATTTTGAAAATGGACCGTGCGCGCGGCAATATCGTCGTCTCGCGCCGGGCCGTGATGGAAGAAACCCGTGCAGATGCGCGTGCGGAACTCATCCAGGATCTACGTGAAGGCGTGGTGCTGAAAGGTAATGTGAAAAATATTACCGACTACGGTGCCTTCGTTGATTTGGGCGGCGTGGACGGTTTGTTGCATGTCACCGACATTTCGTGGAAACGCATCAATCACCCATCCGAAGCGCTGCAAGTCGGCCAACAGGTTGAAGTACAGGTCATCCGTTTCAACAAAGACAACCAGCGTATTTCTCTGGGCATGAAACAGCTGGAAAAAGATCCATGGGAAGGCTCTGTTGAGAAATTTGCCGTGGGCACGCGCCACAGCGGTAAAGTCACCAACATCACCGATTACGGCGCCTTTGTTGAGGTTGCCGATGGTATTGAAGGCCTGGTGCACGTATCCGAAATGTCCTGGACCAAGAAAAATATTCATCCGAATAAACTGGTCACGACGGGCCAGGATGTGGATGTGATTGTCCTGGAACTGGACGGCGAAAAACGCCGCATTTCCTTGGGCATGAAGCAGGTCATCCAAAACCCATGGACCGATTTTGCCCAGTCACATCCGGAAGGCAGTGATTACACCGGCGAAATTTCCAATATTACGGAATTTGGTTTGTTTGTGAAATTGCCGGGCGATGTGGACGGCATGGTGCATATGTCCGACCTGTCCTGGACGATGCCGGGCGAAGAAGCCATTAAAACCTATAACAAAGGCGATCAGGTTACGGTGCGCGTGCTTGAAGTTGATGTGGAAAAAGAACGCGTGTCCCTGTCGGTGAAGGCTCTGACAGAAGCACCCGCGGGCAGTATCACAACCAACAGCAACAACGCCAGCCGCAATGACAATAACCAACAGGGCGGCGAAGGTTCATCTGATGGTTTGCGTAAAGGCGCGGTGGTTACCTGCACGATTACGGCGATCAAAGAGGCCGGCATTGATGTTGCGGTGGCTGACAACTACACGGGCTTCATTAAGAAAATGGATCTGTCGCGCGACCGCAGCGAGCAACGCACCGACCGTTTCGCTGTAGGTGAAAAAGTGGATGCGCGCATCGTCAGCATCGAAAAAGGCCGCCGCTTGCAACTGTCGATCAAGGCGCAGGAAGTAGCCGAGGAACGCGCCGCCATTGCCGAATTCGGCACGGCGGAATCGGGTGCGTCTTTGGGCGGCATCCTGGGCGCGGCATTGAAAAAAGCGCAAGAAGACAAGGCTGCCGCGAACGGTTAATTTTTCTAAGTCCTAATTCAAGCGCCGCGGGCAACTGCGGCGCTTGTTTTTTGCCTAATTTTACGGCACTCTCGACGATAACTGGGAGTAATCTATGACCCGTTCTGAACTTATTCTGCGTCTGGCGGAAAGTAATCCGCAGTTGTATCAGCGCGACTTGGAAGCGATTGTGGATACGATTTTCACCACGATTGCCGAGGCGATTGCCGATGGCCGCCGCGTCGAGCTGCGCGGCTTTGGTGCCTTTTGGGCCAAGGAACGCAAGGCCCGCATCGCGCGTAATCCGCGCACCGGCGCGTCCGTCCAGGTGCAGGCCAAACGCACCCCGTTTTTCAAAGCCGGCAAAACGCTGAAAGAATTATTGAACGGCGAAGTTGTAGGTGCAAAAAATAAATAATTTTAGCTTTGTTTGATAAAAAAGAAATTTTTGTGATGGCCGTCACGGTTTTGTTTTTCCTCCTGAAACATAATCAGGGAAGGGAGAACAGCCATGCAACCAACCGTTCCACAGATCCATTTTTGGGGCACACGCGGCAGCCGCCCGCAAGCCGATGAAAAATTTAATCAATTTGGTAAACAGACGACCTGCGTTGAAATTGAATTGCCGCAGCAAATTTTAGTTTTTGATGCGGGGACGGGTTTTTATGACTTTTCCGATAATTATTTGAAACGGCTGCCAGAAGGACAAAAACCGATCGCTGTTTTCATCGGGCATATGCATTTCGATCATCTGCTGGGTGCAGAACAGGCAGGGATTATGTTCAATGGTGCGATCAAGAAAACCGTTTTCGGCAGCTATTTGCAGTGGAACGAGGCAGGTCAGGCAGTAAAAGCTGGCAGTTTTGAAGATGCCTATAAAACTTTATTTTCAGACCCTTTTTCGCCCGATCTTGCTGAAAAACATCTGGGACAGGGCAAGGTTGTTTTACAAGATTTAACCGATCATATCCATCAAACTATGAAATTGCCGGATGGTTACAGCGTGCAATTCCTGCCGTTGCATCATGGCACCAAAATGGCCATTGGCGCCAAAGTGCAGCACGGTAGGGATAGTTATTGCATCATCACCGATTTATCATTGCAAGACACACCTGATGCGGAACTTCGAAACATTGCAAAGTTTTGCCGTCATGCAAATCTGGTGATCGCGGATGGGATGTTTACCCGCGATGATTTTACCAAAATGCCGTTTTTGAAAACCTTTGGCCATTCTGCGGCTGAAGACCTGATTGATCTCTTTGCGGAGGCTGGTGTGCAGCGATTGTTAATTTCACATCACCCGATGGCATCGGATACGGATCTGGCAGCGCGTGAAAAATATTTGCAAAGTTATGCAGTACAACAAAGCTATCATGTGAATGTCGCGCTGGCCCGCATGGGTAATTATGATATGCCATTACAGCCAGTACAGAAACTAGGGCTGGTGCCGGCGTAACTTGATCCGACTGCAGGCTTGACAATGTCGCCGCTTCCGCCAAAGCATCGCAATAGGATGAGCATAGGACCCGTTAACTGGCGAGATACAAAATTAGCGCGAAATTTAGATGCACAGGGGCAGCAGGAACTAATATTGTGTTCGCGTCGGCGGCTGCAAAAGGATGAAATCCTGTTTTCCCAGGGCCAACTAAATCATCATTATTTTCTAATTTTGTCGGGTTTAATTCGCATTCAACGACATAGCCTAGACGGACATTATTTAACGTATGATTTACTGCCTGCGGGTTCATGTTTTGGAGAATTGGCGGCTTTGGACAATGGAATACGCACCGGTTCCGCGATTGCTGCGAAGATATGTGAACTGATAGAAATTCCGCAAAAGCTTTTATTGCACTGGCTGGAAACCCAACCGGCTTTTACAAAATTTCTTTTAATGCACTTGGTCAACATAACGCGTCATAATACGGAACGCCTGGCGCGGCTTTCTTATTCTACCGCTGGTCAGCGCGTTGCCGCTGCGATTTTGGATTGGGCGCAGATTTCCGGCAATGTGGCCGATGCGGAGATCCCGAGTCAAGACGAATGGGCAGCGATGATTGATATCAGCCGAGAAACCTTAACGCGCAATCTGGCGCAGTTGCAAAAAGAAGGCGTGATTAACAAGGACGGGCGTAAAATTCATGTGAATGATCTGCAAAAATTAAAGGGTCTGATTCAGGATGACAGCCTGTTAAAACCTAACTGATATTGTGATTTCCCTGGTATTGTTGTTAACTTAAGGTATGGCAAAGCCCAAAATCAAAACCCCCCTATTTGTTGCCGTGGATACGGCCGACGAAGCGCAGGCGAAAAAATTAATCACGGCCGTGGCACCCGTTACTCATGCCGTCAAATTGGGTTTGGAATTCTTTATGCGTCACGGACCGGATGGGGTGCGCCGCCTGTTGGACGATCTGGATACGGCGCTCTTTCTAGATTTGAAACTCTATGACATTCCCAATACGGTTGCGGGTGCGGTCGCTAGTGCAGCCGTGCTGCGCCCCACCTTTATCACCATTCACACAGCCGGTGGCGAAGTTATGATGCATGCGGCGCAGCGCGCGGCGGTAGATGCAGCCGCGAAACTGGGCGTGCCGCGCCCCATGATTTTAGGCGTGACCGTTTTGACCTCGCTTGAAGATGAGGATTTGAAAGTCATGGGACACTTGGTTCCTGTGGCAGATCAGGTCCGGCGCTTGGCCTCCCTCGCGCAGGATTGCAAGCTGGATGGCGTTGTCTGTTCACCCCATGAGATCCGCGAATTGCGGACGTTGTGTGGAAATGATTTTTTATTGGTCTCTCCGGGTATCCGCCTGAAGGGCGCAAAGACAGACGACCAGAAACGTACCCTTACACCTGCCGAAGCAATTGCTTACGGTGCGAATTATATTGTCATGGGACGGCCGATTACCGGTGCTGAAGATCCTGCTCAGGCGGCGCGAGAAGTGCTGGAAAGTTTGAAGTAGGATATCCTCTCCCCTAAAATCCCATCCGCCCCAGTTCCGTAATCCGGCTTTCATTGGTATAAATGATCGCACGCCTAGCCGTAATGCCAACATGTACTGGGGGCAGATTCTTATCCCCAGAATTTTGATCCTTTGACGATGAAAAGAAATTTGTCACATCACATTCAACCTCGACGACCAGACGCCGATTTGGTTCGCCCTTATCATTTTTTGGCAAGTTGTTTAAAAAATATTCCGCCTTTACCGTATCCATTGGCAAGGTGGTGATGAAATCTGCATTCATAAACCCCAATAAAAACTCATGAGGCCAAGGTATTTGCGGTGAGAATTTGCGATCACCTGGCCGGTTGCAATCATCCTCCATGCCGAAAATTTTATCCTCAGGAAATTTTATATCAAAAGCAGCATTGTCCAAAGGTTTGAAAACAAACTGCTGCTGATCCGCTATATAGGGGCCAAGCGTCGCATAAATTAAAATCCGAAATCGGTTAGGTGGGTTTAATGTGCGCTCATTAAATTTTTGCACAATTTCAAGTTGCTTTTTCGGCCAAGTGATATCGTTTTTGTGGAAATCCCGCACCCAATCGCATGCCATAAAGGAGGCAAAATTATCAAAACTGCTTGGATCACGTAGACCGGACAGCGTTTCACTCGGGTGTGCCTTGGCCCATAGCAAAAATAAACCGTACCAGTCAGGCCGGACAGAGGTTTCATCACCGCGCGTTCTTTTGACGATGGTTTTGATGGGATCTTCTTTGGAAATAATAGCAGGGGTGCTTTGATTATCTGTTTGATAGGTCAGTTGCGCCCAGGCGGGCAGGGCGGCAAGGCAGACACATGCAAGAGCGACAATCAAACGCATGGCGTAAAATAACCAATAAAAAATCATTGTACAATGCGGCTTTTTCACGTTACCTGCGTCTAACAAAGGAAAATCAATGAGATATCAAAACCGGGCCCCCCATCAGCTTCGTGACGTAAACTTTATGTTGGGCACGGCGCGCCATGCGGAGGGTTCCTGCCTGGTGCAATTCGGCAATACCCATGTGTTATGTACGGCGTCGTTCGAAGCCAAAGTGCCCCCGTTTTTGAAAGGCAAGGGCACGGGGTGGGTCACGGCGGAATATGGCATGCTGCCGCGGTCGACCCACGAGCGCATGGACCGCGAGGCGGCCAAGGGCAAACAGTCCGGTCGGACGCAGGAAATTCAACGCCTGATCGGCCGTGCTTTGCGCGCCGTCGTTGATACTACAGCCATGGGTGAAACCCAGGTGAAAATCGATTGCGATGTGATACAGGCTGATGGTGGTACGCGCACGGCGGCGATTACAGGCGCTTATCTCGCACTGCACCAAGCGTTTGATTGGGCACTGGCAAATAATAAAATTAAGGCGATACCTTTGCGCGATGGTGTGGCGGCGATTTCATGCGGCATTATTGACGGCGTACCGTGCCTGGATTTGGATTATGTCGAAGACAGCCGGGCAGATGCCGATGCAAATTTTGTCATGACGGCTTCGGGTTTATTGGTAGAGATTCAAGCGACCGCCGAGGCCGCCACATTTGGCCGCGCTAAATTTAATGAATTGATGGATTTGGCGTCGGCGGGCATTACGCAATTGGTGGCAATGCAACAAGCGGCGCTGGCGCAATCTAAGGCCGCATAGTATGCGCCAGTTTCGCGAAGATTGTTTGGTCATCGCCAGTCACAATAAAGACAAGGTTGCGGAGATTAAAAAACTGCTCGCGCCCTATGTCGGTCACTTAATCACCGCCGGCGAAAAAAATCTACCTGAACCTGAAGAAAACGGTGCAAGTTTTCATGATAATGCACGGATTAAAGCGTTGACGGCAATGTCAGCCACGGGTTTGCCAGCCCTAGCGGATGATAGCGGCATTTGTCTGTCAGCATTAAATGGTGCGCCTGGCATTCATTCGGCGCGCTGGTGCGGCGAACCTAAAAACTATCAAACCGCTGTTGATCGTATTTTTAAAGAGTTAAATGGCCAATCTACCGCGGCAGAATTTATTACGGTCTTTGCTTTGGCCTGGCCCAATGGCGAAATCGTTTATGCCGAGGGCAGGGTGCAGGGAACCTTGCTGCCCAGACCAAATGGCGCAGACGGGTTTGGTTATGATGCTTATTTCATTCCGGATGGTTATACGCAGACTTTTTCAGAATTGGGTGCGGCGGTGAAAGACAGCATCAGCGCGCGGGCGCGGTCATTGCAAAATTTGGTAACAGTGTGTTTCAATTAAAAGAAAATAAAACCGAAGAGAATAAAAGTATTTCTTCGCTTGCAATCTACATCCATTGGCCATTTTGTGCCTCGCTCTGCCCATATTGCGATTTCAATTCGCATATTGCGACGATGATTGATCATGATGAATGGGCGCGTGCCTATATTTCCGAATTGCGCCACTGGCATGCGCAGGTGCCGGACCGCAACATTACCAGTATTTTCTGGGGTGGCGGAACACCCAGTCTGATGGCGCCAAAAATTGTGGAAAATATTTTGGCGGAAATTCAGAATTTATGGCGCGTTGATCAAAATTGCGAAATTACATTGGAGGCTAATCCGGGCAGTGTGGAAGCTGGCAAATTAAAAAATTTCGCCCAGGCCGGCATTAATCGGATTTCATTGGGCGTGCAGTCCATGCACGATGATGCCTTGAAGTTACTGGGCCGCCGCCATTCGCGTGATGAAGCCTTGCATGCGCTCAATGTTTCACGTGAAACATTTGCGCGTGTTTCGGCAGATTTCATTTATGCACGCGCGGGACAGACGGAAAAAGATTGGGAAAATGAATTGAATGAAATCTTGGGCCTCAATCTGGATCATTTGTCGCTTTATCAACTCACATTAGAGCCCGGAACGCCGTTTTATATGCGCGCGCAGCGCGGCGAACACATGACGGCCAATGAAAATGCCGCCGCTGCGATGTTTGAATATACGCAGTTTGCTTGCACCGCGGCGGGTTTGCCCGCCTATGAAATTTCCAATCACGCGCGCGGCGGACAGGAATCCCGGCATAATATCGCTTATTGGCAATATGATGATTATTTAGGCATCGGTCCTGGCGCGCATGGACGCGTGACGTTAAATGCAATAAAGCACGCCACGACCACCCACCGCGCGCCTGCGATTTATTTAAAAAAGGTTTTTGAAACTGGTCACGCACTCCATGCGCCGAAAAAAATATCGGCGACGGATATGCTGCAAGAATGTCTCATGATGGGTTTGCGGTTAACCATGGGTGTTCCCAAAACGCACATCGCCTATTACGCGCAAAAAGATTTTAATGCGGTTTTTCCATCGGCTATTTTACAGCCATTTTTGGATGAAGGATTATTATGGGAAGATGACATTGCTATCGGCGCGACACCCGCTGGGGCCATGAAATTGAATGGGCTGACCAAAGCGTTAATTGGAAAAATTTAAACTGCTAATTTTTGCATTATTTCTTCCGACAATTCAAAATTGGCAAAGACCTGTTGCACATCGTCGTTTTCTTCCAGCACGTCAATCAGTTTTAATAATTGTGCGGCCTGCTCTTCATTGGGCGCGGCCGTGATGCTGGGTTGCCATATCAACCTGGCGCGTTCGGGCTCACCAAATTTGGCTTCAAGTGCATCACGCACAACGGCGAACCCGTCTAAGGTTGTGGTGACAATATGCCCTCCCGCGCTGCTATCGACATTTTCCGCGCCGGCTTCTAGTGCCGCTTCAAATACTGCATCGGCACTGCCTGCCCTAATAGGAAAAATAATTTGTCCGACGTGATCAAACATGAAGCTGACCGCGCCGATCTCGCCCAGATTGCCGCCATATTTACTAAAAGCGCCGCGGATTTCGGGCGCCGTGCGGTTGCGATTATCCGTCAGCGCTTCAATGATGATCGCCACGCCGCCAGGGCCGTAGCCCTCATACCGCACGTTCTGATAATCCGCGCCGCCCTGGTTGCCCAGCGCGACTTTAATCGCGTTTTCAATTTTATCCTTGGGCATGCTTTCTGCTCGCGCCGCCGTAATGGCCGTGCGGAGGCGCGGGTTCATCGCCGGGTCCGGGACGCCTGATTTCGCCGCCACGGTAATCTCTCGTGAGAGCTTTACGAAAATGCGCGAACGCTGGGCATCCGCCTTGCCCTTGCGGTGCATGATATTTTTGAACTTGCTATGACCGGCCATGGCTCTTATTAAAGAAAACTGGTTGAATTCTCAATGTTAAGTTATGGCACCGGAATAGAATTTGCATAATTAATACTTTGTTTTGCATCCTGACGTCCGCCCCATTCATAAAAGTTTTTCACAACTTTCAGGTCAGCTTCGGGCAAGGCTTTTATGCTTGCTTTGATTGCTGGCGCGTGTGGATCATAAAGATTAGCAAAAGCACTACTTAAAGAAATTTTCTGATTTATACTTCCGTCCGGGTTTCTAATTTTTGCTAATGGGAAATATAACCGTCCAATATCCGTTAATCTTGGCCTTGAAACAGATGGAATAGAGACATTAACGATAACTATACCCTTGTTTTCTACTTCTAAAAAAGATGCAGATATATTTGTGTTGTCTATGTTACGTTTTTGGGAAGCGACTCGAAATTCTAAACAATTTCTCTTTTGATTTCTGCTAATATTGAAGCGGTTAGACTGTTTTCTTAATTGCCAGGTAATAGAGTTTGCGTCCCAGCCAAACTGTTGACCAATTCGGCTGGCTTTTTTCACTGCATCACTAATCTTTTCTTGCTCCAATTTGTTAGCGACATTTTGTTTTTGGTAAAAATATATAATACCTAATAAGCATACCGTTATCGGAACAGAAAAAACCATCCATACAATTCCATTTTGCTTAGTTTCCATGTTGTTCCTCACTTCTTTAGCTTAATTAACAAAAACTTAGCGAAGGTAGGGTAAAAAAAGCAAGCTTTTTATAGTGGTTACTCGCCCATGCGGTGATCTACGACATTGAACCACAGCGGTGATTTATCGCTTGGCTTGCCATTATAGTTTACCAGGATTTCATCGCCCGCCTTAATCGCCGTGCGCGCGGTGATATCTGATACGCGTTTGGCGATGTCATGCACAATTTTTGCATTGGGCGCATAGGAATGATTATAAATCATGCCATAACCCAAAATCAGCGCCAGTTCTTCATCCTTATCCCAATCAAAAGCGTAATGATCGAGTTTGGTTTTTAGAATATCTTGCGATTGCCGGGGCGGAATGATCAGCACGGGGCAGCGTTCAATCAGCTCACCGCGTTTAAAATTTTTCAAGGCGAAAACGCCGCGACCCTTGCCGCGCACGTCACGAACCACAATTGCGTAAGGATGGATGGATTTTTTAGTCATGATGCTACTTAGGCGAAGGGAACGGTATTAATCAAGTGCGGACCGTGGCGCACGGGTTCTGCGCGTGTGCATTTGCCGGTGGTATCATGAATTTCCAAATAAACGCCGCACAGCGTCGCGGGGCCTTTGGCCGGTTCCATTTTGCGATCGGCGATGTAATTGTTGGTGAAGGTTTCAATCGCGCGTGGATGCATCACGCCCAATACGGAATGATAATCACCGCACATACCTGCATCAGATTGAAAGGCCGTACCGCCGGGTAGGATCATGGTATCGGCCGTAGGCGCATGGGTGTGGGTGCCGATGACGCCAGAAACGCGGCCATCCAGATGCCAAGCCAACGCCTGAACCTCAGCGGTGGTTTCTGTGTGAAAGTCGAGGAAAATCGTGCTCACATTGCCGCCCAGCGTATATTGCCGTAGCAAATCATCAACTGCGTAAAAAGGACTATTGACCATCTGCGGCATAAATAGTTGTGCGATGGGATTCACCACCAGAATTTTTTGGCCGTGTGCCGTGGTGAAAAGGCAGGAACCACGGCCCGGCGTGCGCGGCAGGAAATTGAGCGGCCGCAGCAGTGTGGGAAAATCTTCGAAGCAGGAAATTTCACCCTTCACGTCAAAGGCGTGATTGCCAGTGGTGATCACATCTACCCCGGCGGCCAATAGCTTTTGCACGGTTTCGCGGTTGATGCCCTTGCCGTTTACGGCGTTTTCGCCATTGACAATGACGACGTCCAGCGCCCATTCACGCCGCCAGATGGGAACTTGACGCAGTACGGCCTCGCGACCCGTCGAGCCCATGATATCGCCCAAAAACAAGAGTTTCATAGGGCGGGACAGTAAATTGTTTCCCGGGGCGTTACAATGATATTCAGGCGCTGGTCGTGCGGTTGAGCATTAATTTGTTCAACTTCCTGTTCGGCATAGGCGAGGCCGATGGCGGTGATATCATGGCGCATGCGCAATTGCTCCAGGGTGCGGTCGTAATAGCCCTTGCCGTAACCAATCCGATTCCCCATGCGATCAAAGCCGAGCAGGGGGATTAATAATATATCTGGAGTAGTAGCCTGGGATTTGACCGGTTGCGGAATGGCATAGGTATCATGCATTTCGAATGCATCTCCCAATTGATAGGGGTGAAATTCCAGCGGGCTGTTTTTATGCGTCATCACAGGTAGGCACAGTTTCATGTTTTGCGCCGCTAAGAAGTCCATAATGAGTGCTGGGTTGATTTCATTCTTAATGGCAATATAGCCTGAAACATATGCCTGTCTTTGCAGGTTGATTTGCTTAAATTGTTCCAACAGTAAATGTGCCGCATTGGGTTGATGCCGCGCGATCTCTTGCCGCTGCGTGTGCAACTCAGCACGTAGTTTATTTTTATCGGTCATATATAAAGTATAAATAAACTGTCTATCTTGCGAAAGCGAGAATTACAGTGAAGAAAAGCAGCTTATTGCTCGCGATCTTAATAAGCCAGATATATATCAGCTTATATCAGGGTGAGGCCGCTGCCTTTGACGCTAATGAAGTATTCTCGAGGGGGCTGAGGTCTTATTCTAGGAAAACGCTCTCCGGCCAAATTTTGTGTCCCACTATAAACAACTACCTTTGTTTGAATGAGGTAAAGCTTAAGATTCAAGGTAATAATGGTGACCACGCCGGGTCGGAGGCATCAAGCGGCGTGACGACTTCGCGCTCGTTCATGCCCGTCAGGTCGATGGAATGCATTTTGTATCCGCTGCCCTGTTCCTTAAAGTACATGAGCACGCGGCCATTGGGCGCCCAGGTGGGGCCTTCAACGTGATAGGCTTGCGTGATCAAACGTTCGCCACTGCCGTCCGGCCGCATGACACCCAGATAAAACGTACCGCCCAAAATTTTCGTAAAGGCGATCAAGTCGCCGCGTGGCGACCAGACCGGTGTGCCGTATTGGCCGTCACCGAAGCTAATCCGGTGTGGATTTACGCCATCCGCATCCATCACATAGATTTGCTGTTTGTTGCTGCGGTCAGATTCAAATGCAATCTGACGGCCATCGGGTGAATAACTGCCGCCGGTATTAATTGCAGGAAAGTTAGTCAGCTGGCGCACATGACGCGACGCCAAATCCATCACAAAGATATCCGAATTGCCGCCTCGGATGAGGGAGAAAATCACGCTGCGGCCATCCGGCGTAAAGCGCGGTGCAAAGGTCATGCCCGGGAATTCACCCATGATCCGCTGTTGGCCTGTTTCCAGGTTATATAAATATACGCGCGGGCGGCCATTGCGGAATGACATGAACGTAATTTCCTGTGCCGCCGGGTTAAAACGTGGCGTTAAAACCAAATCACTCCCGTCGGTCAGGAATTTATGGTTTGCGCCATCCTGATCCATAATGGCCAAGCGTTTGATGCGGCGCGTCGCCGGACCACTTTCAGCAATATAAACAATGCGCGTATCGAAATAGCCGGTTTCGCCGGTAATGCGATTGTAAATCACATCCGCGATTTTATGCGCGATACGGCGCCAGTTATCCGTTGTCGTCGTATAAGCTAGGCCTGCCATTTGATTACCCGCCAGCGTATCCCACAGGCGGAATTCCACGCGCAACATGCCGTTGGATGTGGGTGTAACCGTGCCTGCGATTAAAGCCTGAGCACCAATCACTTTCCAATCCGCCAGGCGTGGACCTTGCGCCAAGATTTGGTCAGCCGGCTGGATAAAACTGGAGGGGTTTAATTGGCGGAATAACCCACTACGCTCAAGATCTGCCGTGACGACGCCGGAAATCTGGCTGCCGACCTGCGCGGCGCCTTGATCACTGCTGGCGAAATTGGTGATCGCAACCGGGATGGGCTCGCTGATGCCCTTCGTGATGTCGACGTGGATGTCGGCTCTTGCAGTACTTGCTGCTATAACCAAACAGGCGAGCAGGCGAGCAGACGAGTAGACGAGATTTCTGAGGCAGTGCGCGAATGATTTCATAGTTAGCTTTTTAAGCTAAAAAAAATAAAGCGGCAATCAGGACAGAAAATTATTTCTCTTCTGCCCGTCTGCTCATAAGACGTCTTTCGGATCAAATCGCAATGTCATGTCATGCCAATCAGCAGCGCGGTCGGGCGGTAAATTTAACGGCGAACATTTTGGATTTAAAATCGCCCGCTGGGCGCTTTCGGCGGCTGCACGGAATACCGGGTCAGACATTTTGTCGCTATTCACAATGTCAGCTGATTGCACGGTACGGTCCGGATTCACGATAACATGAATTTCTACCATCAGGTCGCTCGCATTGCGCGACCCCGTGGGCACGTTCCAGCATTGCTCAATCTGGCGGCGCAATGCATCGGTTTCGCTGATCGTGAGTTTATCGGATTGGATACCCGGCGCGCCCGCCGCTGGTCCCGCGGTTTTTACCGGCGGCGCATTGGTTTGCTGGGTTTGCTCCTGTGCCTTGGACAGGTTTTTCAACAGGGAATCAAATTGCTGCGGATCCACCTGGGCCGGTTTGGGCAAGGGTTTTGGTTTGGCTTTGTCCGCTTTTTTGGCTTCGGTGCCGATTAAATCTTCCAGCGCTTTACGCTGATCAGCCTTAGGGGCTTCTTTCGAAGCCTCTTTGATGGGCGCAGGCTTTGCGGGTTCTGCTGCAGCTTTAAGTGGTGGCAGCGGCGCAGGCGCATTATTATTTTGTTTCGCGATTTGCCCGGTGCCCTGAACCTGGGTGGTGGTCACGGGGCCTACATCAATAATATCCACGGCAATTGGCTGCGACAATTCCAGCGGCGGTGATTTCAAATGCGGCAAGCCGATAATCAGCGCCAAAAAAATCACGCCATGCAAAATGAAAGATGTGGCAAAAGATCCGCGCATATCGTCTGCCGCCGCCATCATTACTGCTGAATCTGCCGGACGATCATTGTGGCTGTTCCGTTACCAGCGCGAGTTTCGTAAAGCCCGCACCGCGCACGGCCGCAATCACCTGCATCACCTCTTGATAGGGCAATTGCCGATCAGCGCGCAAGTGTACAGGCGTGTCGGTTTTATTTTGGCCAATGGCAGTCAGGCGCGCGGCTAATTCATTTAACTTTATCGGCTGGTCTTGCAGTAAAATTTTTCCGCCTGGCAAAACGCGCACTTCCAGCGGCTGGACTTTTTCATCTATCGCGGGCGCACCCGCCTTGGGTAATTGCACCTTTACGCCCGTGGACAGCATCGGCGCGGAGATCATAAAAATAATCAGCAACACCAGCATCACGTCGATAAACGGCGTCATATTGATTTCGTTAATCGGGCGGCGCGACCCACCGCGCCCATAATGGCTGCGCGTTGACGCGCCAGAGATAAGGTTAAGTCCCATAACGTTTCACCTCTTCAGGTTTTGGGAAGCTGGCGGGTCCCGGTAATTGTTGCGCCGCGCTGCCTTCGGAAACATTGCGCGACAGAATGATTTGAAAATCCGTGACAAAGGCCTCAAGACGTGAGGCATATTTGCCGAAATCGCTGGAGAATTTGTTATAGGCCAAAACGGCTGGAATGGCGGCGACCAGACCGAAACCGGTGGCCAGCAAAGCCTCCGCAATCGCAGGCGCAACAACACTGAGCGACGTATTTTCCGCCCCGGCAATGGAGATGAACGATCGCATGATACCCCATACTGTGCCGAATAAGCCGATAAACGGAGCGGCAGAACCCAATGAAGCCAAGAACGTCATGCGGCGTTCCAGTTTCGCCATTTCGCGGCCGATGGTATTATGCATGGTTTGCGTCACGCGCTGTTGCAGGCCGTCGGCGATGGAGGGCGCAGATAATGGCAAACCCTTTTGTACGGCCGTTTGCCATTCACGCATACCTGCGACAAAGACTGCAATCATCGGATCATTGACGCGCTTTTGCACCCGTTCATACAGGCGTTCCAATGAACCGCCCGACCAGAAGGTTTCCTCGAATGCTTTGGCAGCCTTGTTGATGCGCGAAATAATGCCGACCTTTTCAAAAATAATCGCCCAGGACCAAATGGATGCCAACAGCAATCCTGCCATCACCAGCTGCACGACAATATCGGCCTGCATAAACAGACCCACGAAACTCATGTCATGCGAGTTGGTGGTGCCGGCCAGATGTGCGGCCTCCACCCCTGTGGTGGCGGTATCAGCGCCGGTCATGGCGAGTAAAAAAGTCAGCACGCGTTGCTCCTGATAATTTCGGGTGAATCCTGTGTGTAATATGACGTGCGATAGCGCGCGCGTCCAGTAAATCATTGGTAATAATCGCAATTAAAACGCGATAGGAATTTCCATTAATGCGCCCGTCACTGCATTCACTGCCACCAATTCCACGGCCAATTCCACACACGCCGTGCCGCCACGTGTGATCATTTGGCGCAATTGCAGTTTATGGCGCGTGGCCTTTTCAACTGTCACGCTCACTTCCAATAAATCATCCAGCCGGACCGGAGCGCGAAACCGGGCGTTGCATTCACGCACAACGAAAAGCACGCCTTCCTTTTCATGCAAAGCGGTTTGTTCATGCCCCAGGGCGCGCAGCCATTCCGTCCGCGCGCGCTCGGCGAATTTCAGGTAATTGGCGTAATAAACGATGCCGCCGCCGTCGGTATCTTCCCAATAAACGCGGATGGTGTGGGTGAAAGGCGCTGGCTGCATGCCAATCCGATAGCGGCGCAGGCGGTAAAAGCAAACCCATGGGGAAGAAAAAACCAAAAAAAGACTCGTCTGCCCGTCTGCTCGTCTGCTAGTATCGACCTGGGCATCTCCCCGTGGGCGCGGCTTGCGCCAACCCGGCCAGGGCCGAAAGGCAGCAGCCGTAACGATTTTGCTGCGGGTCGCGGTGGGGGTGCCTACTTAGTCAGATTTAATGTGTTTTTTTGACAAAGGTTGTGCATAGTCAATTCATGTTATTCGCTGCTGAAGAATTGCCCGTTCAAACCGTCACGGACGTTGCCAACGCCAATAATTATCGCGTCTTGGCGCGCAAATACCGGCCGCAGAATTTCGATCAATTGATCGGGCAGGAAGCGCTGGTGCGTACGCTTACCAACGCCATTAATATGGGCCGCCTGGCGCACGCCTGGATGTTGACGGGGATCCGCGGTATTGGCAAAACCACCACGGCGCGCATTATCGCCAAGGCGCTGAATTGCGAAAATGGCCCGACGGCGACGCCATGCGATCAATGCAGTACGTGTATTTCGATCCGCGACGGCCGTAATGTCGACGTGCTGGAAATCGACGCGGCGAGTAATACCGGCGTCGATAACATCCGCGAAATTATCGATAGCGCGCGTTATGCGCCGACCTTCGCCCGCTATAAAGTTTATATTATTGACGAGGTGCATATGCTGTCCAAAAGTGCCTTTAACGCGCTTTTGAAGACCTTGGAGGAACCGCCTGCCCATGTGAAATTCGTCTTGGCGACCACCGAAGTCCGCAAGGTTCCGATTACGGTTTTATCACGTTGCCAGCGGTTTGATCTGCGCCGCGTCGAAAGTTCGGAACTGGTTGCCCATTTCCAAAAAGTTTTAGCCAACGAAAACGGCGTGGCGGAGCCCGAAGCCCTGCGCCTCATCGCGCTCGCCGCTGATGGTTCGGTGCGCGATGGCCTGTCACTGCTTGATCAAGCGCTGGCCGAGGCATCGCTAGGTGAAGGCAAAGCCGAAATTAAAACCGATGCCGTGCAAAATATGTTGGGTTTGGCGGATCGCGCCGCCGTGCATGCGCTTGCCGCCGCTATTTTCAACGGCCATGCCGCGGATGCGCTGGCGCAACTGCATGAACTCTACCGCGCGGGTGCAGATCCATTATTGGTGCTGCAGGATTTGTTGGGCTTGCTCCATACCCTCGCGCGGTTGATCGCATCGCCTCAGGCGGAATTGGATTTGTCGGATTCGCAGCGCCGCATGGCAATGGAACTGGCGGCGAAGTTGCAAATGCCGGATGTTATGCGCGCCTGGCAAATGCTGCTGAAGGGTGTGGGCGAAGTTTCTCACGCGCCGCAGCCGCAAAATACCGCGGAAATGATCGTGCTGAGATTAGTTTACGCCGCGCAAATGCCGCCGCCAGGAGAATTGTTGAAAACATTGGGGCAGTCAGAAAATATACCCCGTCCGCAAACATCATCGCCATCAAGTGGTGGAAACGTTCGTGCGATTTCAGGCGGCATGCAAACGGTTGCGCATACTGCGCCGCAAATGATGCCTCAACCTGTCAGTTTGCCGAAAACCTTCGCCGATGCGGTGGCGCTGTTTGACGAGCATCGTGAGGCGCGATTATATGCTGATTTATATAGTCAGGTTCACATCGTAAATTATGCACCGCCACATATGGAATTACGCCTGGCATCCGGCTTGCCGCGAGATTTCACCGGCCGCGTCGCGCAAAAGTTGCAACAGTGGACGGGCGCGCCCTGGCTAATTTCCATTGCCAATGATGGCGGTGCAGAAACCTTGGCAGTACAGGCAACTGCTGCGCAAGATGCCCGCTTGCAAGCCGCCATGGCTGATCCTATGGTGCAGGCCGTCATGCAACATTTTCCCGGCGCGCGCATTGTGAAAGTCGTCCCGCCGGAAATCGAAAACGAAACAGGAGAAGAGCAATGAACATCCAGCAAATGATGAAACAAGCGCAAGAAATGCAAACCAAAATGCAATCTTTGCAGGCACAACTGGCTGAGACAGAAATAAACGGCCAGGCTGGTGGCGGCTTGGTGAAAGTGACGCTGACGGCTGGCGGTGTTTTGGTGAAATTGGATATCAATCCCGGTCTATTAAAGCCCGAAGAAAAAGAAACACTGGAAGATTTAATTATCGCCGCACACGCGGATGCCAAAGACCGCGCGGATGAAACCATCGCGACCGAAACCGGCAAGATGATGGAAGGTATGAATTTGCCGCCGGGTATGAAATTACCGGGGCAAATGTAAATTGGCGTGAAACTAGCCACTTGGAATATTAATTCCATCCGTTTACGCCTGCCGCTGTTGAAACAATTCGCGGCGGAGTATCGGCCTGACGTTATCTGCCTTCAGGAAACCAAATGCGCAGATGAATTTTTCCCAGCCGATGAATTGCGAGCGGCAGGCTATGTGCATCAGGCGATCTGGGGTCAGAAATCTTATAATGGCTTGGCGATTTTATCGCGTTTGCCGCTGACGGAAATTCAAACCTATCCGCGTTGCGCCAAAGATGATTGCCGTCATCTCTCAGCGCGCTTATCCGATGGCACAGAAATTCATAACGTCTATATTCCTGCGGGCGGTTATGAAGCCGACCCGGAAACTAATCCCAAATTTCAGCATAAATTGGATTTTGTGGATGAACTGGCCGCCTGGTGGCCGGGCCAGCCGAGCCATACAAAAATTCTAGTGGGGGATTTAAATATCGCGCCGCTGGAACACGATGTGTGGGACAGCAAGAAAATGCAAAAGACCGTTTCTCATACGCCCGCCGAGCGCACGCGTTTCGCCGCGATGCAAAGGTCTATCGGTTGGGCGGATGCGGTGCGGCATTTTCATCCGCCGGACCAGAAATTGTATACCTGGTGGACCTATCGCCAACCCGATTGGCAAGGCGCGGATAAGGGGCGGAGATTGGATCATATTTGGGTCACGCCCGATTTGGTGCCGCAATTGAAAAGTGCGCAGGTTATTAAGTCTATGCGCAGCGCCGAACAACCATCGGATCATATTCCCATTATTGTGGAGTTTTAACCGCCATGTCAGTGGAATTATTTCTGGATATGCTAGTGGCGGAACGCGGTGCTGCGGCTAATACGCTGTCTTCCTACCGGCGCGATTTGGAAGCTGCCGCAGCATTTTTAAAATCTGATTTAGTCAAGGCGGGTGCGGATGATCTGTCGCGTTATATGGCTAGTTTGCGTCGGCAGAAGCGCGCGCCGACCACCATCGCGCGGCATTTGTCTGCACTGCGGCAATATTATCGTTTTTTGTTATCTGAGGGCCTGCGCGACAGCGATCCCACCTTACATTTGGAACGGCCGCGCCAAGCCAAACGCCTGCCAAAAATCATTTCTGCCAATGCCGCATCAAAACTGCTCGACGTCATCACGGCGCAAAAACAAAATCCGGCTACGGCGCGCTTACAGTTATTATGTGAATTGCTTTACGGCGCCGGCTTGCGCGCCAGCGAAGTCGTGACACTGCCGTTTAACGCCTACCGCGCCGGGCAACACGCGCTGCTGGTACGCGGCAAGGGCGATAAGGAACGCATGGTGCCGCTCACGCCGCCGGCCATACGTGCATTTGAAGATTACCTTTTGGTGCGGAAAGAATTTATTGGCATGGAAAAATCGCAGAAATTTTTATTTCCATCGCGTGGCGGCACCGGCCATTATACGCGCCAGCGCCTGCACCAGGAAATTAAATCTCTGGCGCTGGCTGCCGGGCTTGATCCTAAACAACTAACGCCGCACGTTTTACGCCATGCCTTTGCGACGCATATGCTGGAGGGCGGCGCCGATTTACGCTCGGTTCAACAGCTGCTTGGCCATGCCGATATTTCCACGACGCAGATTTATACGCACGTGACCACGCAGCGCCTGCGCGACACGGTGCAGAACCATCATCCCCTTGCCAAAATTGGGACGCGGAAAAAGCAAAAATAAACGTGACATTCTGGCATAAACTCCGTAATTTTATGGCCAGAAAGTAGTAGGGATAACGAATGGCATTTTTGGATTTCGAAACGACGGTTACCGACCTGGAAGGGCGCATTGCGGATTTGCGGCAGCTGGTCTCAAACGGCCAGACGAATATCGCAGATGAAGTGTCGCGCCTGCAGACCAAGGTGAACCGGATGCTGCAGCAGATTTATGCGCACCTGACGCCCGCGCAAAAAGTGCAGGTGGCGCGCCATCCGTCGCGTCCGCATGCCAGTGATTATATTGCCGCGTTGTGTCAGGACTTCACGCCCCTGGCAGGGGATCGTTCCTTTGCAGATGATCCGGCGATTATCGCGGGAATCGCGCGTTTTAACGAGCAATCGGTCGTCGTCATGGGGCAGGAAAAGGGTAAGGACACCGAAACGCGCGTGAAGCACAATTTCGGTATGGCAAAGCCCGAAGGCTACCGCAAGGCGCAACGCTTGATGCATCTGGCGGATCATTTCAATTTGCCCGTGATTACTTTTGTCGATACGGCGGGAGCTTATCCCGGCATTGATGCGGAAGAACGCGGCCAGGCGGAAGCGATTGCGAAATCCATTGAAACCTGTTTGCGCCTGGGCGTGCCGATGGTCTCCACCATTATTGGTGAGGGCGGCAGCGGTGGCGCGATTGCGATTGCTGCTGCGGATCGCGTGTTTATGCTGGAACATTCTATTTACTCTGTGATTTCACCCGAAGGCTGCGCATCGATTTTATGGCGCAGTGCCGGGCATGCCGAAGATGCGGCGGCGGCGCTGCGGTTGACGGCACAGGATTTATTGGCCTTTGGTGTGATCGACCGGATTATTCAGGAGCCATTGGGCGGGGCGCACCGCAATGCCCAGGCGGCAATTAAAGCAACGGGCGAAGCCATTGCGCGCGCGCTGGATGAATTGCGCAATAAACCCAGCGATGTATTGCGCCGCGAACGCCGTGAGAAATTCCTGAATATGGGCCGAAAACTGGTGGCGTAAAAACAAAAAAAGCCGCAAGAATTTCTTCTCGCGGCTTTTGAAAGATTAATAATAATTACTTCACAGGTGTTGGCGCGGCAGTTGGTTTATCGCCCTGCATTTTCGCCGCATCTTGTGGTGTCAGATTGGCGGGTGCGGCTGGATTGCTTGGTGGCGGGGTCATAGAACTTTGATCTGGTGCAATAGCCTTATCATCCGCATTGGGGGGTGGAGCTAGGATGGGTGCCGCTGCAGTTGGCGCAGGCCCAACGGTTTTGGGCGCTGTAGAAACATCGCTACCCATTTTCGCGGGGACGGCATCGGCTTTCCAGCCTGCGGCACGCGCGGCGGCAACGGCATCTTTCAATTGCGCTTCAGTTTGAACGCCCGCCATGAAATTATCGCCGACAACAAACCCCGGCGTGCCCGATAGGCCCAGTTTCATGGCCAGGTCATAGTTAGCCTTGATTTCATTTTTCACAGCATCAGATTCTTTGTCGACTAAGACGCGGTTCCAATCCACACCGGTATCGCGCGCAGCCTTTTCAATATCGGCGGAGGTCAAAGCGCCATCATGCGCCATAAAGATTTTGGTGATCGCTTCATAGGCGGCTGGTTTTTGCATATAAACCGCCAGAGCAACCTTGGTTGCTTCAACGGAACTCGGCCCCAAAATAGGCAGTTGTTTATGCACGATGCGCAGTTTGGGATCTTCGGCCTGGAGTTTCAAAACGTCTGGCTCCGCACTGCGGCAGTAATGGCAATTATAATCATAAAATTCCACCAGCGTGACGTCGCCATTCGGATTACCAATTACGGGGCTGTTGGGGCTGTTATATAATTCCGTTTTAACTTGCAGGATGGTTTGTTTTGTCGTTTCCAGCTGTTTTTTTTGTTCATTTGCCTGGAATTGTTTCAGCGCATCAATGACAACATCCGGATTGGTTTTCAAATAATTACGTACATGATCGCCGAATTCATTCGGGTTTGGTGCAGTCGATGGCGGTTGCATCAGGACGTTTGCGCCCAAAACGATGCCTGCGCCGACAGCGCCTGCAAGAAGATGTGTGATCAATGCGCCAGAACGGTTTTCTACCATGGTTGTCTCCAGTTGATGCGCGCGATAATGCGCCGTGCGACGAAAATTGTCGAGAGGTTAATCGCGCCCGTGCGGATGATCTTTGTCTTCTTTAATTTTTTCCTTTGCCAGTTCGATGATGTCCTGCGCACGTTGGGCGGCGGGCGTTCCAGGCGGCAGGTGCGCAATTTTCGCATGACGCTGGGCCGATTTATAATCGAGATTCAATAGCGCTTCTTCGGCTAGTTCCAGTTGCGCATTATCTTCATGGCCGCTACGGCCATAGGCGATGGCGAGCAACCGGTGCGTCCCAGGGCTGTCGGATTCATTCTGCAGCGCACGCAATAAAACAGGGATCGCCACTGTGATTTGATTATTGGCTAATAATACCTGCCCGTAGCTTTGCAAGATCAATGGCGCGTCGGGCAGGGTGGCGGCAGCCTTTTGATATTCCGCGGCGGCCTCGGGAATTTTACCATGTTCGAATAATAACTGGCCGCGCAATTCAGCGAAATAGGGATTAGTCGGTTCGGCGGTCTGCAAGCTATCCAGAATTTTCAAAGTGTTCGGCATATCACCCATGCGGTAATAGGCCTCCGCATGCTCATAACGGCTGGAAATGCCAGCACCTATGGGTTCTTGGATGACGGTGCGCGGCAAAATATAACCGCGCAATTTTGCTTTAACACGTTGGTATTTGTCTTCAGCGGGTTGGGGTAGGGGCGGTTCTTTTTCACCTGCTATGCGGCCTTTCAGACTTTCAAAACGGTCGCGGGTGAGGGGATGGGTGCGCACATATTCTTCCTGGCGCGATTCCGGCAGCAATTCCTGGTCCAATAACTTCGCCATAAAGGTTTGCAGGCCAACCGCGGGCAGTCCGGCCTTATGCAGAAAACGCACGCCTGCTTCATCCGCGCTGTCTTCATTGGCGCGTGAATGCGCCAGAACTTTGCTCAGCAAACTTTGCTGCGTGAGCATGGTGCCGGCCGATCCGACATCACCGCTATGCGCAACAGCGGCCGCCGCCATGGTTAGCAAGGTAAATAGAATGCTTTCGCGTGAAGCGTTTTCCATATATTCATTCATTTTAATTAAATGACCGCCCGCGATGTGACCCGTTTCATGGGCGATAACGCCCAATAATTCTTCCAGATTTTCGGTACGCAAAATCAGCCCGCTGTAGATAAAAATATTCTGCCCGCCAGCAACGAAAGCATTGATGGTGGTATCGTCAATTAAAATGAAGTGGACGGATGTCGGCGAGATTCCGGCAGCATGGAAAATCGGCGCAGTTTGTTCAGCCAGAAAGTTTTCTGTTTCCGTGTCGCGCAGCACACTTTCCGCATGCGCTGAAGGCGCAAGAAAACAGAAAACAGAAGATAGAAACCAGAAAATAAAAAAATGGAATAAATTTTTACCCCATTCTGATTTCTGTCTTCTGTCTTCTGTCTTCTTAATTACCACCGCAATTGATCCGTCACATAGGTCGGTTGGGCATCATATTGCTCGGCTAGACGGTCTAGATCCGGCATTGGCTGATATGAATTAATATCCTTAGCGTGAATGCCATCCGTCAACAGCAGTGTATCGCAGCCAAAGCGATTACCGCCACGGATATCGGTTTCAAAGGCGTCGCCTACTATTAAGACCCGTTTTTTATCAGGTGTGCCCAACAGTCCGTGCATATGCTTATAAACATCACCAAAGGGTTTTCCGTGATAGAACACATCGCCGCCCATGGTGGCATAAAATTCAGCCACCATGCCAGGACAGATAAAAAGCGTATCGCCAATGCCGACTATGCGATCCGGATTGGCGCATAGCATGGGCAAGCCGCGCACCTGGGCTTCCTCTAACTGGACTTCATAATCCTGAACGGTTTCATCGTAATCTAATGTGCGTGTGATAACGATAAAATTTGCATCTTCCAAGTTGGTTTGACGATAGGGCAAATCGATATAATTTTGCGCATGGCTGGGTGCATGAATGTAATAATAGTTTTTGCCCAGGCGTGCATGCCATTCGTCGCTGCGGTCACGCAGTGCTAAGTAACTGTTCTCGCCGGAATTATGTACGGCATGATAGAGATTGCGCGGAATATGGTAATTTTCTTCCAGCCTAGCGGCGACAGAAGCAACGCGGCTGGGGGAATTAGACAAAAGTCCAACCGTTTTTTGATTGTCCTGCAAATTTTGTAAAGCATCCAGCACACCTGGAAACCGCACCTCACCGTTATGCAATGTGCCCCAAATATCCAGAATAACCGCATCATAATTTGCAATAATCTCTTCAAGACCAGAAATATATTTCACGTTAGGCCTATGATAAAGCCCAATTGGCGCTAGGTTCGCCAAACAAATAACCTTGGCCGAAGTCGATATTTAAATCGAGGAGTTCGCGCAATTGCGCTTCGGATTCAATTTTGCTGACGATCAGATCAATGCTATTGCGATCCAGCTGATTTTTAATTTCACGCAAACGCATATCGCCGCCGGCCTTTTGGAACTCGGCCAATAAGACATCGCTATCGACTTTTACCGTGCGAATTTTACGCGCAGTCAAAGCCGCCAATGGAAATTCCAGTGAGTAAATCCGGTCCATGGAGAATCGGCAACCCAGGCGGCCCAAGCCGTCCAACACCGGCACCAGGTCGGCAGACATGGTGGCCAAATCTTCCTGTGCAAGTTCAAAAATCAATTTCGGTGCCAATTGCGAATTCTGGCCCAGAAATTGCACCAGTTCCGTCATGAAACCTTTATCACGCAATGTGTTGGATGAAATATTGCAGAAAAACCGCAGGGTGGAATTGCGTTTTTCTGTATCACGGATCATCTGAATGCAACGCAGCAATTGCAGGTTATCCACATCTGTGATCATGCCGCCCTCTTCGGCCAGGCGCACAAAACGTTCTGGTGTCAAATAACCACCATCGGGTGTGCGTATACGCGTGAACATTTCATAAAAGCGCAATTTGCGTTGCGGCAAGCTTACAATCGGCTGCAAAAACACTTCAATCCGATCGGCGCGCACGGCATCTTCTAAGGCACCCATCACTTCACGGTCGTTCATTTTATTTGGCGGAGTCGTTAGCCCTGCTGCCGGTAAAGGTTTCCCCTTATCAGTTTGCATGATGCGGTCGATAACATTTTGCAAAATCCGCACTTCACTCAGCAACGAGTCAAAACGCGCATTACCGACCGTGCCGTCCATGTCATCGACGTTATGTTGCAGACTGTTCGTGCGTGCGATGGCGTCGCTTAGGTCTTTTCGTAAAACCAGGAGTTTAATTTCCTGCTGCCGCACGCGGATGCGTAAAATCAGTAAAACATGGGCGCCGCCGCAGGCCAACGCTATTAGTAATCCCGTTAAAATAAGGCTGACTGCACCAATGTTAGGATAGATCAAATGCAAGATTAAGGTGAGCGCGACGCCCAGCACCGCATATAATAATCCAAACCCTAATTTGGCCATGATCGTCCCCATGTTAATGCTGGCCGACGGCGTCGCGGAGATGGCCAAAGCCGTCACGCACCAATTGGTCCAGCAATCCATTAAATAGCGCTGGAATCAATCCAGGGCCAGCGTAAATCATACCCGTGTAAAGTTGGACCAGCGAAGCGCCCGCGCGGATTTTGGCATAAGCTGTTTCCGCGCTATCAATGCCACCTGCGCCGATTAATGGAATGGCGCCGCTGCTGGCGCGCCAGACTTCGCGCAAGACACGGGTTGATAAGTTCATTAACGGCTTGCCGGATAGGCCGCCGCTCTGCGCGGCGAAGGTGGGGTTAAGACTACCCGGACGCGTGATGGTCGTATTGCTGATAATCAGACCGGAAATATTTTGGGTGATGGACGTGTTGACGATATCGGCCAGCACCTCATCGGTTAGATCGGGCGCAATTTTTAGCAGCAAGGGAACATGTGGGGCAATTTCCGCGCGCAGGCTTTGCGCAGCTGCGAGCAATTCCGTCAGTGCGCCGCGGTATTGCAAATCGCGCAGGCCTGGCGTGTTAGGGGATGATATATTGATAACCCAGTAATCTGCAATTTGGGCGGTGGCGCGCATACCCGCCAGATAATCCGCAACAGGATTATCCTGATTTTTATTTTTACCTAGGTTGATGCCCAACACGCCGGGCAGGGGACCATGTGTGCGAAGGCGCGTTACGCGCGCGGCAAATTTTTCTACGCCAATTGAGGGAAACCCATAGCGGTTAATCACCGCGCCTGCGGCGATATCGCGAAAAACGCGGGGACGCAGGTTGCCGGGTTGGGCTTGCGGCGTCACGCTGCCCAGTTCCACTGCGCCAAAGCCCAGTTTGAATAAGGGCGAAATGACTTCCGCATGTTTGTCAAAACCAGCCGCCATACCGATGGGATTGGAAAATTTAATGCCCCATAATTCCTGTTCCAGCCGCGAATCCTGCAGCACGCCCGGCCCGCCCGCCAAACCCATGCGCAATCCAGCGATGGTAGCCTGATGCGCGGCCTCAGCCGGCATGGCAAAAAGCATCGGCTGCATGACTTGCTGAAACAACAGATTTTTCATGGCTGATTTTTTGCGCGTATGAATAGTAAAAGGCAAGTGGTTGCGCCGGTGCGCCGCATAGGCATAATTGGTGAATGCATTTTCTACCCTCGCCCAATTTCAATGACCGCTGCCCAAGTGCAAAGGTAGAGCATTTGATTTTGCATTATACCGGCATGCAGACGGCGACGGAGGCAATTGCCCGTTTGCGCGATCCAGCAGCGCAAGTCAGCGCGCATTATGTTGTCGATCTGGATGGTGTCGTTATCCAATTGGTCGAAGAAAATAAGCGCGCCTGGCATGCAGGCGTCAGTTTTTGGGATGGCGAAACGGATATCAATTCTACCAGTATCGGCATTGAAATCGTCAATCCCGGGCATGAATTTGGTTATATGCCGTTTCCCGACGCGCAAATCGCGGCGGGGGTTAAATTATGCCAGGATATTTTATCACGGCATCCTATTCCGCCGCATCAGGTGCTAGCGCACAGCGATATCGCACCCTCGCGCAAAATGGACCCGGGTGAGTTATTTCCCTGGGCGGTGTTGGCGAGCAATAATATTGGACTTTTCCCCCGCCCCCTAACCCCCTCCCGAGAGGAGAGGGGGAGCTATTTTGTTCATGCGAATGAGACTGCTCCCTGCCCCCTTGCGGGGGCGGGCTGGGGTGGGGGAGACATCGAAATGAATTTGTCAAATTATGGCTATAACATTTCCAATCTACCCACCGCGATTACGGCTTTTCAGCGCCATTTCAGGCCGGAAAACATGACGGGCGAATGGGATGATGAATGTGCCGCCCGGCTTGCATGGTTATTGAAAAAGAAATCTGAAATTCATTGAGATACTATTTGCTTCTGTTGGGCACACAGGTTAAGGATGGCGCGAAATTTCAGCCATGACACGCGCGCTCCTCTCCGTTTCCGATAAAACCGGCCTTACCGAATTCGCCGCCGCCTTGGTGGCGCGTGGCATTGAGATTATTTCCACGGGTGGGACGTTTAAAACTCTGTGCGCGGCGGGCATTGCGGTAACCGAAGTCAAAGACATCACCGGATTTCCTGAAATTATGGATGGGCGCGTGAAAACGCTACACCCCAAAATTCATGGCGGGCTGTTGGCCGACCGCGATGTGCCGGAACATGTCGCGGCGCTGTCCGAACATCATATCACGCCGATTGATATGCTGGTGGTGAATTTATATCCCTTCCGCGAAACCGTGGCGGCGGGCAAGAATTACGCGGAATGCGTGGAAAACATTGATATCGGTGGCCCGGCGATGATCCGTGCGGCTGCAAAAAATCACAAGCATGTCACGATGGTGACGGATCCGGCGGATTACGCGCGGCTTCTTTCTGCATTGGATGCAGGCGCGATTAATTTCAATTTACGTCGTGATCTGGCGGCGAAGGCTTATGCCCATACCGCAGCCTATGATGCCGCAATTGCCGCCTGGTTCCAAACGCAGACAGATGCCTGGCCGAATGAAATTTCATTCGCCGGAAAATTGGTGTCATCTTTGCGTTACGGCGAAAATCCGCACCAGACCGCCGCGCTTTATGCCAATGGCGAAACCCGCCCGGGCGTCGTAGCGGCCACGCAAATTCAGGGCAAGGAACTGTCCTATAATAATATCAACGATACCGATGCGGCCTATGAACTGGTGGCGGAATTCGCGCGGCCCGCGGTGGCGATTATCAAACATGCCAATCCCTGCGGCGTGGCGGAAGGCGATAGTTTATTAGAGGCGTACGAGCTCGCACTGCGCTGCGACCCAGTTTCGGCCTTTGGCGGCATTATCGCCGTCAATCGCGAATTGGACGGTGCGGCCGCTGAGGCGATGAGTAAATTATTCGCCGAAGTCATCATCGCGCCCAGTATTTCAGACACCGCGCGCGATATTTTAAAATCCAAAACTAATTTGCGCGTGTTGGCGGCGGGTGCTTTGCCGGACATTACTGCGCCCGGACAATTCATTAAATCTGTTGCAGGCGGCCTGTTGGTGCAAAGCCGTGATAATGGCGCGCTCGATAAAAACGCATTGCAATGCGCGACCGAACGCAAACCCACCGATGCAGAAATGGCAGATTTGTTATTCGCCTGGAAAGTCGCCAAGCATGTGAAATCTAATGCGATTGTCTATGTGAAAGACAATGCAACTGTCGGTATTGGTGCGGGCCAAATGAGCCGCGTGGATTCCGCGCGCATCGCTGCACATAAGGCCGTGTTGGCAAGTGAAAAAGCGGGCATCGAATTGCTGACACACGGCAGCGCAGTAGCATCGGATGCGTTTTTTCCTTTTGCCGATGGTTTATTGACAGTGATTGAAGCCGGTGCCACCGCCGTTATTCAGCCCGGTGGCAGCAAACGCGATGCTGAAGTGATTGCCGCCGCGGATGAACACAACGTTGCGATGCTTTTTACCGGTATGCGCCACTTCCGGCATTAAGCCGCGAATAATTTTTTTTCTTCACTTGTTCTTGGTTTTCATTTTCAGACACTGTGATAAGACTTAGGCATGCGGTTACTTTATCATTTCCCTTTATCCCCTGAAGGGCGTCTGGCGCGCTTGGCGATGGCGGAGAAAAAATTGGCCTTTAACTCTGAACCGGTTGAACTGGACCGCCTGCCACCTGCGGTTATGCAACATTCGCCACGCGCGCAAGTACCGTTATTACTAGATGAAGATCAAACTGCAATTGCTGGTGTGGGCGCGATTACAGAATATTTGGAAGAATTATACCCGCTGGAAAATTTGCTTGGCAACGGTGCGGCTCAGCGTGCCGAAACGCGCAGCCTGCTGGACTGGTTAAATGGGCATGTCGCGCGGGAAATGACGGATAAATTGTATGGCGAACGCTTGCTTAAGCGTGCGCGGCGTTCGGGTGCGCCGGACAGCCGCGCCATCCGCGCAGGCATTGATGCCGCTCATGGGTTTTTGCATTGGATTGCGATGCAATGCGATACGCGCCGCTGGTTGGCTGGCGATCAATTAACTTTGGCCGACCTGGCCTGCGCCGCCCAATTGTCGGTCATTGATTATCTGGGTGATTTGAACTGGACTGATCATCCTGGTGCGAAGGCCTGGTATGTGCGCATCAAATCGCGGCCATCGTTCCGGCCATTGCTGGCGGATGCTTTTCCCGGCTTGCCGCCCGCCCCCCATTACAACAACATTGATTTCTAGGAGACTGCCATGAAGAAAATTTCCGTTTTGCTCGCGCTGGTTTTATTTGCGCTGCCTGCCGCCGCGCAAACACCAGCCCAAAATAGTATATGGCCACCACATGACGATACCATCACGGTGCAGTTGTCTGCCGAAGATTATGTCAGTGCCACCAGCGGTAAGGTGACATTGTCCGTCAGTGCGGCGCTCAAGGATTCCGATGCTGCTGCGACGCGTAAGGAAATTTTATCTAGCGCGCAAAAGATTGCAAAAACCCAATGGCGCATGGTGAATTTTAACCGCTCGACAGATCAGGCGGGGTTGGAGCGTTGGGATGCTGTGCTGGAAACACGCCTGCCGGAAGCGCAATTAACGGGTCTTTCTGCCGCTGCCAAAACTGCCAGCCGTCCGGGTTTGCAATTCACTGTTTCCAACACCGATCTGTCGCCGACGTTGGATGAAATGGAAGCAGGCCGCGCAAAACTCCGTGAAACCTTGCTGGTCAAAGCCAACGAGGAGCTCGCGCGTGTGAATAAAGGTGCGGGCGGGCGAGCTTACCGTATTGGTTCAATCGAATATGGCGCTTTTGGCATGCCGATGCCTATCATGCAAAGATCGCGTATGGCCATGGCACCGCAAGCCATGATGGCGACAGATGCGATTGCTTCTGCACCGAATGAGGGACTAAGCCTCAGCGTGGATCAAAAAATTACCATGACCGCAACGGTGACCTTTGCCACGGCTGCGAAATAAAACGTGAAGCAGTATCTGTTTTCATTATGTTTTATTCTGCCGGTGCTGTGTCATGCGGCGGACTTTAAACCTTACCTGACGCTCTACGGTGATCCGCCAAAATATTCTGCGGGCTTTCGGCATTTTGATTATGTGAATCCGCATGCGCCTAAAGGCGGCGAATTGCATTTGGGTGCAATGGGAGCGTTCGATAGCCTGAACGGTTTTATTCTGAAAGGCGATGTGGCGGACGGCATCGGCATGATCTACGACACGCTGATGACCGGCAGCGCGGATGAGCCGAATACGAAATATCCACTGATTGCGACGGGTGTTGCCGTGGCGGATGACCGCCGCACGGTAACATTCGCATTGAATCCTGCGGCACGCTGGCAAGATGGCGCGCCGATCACCGCCGATGATGTGGTATGGACATTTGAGACTTTAAAAAAACACGGTCACCCGTTTTACCGCAGTTATTTTAAAGACGTCTCAGCCGCGCGTGCGACCGATGCACGTACGGTTGTTTTCGATATTGCTAAACCAGATAACCGCGAATTGCCACTTATTCTGGCGGAATTAGTCGTGCTGCCCAAACATTATTGGAATGACGGATCTGCGCTGCCGGACGGTGCGCAGAAACATGATTTCAATCAAACAACTCTCACGCCGCCGCTGGGCAGCGGCCCTTATAAAATCGCCGCTGTCGATGCGCCGCGCCGTATTGTGTTACAGCGCGATCCGAATTATTGGGGCCACGATTTGCCAGTGAATATCGGAAAATCCAATTTTGATAAAGTCATTTACGATTATTTCCGCGATCCCACGGTATTATTGCAGGCGTTTTTCGCGGGGCAATTGGACGTGCAAGTTGAAAATGTCGCGAAAACCTGGGCGACATCTTATAACACTGCGCCCATTCGTGACGGTCGCGTAATCCGCGAAGAAATACCCAATCAATTGCCATCCGGCATGCAGGGCTTTGCCTTTAATATTCGCCGTCCGGTGTTTGCGGATCCGCGCGTGCGTGAGGCCCTGACGCTCGCCTTTGATTTCGAATGGGGCAATAAAAATATCGCTTTTGGCGCCTATCAGCGCACGCAAAGTTATTTTGAAAATTCAGAATTGGCGTCGCATGGCCTGCCGAGCGCCGAGGAAATAAAATTACTGGAACCTTTCCGCGATCAGGTGCCGTCCGAAGTTTTTACAACAGAATATAAAGCGCCTGTCAGCGACGGCAGCGGTTATGACCGCGAAAATTTGCGCCGCGCACGTGAACTGCTGGAACAAGCTGGATATCAATACGAAAACGGCCAGATGATGAAAGACGGCAAACCGCTGCGATTTGAGATGCTGCTGATGCAGGAAGCCTTTGAACGTTGGGTGCTGCCGTTCCAGCGCAACCTGCGCCGCATTGGTGTAGAGATGGACATTCGCCTGATCGATACTGCGCAAATGCAGCGCCGCCAGGATCAGTTTGATTACGACATGATCGTGGCCAGTTTTCCGCAAAGCCTATCGCCCGGCAACGAACAGCGCGACATGTGGCAATCTGGCCGCGCGGATACGCATGGCAGCCGCAATTTGATTGGCATTAAATCACCTGTCGTGGATGCGCTAGTGGATAAAATCGTCGCCGCGCATTCGCGTGCGGAACTTATTACCGCCACCCATGCGCTCGACCGTGTTTTATTGTGGGGGCATTATGTTATCCCGCATTGGTACATCGGCAAATTCCGCGTCGCCTATTGGAAAACGCTGGGGCGTCCCGATATCACGCCGCCCTACGGCTTGCCGGTGGTTGAAACTTGGTGGCATAAGTAACATAATGACCGCTTATATCATCCACCGCCTGTTGCTGATTATTCCGACCTTGCTCGGGATCATGACGCTGAATTTTTTAATCGTACAGGCCGCGCCAGGGGGGCCGGTGGAGCAGATGATCGCGAAACTATCCGGCACAGCGGTGGATTCCACATCACGCGTTGGTGGGTCGGATGGCGGCGATACGATGGCGCAAAGTGAAGCAGCTAAGGGTGCTATCAATGGTGCAGCGTCCGGCAGTGTCAGCAAATACCGCGGCGCGCAGGGTTTGGATCCGGAATTCGTGGCGGAACTCGAAAAAATGTTCGGCTTTGATAAGCCGTGGTATGTGCGTTATGGACTGATGCTGAAAAATTATGCGACGTTTGATTTCGGAAAAAGTTATTTCCGTGATACCAAGGTGATTGATCTGGTGTGGGAAAAATTGCCGGTGTCGCTAAGTCTTGGCGTTTGGACGACCTTGCTGACCTATTTAATTTCCATTCCGCTTGGCATCCGCAAGGCCGTAAAAGACGGAACGCAGTTTGATATCTGGACCAGCACGATTGTGATTATCCTGCACGCGATTCCATCCTTTCTATTCGCAGTATTGTTAATTTTATTATTCGCGGGCGGCGAATATGCGGCGTGGTTTCCGCTGCGCGGTTTGGTATCGGACAACTGGCACGATCTAACGCTGCCCGCAAAAATTCTGGATTATTTATGGCATATGGTCTTGCCTATTACCGCGATGGTGGTGGGCGGTTTTGCCTCCCTCACCATCCTCACCAAAAATTCCTTCATTGATGAACTCGGTAAACAATATGTCCTGACCGCGCGTGCCAAGGGCCTGCCGGAAAATCGTGTGCTGTATGGTCATGTCTTCCGCAACGCGATGCTGATCGTCATCGCCGGATTTCCATCTGCCTTCATCGGCATGATTTTCACGAGCGCGCTGCTCATCGAAGTTATTTTTTCTCTGGATGGTCTCGGCTTACTAGGTTTTGAATCGGCGATGAGCCGCGATTATCCGGTAATGTTTGCGACGCTTTATATTTTCACGCTCATCGGTCTTTTGATGAATTTGATCAGTGATCTGACCTATATGTTTGTTGATCCGCGCATTGATTTCGGCGGGCGGGAAAACACATGATCATGTCGCCGCTTGCCCGCCGCCGACTGCAAAACTTTTGCGCAAACCGCCGCGGTTATGTGTCATTCTGGTTATTAGTGGCGGTGGTGATCGTCAGCTTGCTCACGCCGATTATTGCAAATGACAAACCCATTTTAATGACATTCAAAAATCATTTATATTTCCCCACCTGGCAAAATCTGCCCGAAACATTTTTTGGTGGGGATTTTGATACGGCCGCCGATTATCGCGATCCTTATGTGCAAAAACTGATTACGCAGCATGGTTGGCTGGTCTGGCCGCCGATCCGTTACAGTTACGATACAATTAATTATAATCTGCCGTCGCCTGCACCCTCGCCGCCGACCTGGGAAAATTTACTCGGTACGGATGATCAGGGGCGCGATGTTCTGGCGCGCTTGATTTACGGTGTGCGTATTTCTTTGGCCTTTGCGTTTATACTCACCACGCTGTCATCCCTTATCGGTATTGCGGCGGGTGCAGTGCAGGGGTTTTTTGGCGGGTTGCTGGACCTGATGTTCCAGCGTTTTATTGAAATCTGGTCCGGTATGCCGGTGTTATATTTATTGATCATCATGGCATCGGTGATTGCGCCGGGGTTTTGGTCTTTGCTCGCGCTGATGTTATTGTTTTCTTGGATGTCGCTGGTCGGTGTGGTGCGGGCCGAGTTCTACCGCGTGCGGAATTTTGATTACGTTCGCGCCGCACGCGCGCTGGGCGTGAATAATTTTACCATCATGAAGCGTCATATTTTGCCGAATGCACTGGTCGCGACGATATCGTTATTGCCTTTTATTATTTCGGGCGGCGTAACCACGCTCACCTCTCTGGACTTTTTGGGATTTGGCCTGCCGCCAGGCTCGCCGTCTTTGGGTGAATTACTGTCGCAGGGTAAGGATAATTTGCAGGCACCGTGGCTGGGTTTGACGGCGTTTTTCTCACTCGCATTTTTATTATCGATTTTAACCTTCGTCGGCGAAGCGGTGCGCGATGCCTTTGACCCGCGTAAGGTTGGCTGATGTTAGAAATCAAAAACCTCAACATCCATTTTCGTCTGCCGCAGAGTGAGGAATTTTATGCGGTAAAGAATATCAATTTTAACATTGTACGCGGTGAAACGTTCGCCCTGGTGGGTGAAAGCGGTTCAGGAAAAACTGTGACGGCTCTATGCATCATGCAATTGCTGGGCGCGAATGCAAAGCAAAGCGGCAGTATTCAATTCGACGGCAATGAATTGCTGAATTCGCCGCCGGAAATCATGCAAACCATCAGGGGCCGCCGAATTTCCATGATTTTTCAAGAGCCTATGACGGCGCTTAATCCGTTACACACGGTTGAAAAACAGATTTGCGAAATGCTGCGCTGGCATCAGAAAATGTCAGGTTCTAGGGCCCGGGCGCGTGCGGTTGAATTGCTGACCCAGGTAGGCATACCGGATCCGGTTGAACGCCTGCAATCCTATCCGCATCAATTATCGGGTGGACAACGCCAGCGTGTGATGATCGCCATGGCGCTGGCGAATGAGCCGGAGCTGTTGATCGCGGATGAGCCAACGACGGCGCTGGATGTCACAGTGCAGGCGCAGATTCTAGAATTGCTGAAAAAACTGCAACAGGAACGTAACCTGGCGATATTGTTAATTACGCATGATCTGGGGATTGTGAAACATATGGCGCAGCACGTCGCGGTGATGAAGTTCGGTGAAATTGTGGAGCAGGGAACGGTTGAAAATACTTTCAATGCACCGCAGCATGATTATACCAAACAACTTTTGGCGGCGGAACCCAAGGGGGCGCCGGCACCAGTTGCCAATAATGCGCTGGAAATTTTGCATGGTGAAAATATTAAAGTTTATTTCCCCATCCGCCACGGCATTTTACAGCGAACGGTTGGAAATATACGTGCGGTTGATGGTGTCGATATCCGCGTCCGCGCGGGCGAAACGGTGGGCATTGTCGGCGAAAGCGGTTCGGGTAAATCCACACTTGGCTACGGCATTTTGCGCCTAATGCATGCGACTGGAAAAATTTTATTTACTGGCCAGGATATTCGTGCGTTGCATGGCAGAGAATTGCGCCCCTTACGCCGGCAAATGCAGATTGTCTTTCAGGATCCCTTTGGTTCACTGTCACCACGCCTGACGGTGGCGCAAATTGTTGGCGAAGGTTTGCTTGTGCATGAATCTGAAATGCAGGCGGCCATGCGCGATGAACGGGTCTGCGAAATTTTGCATGAAGTCGGCCTGGACCCGGCCGCGCGCCACCGTTATCCACATGAATTTTCAGGCGGCCAGCGCCAGCGCATTGCCATCGCGCGCGCGCTGATTTTAAAACCTAAACTGATTATTCTGGATGAACCGACCTCGGCGTTGGATGTTTCCGTGCAGGCGCAAATTGTGGAATTGTTGCGCGGGCTACAGGCCAAGTATCATCTCGCCTATATCTTTATCAGTCACGATTTGCGTGTCGTGCGCGCCATGGCACATCAGATCCTTGTGATGAAAGATGGTAAGGTCGTGGAATCCGGCGCGGCGGAAAAAGTTCTGTCAGCGCCCCAGGAAGGCTATACGCAAAGACTGCTCGCCGCCGCGCTGAATTACCGCGTTCGTTAAAGACATCTGCGGCTCTATCTTTTCACCCGCAAATACATTATTTTTAGAAGATGGAAGCACACCGCCGCGACGCTATGCTAAGCTTTAAACTGCGGCCGGGATTTTCCCGGTATCAATACCGCGGAATTTTGCGCTTAGTGTTTCTTAACAGTTTTGTCTTGGCTGCGCTTTGCATTTTGACCATTTATCAGGGCTTTTATGGCTTTAAGGCAGAGCATTATTTCACCACCTCACCCAGCGGGAAAATCATTGCTTTGAAATATTCTTTGACACCGGTCTTTTCGCCCCGGGCAGAATCGCCGCAATCTGGCCAACCTGTATCGTCCGCAGCCCCAGTTCAAACACCATCTCCAGATCCCAATGCCCACAAGCCCGCCCAATAAACCGCCTCAAAGTCCACCCATACGCAGCGTCCATCAATTGGGTGCACGTCCGGCTCGGCCCGAAGGCATGAAGGCCACCCCGGTTCGGCCGGGGGGCGCAGTCCCGCAAACCCACGCCCAATTGGGCGGTGACGTGGTGCAAACCGTTGTCACGCGCAATAAATTCTACCGTGAAGGCTATCAAACCTTGCTGAAAATTGCGGTCGCGCAAGGAATTGTGGTGTTGGTATTGGCGATTTTGGTCGTTTATAAAATGTTCATCGAGCCCACGCCGGTACGTTATTTCGCCACCTTTGACGATGGCAAAATCATGAATATTCAGGCTTTGTCTGATCCGGCCATGACAGACGCGGCGGTGCTGTCCTGGACCGCGCAGGCATCCGCGGATGTCATGACTTTCAGCTTCTTGGATTATCAGCGGCGCTTGCAAAGCAGCGAAGGCTATTTCACGTCAATCGGCTGGAACGGGTTTATGAAGGCAATTCAGGACAGCCGTTACCTGGAAGGGGTCAAGGAAAACCAGCAAATTGTGACGGCGGTGCCGTTTCAATCGCCGGTGATTGTGGATCGCGGGCAGAGCGATAACCGCTATTACTGGCGTATTCAATTGCCCATGGTGGTAACCTTTACATCAGGTGAGAAAAAGGCAACGAAACGTCAGTTATTGAATTTGATGATTGTCCGGGTGTCGCCGTTGCAAAACCCATCCGGCCTTGGGATTGAACAATGGGTGGCGTCAGACCTATGATAAAGGATGATTCCGACCGCGGAGCAATTTTGAAAATAGGGGCCATCTTTTTGGGCATCGGCATAAGCATGGCAGCCATGCCACTTTACGCGCAGGATAATCATGTGAATAATAATGCGCCTGCGCAGCCCGCTTCGACGAATGCAATTGCGGATACTTTTAATAAGGCGGCCGGTGCAAACAATAACAATCAAACCAATAATGCCGCCCCAACAGCCAACGTTAATAACCCTGTGCTTGCGCCAAATACCAATGCATCTGCCGATAATAATCCAGACAATGGCAATTTACCGCCGCTGCCAACGGATAAAGAAAGCTTGCAAACCTTAACGCACGCGCTGGCTACGGATCAGTCCGGCATCAATGAATCTGACCAGCAAACCAAAGCGTTTAATAGCGCGCTTCAAGGTGTTTTCCCGCTTTCACCAGAGCAGATCAAACAGGTGATGCAGCGCATGAGCGAGTCTCAGGAAGCCGGACGCGCGCCACCCGCACCTGAACCTAAACCGACCGTGAAAGTTGAAAATGTTTCCCTGGAACCTGGTGTGACCCCGCCGCTGATTGCGGTTTCGGTGGGTTATGTGACGACGGTGAATATATTGGATGTCACGGGCCAGCCCTGGCAGATTCAAGACGTCGTAGTAGGCGGTAATTTTAAAGTCACAGGGCCAAACGATGCAAATGTCTTGCGGATCATTCCGCAAACACGCTTTGGCAAAGGGAATATCTCGATGCGTCTGGTGGGCCTGTCGACGCCGGTCACCTTCCGTGTTGAGGCGGGCGGACCGGAAGTTTACTACCGCTATGACGCGCGCATTCCCTTATCCGGACCTGCCGCGCAGCAATCGCTGATCAGCCATGGATTTTCGGGTGAAGCGGGCAATACCACGTTATTAGCTGTACTGGATGGTATGCCGCCCAAGGATGCTAAGAAAATGATTATTAGTGGAGCAGATGGCCGTACGCGCGGCTATAAAATCAATGATCAAATTTATTTGCGTACGCCCTTGGCTTTGTTATCGCCGGGTTGGGATGCTTCGGTACGTTCGGCGGATGGCACGAATGTTTACATGCTCTCTGATACGCCAATTTTAATGCTATCTGATAACGGCCAAATGATCCGTGCGCGCATGTCTGCGCCGCCTGAAGACGCCTTTCTGCCGACCGATTTGCAGGAAGGCAAAATCACCGTTCCTGTTAATGCAGATGGAAGCGTATCGACGCCCGCCGCCGCGGCTGCGTCGAACAGCAATCAACCCTTGGCCAATCAGGCAAGCTTAAATGCCGTCACTCAGGCTGCGGCCAACGGCGCCGCAGCGGGCAGCGTTGCTGCTCAAATCAATAACCAGCCAAAGCCGCCCAGCAGCGTACAGATCTATGGCCCCGGCAGTACCTATCCCGGCACCGGTGCTAATACGACCAATATTATTTATCCGAATAATGCGGCAACCAACAACAATACAGGTGGCACCAGATGAGCGAACCACACGAACCGCACGATCAGCTTGAACACTTCGAAGAATTTGACGAATTCGATAATGAATTCTCCGAAGAAGCGCCGAAGCCACAAGGTGCAAAAGAACGTCTGGCGCATTTATGGCGTGATAACCCAGCATTTAAATTTGGCGTCATTGGTGGATCGGTGATCGTTTTGGCGGTAGGTGCTTATGCCATGATGGGCAATAATAAACCCATTACGCCAGGTGCGGATCAGGCCCGTGTTGGCACAGCCGAAACGGTTAAAGGGACCGTGGGAGCGGATACAACACCCGAATACCGCAACTTGCTGCAAAACGATAACCAACAACGTGCCAAGGATGCTTTGCAAAACGGCCAAAGCGCAATTCCAACGCCAGTTGGAAATGTCGCTACGACTACAGCGCCCAAAGAACAGCCCGTTGATCCCTTGGCCATGTGGCGCCAGGCGGAACAACAACAGCCAAAACCACCGCCCACCGCCATGCTGCAACAGGCGGCGCCCAATAATAATCAGGCACAACAACAGCAAGACACAAATCAACGTTCACAGGTGATGACAACGCAGATTAATTCTCTCTTACAGGCTTGGCAGCCGGGCGAGGCCACGGTGGTCAATTTTACTGCGCAAAATCAGAGTAACAGTGCCAATACGAATAATACCACAACGAATGCCGCGAATACGACAAATACTGTCAATGGTGCAACCAATACCACGGCAACCACCAAAACAGCCAAAGTCATTGTGCCGGCAGGCGACATTTTATACGCCAGCATGATTACGGAGGCCAATTCGGACGTTCCCGGTCCCATTCTGGCGCAAATTCTATCTGGTCCTTTAAAGGACGGCCGTTTGATCGGTAGTTTTCAGGTATCCGAAGATTATCTGATCATCAGCTTTAAAACGCTTTCCATTCACGGCCACAGTTATGCGGTAGATGCCATTGCCCTGGATCCCAACACAACCTTGGGCGGTGTGGCGACGGAAACAGATCAGCGTTATTTCTCGCGCTTGGTTTTACCCGCGGCAGCGGCCTTTGTCAGCCAATTCGGCCAGGCCATTTCGCAGGCGGGGACGACCACCTCCATTTCCAATGGCACGGTGGTGGTAACACAGCCTTCGGTGGATACACGCCAGGCGCTTTATGGCGGTGCGGGTCAAGCCGCCAGCCAAGTATCCCAATTTGCTTCAGCCGCTGGTAATCAAGTAAAACCTTTGGTAAGGGTTGCATCTAATACACCAATTGGTATCTTCTTTACCTCGCCCGTGACCGATAAACCGCAGGAATCCCAACAATGAACGAGCCGACTGATCACCAGAATTACGATTACCAGGAAACAACTGATTACGGCCACGACCATTATGTGGAAGGGGAAGAAGCGCCTGCTGAATATTCAGATGAAAATTACGACAATCAGCTGCCTGTAAAAGGTAGCTTTATGCAAAAAAACAGCAATCTGGTAATCTTTGGCAGTATTGGAATTTTTGTTTTGATTATGGGTTATTTTACCTTTGGCCCCATGTTGTTTCCCAAGGCTCCCGATGCGGCCAACGGCGTTTCCAATGCAAATGCTTTGCTGAAAGCGCCACAGTCACCAGCAACACAAAACGCGGCTCAGAATAATCCTGCGCCCGCTGCTGTTGCAATGGCCCCCATGCCGGCACCGGCAGCGGTGGGCACCGCGCCAGCTCCAAATCCAGCTGCACAACCCGGCAGCGCGGCAATCGGCGTTTCACCAGCCGCACCGATTACAAATGCGGCTAGCAATCCAGTTATATCGCCTGCTAATCCAAATGATCCTTGGGCACAACCAGCAGGCAATAATGCACCCACTGTGCCGCAGCCCGCCGCACAACCTGTCGTTGCTACGCCCGCGCCCGCGGTGCCACAACCAACTACAGCACCGCCTGTTGCCGATTCAGCTTTAAATCAAAAAATAACAGCGCTACAGCAAAAACTGGATCAGTCGGAGGCCGCACGCCAAGATCAAAATACAACGATCACAGAATTGCAAAACCGCTTGTCTGAAGCAGAAACCAAACTTGCGAATATTGCCGCACAACCAGCTGCCGCGCCCACTAATCCGTCTGCGCCAGCCTCTGCCGCCAAACCCAAAATAAAACAGGTTAAAGCGAAACCCGAAGCAAATGTTTCCGATAATGCCAGCACCAAAACGCCGCAAACCTGGGAATTACGTTCTGCATCAGAAGGTACAGCATGGGTCAGCCGTCCCGCAGATAACCAGCTTTACCGCGTCAGTGTGGGCGATGAATTGCCCGGCGTCGGTCGCGTCACCGCCATCCGTCAACAGGGCGATAGCTGGATCGTGGTGGGCACAACAGGGCAGATCCATCAAAATTAATAATAAATTGGGGAAATTTGTTCCCAACCGTCATCATGTTGTCATGAAAATGTGATTGAATAAAAGGATGAGAATATTTTTTCAATCTCAAGCCCTTGCGATGGACAGTGATTCCAACCGCGTTGGGTTGCACATGAAAATAGCCTTGACGTCTTTTGTCATGATTTTATTGGCCGCCATGCCTGCTCATGCGCAAGCTACTCAACCTCTGGGTCTGGATGACATGATGGCGAATTTCATTCAGAATATTAACGGTCCGGTTTTGAGTATTACCTATGCGGGCTGCTATATCTTTGGCGTTTATTTGATGGTGAAGGGGCTGTTCAAATGCATTAAGTATTCCGAAGAAGGCTCCAAGGGCCAACAGAAATTTAGCGGCATTTGGGGGACTCTGTTGGTGGCTTCGATGCTGATTGCCTTGCCAACCATGGTTGGAACGATGTCGGATTCTTTGACATTCCAGCATTACAGTAGCACGCAAGTAGCTCTCAGCTATGCAGGTGATGGCAGTCCGGATGGTGCAGCGATTGCCGCGAAAGTAAAGAAAACTTACTGGGTCATGGTGACGTTTATTCAGATGGTTGGATTAATCAGTTTCGTACGTGGCCTTAGCATTTTGCGGTCCGTTACCGATGGTAATACGCAGGTGACCAGCATGGCGGGTCTGACCCATGTAATCGGCGGCGCCATTGCCTGGAATATTGGTGATTTCGTGCAAATGGTGGGTACTACCGTTGGATGTGCCAATATCATGGCCGGATCTTGCGGAACATAACAACGAAAACCATATTTAACAAAGGAGCGAACATGAAACAACCTCAACAAATTCAACCGGATATGATAGAATCGCTATCATTGACGACTCATTTAACCTCAGGAGAAAAAACCATGAAAAAAATCAACTTCAAACAAATCTGCAGCGCACTGTTGTCCGGTGGGATACTTGCCGGAGCCTATGTTATAGCTAACATTTTGGACGCGCATGATGCATTTGCTCAGGCTGGTGGGCAAGCGCTGCAAGGCTTGATCAAAAACGTTCAGGCAAACATTTCCCAGGGTGCCAGTGCCATTTACACCATGGCCTATGTCGGCGGCACAGCCATGCTGGTGCGAGGTGGTATCAAGCTAAATGACCACACGCAAAATCCGGGCCAGAA
>Ga0105240_10000349_pt1 | contig 86505 bp, 78 predicted proteins | sample KBSC54metaG_FD_80426 | JGI IMG/M metagenome (GOLD analysis project Ga0105240, IMG submission 80426) | Corn rhizosphere microbial communities from Kellogg Biological Station, Michigan, USA - KBS C5-4 metaG | ecosystem: Host-associated > Plants > Roots > Rhizosphere > Soil | place: Michigan, USA...
AAAAGCCTTACGCCGTTCTCGTCTCGCCTCTTTCCAAAAGATGCGCCGTGCTGTCCAGCATGGCCCCGGCGGTTTGTATTGTGATCACCGACCCCGATGCAAAGCATCCTGTTCCGACCCGTTGTCTTCAGGTCACCTTCGGGCTGACTGAAGCGGAGGCCCGCCTGGCTGCATTGCTCGCGGCCGGCGAAAAACTTCGTGATGCCGCTACGACACTGGGGATCACATACGGGACCGCCCGCGCTCGCCTCGCCGAAATTTTTCAAAAGACGGAAACACGCCGTCAGGGCGAGCTGATTAAACTTCTGCTGGCAACCATCGCACCGGTCTGAATTCACTTCCGCGCGCACCTGTCATTTGATAGTTGTGGGCATTTCCGACCTGCCCTATGCTTCTTTTTGCCGGGCTCGCGCTTTTCTGACGCGAGACCCGCAAGGAGACCACATGAATAAAGTTTTTTTTCTCTTCGCATCTGTCGCCGTTCCCTTGACCGCGACCGCCCAGACCAGGTATGTTCTAACCGATCTGGGAACCTTGGGCGGGACGAACTCATCCGCCGTTGCGATTAACAATGTCGGCCAGATAACCGGTAGTTCCGCCGCGGCTTCCGGCGACACCCACGCCTATCGAACCGCTCCGAATAGCGCCATCCAGGCAACAACTGACGACTTGGGGACGCTCGGCGGCACCTCCAGTTCCGGAGCGCACATCAATGATGCCGGCCAGGTTGCCGGCAGTTCTTCTGTGGGGGCCGCCACCCACGCCTTCCGGTCCAGTGGCAACCTCCAGTCCATCGCGCTCACTGACCTTGGAACGTTCGATGGAAATTTCAACAGCTTTGGGTCTGGTATCAATTCTACGGGACAAGTCACCGGGCAAGCCCACGTTGCAAACACAGCCACCTGCTTCTTTATTTTTTCAAACTCGGCGTTCCGTACGACGGCCACCAGCACGGTAAGTGGCGGTGAAAATCTCGGCACACTGGTGCCTGGCAACTGCCGGTCCGCCCAGGGTTGGGCTATCAATGACTCGGGAGTAGTGGTCGGGGACAGCGCGACCACTTTGTCCGGAATACCCAATCATGCATTCCGTTCGACTCCCGGTTCCGCAATGGTCGATTTACATCCGGCGGGCGCGTACGATAGCAGCACAGCCGTTGGAATCAACAATGCGGGGCAGATAGTTGGAACGGTCACAGTCGGCCCCGCCTTTGCCCCTACCGCGCAATATTGCTATCGCGCATCTGGCACAAGTATCCAGCTTCCCGCGGACAGTCTCGGGAATTTGGGCGGGTCTGGTCCATTCTGCAATGCGCTTGGGATCAATCAGAATGGCGACGTGGTGGGGGCCTCGTTCACGGGCACGGATGTGCATGCCTTCATTTATACGAACGGCGCGATGTACGATTTGAACAATTTGATTGCGCCCACCACCATCGCTCTTACACAAGCGAGCGGAGTTAATAACGTGGGCCAAATCTCCGCCGCCGGGAGGATCAACTCTACCACTTTTCATGGTTTCCGCCTGGACCCTGTGGACGTCGCGGTTACGATCTTTATCGCCCGGCTTTCCGACCCGAGTCTGGCGCTGACCGGCGGCCAGATCAGCAGTCTGACCGATAAGCTGGTGAACTCACTCACCTCAATTCAGCAGGGAGCTTATAAGCAGGCCATCAATCAACTGAATGCATTCATCAATTCGGTTCAGGTCTTGCTTAAAAACGGTAATGTTAGCAGCGCGACGGCGACAACTCTGATCGGGGCTGCCAACGCTGTCATTGCGGCGCTTTGAGTTTGTTTTTGAAGGACGTTCGGTGGCAGGCGCGGTGGGATCGGCTCCGAAGCGCGGCGCAGAGGGGGTGCGGGGCCGTTCCACACGCGCAATGTTCTGATGGTGCCCGGGGCGGGAATTGAACCCGCACTCTCCTTGCGGAAAAACGGATTTTAAGTCCGTTGCGTCTGCCGATTTCGCCACCCGGGCATGTTGATAACAAACAACTTACTGCAATTCGAGAGACTGTTGAGTTGCGGGTATGCCCGATTCTATGCCCCCTTTGAGCATATTCAACGCCGCCAGCCGCTCGAATGCCAATTCTACCGCTTCAGGGGATGGATGCACGTGACACTGCGAAACGGTCACGTTGGAATGCCCCATCAGCCGCATGATTGTGAACGCATCGGCCCCCGCTTCGCCAAGGCGTGAACCGAACGTATGCCGTAACGAGTGAAGAACGAAATCGGCTGGGAGATTCAGCAGCACGCGCACACGCGCCTGCTGCGCTCCCATCAGCGAAGCCTGTAACGGCTCACCGTCCGCCCGTCGAAATACCAGCCCGCCGCGTGAGGGTTCCCATCGCTTCAGAACTCCCACCACGCGTGCGCTCAGTGGCACGTTGCGCGATTTGTTGTTCTTCGCCTTTCCCGAGAGCACCGTCAGGAAACCGTAGCGCGCGCCCTGTGCCGGTTCCAGCCGCACCTGTGCCCAATCGAGACTCAACGCCTCACCCAGACGCAAGCCAGTGTCCAACAGCACCGTGGCAACGTCGCTGAGCGGATGCGGCAGCCCTGCCAGGCAGACGGCCTCACGACCATGATGAAGGATGGATTCGCGGTTCTTCTCTCCATGAAGCATTTTGTCCCTCGGCACGCGGTTGATGACCTTCCATTCATATGCCAATCTCAGCAACCTCCGGAGTGTTGCCAACTCTCGATTGATTGAACCAGGTACAAGCATCCCGCCCGTGCGCGATTTCGTGACCGACCGTTTTTGACGATACCGCCTGTTGTTCGCGTGTCAGATTGCATTGGATCGTTCATCGCGGCGGGCCTGGTTGAACGGCCGCCGATTCCCGCGGAGCCTGCCCCGCCCGCACGATCTCCCGAACGTAGATCTGGGTTGTCTGGCCGGTGATCGCCGACAAGGCTTAGGAGTGCAACCGCCGGCAGCAAGGCAAATAGCTTCATAGTGCCTCTCCGTCTAAGGATTTTCTGTTGAACAACCAATACTACTGCAGGTCTTTGAGGATATCCGCTTGCTTTAGGCGTTCGCGGTCGGGTTCCACGATTAAAACGCGCCACGGTGTCGTTAGCGGCGGCTTACCGTCGTAGACAACGTCCACAGGGCCATCATGCCGGGTGAGGCGCGTGAGCAGGATCTTGCCTGCCCTATCCTCATGCGCCAGTTGCATCCGGGGAAATCCAGGGATGGGCACCTCTGTTAGTTCTACCCAGCCGATTCCCTTTTCTTCTGTAATCAAGGGCACCGTAAGCGGCATCGCGGCGTCGTGAGGCAGATCGAACTCAGTCGATTCATCGGCAATTTGAAGGCGCTCCACCGAGACGGCCTTACCGATGACGTAGCGAAACGCGACTCCATCGTTGTAGACCCGGACTTCCACATCGAGCAGACGCGCCAGTGAGCCGTTCTGCATATAGTGCGCGGTCAGCGTGTGATATCGGGCATTGGAAGAAGCGGTCTCGGAAATCAGGCCGACGTTCTCGCCCAGAAGAGGCTCCCACGTGTACACGTCGAACCCCATGAACGAGGTATCCACCAGAACCTTGCCGCCGACGTGAACCTGATAAGCGATGCGAGGGGGGTTGCTGTCGCCTTGCCCGTTGACGAAAAGGTAGAATTCGATCTTCCCGTCCGGCGAAACAACGCGGCGCTCGTCTTGTGCGAGCGCCGCGCCGCAGAGGAACAGAAGGACTAAAAGACCGCGAAACAAATCAGGCCAGGGTGAAGCCGGATTTCGAGAGCGGCAGCGAGCGAACCCGTTTGCCGGTGGCCGCAAAGATTGCGTTGGCAACGGCGGGCAGCACCGGCGGCAGAGCCGGCTCACCGATACCGGTCGGGGTGAACGTTGTCTTCGAGTAGAACACATCAATTTCAGGCGGAGCCTGCGCCATACGAACCATCCCGTGCTGGTGATAGTTGTTTTGCACAACCCTGCCCTTCTCGACCGTGATCTCCTGCGCGAACATTTCACTTAGCCCGTCGACGATCGCGCCCTGCGTAAGGTTTTCCGCGCCGCTCGGGTTAATGATCTGGCTGCCGACATCGCCGACCACCCAGACCTTTTCAACCCTCACTTTATTAGCCGGATCCACCTTCACCTGCGCCACTTCGGCGAAGTAGCCGCGATGGCTGAAGTGGAACGCGACGCCCATACCGGAACCCCTGGGCAGCTTGGTTTTGCCCCAGCCGGATCTCTCGGCCGCAAGCTGAACCACGGCCTTCATACGATCCGGGTCCAGCCCCGGAGCCGCAAACCCTCCGCGACCACCGCCGGCGGCGGGCGCAGGCTGTTGCTCGATAGCCGAGTTCAACAATGCGAGGCGAAATTCCACCGGATCTTTTCCGGCGGCATGCGCGCATTCATCAAGGAACGACTGAATCACGAACGCGAAGGCGTTGCTCGAAGGCGCGCGCAGGGCGCCCGTCTTAATGCCCAGCGGCTGCACAGAGGAGTGCAGCGCATAGTTCGGAATGAAGCGCTGCGGGAATTCCGTGGGTCCCATGCCGGCCGCCTGAGCGAATGTATCGCCCTGACCGAATGAGAGGAAATGATTCTTCCACGCAACCAGCTTGCCCGACGAATCGACACCGGCTACGATGTGCTGCCAGCCGCCGGGACGATAATAATCGTGCTGCATATCGTCTTCGCGCGACCACACAAGCTTGACGGGAACGCCCGCCTGTTTGGCAATCCACGCTGCTTCCACCATATAATCGTTGGTCAGACGACGGCCAAAGCCGCCCCCCGCGCGGACCATATGTACCTTGATGTCTTTCGGGGTGAGGCCCAGCGTATCGGCAACCAACTGACGGCCGCGCAGCGGTTGCTGGCTGTTCGTCCACATTTCCAGCTTTCCGTCTTTGAAAATCGCTGTGCAGTTCTGGGGCTCGAGAGTCGCGTGTGAAATGTGCGGATATGAATAAGTCGCTTCCACCACCTTCGCGGCGCTCTTCAGCGCGCCGTCGGCATCGCCATCCGTACGGATGGCTTTCTGCGGCGCCTGCTTCATCATTTCCGCCGCCTTGGCCGCGTGCGCGGTACTGGAACCGGAGGCGCGGGGGCCCTCGTTCCAGGTGACCTGCAGTTTCCTGCGGGCCGCCTGCGCGTGCCACCAGGTCTCGCCGAGGATTGCGATGCCGTTTTCAAGGCCGGGATCGCCGGGGATCACGGCATCCATCGAAACATCGGGCCGCTCGACAATGAACGCGTTCTTAATGCCCGGCATCTTCTTGATTTCATCGATGTTCGAACTGGCAACTTTTCCGCCAAAGACGCCGCACTTTTCGAAGACCGCGTACTGCATGCCGGGGACCGAGACATCGATTCCGAACAGCGGCTTCCCGGTAGCAATCGCCTTCACGTCATACGCGACATGCGAATGACCGATGATCTTGTATTCCGAGGGGTCTTTCAGTTTGAGCGATGCCTCGTCCGGCGACGGCATTCCGGCAACTTTCGAAGCCAGTTCACCATAGCCGATCGACTTGTTCGATGCCGAATGTATCACCTGACCGGACTTCGTGGTCAGCTGCGATGCGGGCACGTTCCAGGTCTGAGCGGCTGCCGTGACGAACATCATGCGGCCCGCGGCGCCCACCTGACGCATCGGAATCCATGCGGTGGGTGTGGCGGTGCTGCCGCCTGAGGACTGCGCGGTGTATTTGGTGTCGTCAAGGTCGGCCTGCTCCAGCCGGACATTCTTCCAGTCGACATCCAGTTCTTCGGCGATCAGCATGGGCAGCATGTTTCGCACGCCCTGGCCGGTCTCGGGATTCTTGGCGATGATGGTGACGATTCCGTTCGCATCCACCTTGATGAAGTTGTTGGCGTTGAGCGGGGGCGCGGGGGCGCCACCACGGCCCTGGGCAAAGAGGCCAGGCGTCTGCAGGCTGAACAGCACTCCGCCGCCGGCGACTGCGCTGACCTTCAGGAATGAACGGCGATTAAATGTATTCTTCATGGCGTCTCCTTTTCTCCCGGGCCTATTCTTTGTGGGCCGTTTGCAGGGTTCCGGCCGAGGCGCTGGTCATCTCGGCGGCTTTGTGAATCGCCTTGCGAATGCGAAGGTACGTGCCGCAGCGGCAAAGATTGCCGTTCATCGCGGTATCGATATCCTTATCGGTTGGCTTTGGCGTTTTTGACAGCAATGCCGCGGCGGCCATGATCTGTCCCGCCTGGCAATAGCCGCACTGGGGAACATCGATTTCCTGCCATGCGACCTGCACGGGATGTGTACCGTCCGCGGAAAGTCCTTCGACTGTGGTGATCGCTTGCGCGCCGACCGCCGATACCGGCGTAAGGCAGGCCTTGGCCGGCTTTCCAGCCAAATGGACTGTGCATGCGGCGCACTGCCCGATTCCGCACCCGTATTTGGTGCCCTTAAGGTCCAGCACATCGCGCAGGACCCACAGCAGCGGCATATCGCCAGGCACATCGACTGTGCTGGTATGCCCGTTCACGTTGAGTTTATAGGCCATCAGGTTTACTCCGGTGTCAGAAATCAGCTTTGGAGCCGTATCTAGTATATGCCAATCGCGATTAGGACAATTCGAGAAGCTTGGTGCCAAACGGGTATAACTGAGTTCAGGCGTACGGAGGAAAAAAGATGATCGAAACTGGCCTAAAAGGAAAGGTAGTCGTGGTGACCGGAGGCGCCGCGGGTATAGGGCGTGCGACCGCCATGCGGTTCGCCGCCGAGGGGTGCCGGGTTTCCATTTGGGATCGAAAACCTGCGGCGTTGGATGGATGCGAGAGCCTGGAAGTGGACGTTGTCAGCACCGAAAGCGTAGCGGGGGCGGCGCAGTCGGTTTTGGAAAAATGGGGTCGCATCGACGTGCTGATCAACAACGCCGGTATCCTCCGCGACGGCCAACTCGTCAAGTACAAAGACGACGCGGTGATCGGCGTAATGTCGGATGAAGCGTTCGACGATGTTATTAACGTCAATCTGCGCGGTGTCTTTATATGCACCCGCGCTGTTGTCCCTTCTATGATTGCGGCGGGCGGCGGGGTGATTCTGAACGCGTCGAGTGTAGTGGGGCTCTATGGCAATTTCGGACAGACGAACTATGTGGCGTCGAAAGCGGGTGTCATCGGGATGGTGAAGACGTGGGCGCGCGAACTCGGCAAATACGGAATTCGTGTCAATGCCGTGACCCCGGGCTTCATCGCGACCGGGATGATTCAGGCTATGCCCGAAAAGGTCTTGCAAGGCATGCGCGACCATACGCCCCTGGGAAGGGTGGGAGCGCCTGAAGATATTGCGAACGCCTATCTCTGGCTGGCGTCTGACGCGGCTTCATTTGTGCATGGGGCGGTAATTCCGGTGGACGGGGGAATCGTGGTGGGAACTTAGAATTTGTAGAATTTGTGGCGGCAGGCCTTACACCGGAACGGGGCCACGAAAAAGAACCGCAGCACATGGTCGAGGAGTCCCTGCCGGTTCGAACGGCGGATCTTGGTTGATGTGCAGTTAGGGCAAAAGCCATACTTGCCTTCCGCTTCCGCTACTTCTTCCGGATCAATCCTGGCAAGCTGAAGCGGCGGCAGCGCAGGTTGAAACTGAGGATGCCCGTAGCCAATTTGGGGCTGCCCCGCGTACTGAGAAGGTTCGAGCTTAAACCCGCCGGGGACCGCCGCGGAAAGACTCTTCTCGATAGAATCGACCGCGTGGCCGACCCTTTTTTCCGCAACCGCGGACGACTCGCGAAGCTTCCCAAGAGTATTCGTCTGTAGTGCGGAGACCTGCTCCAGCGTCTCGATGCGTTCATTCAACTGATCGTTCAGCGCCGAAGTGCTCACCTGAATGGCGCGTTGACCCATCTCGCGAAAATCCGTAATGAGCTTGTCCTGAAGCTTCTCCATATGCTCGCCGACCTGATCGTGTATCAGGGCCGGTAAGTCTGTGGTGAGTTGCTCCACGCGCTGACGGGACCGGGCAAGCTGGTTCGCCCGCTGCTTCTCCGCAACCAGATTCCGCAGGGGATTAACCCTTCTGGAATTTTTGGGAGTTCGCCTTAGTGCCGCCACAATAGACTGATTGTAACTTGCTCGGAAGCATCGCGGGTGAAGATAAATTTTTCGTCAGGCGGTGTCTTTTACGGGGTTTAAGATCATTCGTCCCGCAAGGCCTCCATGGGCTGCAAACGCGACGCTCGCCGCGCCGGCCCATAACTGGCCACCAGCGCTATCGCCGCAAGCAACATAACGGCGGCTCCCAGGGTCACCGGGTCGCGCGGTTTCAAGCCGTAAAGCAACGAAGCAGCAGCTTGACCGGCCCATGCCGAAAGCAAAATCCCAACGGTAAGACCCGCGGCCAGCAGAATCGCCGCTTCTTTGAGCACCAGCCGAATCACACGAGCCCTGCTTGCCCCAAGGGCGATCCGGACTCCGATCTCATTCCGCCGGCGCGCCACCATGTAAGCGATCACGCCATAGAGCCCCAGCACGGCCAGCGCCCCTGCCAGTAATCCGAACGCGCCGGCAAGCGCCGCCATCAGCCTGTCCCGCGTCAGGGACTCGCTCAGTTGCGCGGTCAGCACACGGAAATCCAGACCGATGCCGGAGTTCACCTCTGCAACCGCTGCCGTGGCATTTCGATAAAACTGGCCGAGCGGAGCGTTGGTCCTCAGCACGAAATTTTGGCCGGTACCAGGATCTTCGTCCTGCGAAGCGGGGAAGAAGGCGATGGGCTTGAAATCCTCCCGCAGTTCGTAGTACTTGGTATTGCGCACCAGACCAATCACCCGATACAAGTCGTCAGGTTTGCCGGCTGAACCCTCCTTTCGAAACGCCAGGCCCACCGGGTTCTTGCCGCCGAAAGTCTGTTTTGCAAACTCCTCGTTGACAATAGCCACCTTCGGAGACTTCAGATCGTCGTGCGAATCGAAATCACGACCCGCGACAAACGTGGTGCCCATGGTTCGGAAATAGTCCTGCCCGGCGCGGTTGAACATCGAATCCTTGTGGGCGTTCGATGTGCCGTCTTCCCAAACCATTTCATCCCAACCCGAGCCGCTGACGGGCGTCATATTCACTTCTGAGCCGGAGATTGCGCCCGTCCGGGCGATCAGCTTAGCAAGAATCTGGCGCTTCACTTCCGGAATACGCTCTTTCGGGTATTGCGCGGCACGCATATCCACGCTGATGGCGACAATGCCTTCCGGGCGGAAGCCTGGATCCACATCCATGAGCTTGCGCAGGCTCCGAACGAATAACAACGCGCCCGCCAGAAGTACCAGCGAGAAGGATACCTGCGCTACAACAAGAATGCGCCGAAGACTGAATCGCTCGCGCCCCGCCGTCAGACCACGGCCGCTCGCGCGCATAACGGCAGCCGGTTCCACGCGCGTCGCCCGCAACGCCGGCGCCAGCCCGAACAGCAGGCACGTCGCAACCGCGATCGCCGCCGTGAAGCCCAGCAGATGCCAGTCTATTCCAAGGCCGACATAGAGAGCGTTGCCAGGGGTAGTGAGGAACTTCAGCAGGCCGTGGCTCAGCATTGCGGCAAGCACCGCGCCGAGGGCCGCGCCGAAGAACGCAAGCAGCATGCTTTCCGAGAGCAATTGCGAAATGAGGCGGGTTCGCGAAGCGCCGATGGCCTGTCTCACCGCGATCTCCCGTTCACGGACGCTTGCCCGCGCCAGCAGCAGATTCGCCAGGTTCGCGCACGCGATGAGCAGAACCAGCCCGGTTGTGGCAAGCAGTATCCAGAGCGGATCCTCATACTGTCGCCGCAAGTTTGAGACGCCCGTCGCGCCGGATGTAACTGTAAGTTTATTGGCCAGATATTTCTTCCGGCCTTCGGGTCGGTACGATTCCGGAAGGGTGGCAGACATGAGAGAGGGCGAGAGGTTTTTGAACTGTGCATTGGCGCGCTCAATGGTCCAGCCCGGCTTCAAACGGCCCATCGCGGAGAGCCACCACGCGGTTCGCGAAGGGATTCGGCCCTTACCCTTTTCCCAGAACAGCGGGTCGGCGCAAACTGGTATCGCGATATCGAAGCGGTTTCCGATCTCGACGCCGAAGAATTGCGGCGGCGTCACGCCTATGACCGGGAACGAATGCCCGTCCAGCCGTACAGTGCGGCCGATTATGCCGGGATCCGCGCCAAATTCGTTTTGCCAGAAGGCGTCGCTGATAACGGCGCCGGGCGATCCGCAACCCGGAGTGTCATCTTCCGGCACGAAAGTTCTGCCTAAAGCGGCGGCCACTCCAAGCGCGCGAAAGAAGCCGGCACTAACATACAAGCCCTGCGCGTACCGGGCTTTGCCGCTCGGTGAGAGATTGAACTGCGTGGCACTCCATACGAAGGTATCGGAAAAGGCCTGCTGGCGATCGCGGATGAATTCCCACTGCGCATAGGTGAGGCGGGCGCTCCGCGTGGAAAACCAGCCGGAGCGTTGCGAGCCCTTCGCGAAATCGATGTAGCCCAGGCGTTGGGGATCGGACACGGGCAGGGTGCGCAAGCGGACTGCGTCAATGAGCTGAAATATTGCGGTATTGGCGCCGATTCCCAGCGCCAGAGATAAGACGGCGACTGCTGTGAACGTAGGGTTCAGGCGAAGCTGGCGCAGGCCGAAGCGCAGGTCTCCCAGGAGTTTATCCATGAATGCTTATACTTCGCGAGAGTGTTTCGGTTACGGAAAATTCCCAACAAACACAGTGAGAATTCCTCCGCTTCACGGCACTAAGGCATTGGAGCGGATGCACGAATACGACACAACATTGAAGACTTTACTGACCAGACCCGGTTGCGGCCTGCTCGCGTCTGTCACCGGCTGTTCGATGGACCAGTGGAGCAAAATCCAATGGCACAACGTCGAACTTCCGGAGGTCCGCAGCCTGCGCGTGGACCTGCTCGGCGAACTCGCGCCGGGCAAGCTCATTCACATTGAGCTTCAGCGCTCGAACGATCCGACGATGGTCTTTCGGATGGCCGAGTATGCGTTATCCATCCACCGTTCTTACGGACACTGGCCCGTTCAGTTCGTTCTTTATATAGGGGACGCGCCCATGCGAATGCCTGCGCGTTTGGAGACTGATTCGATTACGTTTGCGTGCCGAATGCTGGATATTCGGGAATTTGACGCTGAGCCGCTTATTCGCAGTCCGCATCTGGAAGATAACATAATCGCGATTCTGGCTCGGTTGCGGAATGATCGCGAATCGGTCAGACGCATTCTGGAACAGATTGCTGTGAGCGATCCGACCGGGCGAGGGCTGGCGCTGAAGGAGTTGACGATGCTTGCGGGATTGAGGAAACTGGAGTCAGTAATCGGTCAGGAGACCCGAAAAATGCCTATTCTTGATGACATCATGGATCATGACCTTTTGGGTCCGGCAATTCGGCAAGGGCTGGAACAGGGGCGGGAGGAAGGTCGGGAAGAGGGCGAGCGCAAGCTCCTGCGGATCATGATCGAAGAACGATTCGGTCCAGTACCCGCCTGGGCCATGCAACGCGTTGATTCGCTTACACAGCCCGAACTCGAACGGATGTGTCGAAAGATCCTGGTTTCATGCTCCCTCGAAGAATTGCTAGGCTGATCCAGGGAATGCATTCTTGATTGACCAGATAGATTGCGGTCTATTCGGTCCTCCCCAGTCAGACAAGGCTTAAAGAAGATCGCAGCCGGACAACGGACTGATCTAATAAAACGTGGGAAATCTGGGGCGGCTGACGGGGTTCGAACCCGTGACATCCAGAACCACAATCTGGCGCTACTACCAGCTGAGCTACAGCCGCCTATGGACTAAACAGATTGTAGCATTCACCGAAGCTTTAATTAACGACGCCCGCCGTGTCCACCGAAATTTCCGCCGCCGCCAACATGACCGCCACCTCCACCGCCGTTGCTGCGCGGGGCCGGCGCGCTGCGCTGCTGAGGCGCACTCGGCGCGCTTCGATAGCTCGGCGCTCCGAATCCGCCAGAACGACTCTGCTGTTGCTGAGGCGCCGCTTGCCGGTTGTACTGCGATTGCCGGTATTGCGGCTGACTGTACTGTGGCCGGTTATACGCGGGTTGCTGCTGCTGCCGATACGACGGCGCACCGGACTGCCCACCCGCGGGCGCCTGCCATCTGCCATTTCCTGACGCTGCGTTGCCTGACGGCGCGTTCTGCCGTTCACGCACAATGGGCGGCGCCACTTCGAGCGAGCGCGATTGACCGCCGACACGCGATTCATTTCCATTGCCAGGCGTTTGGGCGAACCCGTTCCGCTGCGCGCCAGGAGCCTGCGGGCTTCCGAAGCGCTGCCATCCGGGCGATGAGGGCGCGGCCTCGCGAGCGCCGGCCGGATTTCCACCGGATCCGAATCTCCGCCCCGGTTCAGCCGAAGCCCCGGTATTGGCGCCCGCCCCAAACTGCATCCCCCGGCTCTCGAACGCCGACCGAACAGCCGACTGCTGCCGCGTAAACGGCACCCGCTGAGATGCCGATGAGCTTGCAGGCATGCGCCTAAAGAACCGTTGATTCCCCGGATCCACCCGCGGCCCCGAAACTGTCTGCGACCGGTCGCTGAACCGCAGATGATCCGCGCCTGGCGTGAACGGCACCGCCCCGCGAACCAGTGACGCCTGTTGTAATTGGCCGCTGCCTACACTCATCCGGTTGCGGAAGTTCCCGCGTTGAAAATCCGAACCCGAAACTGCCGTCACCCCATTGGCAAAGCGCGCATTCCGGTACACGTTCGTGATGTTCGTGTTGCGAACGATATTGATGTTGGTGAACGCCGCGTTGCGCCCGTTGCCCCAGCCACCGCGTCCATACCAGGGGTGGAAGCGCTCGTAAGGCGCGAGCGGAATCCAGCCTACGTTGCCGAAGCCTAATCCAAAGCCGCCACCGCCGCCGAATCCGAAAAAGCCCACCAGCGCGGGCCGATACCAGAACCGTTCATAACGATGCCCGGGGAACCAGCTCCATCCGAAGCCGGTGCGGAAATACCATGAGCCGTAGTGGAAGGGCGCCCAGCCCCAAGGCGACGCATCTACCCAGGTCCACCCGTAATAATCTTCCCAGCACCAGCGACCGTCGCGGTATGGCGCCCATGAGGCGTCCACAGTTGGAGTCCAAACGTCTCCGTAGGTTGGGTCGTTGCTCCATCGGCCATAACTGTCCAAATCTTCCGTCCCGTAAATGTCCGGGCTAACATACTTCGGGGATTGCGCGCGCGTGAGGTATGCATCGCGCTGGTCGCTCCAGTTGTCCCACTGGTCAACGCCCTGCGCGTAGACGACCTGAAATTCGGGATCGTCGGTGGATCCCTTGATCAGCATCATGTTGCCTTCGCGCACGCGTTCCCCGCCCCGGCGCGTGGTCACTTCGGCTTCCCCATGCCGAACTACCACGCGAGTCGTGTAGTCGGGCGCGACTTCAATTCGAACGGACGCAAGCCCGATCGGGTGAACCGCGGCGAGCGGCGTCGCAATCTCAATCTGCCCGTTGTACGGACGCAGCACCCTGTACGTAACCAAGCCTTTAACTAACTGGAGTTGGTAACGACCGGTTTCGAACTCAGAGATGCGAACCTCCGAGTCTCCGGCGAGGCGCGCGAAATTTGAAGCATCGAGTTGAATTTCAGCAGCGGACGACGGCGCGACGGACACGGAATCTCCAACCATCAGCGGCGCATTCAATGCAGCCGCCACCCAGTCGCCCGAATCTCCCCGACGAACCGATGCGTCGCCACTCACCACGCTCAGTCGCGCGACGGGGCGTCCCGGCTCATCCGGCGGCCCCGCGGAGTCGTCCGAAGGCGGAGGCGCCTGTTGAGCCGTAGCCATCATCGAAAGGATTAACAACCCAACAGCCAAAGTAGAACGACGCATATATCGACCTGACCAGACTTAAAGCAATCAGCGCCCCAAACGCAAACAGACTGAAAGCACTGGACTTACGCGGCGACGCCCGCTGCCCGGCCTGGTTGAAAACCACCAACACCGCCCGTGTTGGACCAAGCGGTTCAAAGTCCCCAACGCTATCCTGATTCTTGCCCGATTTAACCGCAATCCGTTACCACGTCAGTTTCAAGGCTCCGCACACACATTACGCCGAAATCGACGCAGTCTTTCCCTCGAAAGGCCGGGACTCGGTCGAAGTCTTCATGCCGGTATGGACGCCGGGCTCGTATCTGGTCAGGGAATACGCGCGCCACGTGGAACAGGTCCGGGCCCGCACCGCAACGGGAGCGCCGCTGCGCGTCGCCAAAACGGCGAAAAACCGGTGGCAAATCGAGACGGGCGGCGAAGCGGAGATCCATCTTCTCTACAAAGTCTATTGCCGCGAGATGTCGGTCCGCACGAACTGGGTGGAAGATTCTTTCGCGCTTCTAAACGGCGCTCCCACGTTCATCACTTTGCCTGACGGGCTGACGCGCCCGCATGAAGTGCGGCTTGAATTGCCGGGCGGATGGAAGACTTCCATGACCGGCCTGGATTCGGCGCCGGGCGGCTTGCCGCATCGCTACATCGCGGATAGTTACGACACACTTGTCGATTCCCCCATCCTCGCGGGCAATCCTGTGGTCCACCGGTTCGAAGTGGATGGCCTTCCGCACTTTCTCGTAAATCAAGGGGAAGAAGCATGGTGGGACGGGGAGCGCGCCGTCGCCGACGCCGCCAAAATCGTCAACGAACAGCGCCGCATGTGGGGCGCCCTGCCATATCGAAAATATGTTTTCCTGAACATGATCGTGGAGGCGGGCGGCGGTCTCGAACACAAGAATTCCATGTGCGTTATGACGAATCGCTGGGCCACCAGCACGCGCCGCGCGTACCTCGACTGGCTGGAACTGGTCTCGCATGAGTTCTTCCACGTCTGGAATGTCAAGCGCCTTCGGCCGGCGGAATTGGGACCATTCAATTATGAAGCCGAGAACCACACGAAAACTCTCTGGGTGGCCGAGGGGATCACGGACTATTTCGGGACTCTGGCCGTCAGGCGTGCCGGGCTCTCCACCGTAAGCGAATACCTGACCGGGGGTGAGCCTAACGCCGCTGGGTTATCCGGAATGATCAACCGGTTGCAAACAACTCCAGGACGGCTGGTGCAATCCGCCGAGCAATCGTCGTTCGATACCTGGATCAAGCTGTATCGCCCGGATGAGAATTCAATCAACACGAGCGTCAGCTACTACACGAAAGGGGCCGTTGTGGCATGGCTGCTGGACGCTAAGATTCAACGGCTAACGAACGGACAGAAGTCTTTGGAGGACTTGATGCGGCTGTTGTACTCGCAGTATTCGGGAGAGTCGGGCTTCACTCCGGAACAGTTCAAGAGTGCGGCGGAGGAAATCGCATGCGCTTCCCTGTCGCAATTCTTCCATCACACCGTGGAATCCACCGAAGAACTGGATTACACCGAAGCTCTCGAGTGGTTCGGACTGCAATTCACTTCCCCGCCCCCCAAGGCCCGGGAAAAAGCATGGCTGGGTTGGGAGACAAAGATCGACAACGGGCGCCTTCTCGTGTCGAAAGTCATTCGCGAAACGCCGGCTTACGATGCGGGCTTCGATGTGGACGATGAGATCCTTGCGATCGGCGATTACCGTGTTCGGCCGGATCAGCTGTCAACGCGCCTCGGAAACTATCATCCCGGCGACAGAGTTTCTGTCCTCGTTGCGCGTCGCGAGAAACTGACGCGAATCGACGTTACCTTCGGGCAGGAGCCGCCGAAACGGTGGCAGCTGGAAGTTCGGCCCGATGCGAGCCCGGAACAAACCCGGCGCTTCGGAGCGTGGCTCAAAACCGGCGCTTCATAAACCCCGTCACTCGGTGCGCACAGCGAAAATTACTACCGCGCCCGAAGGATCGCGTACACCAATCTCGCGCATTCCATAGAACGTGGTTCGCTCCGGCATTGCGATTGGATACCCCTTCAGACGCCGCAGCGTGTCGGCAAAATCGTCGACTTCGATGAACAGGCTTACGGCGGGTGCGCCGCTCGCGGGCACGAACGCGGGTTCATCTTTCGCTACGGAGGCGCGCGTCTGCGCCATCAGTTCAGCGCCGCCCTTACCGAGCATGACGAAGCCGATGCGATCCCCTTCCGGCGCCTGACCGTTGTTCGTAAATCCCATGCGGTCGACCCAGAACGGGAGCAGGCTTTCGATTTCTTCCACTATCAAAACGGGAGTTAGCTTCATACAAACGCCATACTAACCAGCGAGTGCCCGGTCGATATTGGAAAAAACGGACACGGGTGTCTCGCCCGTGAATTCGCGGAAGTCGCGGATGAGGTGAGCCTGGTCAAAGTACCCGGCATTGGCTGCTATGGCCGCCCAGTTTGGCTGAGTCGTTTGCGATGCCATGGTGTGCGCGTTACGAAATCGCAGAACGCGGCACAGGCGCCTGGGTGTGAGACCCGCTTCATCGAGGCATCTGCGGCGGAATTGGCGGATGCTCAGATTCGACTGGTCAGCGATCCAATCCAGATCCACCTCGCCGTGCGAACGCTCCATGGCGGCAATCGCACGTTGAACCGGCCCGGGCGGATTTTCCGGCGTGCGCAGCAAGGTCGAGAGCAGCCCCAGAACCTCCTCGGCAGAGTTCGCACTCTTCAAACGCCGTTCGGTCCCGAAAGCATAAGGTACGATCCTGTCGGTTAGTTCAGCTGCCGAGACTCCCACGAAAGACCCCGCCATGCCGGGTCGAAACCGTACACCCGCCGTTACTGAATTGGCGGGCAAATCGAAACAACGCTGGGTTGTCATAGTTCCGACAATCTGCAATCCATTCTCGCGGGAGTACACGATATCGATGCATCCGTCGGGCCTTACAGGTCGCGCGGATATCGGTTCCAGGGCGGAAACCGTCCATAAACACTCCACCCACTGGCCTAAACCGGGCGGGGCGGAGCGTTCGCGATATGTCACGGCCATTCCAGTGGATTACTTCTCTTCCTGGATTCGCATCGCGTAGAACGATCTCCAGATGAAGACGAGCGCTATCGCCAGGAACAAGGCAGAAAGGCAGCGGCCAAGCGTGGGACCCTGTTGTTTCGCCAGCGACACCGCAAGTTCCACCGCCAGCAATCCGAACAGAGTGGTGAATTTGATGATCGGGTTCAGCGCGACGGAAGAGGTGTCCTTAAAGGGATCGCCAACCGTATCCCCGACGACTGTGGCATCGTGCAGCGCCGTCCCCTTCATCTTCAGTTCGGTCTCCACAATCTTCTTCGCGTTATCCCACGCGCCCCCCGCGTTGGCCATAAAGATTGCCTGGAAGAGTCCAAAGAATGCGATTGAGATCAGGTAGCCGATGAACAGAAAGGGCTCAACGAAAGCAAATGCCAGGGTCGCGAAAAACACGGCGAGAAAGATGTTGAACATGCCCTTTTGCGCGTATTGCGTACAGATGGCCACCACCGCTTTGGAGTCTGCGACGGATGCTTTCGTGACGCCTTCCAGCTTGATGTTCTTCTTAATGAACTCGACCGCGCGATACGCGCCGGTGGTAACGGCCTGCGTAGCCGCGCCGGTGAACCAATAGATCATCGCGCCGCCCGCGAGCATGCCTAAAAGAAACGGTGGATACAGAATCGAAAGGTTCTGAATGTTCTCCGTCAGACCGTTGGTCAACGCAACAATGATAGAGAAGATCATTGTTGTTGCGCCCACTACCGCCGTGCCAATCAGCACTGGCTTTGCAGTTGCTTTAAAGGTATTGCCCGCCCCGTCGTTTTCTTCCAGGTTCTCCTTGGCGCGTTCAAAGTCGGGGGTGAATCCAAAATCTCTTTGAATCTGCTGCTTGATTCCGGGGATATTTTCAATCAGTGACAGCTCATAAACGGACTGCGCGTTATCCGTTACGGGGCCGTAAGAATCGACCGCGATGGTGACCGGGCCCATGCCCAAAAATCCGAACGCCACCAGACCAAACGCGAACACGGCGGGAGCCACCATCAGGCTACCGAGACCGAGCGTGCTGATCAGGTAAGCTGCGCCCATCAGGAAAAACATCGCGAGACCCAGCCAGAAAGCGCTGAAGTTTCCCGCGACGAAGCCGGAAAGAATGTTGAGCGATGCGCCGCCTTCACGGGAAGATGTAACCACTTCGCGGACATGAATCGATTCGGTGGAGGTGAAAGCTTTCACGAGTTCGGGGATTACCGCGCCCGCCAGAGTTCCGCAGGTGATGACGCTCGAAAGCTTCCACCACAAGGTAGGGTCACCCCCAAGTTCGGGAATCAGGAAATAGGAAACCACATACGTAAGCCCGATCGAGACGATGGAGGTCAGCCAAACGAGAAACGTCAGCGGAGACTCGTAATTAAACTTCGGCAGGTTCTGATACCGGCTCTTCGCAATGGCTTCATTGATAAAGTACGATGCCGCCGAAGACACCACCATCATGATGCGCATGACGAAGATCCAAACCAAAAGCTGAACTTGAACAAGCGGGCTAGTCACAGCCAGCAGGATGAATGAAATGAGCGCCACGCCAGTGACGCCGTAAGTCTCGAATCCATCCGCGCTCGGCCCGACGGAATCGCCCGCGTTATCGCCGACACAATCGGCAATCACGCCAGGGTTGCGCGCGTCGTCCTCTTTGATCTTGAAGGCGATTTTCATCAGATCCGACCCGATGTCGGCGATTTTGGTGAAAATGCCGCCGGCGACGCGCAGCGCCGCCGCACCCAGGGATTCCCCGATCGCAAAACCGATAAAGCACGGGCCCGCGTAATCGCTGGGAATGAACAGAAGAATACAGAGCATAATCAGCAACTCGATGCTGATCAGGACCATGCCGATACTCATGCCCGCGCGCAAGGGAATCGCATAGCAAGGGAATGGATTACCGCGCAGACTGGCGAAAGCGGTGCGCGAGTTGGCGAAGGTATTTACGCGAATTCCGTACCAGGCCACCGAATAGCTGCCGCCGATTCCGATCAGGCTGAACAGCAGAATCACGATCACCTTGATGGCTTCAAAGTGCTCGAAATACCCGAAATAGAAGAGGATGATCGCTCCAATGAAAACTTCCAAAATCAGCAGGAACTTGCCCTGGGTGTTCAGATACGTTTTGCACGTCTCCCAGATAAGTTCGGAGACTTCCTTCATCGACGAATGAACCGGCAAATCCCGGAGCTTGGTGTAAGTGATCAGACCGAACAAGAGCCCCAGGGCGCAGATACCCAGGCCGCCCATCAGCAGCGTGCGTCCGTTCACGCCCATAAATTCGCCCAGACTCAGGTCAGGCAGAATCAAATGCGCTTCGCCACCGGTTTGTGGCGGGGCGGTTTGGGCTACCGCGGGCGAGAGAAAGACCGTCAGCAGGAAGGCCAGTACAAAAGGCAGGAATATCAGCGTTTTTCGGCGTAGAATCATTTAGTGACAGGTCTCCATCATAGGCAAAATCATCAGTAAGCCTACCTGACAGTGTCACTCTCACGCAACAAAGAGAACAACTTAAAGATCCGAATCGGGCGAGACGGTCAAAGATCCAGCGCTCAAAAGGGGTAAATTCATCCGAGTTAGCGCTTCCGATTGACCGCGGATGGGTGCATAATTCATATGAGGTAATGGTTTTGCTCAATCGATCCGGGGCCATCGCAGCCCTTGCGTTACTCGCCCTGCCGACGAATGCGTCCGCTCAAACAGCGGTGAGCCTGATTGCGTCGAAGTGCGTTCAATGCCACAACTCATCGTCAAAGATGGGCGACCTTGATCTGCAAAGCCGCGACGGCCTTCTCAAAGGCGGCAAACACGGTCCCGCGATCATTACGGGCGATTCAGGCGCCAGCCGTCTCTACCGGCATTTAACCGGGCAACTCTCGCCGCAGATGCCGTTCGGCGGACGTCTTTCCGAAGCGGAAATCGGCATCTTCAAAGCGTGGATCGATGCCGGCGCTCGCTGGGATGCGGCGCTGACCACATCTTCCGCGCCTTCGGAGCCGAAGTTTTCGGCGGCTCAGAAACGCTATTGGTTATTCCAGCCCGTGGTGAAGCCGGCGCTGCCAGTGAAAGGCGCAAACCCGGTGGACGCCTTTATTAGCGCGAAGCTCCAGGAAAAAGGAATTCGACCGAATCCCCCGGCGGACAAAGTCACGCTTCTTCGCCGCGCTTCCATCGATTTGATCGGTCTGCCGCCTACTCCCGAAGAGACGCAAGCCTTCCTCGCGGACCAGTCCCCGAACGCATTTGCCACTGTGGTCGATCGGCTTCTGGCTTCTCCGCACTACGGTGAGCGCTGGGGCCGCGAGTGGCTCGATGTGGCCCGCTATGCCGATACGAACGGTTTCAAGGCCGACGAAATCCGGCCGAACATCTGGCGTTATCGCGATTACGTGATTCAGGCATTTAATAACGACAAACCTTACGACCGCTTCATCCGCGAGCAGCTTGCGGGCGATGAGATTTATCCGCAAAGTGTGGAAGCGCATATCGCGACGGGATTCCTGCGGCACTATACCGACGAAACGAACCAGCCCAGTATGGAGACTCGGCGCGAAGAACTGCTGATGAACATTACTGACACGGTCGGCTCGGCGTTTATGGGAATGACGTACGGTTGCGCCAAGTGCCATGACCACAAATTCGACCCGATTCTGCACAAGGATTACTACCGGCTCCAGGCGTTCTTCGCCAACGTGCGCGCGAAAGACGATTATGTGCCGCTGACAGGCGCCGAACTTGAGGCAGAGAATAAACAAGCCGCGGAATACGAAGCGAAGACGAAAGATATCCGCGCCGCCATGCATGCGCTGGTAGCGCCGATTGCGAAGGCGGACGCGGATGAGTACATGCATCGGTTCACTGAAGGCACCCGGGAGGCGATCAATACGCCGCCCGAGAAGCGAACTCCCTATCAGAAACTGCTCGCGTTTCAGGGCTCGCCGCAGGTTACATATCAGGACACCGCGCTCGCGAGGAAGCTCAAGCCGGAACAGCGCAAACAGTTTGACGATCTTGCCGCGCAGTTGAAGGCCTTCGACTCGCTGAAACCGCATCCGCCCATGGCGCAGACCGTGATCGATAACGGAGTGGAAACACCCAGGACATTTGTGCTGGCGGGCGGTTCGTGGAATGCGCCCAAGGAAGAAGTCCAGCCGGGGTTCCTTTCGATTCTCGATCCTGCCGATGCAAAATTTCAGCCTCCCGCCGGTCTGGCGAGCACTGGTCGGCGGACGGCGCTTGCCAATTGGCTGGCCGATCCGAAAAATCCATTGACCGCGCGGGTAATGGTGAATCGGATTTGGCAGGGCCATTTCGGTACCGGAATTGTCGCGAGCAGCAGTGATTTCGGTGTGATGGGCGAGCGCCCAACAAATCCCGCACTTCTCGACTATTTGGCAGCGTCATTTGTAGAGAACGGATGGAGCATCAAGAAGCTGCATCGGACCATCATGCTGTCGAACGTGTATCAGGAGTCGTCCGCGACGCGGGAAGCTTCCGCGGCGGTCGATCCGGATAACAAACTGCTGTGGCACTATCCTCGTCATCGCGCCGAGGGAGAAGTGGTGCGCGATGCGATGTTGCTCACCAGCGGCCGCCTGAATACAAAGATGGGCGGACCGGGCGTAAGGCCCGAACTGCCGGAAGGCGTCAATACCGCGGGCTATGCGGCATGGGCGACCGAGAAGGACGAAGCGGAAGCCCGCCGCCGCAGCATTTATGTGTTCGTCAAGCGCGTGCTCACCTACCCGATGTTCGAAGCGTTCGATGCGCCAACCTCGGAAGAAAGTTGTCCGCGCCGTTTCTCGACGGTGAGCCCCTCGCAGGCGCTCACCATGATGAACGATAAGTTTGTGCTCGATTGGTCGCGAGAGTTCGCGGCGAGAGTCCTGAACGATGGGGGCCTTGATGAAAGACAACAAATCGAACGCGCCTACCATCTGGCCTTCTCGCGGTCTCCCAAAGCTGATGAGGAGAAGACCGTTTCCGGGTTCCTCGCAAAACAGACACAACTGGTTTCGGACCGTCTGTCCCGGAACGAGAAAGTGCTTCTTCCCGAGCATCTGCCAGCCGGTATTGAACCCGCGCGTGCCGCCGCATTCGTGGATTTCTGCCACGCTTTAATGAGTTCCAATGAATTCCTTTACGTCAATTAAGATGGCCGAAAAATGCTGAATAAACTTCGCCATCACTGGAACGTCTCATCCCGCCGCGAGTTCTTCACACGCGCCGGCAGCGGTCTGGCGGGTATTGCACTCGCCAGTATGCTGGCTGAAGATGAGGCGCGAGCCGCGGGCCCGGATCCGCTGGCCCCGAAAGCGCCCCACCATCCGCCAACAGCAAAATCGGTCATCTTTCTTTTCATGGAAGGCGGCCCGAGCCATGTGGATTTGTTCGATTACAAGCCCACTCTGATGAAGATGGACGGGCAGCCGATTCCGGCCTCCATCGGCAAGCCGAAAATCACTGCGCAGGGCAGTCAGGATAACAATCTGATGGCGCCGCGCCGCATTTGGAAACAACGCGGGCAGAGCGGGATGTGGGTTTCCGACTGGTACGAAAACACCGGCGACCATGTGGATGACATGACGATCATCCGCTCATGCTGGGCAGATGGAATCAATCACGTGGGCTCGGTTTGCCAGATGAACACCGGCTCGATTCTCGCCGGGCGCCCGTCGCTGGGCGCATGGACCACCTACGGGCTTGGTTCGGCGAATAAGAATCTGCCGTCGTTCGTGGTGATGACGGATGACAAGGATCCTGTCGGCGGCACGAACAACTGGAGTTCGGGTTTCCTGCCCGCGGCTTATCAGGGGACACAATTCCGCCGCGGCGATACGCCGATTCTGGATTTGAAACCGCCGGTCACCATATCCGATTCGCAAGAGCGGAATCAGCTTGGTTTGCTGCGTTCGCTGAACGAAATCTGGTCGCGCGATAAGACGGAAGATTCGGAACTTGACGCCCGGATTCAGTCTTACGAACTCGCGTATCAGATGCAGTCGAGCGCTTCTGAGGCGGTCGATCTCTCGAAGGAATCCGAAGCTACCAGAAAAATGTACGGCCTGGATGATCCCGCGACTTCGGTTTACGGTGGTAATTGCCTGATGGCCCGGCGTTTAGTGGAACGGGGAGTTCGTTTTGTAGAACTCTACTGCGGTTCCGGCAGCGGCTGGGATGCGCATCAGCACATCGAGGCGAACCACGGGAAGTGGTGCAAGGCGTCGGATAAACCGATCGCCGGTCTGCTGGCCGATTTGAAGCAGCGCGGACTTCTGAAGGACACGCTTGTGGTTTGGGGTGGAGAATTCGGACGAACTCCGTTTAACCAGCAGGGGGACGGTCGCGACCACAATCCCTGGGGCTTCACGATGTTCATGGCGGGAGGCGGCGTGAAACCGGGTCAGTACATCGGGACCACTGATGAAATCGGCATGAGGGCGCAGGAACGGCCTGTGCATGTTCACGATATTCATGCCTCGATTCTGTGGATGATGGGCCTCGATCACCTGAAGACCACGTATTTGCACAACGGCCGCAATGAAAGACCGACTGTACTGGCCGGCGAAGTGGTCAAAGAGATCTTCACGTAAACGCTCGCTCAATGTACATTCCGGAACACTTTAACCAAGAGAATCCGGAGGAACTGCGCGCGCTGATGGCGGAATACCCGCTGGCAGCGCTGGTTTCCAGCGGACCGGAAGGCATGACCGCGAATCATATCCCGCTGCTGTTCGATCCGAATCCCGCGCCGCTCGGAACGCTGCGCGGCCATCTTGCTCGGAGTAATCCCCAGTGGAAGCAGTTCCCGGCAGACGTTCTGGCAATCTTTCAGGGTCCTCAGGCTTATATAAGCCCGAATTGGTATCCGACCAAGCTGGAGCACGGTCGGGTGGTTCCAACCTGGAACTATGCGGCGGTTCACGTCCGGGGCGAGGTGTCCATCCACCCGGAACCCGAGTGGCTCCGCGCGTTTCTCGACAGGTTGACCGCAACGAACGAAGCGAGCCAGTTAAAACCCTGGATGCCCTCCGACGCCCCGGAAGCCTACATCGACGGTCTGCTGAAAGGCATCGTAGGAATCGAAATCGCCGTCACGAGAATCGAAGGTAAGTGGAAGACCAGCCAAAACCAGCCCGAAGCGAACCGCAAAGGCGCAGCTGACGGATTGGAAGCCCAGTCTGGCCTCGGCAACGCGATGGCCTCCCTAATCCGCAAGCTGTGAAGCTATGATGGATCAGAATTGCGCCGCGCGACGTCTCACATATTTCATGCTTCAAAAATTACTCAGTGTCGTCCTGCTCGCCGCACCTCTGCTGCGCGGCGCGATTCTTCCGGAAACCATCGGCAAATGGAACCGTGGTGAACCGACCGCCGTCGCCGTTCCCGACCCGTCCGTGTGGTCTGAATACGGCTTGCAGGACTCCGAAACCGCGCCTTACACCGACGGAACCCAAAAGTACACGATTACCGCCTACCGGTTTTCGGACGCAACGGGCGCCATGGCCGCATGGGAGGCCGTCCGCCCAGCCCAAACTCAGCCGAGCAAGCTGATGGGACTTTCCGCCGAAACCGACAGTGACGCGTACGTCGCGGCGGGTAATTACGTGTTTATTTTCAAGGGCTACAAGATTACGCCCGAGGAACTCAGCCATGTGGTGGCCACCGTACCCCATTACGGTCACTCGCCCCTGCCAACCCTGCCGAAACACCTGCCGCCGGGGTATATTCCCAATTCCGAACGCTACATCACTGGCCCGGCAGGGCTCGCGCATTACGCGCCCGCCATTTCTCCAAGTACCGCCGGTTTCAGCTTCAGCGCCGAGGCGGCTCTCGCCAAATACCCGGTCAACGGTAAAGAAGCCACTCTGCTTATATTCAGTTACCCGACCATGGAAATGGCCCGCGACCGCTATCCGCAGTTTCAGAAGGCCCCTGGCGCATTGGCGAAGAGAGCCGGCCCGCTCGTCGCAGTAGCGCTGAATACACCCAGCCCCGACGATGCGGAACGGCTACTCGCACAAGTGAAGTATCAGGCGGAAGTCACTCTGCCTGAACGCGTTCCGACTCCCAAAGACAATCCGGTGAACCTGTTCTGGAACATCTTCATCCTGTGCTGCGTGCTTGCGGTATTCTGCGTGCTTTCCGGCTTGGTTGTGGGTGGGCTACGAGTACTAATGCGTCGTGGCGGCGCGGGCGGAGACGGCGACGAAATGATCAGTCTCCACCTGAGCGGGCGCCACTAAGCCAATTCGGATACGCTCCGGGCCGATTGGACCGCCACCTGAGAAGTTCTTTCCCTGGTAAGGATTGGAGGGGAACTACTGCGTAAAATAAGGGCTTTTCAGCGTGTTCGTCCGGTTTTCCACGCGATATCCACAGGTTTTGCAACGTCCTTTATTTCAGCTATTTAGCCTGTGGACAATTTGAATCGGGATTTTCCCTTGACGAAGGGTCGCCCAAAACCTTAAGATCCAATCACTAAAGTTTTTGGCGGTTGTGAAGCCGTTGAAAATGATTCTCCCATCGAAAGCCGCCTCGAAAAAGGGCGGCGGGCCCACCCAAACGGGTGGGCCTTTTATCTGCCGGAAGCATTCCGGAATCGCCCCTGATCCTCAGAGTCCACCCACGTCCCGCAAAACGCTCCTGAGCCGATTCCGGCTGATTAAGCCCGGTTCTGTTACATCTGGCCGACCGGCCCGGCGTCCCTTTCCTCTCCCGTGATCCGCACATTCCGGAAGTCGCCCGTCTCGTTAAAAGACCCCAAACCGATCCGACCCCACCGCAAACTCAGATCGTAGGCTTCCAAACTCGGGTTTCGCTTCCCGTTCACTTCCACAAAGCAGTAGCCCAACTCCCCGTCGAAGACCAGCTTTACCGGAGTCCAGTCCTCTGTGGCAAGGGAGGACGGGCCGTCCAGGCTCGAAATCCGCGCCCGCTCGCCACCGAAAATGTGAAATATCCCGTTGTGAACGTTCTGTTTAGCCGCCGCATCCGACGACATGTGAGCGTAGTTGTAATGGTTCGGGTCCTGCCAGCCATACACGATAATCACGCTGCGGCCATTTCGTTTCACCTCGGCCTCCACCGTCACTTTCTTGTATGGTTTTGAATTCAGCAGCGCGATCTTCGTTGGCCGGCGCGGCTGACCGGCAGGCGGTTCCCCTTTCACCAGCAGCCGCAGGACGCCGTTTTCCACAGCCCAGTCCGCCGCGTTTTCCACAGTCCAGTCATGGCCGAAGACCTTCAGAGTAGCCGGCGCGGAGCCAGCGGCAAAAACGCTCAGGCATAAAACACCGACAGCGGCAACAGTAACCGCAACAGCGAGAGGGGATTTCATCAGTCTGAGGTTATCGCAATTTCGCCCGCCGTATTTCGCCGTGCCGCGGCTTATTCACTCTGCTGGTATTTTTAAGTAATCTAAAGCTGCCTAACCGTATGATCACGACACCCGTTGAAACCGAACCCCGCGACCTCTCGGCCCCGTTAAGCCGGAACAAGCATCTGCGTAAGTGGGTTGAGAAGATGGCGCAACTCACCAAGCCCGATTCCATTCATTGGGTTGACGGTTCGCAGGAAGAGTACGATTCCCTGTGTGCCCAGATGGTCGCCGCGGGCACGTTCGTCAAGCTGAATCAGAATCTCTGGCCAGGCTGTTTTTACGCGCGCTCCGACGCCAACGATGTAGCGCGCGTGGAGGACCGGACTTACATCTGTTCGCTCTCGCGGGACGCCGCCGGCCCCACGAATAACTGGGTCAACCCGTTTGAGATGCGTCGCAAGCTCAAGGGCCTGTTCGACGGCTCCATGCGGGGCCGCACCATGTACGTTCTCGCGTTCAGCATGGGCCCCATCGATTCGCCCATGTCGCAAATCGGGGTTCAACTGACTGACTCCCCTTACGTGGTGGTCAACATGCGCATTATGGCGCGTATCGGAATGGCGGTAATCCGCGAGATCGATAAAGATGTGAAGCGCGTAGTCCCGTGCATGCATACCGTTGGCGCTCCGCTCGAGCCCGGTCAGGTGGATGTGCCGTGGCCCTGCAATCCGGAGAAGTACATTGTGCATTTCCCGGAATCGCGCGAGATCTGGTCTTATGGCTCGGGTTACGGCGGCAATGCCCTGTTGGGCAAGAAATGCTTCGCGCTTCGGATCGCCTCGAACATCGCCCGCGACGAGGGCTGGCTTGCCGAGCACATGCTCATCGTGGGCATTGAAAATCCCGAGGGCGAAAAGACGTACGTCGCAGCCGCGTTTCCCAGCGCCTGCGGCAAAACGAACTTCGCCATGTTGGTGCCCCCCGCCGGTTTCGAAGGCTGGAAAGTCTGGACCATCGGCGACGACATCGCATGGATCAAGCCCGATGAACAAGGCCGTCTGCGGGCAATCAACCCCGAAGCGGGCTTTTTCGGAGTGGCGCCCGGCACTTCTGAAAAAACGAACCCAAATGCCATGGCGACGCTGCGGCGCAATTCGATTTTCACTAACGTCGCGCTCACGCCCGAGGGCGGCGTTTGGTGGGAAGGCATGACGGATGAACCACCGGCCGAGTGTCTGGACTGGCAGGGGCGGAAGTGGACACCCGCAATCGGCAAGGAAACCGGCGTGAAGGCCGCGCATCCGAATTCGCGCTTCACGGCGCCCGCATCGCAGTGCCCCACGATCGATCCCGATTGGGAGTCGCCGAACGGCGTCCCTGTCAGCGCCATTATCTTCGGTGGCCGGCGCGCCACCACAATGCCGCTCGTCTATCAGGCATTCAACTGGAGCGCGGGCGTGTACACCGGCGCAACCATGGGTTCTGAAACCACCGCCGCCGCCGCGGGCGCCGTGGGCAAAGTCCGGCGCGACCCCATGGCGATGCTGCCCTTCTGCGGCTATCACATGGGCGATTACTTCCGCCACTGGCTAAAGGTGCAGCGCCGCCTGAGCCAAACGCCGCGCATCTTTCACGTGAACTGGTTCCGCAAAGATGCGGACGGGAACTTCATCTGGCCCGGCTTTCGCGAAAACATGCGCGTGCTGAAGTGGATTGTCGATCGCTCGCGCGGTCGCGCCGTTGGTCTGGAAACGCCCATTGGCTGGACCCCGCGTTACGAAGACATCGAATGGAACGGCATGACTTTCGCGCGCGAAAAGTTTGAAGCGCTTCAAGCCTTCAATCGGGCCGACTGGCGCGCGGAAGTGATCGGTCACGAAGAGCTGTTTATCGATCTTCACGATCACTTGCCGCCTGAGATTGTCTACGAGCGTGAACTGCTGATCTGCCGGCTGTGACGCCTGTATGACGCCGGGGCCAGCCACTACCGCCGCGAACCTCAGCCAGTCCAGACTCGAATCGCTTCTCGAATCGGCGAAACTGCTGAATTCGACGCTCAAACTGGATGACCTGCTGGGGCACCTTCTGCGGACCATTATGGGCCGTTACCTGATCACGCGCGGAGTGGTCGCGATTCGGCGCGGCGAGATCAGCACGGTCGAGGTTTCAAGAGGGGCGGCGGCGCTCAAATCCGGAGCGGATTTCTCGCGCGGGGCCGGTGAAGCAGCGGGCCTGGAACTCTTCTTCGACATCGGAGAAGCCAGGGACCGCGTGGGAACTTTGGCGCTTGGGCGGCCCGCGCGCGGTCCGCTCGCCGCGGAAGACGAAGAGTTCGTTCGCGCCCTGGTTGGGCTTGCCGCAAGCGTTATTGCGAATGCTCTTTCACATGGGCAGAGCGTGATTCTCAATCGCGCGCTCGGTCAAAAGGTGCAGGAACTGCGCGCGCTGCTCGATCTTGTGCGCGGGCTTGCCGCCACGCTCGATCCGGAAGAAGTGGCGCGGTTGCTGCTGCTGACGTTTGCGGGCCGCTGGGCCACCACCAAGTGCGGCGTCGCCGCATGGAAAGACGGTCAACCGCTCGTTCTGCGGCAGCGCGGTTTAAATCTCGGGGCGATGGAGGCATCCCGCGCCAAACTTTGCGATTTGCCGGATGCCGTAGTTGTGGAAGACGAACATGCCAGCGACTTCGGGGTTCCCCAGGGATCCATGGTTCTGCCGATCCGTTCCGGTGGAGACGTTTGCGGCGTGGTTGTATGCGGCCCGCGCCTTCGCGGCGCGCCATACAGCGACGATGACCGGGAGTTCGGCGCGGGTCTTGTTGCCCAGGCGGCGGTTGCCCTCGACAACGCGTGGCACTTTCGCGACACCATCGGCAAGAAGCAGATGGAGAAGGAACTCGCGCTCGCCGCGAGCATTCAGCAGGAACTTTTCCCGCGCGAACTCGCCAGGCTGCCCTCAACCGAAATGGCCGCGCGCAACCGGCAGGCGAAACAGGTAGGCGGCGATTACTACGATGTGATTCACGTGCCGGCCTCGCTGCCGGTTCAGGAACATCTGGTCTGCGTCGTCGATATCTCGGGTAAAGGCATCTTTGCGTCGCTGTTGATGAGTAATATTCAGGCGACGCTGCGGGCTCTGGTTTTCCGCGAGAATTCGCTGCCGATCGTAGCGCAAACAGCCAACGATCTGCTCTACGCGACCACCCCGTCAAATCGCTACGCGACCGCGCTGCTGCTGATCTACGATGCCGCGACGGGCGCCTGCCGTTGGATCAACTGCGGCCATACCGACGGGATCATCGTGCGTGCGAATGGAGAAGTGGAGATGCTGCCGTGCAGCGGGATTGCGCTCGGGCTGTTTCCCGCGAGGACGTATGAGGAGCAGACGTTCGAGTTGCGCGATGGGGATTTGATGGCGATCTATTCGGACGGCGTCACCGATGCGCAGAACGAAGCCGAAGAGGATTTCGGGACGGACCGTTTGGTTGAGGTGTTGGTGCGGCACACGGGCGACCCGTGTTCAACTGTGGTGGACAGGGTTTTCGAAGCGATCGATGCGTTTGCTGGTGATGCGCCTCAGTTCGACGATATTACGATGCTGGTTTTAAAACGCGGCAAGTAAATTCTGATTCCAAGACGTTTATACAGGGCGAATTGCAGATGCCCGAGCCTCGCGTCACACCGGCATCGTCCGCCGATTGGAACTAAGAATCCGAAGATGTTTACTCTCGCAACGAACCAGCGCGAGTTTCGGGAGACACAGTGGAGATGAGCCGAAGCCCGGAATTTAGATGATGAGAGGGCCCCAGGTCAACGCTCATTGTTAACGAGATATGGCCTCAAATTAAGCACTCGACGAAGGCCCGCTATTCAGATGTGGTCTGTGGACCCTGCGTAATCGATTGGGTCCGGATTTGGTAATTGACTGTTCAAATCTCTGCGCACCGCCTGGTGATTGAGGTCAGCGATGCTGGCTCTCCCGCTCCTTCGCGTGCTGTCGGAAAGCGAATGGCAACTGCTGAAATTACCGGGCAAAGCGCAGGAATTCGCAGCAACGATTTCCGGTAATGATTTCGAACGAGATGCGGACGGTATCTTGGAGCGGCTTGACGAAGTAACGGGCTATGAGAATGCCAGCCTCGTCCTGGATTTGCTGGCTCATGCCCACGCCCGTGAATGGGCCGAACTCCACGCATCAGTGTGCTTAGCAAGGAGGCAACCGTGATTGCGCCCGAGGAAGTCGCCCCCGCGATGCTCGCGGTGGAGAATAGCGAATCGTTTGTCACTTTCGACGACCCTGACGAACTCGGCAACTTCTTCGAAAATCATTCGCTGGCCGACTGGATGCTCTTTTTGCATCCAGAGCAAAAAAAGGTAGCTGATAAGGACTTTGGAGGCCCGACCCGATTGCGTGGCGTGTCTGGCAGCGGCAAGACTTCTGTCCTGGTGCATCGTGCGCGTTTTCTCGCAAGGAAGTACCCAGCAACCAGTCCTTCTTGTCACGCTCACGGAGAGCACTCGGAAACTCCTCGATCACCTTGCGGACGATCTCTGCGGTGTCGAGCGCAGCTTAGTTCTGACGATGACGATGAGTTCTCTCGCGAGGCATGTCGCCCAGGAGCTTAAGTTACAAGCTGGTTCTATACCTTGATTACACCGCAGCAACAGGAAGCAGTGATTGTTGGTGTGGCGCAGCATGTTCGGGCTCATGAAGATTTGCTCGAACGCCGTTGCACACGATGGACCAGGACGGACTTTTGGATTTCCTGCGCGATGAAATAGCTTACGTGCGCGGGCGTTTGAGTCCGGCCGAGTTTGACCGATATCTGGATTCCCAATCCTTTCAGCGGCGCGGAAGGGGCTTTGCGCTAAACGAAACCGCCCGGCGCGTTCTACTTGACGCGATCCGCCTCTACGAAAATCGGCTCGCCGATGACGGATTGCTGGACTACGAAGGCGTCGTCGCATTGGCCATTGAGCTACTCAACGCGAACACTCAGAACTTCAATAAGCCACGCTGTATTCTATGTGACGAGGTTCAGGACCTCTCTCAACTTGAGATCGCGCTGCTTGGCCGGTTGCCAACGCCGAGTGGTGAGCGGGTGGCCAACGCGGAAAATGGCCTCTTCTTGGCGGGTGACGGCGCACAGACCATATACAAGAGGGGTTTCACGCTGCGGACCCTTGGCATTGATGTCGGCGGACGCGGTTTCAATCTTCGGAAGAACTACAGAAATACGCACGAGATTCTAACGGCGGCCTTCGGCCTCGTTTCAGAATACGAGTTCGCCGACGTGGATGAGGAGAACATTGTCAGGCCGTCGGCTCCGGAGTTTGCGAACAGGCACGGGTCAAGACCGCTGATCGTTCGCTGTGATTCCCTTGGGGAAGAGGCCGCAGTGGTCGCTGCTGCGGTCCAAAAGCTGTTGGCGAGCGGACGTACACCGGGCCAGATATGCATCATAGGCCCGAGCGTGAAGACCCGCGAGGAGGTGCAACGGGCGCTGACGCACCTTGGGCTCGCACATACGGATCTCCGTCAAGATGCCGACTACGAGAGTGATCGTGTCAAGGTGAGCGCAATCGAGTCAGCAAAAGGGCACGAGTTCGGCGATGTCTTTATCGCAGGACTGATCGAGGGAGTTTTGCCCAATGCTGGTCTCACGGAAAGCGAAATTCCGCGAGAAGCGTCCCGACTTTACGTTGCCATGACTCGCCCGCGGGACGCACTGACGCTCTCGTACAGCCCCACGGGCGCCTACACCGCTTCGCGCTTCTTGCTGGCCGTCCAGAGGCATTGCGACGAGGCGCGAATCCGCGACGGTCGGCTTCACCGGTTACAGGTGTCTGGCTAGAACATCCGGCTGATTCAGGATCGGCTCGCCACCCAACCCTGCGCCTCTAGTTTCGCCGACACTCGAAACGAATCAAGTCTACTGGGGTTTCGCTTGCGCTCGGTAGTCCCGCACAAACTCTCTTACGCGTTTCTTGGTGTAGTCGGAGGCTGAGAATCCAGCAACAATCTCCGCTAGGATCGACGCTTCGATGTCCCGGTGTAGTTTGGCGAAGCCAGTGTTCAGAAAATTCTGAAGTTTTTCCGCGCCGGTAATTTCCGCCAAACCGTAACAGACGCATGGTGTTTCAGGAAAGCATGCTCATCTTTCCTCAGGATCAGCGTTTGGTCTTGTGCCTGGCGCAGCGATGTAAAACTCACCACCGCGAAAACGCCTTCTGCATTTGGTTCGGTCGCAACGACCCAAAGGTGGGCGATCTTGTTCTCGCTCAGAGGGTACAGGAACGTCTGGCCAGCGCGAAAGGCCACGGAAGTTAGAGGGCCAAACTGAATGCGGCTCGCTGCGTGTCAATCGAAGACGTAACGCGAGCTGATTCTTCCTCGGAAAGCCCCAAAGCTTCCACGATATCCATGATCTCCAGGGGAAGACTGGAGGTTCCAGGATCTTTCCACTCGGGGAAATCTCGATGGGTCTCGTCGACCAGCTCAAACCTGTACTTCGCCCCATCGACAGCAAAAACCTCTGAGATGAGCTTCTCTTCCGCAGACGACAGTTCTGAATCGCCCGGGTCGGAAATCATTCTGACCAGCAGGGGATCAGCATCTTTATGGATATGCGAAGACCAGAATGTGGGGTGAGAATTCTTGTTGGCGCTCGCCTTGATCCGGTCGTAGATGTGGCTGGTGACCGGCCCTTTGGCCATGGAAACGTACTTATCGGTCGTGATCGGCAGTCCCCAACGCCGCAACGCTTCCCGGTCCGCCTTATACAGCAGCTTGATCAGCGCCATGTAGTTGACTGGCCCGCCAGCAAGCTTCAAGAACCTTGCCGCCGTCTGGGTCGCTTTCACTTCATCGAATGCTAACGTCATGTATTCGGGCGCGCAAACGTACCCTGTCGCCTCAATTATGCCACACTCTTCGCTTTCTGTTGAGCCTGTTCGGCTTGCCAGGTACCGGTCAAGCCCGCATCGGGCCAATGCGCATTTCGCCTCGTGCGCCTCTGTACCATCGGACAAGACCGGTGATGACCGCTGGTACGAGAAGAACCTGCCGCGGGCCGATCGGATTTACGACCACTATCTTGCCAAGGTGGAGGAAGAAAACAATGCCAAAGACGACAAAATTCAGTGAACTTCGGGCGCAGATGTCGCCTGACGCGCGGGCCGAAGCCCGTCACGTCGCCGACGAGGATCTCAAAGAAATGCCCCTAAACGAACTGCGTGCCGCCCGGCATCTGACACAGCAACAACTGGCGAAGTCTCTCGACATGACGCAGGCGGCAGTCTCGCAGTTAGAGCAACGCACGGATGTCTACCTCAGCACCCTTGAGAACTTCATTGAGGCGATGGGCGGACGATTGGAGATGTACGCCGTGTTCACAGATGGGAAAGTGAAGCTGGGCCTGGACCGCGAAGCGTCGCAGGCGTTCAGCCGGGCAATTCCACAGTGGGTAAGGGATCGTCTTTTTAGGAGAGACGACATGTTGTCTCCTCCAGCAAACAACAATCACAACGGCTTGCAAGCGCGCGCACGTGAAGGCGCGCGGAGTGCCCTTTTCCGATGTGGAGTCCGGAGTCCGGGCGGAAGCCAGATGGCGAAAACGGCCTTCTGTGGAGCAACCTGGAGCCGCGGGTCACGTTTGGTATCCTGTGGAATCAGGCTTTTAACGACGTGAACGGGGTCTGTCCCGACGCGTCGATTTCCACTTCCGGAGTTTTCCAGAACATGTCAGGCCACTCAAAATGGGCGACGATTAAGCACAAAAAGGCCGCCACAGACGCGAAGCGCGGCAAGATCTTCACCCGGCTGATCAAAGAAATTCAGATCGCGGCGCGGTCGGGCGGCGACCCCGATGGCAACCCTCGTTTGCGTACGGCAATTCTTGCGGCGAAGGGCGTTTCCATGCCCTCCGACAACATCAAGAAAGCCATCATGCGCGGCACCGGAGAACTGGAGGGCGGCCAGATCGACGAAATCATGTTCGAAGGCTACGGGCCGGGCGGCGCCGCGGTTCTCGTGATGGTGGCCACCGATAACCGCAACCGTACCGTGGCGGAAATCCGGCATATGTTCGGGAAGCAGGGCGGAAATCTTGGCGAACAAGGCAGCGTCGCCTGGATGTTCGAGCGCAAGAGCCAGATCGTGGTGGAGAAAGAACAGGCTTCGGAAGATCAGCTGATGACGCTTGTGCTCGAAGCCGGCGCGGAAGATCTGAAGGATGCGGGCGACAGCTGGGAAATAATCTCAGATCCCGCCAACCACGAAGCCGTGCTCGAAGCACTTCAGAAGGCGAAGATCGAGACGATCTCTTCCGAGGCGGTCGCCATGGTTCCGAAGAACGTGATGGCGCTCGAAGAGAAGCACGCGAACGGCATGATGCGCCTGCTGGATGCGCTCGAAGATCACGACGACGTGCAAAACGTGTACACCAACTACGACGGCGGCGGGGACGAAGAAAGCTAGGCGGTCGTTCCAATGCGGGTGCTGGGAATCGATTGCGGCACGGAACGAACGGGTTACGGGGTCATCGAGAGCGATGGCCGGATTCATAGTTTCATTGCCGCGGGCTGCATCCGCTCATCCCCAAAAGACCCGCTGGAAAAGCGGCTGTTGAACATCGCGGGCGAGCTGCGATCTCTGTTCATTGAGTTCCGCCCGGATTATGCCGCGGTAGAAGAAGTTTTTTTCGCCGTAAATGCAAAGAGCGCGCTAAAACTGTCGCACGTTCGGGGCGTTGCCCTGCTGACCGTGGCGGAGGCCTCCGTCGCATTTGCCGAATACTCCCCCCTTGAGGTGAAAATGAGTGTAGTGGGGTACGGTCGCGCGGAAAAGGCGCAGGTGAAACAAATGGTGACGTCGATTCTGCGTCTCAGCGACCCGGTGCGGTCGGAAGATGCATGCGACGCTCTGGCGATTGCGATCTGCCACGCCACTCATCTGCCGATGTTGGCTTTGCAGGCCGCGGTCGGCGCCAGAAAGGTCGCGATTTGAAAACTCAGTGGCTTGGGAAGTTTAGCTTTGTGACGGCGGTGAGCCTGTTTCTTCCGGGTATCGGTGTGGCGGCGGATGCGCCTCGGATTGTGTTCACGAAATCGTTTCCTGGCAGCATTCCGCCGTATGTTGAGATCTCCGTTCAGAAGGCGGGCGACGCGGAATACAAGGAAGAGCCGAACGACGAGAACCCGATGAAGTTCAAGCTGAGCGAGCCCGAAGCCGCGGCGATCTTCGAAATCTCCGACAGGATGAACCATTTCGCGGGCAACCTGGAATCGGGTCTGAAGGTCGCGTTCATGGGGAAGAAAACTTTCCGTTGGGAGGGCGAAGGCGGTCCCCATTCGGCAACCTTTAATTACTCCGAGGACCTGGAGGCGAAGACGTTGCTGGACTGGTTCGAGAGGATTGCGGAGACCGAGCGCGCGCTCATCGATCTGGAGCGGGCGGTGCGGTTCGACAAGCTGGGCGTGCAGGATTCGATTTTGCGGATTGAAGTGGCGCGCAACCAGAAGCGACTGGTGGCGGAAGAGCAGTTTCTTCCGTTGCTCGATCGGGTGGTGAGCAACGAGAAGTACCTGCATATGGCGCGCAGCCGCGCAGCCGCGCTTGCGGAGAGTATCCGGGCGCCGAAATGAAGATACTCGCGCTCCTGCCGCTTTTGGTGAGTGCCGTTTGGGCGCAGGAGCCGCCGGCGGCGGACACAGAACAGCAGGAGCTTAGCCGTGCCGTCGCGGAATCGGGAACAACTGGCATCGATTTCATCAAAGCGCTGGAGCGGCATCTGCGGAAGTATCCGGAATCGCCGCAAAAGGCTGTTATCGAGAAGGCGCTGGCAAAATCCGCGATGGAGATGAACGATCACGCGCGGATTCTGCTTTATGGCGAGAGCGTCCTGAAGGCTGAGCCGAAGAGCGACGATTTGGCGTTGCTCGACCGTGTGACCCGCACGCTTCTCGACACGGATGATTCGGAAACTGCCCGTAAAGCTCTGGTTTATGCGAGGCGCTACGAAGCAGCGGTGGAATCGATGCGCAGCCGGGCTTCAGAAGGCCACATGACGCCCGGACAGTGGGCGGAAGAAGTGGATAAGGGCAAGTCCAGAGCGCTGGTTCTGGAAGCGCGGGCAACCGGTAACGCCGGGAATCCCGAAGATGCCATGAGAGCCGCGAAGCTGGCCTGGGATGCGTTTCCGGGGTCGGAGCCGGCGCGGGAGATGGCGCGATGGGCGGAAAAACTTGGCCGCGAGACAGAAGCTTTAGAGTATTATGCGAACGCGTTCACGATCGAAGACGGACGGGCCGGCGAGGCTGACCGGGGCCGCGATCGCGTTCATCTGGGCGAGTTGTTCGTGAAACTGCACGGGTCGGAGCGGGGCTTGGGCGATACGATTCTCGTTGCTTACGACCGGATGGCGGCGCTCAAAAAGGACCGAACCGCGCGCCTTCGCAAGCAGGATCCGAACGCACTTGCAACAGAGTTGCTGGATTTCGTCGTACCCAATGTAAATGGCACCGAATCGGTAGCGCTCGCGTCATTAAAAGGGAAAGCGGTGGTGATGGATTTTTGGGCGACCTGGTGCGGTCCATGCCGTGTGCAGCATCCGATGATCGAGAATGTGAAGAAGCGATTCGAGAAAGAGGGTGTGGTGTTCCTTTCCATCGATTCGGATGACGACCATTCCGTGGTGTCGCCATTCGTGAAAGAGATGAAATGGGCGCACCCGGTGTACTACGATGCGGGGCTGGGAGCCATGCTGAAAATTTCATCGATTCCCACGATCATCGTTTTGGACACGGCGGGTAAAATCTCGAGCCGGATGTCAGGATTTATCCCGGAGCGGTTTGAAGATATGCTTGCGGAGCGGATTATGGAAGCGCGGAGCGCCGGAGCAGTCCGAAAGAACTGATGCGCTGGAGGAAACCCATCCTGGTTGCCGCGGCGGGGTTGCTGATTATCGGCAGCGCGGTGGCGTGGCAGAAGCCGTTTCGGCAATACCCTGGTGTGGAGTATGAGGATTTCCCCCTGCCGCCCGATTATCAGGAAAAAACCGAGTGGGTGTTTGCGCGCTTAATGTATCCGGCGCTGCCGACGTATGGTTTCCGCGGCAATCCGGACTGGAAACACGGGGCAGCTAACTGGACCATCGATTACCCCCGATCTGACCGGCACCTCTCCGAGGCGGTGCGCCGTTTAACGCGTGTGCATGCGCGCTCGGTGGAGCAACCGATAGATCTCGATGACGGGGACGATGTTTTCAACTATCCGTGGCTGTATGCGGTGGAAGTGGGTTATTGGAATCTCACGGCCGATCAGGTGAAAAAGTTTCGGGAGTATCTGCTGCGCGGCGGATTCTTCATGTGCGACGACTTCCATGGAGAGTTGGAATGGCGCGGTTTCATGGCGGTGATGAGCAAGGTTTTCCCGGACCGGCCCGTGGTGGATATTCCGAATGACGATCAGATATTTCACGTGCTTTACGATCTGAGCGACCGTTTTCAAGTGCCTGGCGCGCAGTTTTTGTACTCGCACAGGATTTCGGAGAACGGTGGCACAGAGGCGCGGTGGCGCGGAGTTTATGACGATCACGGGCGGTTGATGGTCGCGATCTGCCACAACATGGATCTGGGCGATTCGTGGGAGTGGGCGGATGTGCCGGCTTACCCGGAAAAGTACTCATCGCTGGGGATTAAGATTGCGACGAATTACATCGTTTATTCGATGACGCATTAGGCAACGAGGGGCGTGTTTCCAGGCGAGCCGCACAGCACGGCGCGCAAATTTAGTTTCGTGGTCAAATTAAAAACATCGTGATGGATCATATGAAAACTCCTCGTCGCACATTCCTTGCGGGAACCGCGGGTCTGGTGGCTGCCACCGCTTCGTACTCCCAGGAGAAGAAGCCTCTGACCGCCGGGGATGTGATCGGGCGAATCAAAGCGAATATCGGAATTCCATGGCGAGAGCAGACAGTAGACAAGATTATTGCGGGTGACCCGGACACGCCTGTGAAGGGTATCGCCACCACCATGATGGCCACGCTCGACGTAATGAAGCGGGCCGCTGCCGAGGGGAAGAACATGGTGATCACGCATGAGCCGACCTTCTATTCCCATCAGGACACGATCGATCAGTTAAAGAACGATCCGACCTACCGGTACAAGCTGGATTTCATCCGCGCAAACAACATGATCTCGTTCCATTTTCACGATCACTGGCACGGGCATCTGCCGGATGGAATTGCAGTCGGAATGGCTCGGGAACTCGGCTGGGAGAAGAACGCCGATGCCGGGAATCCCCGTCTGTTTTCTTTCCCCGCCGTCCCGCTTTCCAGACTGACGAAAGACATGGCCGCGCGCCTGAGTATCAGGACTATGCGCGTGGTGGGAGACCCCGCGCTGATTGTCAATAAGGCGATCGCGAGCTGGGGAAATGTAAGTCAGTTTCCCGGTATCCCTTTGCTGGCCCGGCCCGATATCGATGTCCTCATCGTGGGTGAAACGCGCGAGTGGGAAGTGGTGGAGTATGCGCAGGACATGATTACTTCAGGCAAAAAAAAGGCGCTGATTGTAATGGGTCATGTGGTCTCTGAGCAGGCGGGCATGAAATATTGCGCGGAGTGGTTAAAGCCGCTGGTGCCGGAGGTGCCGGTCGGGTTCGTAGCGGCTGCGGAGCCGTTTTGGAATCCGGTCAATCTGGCGTAACACGGTGAACGCCGCGAAAAACCCGTGGAGGATCCGAAACCCGCCTGTTCATAATCGTATGTATGACCGGCCCGTTAGATCGTGCTCACAAAAAGGCTCTTCGAGAGGCTCTTGAATCCGGCTCTCGCCGCGATTCGGTGGAAGCGCTTATCAGAGATCGACCGGAACTCCCCCAGGCTGTCGGCAGATCATGGGCAGACGGTTTTGGCGCCGATTGGATTCCTCCGGAGATCGCCCGCCTGCTGGTGGAGCAAGGAGCGCCCCTCAGCGTTCACGCCGCGGCCAGGTTCGGTTTCAGCGATGTGCTGACAGACCTCTTGCGGGCAGATGCATCGCTGGTTCACGCAAAAGGCGGCGATGGTTGCCGGCCTCTGCATTTCGCCCGCAACATCGCCTGCGCTCAGTTGCTTCTCGACCGGGGGGCGGACGTAAACGCGCGCGATGACGACCACGATTCCACGCCCGCGCAGTGGCGCATCGGTGACCAGCCAGACGTATCGCGGTACCTTCTCGACCGCGGCGCGTCACCCGACATTTTTCTCGCCGCCGCGCTCGGTGACGCCGAGCTTGCCGGCCGCCTGATTTCGGAAAACCCGGAGTGTCTGGCGTACCGCATCGGCCGGCCGCCGGAATTTTTGCCGATTGGCGGAGGTCGCGGCGGCACCATCTTGCAGTGGAGTCTTGCGTTTAATTCTTATCCTCACCAGATTGCGCTCTTGAAGGGACACCATGAGCTGTTCGATCTGCTCTGCGAACACAGCAATCCGCGGACCAGGCTGCTGGTGAACTGTGTGCTTGCGCGTCGCGCGGAGGCGGTTGATATCGTGCGCGAGCATCCCGGCATGGTTGGGCATTTACCCGATGTGGATCTGGAACTTCTGCCGCGTTACTGCTGGGAGACGAACCGCAATTACGAGGCAGTCCGGCTGATGCTCGATCTCGGCTTTCCGGTCGCGAAAACAGAGCGCAGCCATGGCTACTCGCCCCTGCATAACGCCGCGTGGTCGGGCGATGCGGCGCTGGTTGAGTTGCTCATCTCACGCGGGCATCCGGTGGATATTGTGGATCCAACTTATGACGCCACGCCACTTGGCTACGCCATTCACGACTGCACAGTGGAAAAGCGCCATCCGGAGGGTGACTTTGCCCGTGTCGCGGAGTTGCTGCTCCGCGCCGGCAGCCCGTGGAAGCGCGAGATTTATCCGACCGGCCACGCGGGCGTTGATGCGGTGCTTAGCCGATACAAGTAACATAAGTTTCCGGGGATTATATACTGTTCCGTGCCATCAAGGCGCCCCAACCACGATGAAACTAATTCTGCCGATTGCCATCTTCGTCGCCGTGCCGGTTTTCGCCCAGCGGAAATGCGAAGCTCTCGCCGCCACATCGCTCAAGGGCATACACATTGATTCGGCGGAAATGGTTCCAGCCGGCTCGTTCAGCGTACCGAACGGGCGAGGTGGCCCGGTGCAAGTCCCGGCGTTCTGCCGCGTGGCCGCAACCACCGGTTCGGAGGTGAAGTTCGAAATCTGGATGCCCGTGGACTGGAATAAAAAGCTGCTGGCGGTGGGCAACGGCGGCCTTGCCGGCACAATCGCGTACGGCGCAATGGTGAAGCCTCTGCAGCGCGGCTATGCGACCAGCAGTACCGATACAGGCCACAGTTCCGCCGGCACAAATGACGGCAGTTGGGCTCTCGGTCACTACGAACGCATCGTGAACTTTGCCGATCGCGCAATTCACCTGATGGCCGATGCCGATAAGGCCATAATGCGAGCGTTCTATTCAGCGCCGATCGCGCATTCTTATTTCAATGGTTGCTCGCAGGGCGGTCACGAAGCCCTCATTGAAGCGCAGCGCTACCCGACCGATTTCGACGGCATCGTCGCGGGCGATCCGGCAAATTGGTGGACGCGCCATTACGTGGGCGCACACCTCTACTCGGCGGCGGTGACAGAGGGCGACGCCTACATTCCGGCCTCCAAAGTGCAACTCATCGGGACCGCTGTGAATGAGGCGTGCGACGCATTGGACGGGGTGAAAGACGGCGTGCTCGAAGATCCCCGGCGCTGCCATTTCAATCCGGAAACTCTGCTGTGCAAAGGGTCCGACACATCGGAATGCCTCACGGCGCCCCAGGTGGGCGCGGTCAAAAGGTTGTGGACCGGACTGCGCAGCCCCGAAGGCGAGCAGTTATATCCGCCACTGGTTCCCGGCGGAGAGGCGGGTCCGGGCGGATGGTCGAACTGGATTACCGGACCGGAGCCCGGCAGGAGCGGTCACGCGAATCTCGGCTTGCCATTTTTCAAATTTATGGTGTTCGATAATCCGGATTGGGACTATCGCAGCTTTCAGTACAACGCTCCTCAGGGCTCCGACAGCGATATCGATTACATGGATGCGAAGCTCGGCGCCCTTTTTAACGCCACCAGTCCGGACCTTAGTAAGTTCCGGTCGAACGGCGGCAAGCTCATCCAGTATCACGGCTGGAGCGACCCGGATATTAGTCCTCTCAACAGCATCGATTACTACGAAAGCGTGGTGAGACAAACGGGAGCGGGTGGCACTCACGGGCTGCGGGACACCAAACAGTATTACCGGCTGTTCATGGTGCCGGGAATGCAGCACTGCGGCGGCGGACCGGGCGCAACCACGTTCGACATGGTGGAAGAGCTCGCTTCATGGGTGGAGACCGGCGTTGCTCCGGAGCGCATTGAAGCATCCCACGCGACCAACGGAGTTGTGGACCGGACGCATCCTTTGTGCGCCTATCCGACGATGGCGCGATGGAACGGGACCGGCGATACCGGCAAAGCCGCAAATTTCAGCTGCGTGGCGCCGGGGGGCGAGTGAAGCGGCGCGAAACTCCGAAATTGCCCGCCCGCCCGTCTGCAAGCCCGCTCGTCGGATACACTCTCCCGCATGCGTGAACTGTTGCTGGCTTGGCTGTTTGCCGCTTCGGCCTTCGCCCAAACTTCAAACATAGGCGCGCTCACAAATTCGGACGATGTCGGAGCCCCTCCCATCAAAGGCAGCGCGGATTTCGACGCCGGGACAGGGCAGTATAAGATCACCGGCTCCGGCGCCGACATCCGGGCGATAGCCGATCAGTTCCATTATGTTTGGCGCGAAATGTCGGGCAGCTTGGTCGTGAGCGCCACCGCCAATTTCTGACCGACGGAACCGGACACCGCAAAGGGGTCATCATGCTTCGCAAGACTCCCGATAGTCTCGGTATGGTTGATTTCCATCGGTTCCGCGCCGTTCTTGGCAAGTTACAGGTAGACTTTAACGCCGTTCGAACCAGCCAGTCGCTCCACGCGGTCGCAGGGAATAATTCGCCAGTGTGTGACGACAGCCATGGCCGTTGCTTCACAGCCGCGATTACGCAAATGCTTCACATCAAAACTACAACACGCGAAATAATAGAAGCGGAGGGTTTAATGGACAAAACGCAAAATCTCAACCTGGCGCGCGCAGAGCGGCGGTTCGAATGAGCACCTCCATTGTTCGTGCCTGCCCCAATTGCGGCAAGGGCAATCGAATCCCCTCCACTCACCTTTCGGACACAGGCCGTTGCGGAGCATGTAAGGGCGCGCTTCCACCCCAAAGTGAGCCGATCGACGTGGACGCCGCGTCATTTGCCGAGATCGTCCGCTCAGCCACCGTACCGATTCTCACCGACTTCTGGGCTGCGTGGTGCGGACCCTGTCGCATGGCTGCACCAGAGCTAAAAGAACTCGCGCGCGAAACAGCGGGCAAGGCTTTGGTCTTGAAAGTGGATACCGAAGCCAATCCCCAACTGGCAGCTCAGTTCGGCGTGCAATCCATCCCGAACTTTGTAGTCCTGCGCGACGGTCGCACCATCTCACAACACGCTGGACTCGCCCCGCGCGCCGAAATGAGACGCTGGCTCGAATCCGCGCGCCAGTAATTTGCGCCGCCGCTCATCGACAATGGTCATGTGCGCGGATTCGAGTCGAAGTACTGGGGCTGGTGGTATCTCAGTATTGGTTTGGGCTTCCTCCTGTTGGCAATCGTCCACGAACTGCTCGGCGCTAGTCTGTGGGCCGTAGCGCTTCGCGTCCTGGTCGCCGTGGGATTCGTGCTGCTGGGCTGGATGCAATTCCGCTTCGGGCGCTGATCCGTAACGCCAAATAATCACCCAACGTCAAAGCGTTCATGCGCGGCACCGTTACACTTTTCTTCGCCTGCATGGCACTGGCTGCCCAGCCCCGGCAGAACTTCCACAGTCTCGGGAAGGAAGCGGCATTGGGCCGGCAGATGGCGTTGGAATTCCGTCGAAATACCGTTTCATTTGATGACCTCATGGCGCGGCAATACGTGGATCGCCTCGGCCAAAAGCTCGCCGTGCAAATGCCGAATGCGAACTTCCCTTTCTCGTTCAGCCTGACCGCTAACGATCCGTGCCACACCACGCACGAACCCCCAACTTTGCCCGGAGGATACGTGTTCGTGCCCGTTACTCTATTGATTCAGGCGCGCAGCGAGGCCGAGTTCGCGGGTATGCTGGCGCATGCCATGGAACACATCGCCGAAAGGCACGCTGCCCGGATCACAACCCGCCTTACTAATGCTGGGAATCTTCCACTGATTTTCATCGGTGGCTGCCCGGAAAGCCACGCTGTGCCTCTGGGGCTTCTGCCAACGCTGCGAGAACATGAACTGGAGGCCGATGCCTTAGCGGCCGCGGCAATAGCGCGCGCGGGCTTCGATCCCGCCGCGTTTGTGAGCTATCTGGAACGGGAACACGTTCCGGAGCGCGCCCAGGCGCTGAACCCGATCGTCGAACGCTTCCCCGCATCGAATTACATCGAGACCACCAGCCAATTCATTGCCGTTCAGGAAAAAATAGCTCCAGTTGCCGGGCCACAGAGTCAGAGCAAACCGTGACGATCCACACCGCTGATTTCACGGTCCGATCCGGAAACAGTTGTATACCTGAGTAAGAGCTTCCCTATGACGACTCGTGGATCGGTCTCCTTTCTTTGCTCATTTCTTTTCGGAGCCGGCCTGATGGCTCAGAGCCCCGGCTCAACCAGGCCGTTCGCGCGCCCACCCGAACCGCCCGTGCCGCTAAGCCCCATGGAACTGGTTACAGGCAATGCGCAACCGGTTTCCGATCTGAACCAGCGCGCGGAAACGCTGAAACTCCTGATCCAGGCGCAGCGCCGTTCCAACGTACGCGCGCAGCCATACGACCTAAAGACCACGTTTACCGTCTCTGGCCCCTCGCCGCTTGCGGGGACATGGCGTGAAGAAGACACCTCCCCGGTTGCGGGCCTTTACCGCTGGACCGTTGAGGGGCCCGGTTACTCATCCGTAAATCTCAACAAAGGCCAGGTATTTTTTAGCAATCGAACTTCGAATACGCTGCCGCTCCGCCTCGCGCAGTTCCGGGAAGCCATTTTCTATAGTCAGCCCGTCATAGGACCGCAGGCATCGCTTCGCACCGCAAGCGCCAATCTGAACGGCGTGAGCCTGAGTTGCGCGCTCATCGCACGGAACTCGCCGACTGGCATCGTTGAACCCGGCGGTCGCCGCTGGGAAGAAGAGGAATACTGCATCGATCCCGCGACATCAACGCTGGTTGCCCACTCGCCCGCGCCCGGGCTTTATATCGTCTATGACTACTCGAAGGCGCTGTCGTTTCACGGGCATCTCATCCCGAACCGCTTCACCATCACTGAAAGTGGCCAGCCCGTAATCGAAGCTGTCACGGAAAGCCTGACCGACCCCTCGACGGATCTCACGGCGTTCGAACCGCGGGGCCTGACTCCAATAGGAGCCGGACCCGCCATGACAGGGCCGTGGCGCATCCGCATGGCACGGCCATTGCCCCAGGGGGCAGCCGCCGGAACAATGCAGGTTGTGATGCTCCACGGTCTTCAGCAAGCCGGCGGAACACTTTCCGATCTCGAATTTTTGTCCTCGTCGGACTCGTCGCTCAACAACTCCGCCCTCGAATTCGCATCGAATTGGCAGCGCGGAGAAATGCAAGCGACCGCCCCAGGCGCGACGCCCCAGTCACATGAAGCCCTCGTGACAATTGAGTACGTGGCAATGCGGTAACCAAAATCTCCATTCCGAGCCGCACGCGAACAGTCAACTCCCGCCCTCTGATGTCCGCATGTGATTTGGCCCGGTCAGTTCTCAGTCAGCGCGGGTTACCTGGTCACGGGTCGTCCTTGCGAACCAGACGCGCTCGTTCCGCTCTGGTCCATTGGTAGATTTGCTGTCTTTCACTGTCGGTAAGGCGCGCTTCCGGATGAAGCCAGAGGTACCGCCGAACCGGCATTTCGCCGGTTCGAACCGAACTCCCGATTTCACTCAGCAGACGATTGCGATCGTCCGCCGAATAATCCTGCCACCGCGACAGATTCATGTGCCCACGCGCCTGTTGAACATCGCGCGCAATGGCCCACGACATTGGCGCGATGCGACTGTACCAGGGCCATTCCGTCTGTTGTGAGTGGCAGTTCCGGCACGCTCGCCGCATCAGTTCGAGCGTCCCCTGGTCAATCTGCGAGTTCCACAAAATTGTGCCCGAAGTTCCCTCTGCCCGAGTCCTCCCGTAAGGGTCGAACAACGCCCAGCCCGCAGTTGCGACAGCTACGGCGCCAAGCGTAATGAAAGCCCGGCTGAGTACTTTCATTTGCCGGACAACGCCCTCAGATATGCGATGATGCTCGCCCTGTCCTTCGCATCATTTAATCGAAACGTCATATCGTTCTCCGGAACGACGCTCTCCGTATCCGTGAGCCATTTGTCCAGCGTCGGCTCATCCCACCGGACCGACGCCTTCCGGAGCGCCTCCGAATAGGGGAACCGCGGATCCTTCCCGGCATTTCGTCCGTATACGCCGCGCAAGGGCGGCCCCACTTTCGTCGCATCCACCGAATGGCAGCCCGTGCATCGCTTTTCAAACGCCTCGCGCCCCGCGCGCGCATCACCGCCCTGAGCCACCTCACACACCAGAAACACCAACATGGCTGCCGACTTCAGGTTTTGCATCGCCGGCTCCTCTACATCGCGTTCAGCGAAGAATCCACTACCGCCAGGCTGTGCGATCCCGCTACGAAATTCACGTTGCGAATCCCAAGTACCTCGCGAAGCTTATCCGCCGGAACCTTCATCGGTCCCGGCGCCGCGGCACTGCCCGGCGCGGGCTGCGGAAACGCCGTGGACATCGCGGAGTGAAACGTCACATTCCCTTCCACCTTTTGCATCGCTTGATGAATGTGCCCGTTCAGCACCGTCACGGAACCGAACCGCTTCAGTAACGCAAGCGCCTCCGCGCTGTCCTTCGTGGCCCATCCCCATTCGGGATAAGCAGCCCACAGCGGAATATGAGCGAAGACCACAACCGGTGTGCTGGCGGCAAGGCCGCTGACATCTTTCCTGAGCCATGCCATCTGCTCGTCTCCGATCGCGCCCATCCCCTCCAGCTGCGCCGCGTTGTTCAGCCCGACAAAGTGAACTCCCCCGCGGTCGAAACTCTGCCAGCCCCGCCCCGCGGTTCCCTTGCCGAAACGTTCCAAATACTGCTTTCCGTCGTCCCCCAGCAGGTCGTGCTCGCCTGGGACAAAGAACGTTTGCTTCTGACGCGCGCCCCGAAGCAGCTGGTCCAGCGTATCGAATTCGCGGGCCTTCGCCAGATGGGACAGGTCACCGGTATGAAGCAGGAAGTCCGGCTGCTGCTCCAGCGCGTTGATCTTATCCACCGCGGCCTGAAACGTTCCGTTCACATCGGGGTTCGCCGCCTTGTCGAAGCCAATGTGACTGTCGCTGATCTGTACGAAGGTGAAGTCCCCCGCGCTCTTCGCCGGGGCTCCTAACAATCGTGAGGCGGGCACGCCCCCCGCAAAACTCCACACGACACCTGCCCCAGCCCACTGCATGCATTTCAGAAAACCGCGCCGGTCAATCTCTTTTTTGATCTCAGTCATAAATTAGTGCCTTTCCATCTGAGTGGACTCGGCACCCTGCACATTTATTCCAAAGGCAGCCGCCAGGAATATTTTCGATGCCCGCCTCGTCTCTGCAAGAGGACGGGTCCAAAGTGAAAGATGCAACCGCGCGAAACTGGAGGAACGTTCAACTTTGGAAAGGATGCCGTGAATACCAGGGTCAGATACTTCGAACTGACCGTGTGGCCCCATATGCGAGCCGCATATAATCTTGCGCGCTGGCTGGTGCGGAACGAACAGGATGCGGAGGATGTGGTTCAGGAGTCGTTCCTGAAGGCATACAAAGCGCAGGAGAGCTTTCGCGGCACGGAATCCAAAACATGGGTACTGTCCATCGTGCGGAATACCGCGATCGACTTCCTTCGGCGCCTCGGTACAACCGCCCCGGTGTCCCTCGATGAGCATCCTTACGAGCCGGAGGATCGCGCGCCCAATCCCGAGCGCATCCTGGTCGAACGCTCACGCCGCGAGCAGGTACGCCACGCCATCTCACAACTTGCCCCGGAATTCCGCGAAGTGATTGTATTGCGCGAAATCGAAAGCCTCTCTTACAAAGAGATTGCGCACGCGCTGGGCATTCCCATGGGCACCGTGATGTCGAGACTGTCACGCGCGCGGAGTTTGCTGCTGCTCGAACTCGACTCCGCAAAGGAGGTTCAGCATGACCTGCCGTGAAGCCGGCCCGCTGCTGCATGCCCGGCTCGATAACGAGTTGGATATGGCCGGCGCGGCCGGCATCGATTTGCATCTGTCGGAGTGCCGCGCCTGTGCCGCCCAATATGCGGCGCTCGAGAATCTGCACGAGGAAATCATCGCCGCCGATCTTGCCTATGCGCCAGGACCCGCACTCGAACGCAAACTGGCATCGCGATTCATTAAGAGCAAAAAGCCGCGCTTCACTTTCTTCATGGCCACCGCGGCCGCCGCCGCGTGTGCGGTTGTCGCGCTTGTCGCCATTAGCGGGCGGACGGACGCCCTCGATACAGAGATCCTCGACAACCACCTCCGCTCCCTGCAACCGATGCATCAGGTGGACGTGCCCAGCTCAGACCGGCACACCGTGAAGCCCTGGTTTCAGGGAAAGCTCAACTTCTCGCCCCCCGTTCCCGATCTCAGCAAGGATAATTTCATCCTGATCGGCGGGCGGCTCGAAGTAGTGAACCGTCAACCAGCTGCCGCGATTGTCTACCGCCGCAGGCAGCACATCGTGAGCTTGTACGTGTCGCCGTCACAAGGGCCGGATTCGAAGACTGGGCTGCACGAAATGGACGGTTACCGCGTGGTCCATTGGCGGAAGAACAATGAGAGCTATTGGGCAGTGTCGGATGTCGATGCGAACGATCTGCGAGCGTTTGCGGAACTCATTCGTAACAGATACTGAGGCACCGGAAAAGGATACCAGTTCAAATGAAATGCCGGGTCTGTCGTGGCGTAATGGATCAGCGATTGACCGATTTGCCGCTCAAATTTTGCCGCCCAAATTAGGCGACACCTCAATTGTCATCGTGAGATCCCTGCCCGTTCTTCTATGCAGGCAATGCGGCAAAACCGAGTTGGAACATACGGCAATGGCCAGGGTCGATAGCCTGCCGGCTGCCGCGCGGACCGGTCCGCGGCACTCGAAGTCATCCGTTACGCCGCGTGATATCTCACGAATTACGTGACCTCACGCCACGAAACTTGACCTCCGGTTATCCTCAAATACAGTGAAACTCGAACGATCTCAGGAACTTTTCGACCGCGCTCAACTCTCCGTCCCCGGGGGCGTTAACTCGCCCGTCCGCGCATGGCGCGGCGTCGGTGGAACCCCGCGCTTCATCAATCGGGGCGAAGGCGCGCACCTCTTCGACGAAGACGGCAATGAATACATTGACTACATCGGCTCCTGGGGTCCCCTGCTCCTCGGCCACCGTCACCCCGAGATTCTCGACGCTATCCAGCACGCGCTCGCTCGCGGCACAAGCTTCGGCGCGCCAACAGAACTCGAGATCGAGATGGCCGAAACCATCCGCGCCATGGTTCCCTCCATGGAAATGATCCGGCTTGTGAACTCCGGTACCGAAGCCACCATGAGCGCCCTCCGGGTCGCCCGCGGGTTCACCAACCGCGACATCACCATTAAGTTCGAAGGCTGCTATCACGGCCACGTCGATTCGCTTCTGGTGAAAGCCGGTTCCGGCGTCGCCACCCTTGGGCTACCCGATTCGCCGGGCGTCCCGAAAGGTTTCAGCGACACCACCGTCACCGTTCCGTTTAACAGCGTCGAAGCCCTGGAGCAAGCGTTCGAGACTCATCGCAACCAAATCGCCGCCGTAATTGTGGAACCCGTTTGCGGGAATATGGGCTGCATCCCGCCGAACTCCGGCTACCTCGACGCTCTGCGCCGCATCACCGAACGCCACGAAGCGCTTCTGATTTTCGACGAGGTGATGACCGGCTTCCGCGTTTCCCCGGGCGGCGCCCAGGAACTCTATCGGATCAAGCCCGACTTAACCACCCTCGGCAAAATTATCGGTGGTGGGCTCCCTATCGCGGCATACGGCGGCCGCAAAGACATCATGACCTTCCTCGCGCCCAGCGGTCCCATTTACCAGGCCGGGACGCTTTCCGGAAATCCCCTCGCCGTGGCTGCCGGCTTAGCGATGCTGCGCCACATTCAGGCTCACCCCGAAATCTACGAACAGCTCAACCGCGCCACCGGCCAAATCGCAGCGTGCGCACCTGAAAACATCACCGTGAACCGGATCGGCTCCATGATGACGTGGTTCTTCACGAACCAGCCCGTCACCGATTATGACTCCGCTAAGACCAGCAATACCAAGCAGTTCGGGAAGTTTTTCCATGCAATGCTTGAGCGTGGAATTTACCTCCCGCCGTCCCAATACGAGGCGCTCTTCGTCTCTGCTGCCCATACCGAAGCGGACATAGAACGAACCGTAAGCGCCGCCAGAGAGAGCTTCGAAATCGCCCTGAGTTAAATAGCGCGCGCACTCTTGCAGCGCGGCGTCGAGACTAGTCTCTCTCGACGCCCGCCCTTGGTTTAAACCAGCCGACCCAACGCCCAACGGGCATGCTCCGCCACAACCGGATCCTCAGACGCGGCCAATCGCCCCAAAGCCTCCCGAAACTTACCCAGCCCCGAATTCCCCATCGCAACCGCCACGTTACGCAGAAAACCCCTATATTTTGCCCGACTTACAGGCGTATCCCGAAACATCTGCTTAAATTGAGTTTCACTCAGTTCCGCCATCCTTTCGAGCGGCGGCGCGAACAACTCCGCGCGCCCAAACTCAGCCGTTCGAGGCGCCCTTCGGTTCCACGGGCAAACATCCTGGCAGATATCGCACCCGAACACATGAGCGCCAATCGCCGCCCGATGTTCCTCCGGCATCGAACCGCGTAACTCAATCGTGAAGTAAGAGATACAGCGCCGGGCATCCAGTTCTCCATTGTCCAAAGCGTCCGTAGGGCAGGCTTCGATACACCGCGTACAAGTCCCGCACCGGTCCGGCGCCGGCGCATCCGGAGCAATCTCCAAAGTGGTCAGCAACTCCGCCAAAAAGAACCACGAGCCCTGCCGCTCATTGATCAAACAAGTATTCTTCCCAATCCAGCCAAGCCCCGCCTGGCGCGCCCACGACCGTTCCAAAAGGGGTGCCGTGTCCACACACGCGCGCCACCTGAACTCCCCCACATCCAACAACTTGCCAGCCAATTGTTCAAGTTGCGCTCGAATAGAAGAGTGGTAATCGTCCCCCCACGCATACCGTGAAATCCACGCCCGCTCCGCATTCTCGAACTCAGTCGACAGCGGCTCCGGGCCGTTATAAAGCATCCCCAGCGAGATGACCGACCGCACTCCCGGCAACAGCGATTCCGGGTTTTGCCGCAACTCCGCCCGATGATCCGTCAGGTACCGCATCTCCCCCGCGAGACCCCGGTCCACCCAATCCCGAAACCGTTCGAAATCGGGCGCTGCCCGAGCCGCCGAGACTCCGGCAAGCGCGAAACCGCACTCCCCGGCTAACTCGCGGACAAGACTGGCAGTTATCGGTTTTCTTACAGCTTCCAAAAAGATGTATCCGTTCGATGGTTACAGCACCCGTCCGACCCCCAAACGGCGCAGCTTAATGAATTTTCATCGCGTCTGGAAATGGGAATGCTTAGCCTTAAGTGAAGCATAATGCTCGAACTGCATCAGGAGAATTAGAAGAGAATGCACAAGCCGATTAAGTACGCAGAGAAGGCAGTGACCATGGTGGCGGATGCCGCGTGGAGCGTGTTCAGCACGCTCAACTCAGTCAGTCCGAACAAATCTTTCACTCCGAAATGGTCCGATAAGCCCCTTTTGAAATCGTGGGAAAAGGAAAAGCCGAAGCTTGGCTGGCCCCGCACGACCGACTCTCTGTGTCCGAAGTGCGTTCCCGAAATCCGCAACAAGATCGTCGCCGGTGAAGTGCCGGTCGAGATCCTCCGCAACGAGAAGGTCGGCGAAATCAAGGCGCAGATCGTGGAGCGCGACGGCAAAATCCTGATGATTAAGGATTGCCCCATCCACGGCCACTTTGAAGACGTGATGTGCATCGATACCGAGTTCTTCGAGCATATCGAACGCGTGTTCCCCGGTCGCGACATCAAGGCGCACAACGATAAGGGTCTTCACGACCACGGTACCAGCACCGTCACGCACGGGCGCGGTTCGGTTCTCACAATCGATCTCACCAACCGCTGCAACATGATGTGCGACCCCTGCTTCATGGATGCCAACCAGGTCGGCTTCGTCCACGAGTTGACGTGGGAAGAGATCAAGACCATGCTCGACAACGCGATCTCGATTAAGCCGCGTCGTCAGATGTCTGTTCAGTTCTCCGGCGGCGAGCCCACCCTCTCGCCCTACTTCCTTGATGCGGTTCGTTACGCCCGCAAGGTCGGATACAACAGCGTGCAGGCGGCGACCAACGGAATCGAATTCGCCAAGAGCCCCGAATTCTGCCTCGAAGCCGCCAAAGCCGGCCTTCGATATGCCTATCTTCAGTTCGACGGAATCGGCAACGCGGCCAACTCTCACCGCGCCATTGGCAACCTCTTCGACGTGAAGCTGCGCGCTATTGAGAACCTGCATTCGAACGGCGTCGACATCGTGCCCGTCATCACGATCATCAACGGTGTGAATAACGAGCAGGTCGGCAAAGTCATCGAGTTTGCCCTCGCGAATCCCAAGAAGATCTCGTTCCTTTCGTTTCAGCCCGTGTCGTTCACCGGTCGCGACGAGGAAATCACCCCCGAACGCCGCGAAGCGCAGCGCTACACTCTTTCGCACCTGGCGCACGATGCCAAGAACCAGATCGGCATGGGCGAACCCGCGCGCGATTGGTTCCCGATCTCCTTCATGAGCACCTTCTCCGATTGGGCCGATTTGATCCATGGACCCACTGCGGAATGGGGCCAGCTGAGCTGCGGCTGTCACCCGAACTGTGGCACCGGCATGGCCGTAATGATCGATAAGGAGACCAAAGAATTCCGCCCGGTCACCGCCTTCCTGGACGCGGAACAGCTCGCGAAAGATATCGCCCGCGTCAACGATGCCGCTCGCGGACGCTTCCTCTCCGTTGCCGGGGTCGCTCTCGCGCTGCTTCGTAACTACAAACCTTTTGAAGCACCCAGCGCTTTCCGGCTCACCGACCTTCTGCAAAAGATGGATAAGTGCTTCGGCGCTTCCGGCCGCAACTACGGCAAGGTCACCGGCGACCGCACCCTGCAGGACATCGAAATGCGCCGCAAGGATCGCTGGAACTTCCTGTTCATCGCGGGAATGTGGTTCCAGGATCTCTTCAACTACGATTTCCGCCGCACCGAACAGTGCATCATCCCCTACGCCACGCAGGAAGGTGAAATCAGCTTCTGCGCATATAACACCGGCGTCGGCTGGCGCAACATCGTGGAGAAGATGCACATGACCGCGACCCTCACCAAGTGGTATGAGGAAAAGGGCCGGCATGAAATCATCGCAGGCGGCAAGAGCGTCAGCCTGCCTTCGAAAGATCATTCGCTGATCCTGAATATGGATGCGGTAAACGCCGACATTCAGCACGATCTCGATTCGCAGGGCATCGCGAAGACCGCGCGTGAAGAGAAGCTGCGAGCGCGCAATGCGGACATGGCGAAGAAAGCCGCCGAAGACGCCCGTATGGCCAAGCTCTATCGCGAAGTCGTCCTGAAGGAAAAGCCTGTGGAAGCGGGTTTCGTTCCGATCAACACGCTCACCGGTGGAATCGCTCCGGCCCCCAAGCCGGCTGCGAAGGCGGAATCGAAGGAAGAAGTCGGCAGCTTCGGCGACTAACGGTACACGCACCTCGTTTTACAAGAGCCGCCGGGAACTCCCGGCGGCTTTTCTTTTTCTCGTGCCCGTATTCCAGGGCTTCCGTCAAGGGCACGATGCACCGCCGGCCAATTGCTGCGATACCGCCGTTAAATCTTTCATATCGATGAGGTTATCGTGCACCACATCGGCGCGCGCGTCAAACCCTGAGTCCGTCGACTTCAAGTTATACGACGCTTTAACAATGGCCACATCAGCGCAGTCGACTTTGGCATCGGCATTAACATCTCCGTAAACGGGGCCGTTTAGAAGACCGTATACATTCAGCTGGCCGGAGAAATTTCCCACGTAGACTTTTCCGTTTGCTACAACCGGCAGAACGTTCTTGGCGAAATTGCCCGCGCCGTCGCGTGCAGCATTGAGGGCGCTTGTCCATAGCTGATTCGCCACATTTGAGGCATCGAAGGCGCGCAGCGTCGCGGCTTGCACGGTTTGGTTGTCGCCGGTGAGAGCCCACACGATTCCGGTTCCGGCAACGCTCCCATACGACGAGCCGGCCAGAAACCCTCCGGGGTAGCTGGAAGGTAGTGTATTCATACTCGAAGCGACCGGCGCCAACGTGCCGCCGGTCCAGCTGTACGCCCGCAGAACGTCGCCCAACGGCCAGATGTAAAGGGCCGGCGCGGAAGCATTATTCCAAAAGATCATGTCGTTCGCGAAATCGCACGAAGAGGCGGAACAGGCCGGGGAGACCTGCAAGACCTGACGAATCTGAGTATTGCCCGGCTTCAAGCCTCCCAGACTTTGCGTGTTGAGCACATAAATGGTCCCATTCTTGCCAGCGGCGAAAATACTTGTTGTTCCAGGCGCCAGTAACGGCCCGGCCGAGGACAAATCGAGATCGTTGTCGGTGAGACTTTGCCAGTTATCGGGCGTGAACCAATCCGACACACTGAAACCATGGGGGCCTGAAGAGATGCGTATGACGGAGTTGCCGAAATTTGAAATTCCGTCGTAGTTGCCGTTTCCTGTCTCGTAATAAAGGTTTCCTCCCGCATCCACTACGGGAGCTCTCGTCGACTGCCATATGCCGCCGCCCATTCCATTAGGCACCGCATTCAGAACGGCGGTTTGAGACAGATTCTTGAGATCGTACCCGAAAATCCAGCCATGAAACGGCTGGATGTCGCGGCTTCCCGCCATTGCCAGTAAGACGCTGTTTCCCGCCACGGCTAAACTTGAACGCTGCAAGTGAAAATCCGGGTTGAATGTCAGTATTCCGCTGCTTGAATCAGCGGCAGTACTTGCGATGCGACCGGAAATGATAACGGGGCTCTTGCGCATCTCCTGCCCGCTCGTCAGATCCAGCGCATGAAGACGATAAACGCGGTGACCACTTTCGCGCGTGGCAGCTACCACGTACAAAACGTTCGACGCGCGAACAATTACAGGCGTGCTGATGATCCCCAAATTTGGTTCAGAGTTTGGGCTGATCGAAGAACTCGGAGTATTGTCAGGGGCTCCGAGATTCGCCTTCCAGTAGGGAGCGGCGGCAAGCGGGTCATCGGCATCGAACGCGTAGACCGAATTGTTGGCCGTGCAAACGAAGACCACATTTGGTGTGCCGTGGCCCGCAATTGGAAGCGCCTGCATGTACAGCGGCTGCGCGTAAACCCACCCGTCAACGGTTCGGCTGAAAAGCTTACCAAAGAGAGTGGAATTCACATTTGTGGCGCTCAGATAAATTTCGGATGAATTCCAGGAAGTGCGGGCGGCATCGTATTGTGCCGTCGGGATGTCAGCTCCAAAGAAGGGGGTGCAAATGGTCAAAAGCACCGAAGCACCTACAGCCAAACCGCCCGACCGCCGGAAGATCATTCATTTCTGATAACACACTATCGGAAGCACCTGTACGTCAGTCCGCGAGATCCCTCACAGTTATCCAAAACTGCACCCCACGCGCCACGATGCCAGGCTGGCAATCGCTTCCGTTCGGTTCAAATCAGGCCGGATTGCCAGTTCCAGAACTGAGACATGCTCGAGATCGACCGTGTATTGTTCAGTTTCCGTCGTTGAGCCTGCGGGGCTGAAGTTCCACTGTTGGCGCACAATCTCTGTTGCAGAACCGCCGGATTCAGGCGACCAACGCAGCACGAACTCCTGAGTTCGCTCAAACTCCGATTCATAGAAGCGAAGCTCCGTACGCTTCACCGACACAGGGCTGTCGAAAATTATGCGGATCTGCTGTTCACCTGCTTCAGAAGCGCGCCAGCCCGGTCCGCCGTTTGACGAAAACGCATGTTCAATCGGGAAGTTGGAATCCTCCGACGTTACCTCGATCGTCGCAATCTGTTCGAGATCAAGCCAGCCTTCGTCCGTTCGGACTTGGGGGGAATGGAAAGGCTGCACTATCCTTTTTCGCATGATTCCATTGTCGTCTCATATATTTATTGCAAAAACGGCTTTAGCAAACCAAGAACCTTCGTCTCATCCCCATCCGCCTTCGGCGCATTCAGAGCTTTAATGAGTTCATCGAACTCCGGCGTGCGCGGGACCTTCTTCTCCACCAGCGCAAGCGCAAGGTGTTTCCGGAACTCCACTCGCGCGGGCTGCCGCAGAACCAGCCTCGCAAAGGTGCCCATGGCATCGTCAACATAGCCAAGCTTCAGGGCAATCCATCCCTCCGTGTCCATGATCTCCACGTTGCCCGGCGCGAGCGAAGCCGCCCGATGGGCAAACCGCTGCGCCTCCTGCAGGTCGCCGCCGGTATCCGAAATCAGAAACGCGATGTTGTTCAGCACAAGCGCGTTTCCCGGCATCAGCTCGAGTGTCTCGCGATAACTCTTGATTGCTTCCGCTCTCTTGCCCCCACTATCCTGCTCCATGCCAAGATTCGCGAGCACCCACGCCGTCTTCGGAAGCGCTTCAGAAACCTTCTGCCATTCAGACACTGCCGACACGTGATCCTGCTTAGCCCGGTAGACCTCCGCCATTCGCAGGTGCAGTCCCGCCGCGCCCTTCGGCGTCAAATCCTTCAGCGTCAAAATTCGCAACGATTCCGCGACCGGGTTCGGATCCGGTGCAAGGTTCAGCGTTGCACCCGGCGCTCCGCGCGCAACCTCGATCGGAGACTCGGCTTTCGGATCCAGCTGCGCCAACACCATCCGGAACTCCTTCAGAGCCAAGTCATACTGCCCCGCCCTCGCCGCAGTGTCTCCAGTCACCACATGCAGATCCATCCGGAGCGGCTGCTTAGCCGATTCGGCGCTTAGATAAGCAATCGCCTCATCCGCCTTCTTCTGTGCCATGAAACTTTGAACCACGCCCACGTATCCGCGCAGTTCGCCGGGTTCAATCTCCACCACCCGCCGGAAAGCCGCTTCCGCTTCCGCGAACTTCATGAGTTTCAGATTCCCCACACCCGAAACGAATTCCGAATCCGCCGCGGACATCTTTGGTTGTGCGTTTGGTTGCGCGAAAGCGTCCGTTCCGAGTGCAAGGCCGGCAACCGCCAAAAACAGCGCTGAGATAAACCTCATCTCTCTATTGTGCGAAAAACCGTGGTCCAACGGGGAAATGGACTAAACATCACGTAATGAATAAAACCTCATCAACCCCTGTCATTAAGACCTAAAGTGAGAGATCATCAATAGGCAAGGAGATCTACGCAATGTCCAGGACGCTTTTGGAACAACTTCGTGAGATGACCGTTGTCGTAGCCGACACCGGGGACATCGAAGCGATTGAGAAATTTACGCCGAGGGATGCGACCACGAACCCTTCGCTCATCACAACGGCCGCGGAGATGCCGAAGTACGCCGAAATTGTCGACTCGACGCTGCTGGCCGCTCGCAAGGAATTAGGAGACGCCGCCCCGCCGGAACAGGTCGCCAATTTGGCCTTTGAACGCCTCGCCGTTGAATTCGGGAAGCGCATTCTGAAGATCGTGCCGAAGCGCGTATCCACAGAGGTAGACGCGCGCTTGTCGTTCGACACTCAGGCGACAGTTGCCAAGGGCCGTTCGATCATCGCTCAGTATGCCGCCGCGGGCATTCCGAAGGAACGCGTGCTCATCAAGATCGCGTCCACATGGGAAGGCATTCGCGCCGGCGAGATTCTCGAAAAGGAAGGGATTCACTGCAATCTGACACTTCTGTTCGGATTGCACCAGGCAATCGCCTGCGCCGAGGCCGGCATCACGCTGATCTCGCCGTTCGTAGGCCGAATTCTCGATTGGTACAAAAAGGACACCGGCAAGGACTATGCGCCCGAAGAAGATCCCGGCGTGTTGTCCGTCCAGACTGTCTACAACTACTACAAGAAGTTTGGCTACAAAACCGAAGTGATGGGCGCGAGTTTCCGGAACGTCGGTGAAATCACCGAACTGGCCGGCTGCGATCTGCTCACCATTTCACCAGGTCTGCTGGCTCAGCTGAACTCCACCGAAGGTGACCTGCCCCGCAAGCTGGACCCCGCGAAGGCCGCCACGATGGATATCAAAAAGATCAACATGGATAAGGCCACGTTCGATTCGATGCACGCCGCGGATCGCATGGCGAGCGACAAACTGGCCGAGGGAATTTCAGGCTTCAGCAAAGCGCTGGTGAATCTGGAAGGCCTGCTGGCAAAACGTATTACCGAAATGGAAGAAGTGGCCGAACCGGCCATGGCATAGTTCGAAATCTGTGGCAAAGGGCGGCGCTTCGGCGCCGCCCTTTTTTATTAGCTTCCCGACAGATCCGAAGTCACCGTAATCTTCGTCTTATACAGCTTTGAGACGGGGCAACCGGTCTCCGCCCCTTTCACCGCTTTATCGAACGCTTCTTTCGTGGCATTCGGAACCACCGCCGTCAGATTCAGATGGCTCTCGGTGATCTCGAAACCGTTCTCTGTCTTTTCGAGCGTAATGGTGCATTCGGTATCAAGGCTTGTCGCCGTAAGACCAGCCTGCAGCAATTGCCCCGATAAGGCCATTGTGAAGCAGCCCGCATGGGCCGCTGCCAGCAGTTCTTCCGGGTTAGTTCCCTGCCCGTCTTCAAACCTCGCGTGGAAGGAATAAGGTACACCCTTCAGCGTGTTGGTCTCGGTACTGAGGTTACCCGTGCCACTCTTCAGATCGCCCTGCCAGTGAGCCTTCGCGGTTCTTTTCATGTTCGTGTGATGCCTTTCCTCGTTTGGAGATTCGCGGCGGCTCAGATTGTATTCAGGTAAGCGAGCAGATTCTGCTTATCCTGCTCCCGGAGTGAATCCTTGAAAGCCGGCATACCTTTGCCGCCGATGTTAATCTTCTCAAGCACCGTCGCGTTGTTGACGGGCTTCCCGTTGGAATCGAGCTTTTCCTTACTGAACAGGAACTTCAGACCGGGGCCCACCTTCTTCTCGAAGCTATCCGCGCGATGGCACGAACTGCATTGTTCGTCGAAAATTTCGTTCCCCTGCGCGGGGTCCGGTTTGCTCTGAGCAGAGGCCATCACGGTCGCAAACAGACAGATCGGAACAACCAGCCTCATCGTCTGTTCCGCCAGTTATCCGATACCATCTCATCCATCTCGTAGAGTGTCGCACCCTGTGCCGCGGGATCGAGATAAACCACCACCAATCCGGCGGGCTTGAGTTCGCCCCTGAGAAACGGCTCCATCTCAAGCACCGTGCCATGTTCGGCGAGAATCTCCTCCATCTTCTGCTTCTCATCCGCGCGTTCCGCAAAGGCCTGAAAGCCCTTCACCTCACACCCGGAACGCTCACTCAGCAATTGCGCGAATTCGACTATATTGGGGGCAGCCACGAAATTCGATTCTACCAGGGTCTGTGGTAGCATCGAAATACCCCGATTTGAAGGGGACCAGGAAATTGCAATTACAGGGTCAAACCTGATCGACGCGACGTGGAGCAGAGTCTCCACTCACTAACAGCCGGGACCTTAGGGTCCCGGTTTTTTTTGCTGCTGACTATGTTTCCTTTCACGCCCCTGCGCAATCCCATCGGCTTTGGCGCGGTGGACACAATCGAGCTATTCCTCGCGATCGTTCTCGTCAGCCTGGCGCTTGGCTGGAAACGGTGGATCGCGCCGGCATCGGCTCGTTTCGCGCGCAAGACGGCCTGGTGCATGTCTCTTCTCGCCATTCTGCCGATTGCGTTGCGCCTCTTGCTGCTCGCGCATCACCCCGTGCCTGTACCGGACCTCTACGATGAGTTCGGGCACCTCCTCGTAGCCGATACGTTACTGCACGGCCGCCTCGCGAATCCGCCTCACACGCTGCCACAATTTTTCGAAACGTTCTTTGTGTTGCAGCGGCCCACTTACAGCGCAATTTATCCCATCGGCAACGGTTTGATGATGGCGCTGGGGACGCTGATATTCGGAACGCCATGGGCGGGAGTCCTTTTGGGCGCCGGAGCATTTTGCGCGCTCTGTTATTGGATGTTGCGCGCCTGGGTTCCGCCTGCGTGGGCGTTATTGGGAGGCGTCTTCGCGGTGTGCCTGTTCGGGCCGATCAATCAGTGGACAAACACCTACTGGGGCGGCGAGCTAAGCGCGGCGGCGGGCTGTTTGGTTTACGGCGCACTACCCCGATTGAGCCGACCGTCATGGCGGGCGCCCGCGATTCTCTTAGGCGTGGGAATTGCGATCCATTTCCTGACGCGGCCTTACGAGACGGTCTTCCTGGTTCTGAGCGTCGCGCTGTATTTTCTGTTCCGCCGCGTGCAGTGGCGGGCATTGCTGATCGCGGGCCTTGTTATATTGCCCGCGATCGGCATCACCTTACTGCAGAACAAGCGCGTAACAGGTGAATGGACGAAACTGCCGTATCAACTCAGCATGTATCAATACGGTGTGCCAGCGCCGCTGACATTTCAGGCGAGCCTCACGCCCCACGCGCCATTAACGCGCGAACAGGATTTCGATTATCGAATGCAGCGGGCGTTTCATCCCGGTCCCGAGACTTTATCGAGTTACCTGCGGAGGCTTGCATTTCGTATCCGATATTACCGGTTCTACTTCTATGCGCCTATGTATCTCGCGTTGCCGGCCTTCCTGGTTTCCGTTCGAAGCTACCGGTGGGCGTGGGTACCGCTGTCCTGTCTCTTGTTTGCCCTTGGCGCGAACTTCTTCCCCGCATTTCAGTTCCACTATGTAGCGGCGGCCGCGTGCCTTTTCGTTTTGATGAGCGTCGCGGGCCTGCAACGAATTACTCGCTGGCCCTATGGCGTCTCCATCGCGCGGCTGATCCTGTTTCTCTGCCTGGCTCAGTTTGCATTTTGGTACGGCGCACATCTACTCGACGCGCCGGTCCTGGCGTATGACGTTTGGGACTCGGTGAATCACGGCCAGCCGGAGCGCCGTATCGAGGTGCAAAAAGAGATCGCGCAAATCCCGGGTAAGCTGCTGGTGTTCGTCCGGTACTGGCCGCGGCATCCGTTCCAGGATGAGTGGGTCTACAACGGCGCGGATATCGATTCCCAAAGAGTGGTCTGGGCGCGCGACTTGGGAGATGCGGAGAACCGAAAGTTAATCGCGTATTACCCGAATCGTGATAAATATGTGTTAGAACCGGATGCGCGCCCGCCGGCGTTAAGCGTGTATCAGCCGGCGGAATTGGAACCCGCGGTAATCGCCCCCGAGCCGGCGCCGAATAAGAACGCGAAGAAGCCGATGCTTGAACTGGAGCAAGTCAAATGAGAACGACAACGATATTGGTTTTCGCGGCGGCGCTCCCGGCACTTGCCGAGACGAAGGTGAAAATGGCGGACCTGCCGGCTGTTGTTCAGAAATCGGTCCAGGCCGAGTTGAAAACCGCAACCCTGGTCGGGCTCAGCAAGGAAACCGAAAAGGGCAAAACGTATTACGAAGCGGAAACAAAATTGAATGGTAAATCGCGCGACATGCTGTTCGATTCCGCCGGAAATGTAGTCGAAATTGAAGACGAAGTAGACATGGCAGCGCTCCCCGCGGCGGCGCGGGACGCGATTCAGAAGAAGGCCGGAAGCGGTAAGGTAACCAGGGTCGAGGCCCTCTCGAAAGGCGGCAAACTCGTGGCATACGAAGCCGCCGTCCTGAAAGGCACGAAGACTTCTGAAATTGCGGTCACGCCCGAAGGCGCTCCGTTCAGGGACTAAACAGCCGCGCTGTGTGTGCGTCGGCCGGGGGCCTCAAGTAATTGCCGATTGCTGCCGATAAGCACATGCATGGCAAAGACTCGGATTCCCGCGAGAGCGGGGCGCGCCAAATGATCCGGGCCATCGTCGGAATGGCTCACGGCCTGGATCTCAAAGTGGTTGCGGAAGGTGTCGAGAACGCGCTCCAGCACAAAGTAATCAAGAATGAGGCATGTGACCTCAGCCAGGGTTTTTTCATCACAAGCCAATGTCAGCACAGATGATGGGGGAAGTCTTGGCCAGCGAGTATCGCGAGAAAAGCGAGCGCTCCGGTTCATGGATTCTTGTCCTCGAACGGCTTGGGACAGGAATCGAACAGGCCATGGCGCCGCTTGTGGCTAACATCGGGCACGATTTCATTTAGAATGTGGAATGGCACATAAACCGATATTCTTCGCGTGTTCGATTCTGGTCGCCGGATCGCTCGCCACCGCGTCCGCGCAGACCGTGACGTATTCGCAGGATATCGCGCCGATCATCTATAACAACTGCACAAAGTGTCATCGTACAGGGCAGGTAGCGCCCTTCACCCTCGCGAGTTATGACGATGTGAGAAAGCACGGACCGACGATAGCAGCCGTGACGCAATCCACTTACATGCCGCCGTGGAAGGCGAATCCCAGTTGGGCGGCGTTTCGCGATGAGCGGCGCCTTTCGGCGGAGCAGATCGCAACCATCCAAAAATGGGTCGCGGCCGGAATGCCACAGGGCGACGCTTCGAAAGAACCAGCGCTGCCCGCGTTTCCGGAGGGCTGGCAACTTGGAACTCCCGATTTGATTTTGGAAATGCCGGCCGCATTTCAGGTTCCGGCGGACGGGCCGGATATCTATCGCAATTTTGTCCTCAGAACCGGATTAAAAACAGACCGTTATATCAAGGCGATTGAGCTCAAGCCGAGTGCCCGCGCGGCCGTTCATCACGTTTTGTTCTTCTCCGACACAACAGGCGAAGGGCGAACGATGGATGGCGCGGACGGCCAACCCGGTTTCGCGGGGCTCGGTTCGGTGTTTACGCTTGGCCTGAGCAACCCGCTCGCCGCGCTTTCAAACCCAAGTCTGCTGGTGAATGCGCTCGCGGGAGGTCTCGGCGGATGGGTCCCTGGCACCACTCCGGCGTTCCTGCCGGAAGGGATCGCTTATGCCCTGCCCCTGAGTTCCATCACCAATGATGGCGCGGACTTGATCCTGCAAATGCATTTTCACCCCGACGGCAAGGTGGAGCAGGAGAAGACGCAGGTGGCCATCTACTTCGGGCCGAAACCGCCGCGCGAGATCACGCAGGTGCAGGCGCCCGCGTTTTTCGGCATCCGCGCCAATATCGACATCCCCGCGGCCAAGAACAACTATATGGTTCGGGGGTCATTCACGCTGCCTGTGGATGTGGACGCGTTCAGCATTTCCGCGCATGCCCATTATCTTTCCCGCGGCAGCAGGCTCACCGCTACTTTGCCGTCGGGAGAAGTACGGGTTCTGCTTTCGATCACGGATTGGGATTTCAACTGGCAGGACACTTACATTTTCAAAGATATTGTTCCTCTGCCCGCGAGGACACGGATTGACGGCGAACTCATTTATGACAACTCAGCGGCGAATCCGAAAAATCCGTTCAGCCCTGTGAAGCGTGTGCAGTGGGGCGAGAATTCAACCGATGAGATGGGAAGCCTGATCCTGAATGTAGTGCCGCATGTCGCTTCAGACAGCGACGCCCTGCGCAATGCCGTGGTGCTCAACGTCATTCCACAAGCGCCGCCGGTTGGAAATAAGCCGCTCTTTATCGGCGCGGCAGTGGTGGATGGCGCGAGTGCACAGGCCGGGGCCGTAGTTCCCGGTAAGATTGTCGTGTTATACGGCGACCGCCTCGGACCCGCTACTTTGGCGAACACCACGGTATCCTCCGCCGGAAAGCTTTCGACGAATGTGGGAAACACGCAGGTTCTGTTCGATGGCACGCCCGCACCGCTCCTCTACAGCGTGGCGGGACAAGTCGCGGCCATCGTGCCATACGGACTCGACGGCAAAACCGGGACTCAGGTGCAGGTTCGCAACGGGACCAATCTGTCCGATGCCGTTGCGCTGCCGGTTTCACCGGTGGGTCCGTCCATCTTCACCGCCGATCTCTCGGGAAGCGGTCAGGGCGTGGTTTTGAATGATGACGTGGTGACCGTTAACTCCTCGGCAAAGCCGGCTGCAAAAGGATCGATCGTCGTGATCTATGCGACGGGCGAGGGGCAGACATCCCCAGCCGGTATGGATGGCCAACTGGCAAACGGTCCCCGATATCCGAATCCGCTCCTGCCGGTACAGGTGAATATCGGCGGAATTACCGCTGAAGTCCTCTATTCCGGCGCGGCGCCGACGCTGGTGGCGGGCGTGATGCAGCTAAACGTCAGGATTCCGGCAGACGCGCCTTCCGGCGATGTGCCGGTTGAAGTCATCGTGGGAACCGCGCACAGTCAGCCGGGCGTAACCATTTCGGTCAAATAGCGATCGGTACACGGGATTTCAGCCGAGCCGAATCGTTGTCGTCAGGCAATGAGATTCGCCCGGCTTTAAAACGATCGCGTTATCCGCTGCGTTCCCGCTTTCCACGCAGATCATCCTCTTCCACTCCCCCGGTCCCATGTCCGACATGCCCGCGGCCTTTTCACTCCACGGGTTCCAAACGATCGTGCTCTCAGAACCCGATTTTTCCACCACAATCATTCGGTTCCACACCGGATCGTGAATCACGCAGGTCGCAGCGGTGTTCATATGGACCCGGTCGGTTTCCTTCACACACCGCACCGGCTCGCTTTTTTGCAGCTTGCGCGCGAAGCCATCGGTCTTGTCGATAAATGTGGTCTCTTCGAGACCCGTAACGCAGGTCTGGTCGATATCCGCCACGGAAAAATAAGTATGGAACGCCTCTTCGTAATGGAACGGCTCGGAACGATCGTTGCGAACCTCGAGTTCCATCCGCAGCGCGGCGCCGAAGGAGAATCGCGCGTGAGCCGCGGGAGTTTCTCCGGCGGGAAGATCCAAACTGATTTCCACCTCTCCCGAGGGCGTGAGCTTGGTGCTCTCGATTTGCCAGAGAGATGAGCGCGCGAATCCATGCTGAGGACCCGGCTTGCCGTCCGCACGGGCTCCGAACCACGGAAAAATCACCGGAACTCCGCCCCGGATTGCCTTGCCGGGGGTAAACAGGCTGGTCGAACTCATGAAGAGGACGGGCTGTTGATCTTTGGGCGTCCACTGGGTGACGTGTGCGCCCTGAAGGTACAGTTCTCCGTCGGCAAACGGTGAGGACACGGTGGCTTTGACAAGACCGCCCGGGGTGGTTTCAAAGCGCAATGCGTTCGGTATGTCGAATGGATCCATTTTGAATACGCCCCAAGAGGAAGGGCTCCGTTTAGTCTAACCGAAGAAAGTTGCTAATGTGGGTTTTGCGACTACTTCGTATCTTTTTCATATTTGCCTTCGTCGGAACTCTGGCCGGGCAGAAGACCTTCCAGATCCAGCCGCTTCATCCGGTGGAGGAATTGCGGAAGGAAGCGGCGGAGGCAGCGCCCCCTGTCGAATCAGGGCCGTTTCGCGCGCCGGATCTTATCGATTTGGCCACCCTCGGCGCGGACCTCCATTTCGACATCCGGTATGCAACGGCCAATAATTTCCTGGGCACGCCCGTTTATCCCGAGGCGCGGGCGTTTCTTGAGCGCCCCGCGGCGGAGGCGCTTTTGGAGGCGGCCAAAGATCTAAAGGCCAAAGGATATGGTGTGTTGGTGCATGACGCCTACCGGCCCTGGTACATCACGAAGGTCTTTTGGGATGCCACGCCGCCGAGCCTGCATACTTTCGTTGCAAATCCGGCGAAAGGGTCGAAGCACAATCGGGGCTGCGCGATCGATATGTCGATCTACGAGCTAAGCACGGGCAAGCCGGCGGAAATGCCGAGCGGCTACGACGAAATGACTGAACGGGCCCACCCTGGCTACACTGGCGGACCGGACGATGCGCGCCGGCGCAGAGACATGTTACGGCACATTATGGAAGCACACGGTTTCTCCGTGGATCCGGGCGAGTGGTGGCATTATGATTTCAAGGAGTGGGCTAAGTACCCGATTATTAATTTGCCGTTCGACAAAATACCGCGTGAAACCTTAAAAAGGGGATAAGCCGTTTCTTGTTATCCTTTGTTGATGCCAGTACGTGGTACCGGGCCGGCGACTTTTGGGGTCCAAATATCATCTGCCTGACCGTATAATGGTCAAAAGATGACGCAAGAGGCTCCTATCAACACCAAACAGAGTTTGCATTTAGTGGAACCGACCTGGAGGAATTCGACCTCAATCTGTGCGCTCGCCGATGGGGAGAGGCACCTGGGACACGTCCTGAAGATTGGCGGACGCTGGCATGCGTTCGACGCCACACATTTCAACGATGAATCGAATGGATTTCGTTTACTCGGATCTTATGCGAGCCTCAGTGCTGCAAAAGAAGCGGTGAATCAGAGCGGTCAGCCTCTTCGGGCCGCATTTGCGGCAGCCTGCTGATTCAAAACCATCTCAACCGGCGGCGAAAGCGCCCGCTACCGAAGATAAAGAACACCCAGGCGGATCGCTCTCAGCGATCCGCTTTTTTCATTTAACCCGGCTATTCCGATTCAAAACTCTCGATGGCTTCCTGCTCGCTCCCGAAGGCGGGAATCAGGCTGCTGATTCCCGTCATATCCAGCAGCTTCCGGATATCGGGCGCCGCGTTCACAAATTTCAGGCTGCCCTGATTGCGGACAAGATGCGAGTAGCAGCTCATGAGCTGCCCCAGACCGGCTGAATCGATTTTAGTGACGCGGCTCAGGTCTATGATTACGCGGGTATCAGATTGTTCCAGCACTTCCCGGCGCAACTCATCGAGAGTATCGGCTTTGTGCGTCAGTTCGGCCGGCGAGCGGAAGTGAAGTACCGAAACGCCCTCGGAGTGCTTCCACGCAAGATTCGTGTTGCGCAAATCCGCCGCCAGATGTTCACTCACGCGAAGTTCGTCGAAGCATTCGTCGCAGCCGAGGTAGTGGCCTTCAAACTCTTCCACGGCTTCGGAATCGAGAGATCGCGAGAGGTATTTCGCAATAATCCGTTCACGCTGTATCGGTTCCATCCTGCAGTTCATGCTCTTCTTCTTCCACCCACTGAGTGCAATAGCGTATCGTTTCGTTTCATCTGGGGCCGTAGGCGCGCCGGAAGCGCTCTTTCGCCCGAAACAGCACTACGCGAAACTGGGAATCGGACATGTTCCACTCCCTGCAGATCTCGTCCTTCTCCCTGCCTTCAAGATACAAAGCACGCAGGATTCCGCGGTCGCGTTCGGCAAGTTCGGCGAGACCGTTGTCGATGGCATCGCGCATTTCGAGGACCTCCGCTTCCGGGCGGATTCCGGTGTCCGGAATCGGGGTGTCCTGGTCGAGGGCTGGCTCCCGTTTCACGCGACGCCTGTACTCGAGAATCACATTGCGGCACACGCCGTTCAGAAAGGCCCCGAATTCCTCGGTATTGCGGATCTGGTGGCGCTGTTCCGCGCGGATAAAGCGGGCCAGGCTCTCCTGCACAAGATCGTCGACGTCGGCGCACCCATGGCCAACGTGGTAAAGAACTTTGTAACGGAGCTTCAGTCGCAGGCGTTCGAGATCGGCTTCGCGGAGGTCCATGGAATTAGCTAAGTTTAATGCAGAACCCGGCGAGATGGCGCCGTTGAATGCGTAGCAGACGCTGGTAAATAAGCGCCCGCTCGCGGCCGCGGCTCTGTAACGAGCTGAATCTACTGGCGCACCACACCAGAAGCCTTTTGGCCCCTGAAGCACTCCCTGCATAAAACCGGTCTGCCCTGAGTGGGTTTGAATGGGACAGTTGTGGCCACGCCACACTGAGAACAGGTGGTCGAGGTTTCGACCTGGCCGTGTGAACCGGCCCGACCATGGCCACGGTCAGTGCCGCCGCGATCACCCTGTTTTTTTGCCTTGCAGGGCTTGCAGCGGCGAGGCTCGTTGGTGAAATTCTTATCGTGATAAAACTGCTGTTCACCCGCCGTAAAGACAAACGCGGCGGAGCAATCAATACAAGTCAGCGTCCGATCCTGAAAACCAGCCATCCCGCAACCCTCCCGCGCCCGCGTTAATGAAAAAAGGCGAAGCGTGTTAAAAAAAACGCTTCGCCTTTTGGTTTATTCGACTTCCCGGCGGCTCTTCTTCCGATTTCGTTTACGGGCGAGGGCGGCTTTAACCCGCATTTTTTCACCCGGCTTCAAATAGAAAGAATGGCGCTTGACCTCTTTAATGATGTCTTCCTGCTGCACCTTGCGCTTGAAGCGACGGAGGGCATTTTCCAGCGTCTCCCCTTCTTGCAGCCTTACTTCAGCCAATTCGATACACCCCCCAACCGATCGTAATTTCACCCTTGCCGGATCGGGATCGCGATTGAAACCGCGCCGACATAAGGTACTGATATCATATGGACTTGCTCACAAAAGTCAAGCCCACCCAAATTCTTGACGTACTTCTGTCGATTTCCCCGAATTCATCCACTACACTTACAACTGGCCCCATCGCTGCCGACCGCGGTACTTACAGGACTACTGGATGCTAAACGTGCTCTCGATCCTGCTCGCCGGGGGAGCTGGTGAACGGCTTTTCCCGCTGACCCGCGACACCGCAAAACCTGGAGTTCCATTCGGGGGTGTCTACAGAATAATCGATTTCACACTTTCGAACTGTGTGAACTCAAACATTCGCCGAATCTTCATCCTAACACAGTACAAATCACTGGAACTAAACAGGCACATCCGCGACGGATGGCAAATTTTCAGTTCCACGCTGGGCGAATTCATCGAAGTGCTGCCGCCCATGAAACGGGTGTCCGACGAATGGTATCAAGGCACGGCCGACGCCATTTATCAGAACCTGCACAGCATTTTGACAGAAGCGCCGGACCTGGTTGTCGTGCTGGCCGGCGACCACATCTACAAGATGGACTACGGAGACATGCTGGCGTGGCACAAAGCTCAGCGCGCGGATATCACCATCGCAACCATTCAAATCAACCCGGCGGACGCCGACCGGTTCGGCGTGGCGCAGATCGATCGCGACTACCGGATCTACGGGTTCGAAGAGAAGCCGAAACACGGCAATCCGGTGAGGTCGGCGTTCGATCCGGATATGACGAGCGCGTCGATGGGCATCTATGTCTTTAGCACCGCGGTGCTGGCTGAAGAACTGATAGCCGACGCGAACGACCCCGCTTCGTCCCACGATTTCGGCAAGGACATTCTTCCGAAATGCCTGGGACGGCGGCGCGTGGTGGCTTGGGACTTTATCGACATCAATGCCAAGGCGGCGCGGTACTGGCGCGACGTGGGAACGCTTGACGCTTACTACGACGCCAACATGGATTTGATTTCGGTGACGCCGGAATTCAACCTCTACGACATGAAGTGGCCGATTCGGATGAGGCCGATTCAGGCCCCGCCGGCAAAGTTCGTCTTCGGCGAGGAGGGTCAGCGAATGGGCACGGCTGTGGATTCGATGGTGTCGCCGGGGTGTATTGTTTCGGGCGCAAGGGTTCGCAAGAGCGTGCTGGCGCCGTTCGTAAGAGTCAACAGCTACAGCGAAGTGGATGCTTCCATTGTGATGCCGCGCGCCGTAATTGGGCGATATAGCAGGGTACGGCGGGCGATTATCGACGAGGGCGTTATTCTGCCGGAGAACAGCACCGTTGGGTATAATCCGGAGGCGGATCGGGCTATGGGCCGGGTGGTTACAGAATCGGGAATTACGGTGGTTCCGGCGCCTCATCCGGGGCGTTGCCGGCAAGAAGACCAAAATCCGGTATAGGCTGTATCAGCCGAACAGCGCACAGTAAAAAGCGCCGGGTTTTATGGCCGGCGCTTCCTTAAAACATTCGGTGTTACCAGCGAGGCTCGCGCCGCCGGTTCCCACCACCGCCCGCGCCGCCGGACCGGTTGCCGCCCCCTCCGCCACCGCCGTAACCTCCGCCGCCTCCCCTGTTGCCGCCCCCTCCGCCACCGTAACCGCCGCCGCCCGAACGCGGCTCACGCGCCCGGGCTTCGTTCACGGTGAGAGTTCTGCCGCCGACATCGGCCCCGTTGAGCGCTTCGATCGCTTTGTCCGCTTCGGCCGGGTTTACCATTTCCACAAACGCAAATCCACGGGACTGTCCCGTATCCCGATCCTTCACAATCTGAACCCGGTCAACCTGCCCGTAGGCCGAAAACGCGGCATCGAGATCCTGCTCAGTCGTCTGGAACGAGATGTTCCCGACATATATATTCTTCAAGTTGTACTCCTCAAACTGCTGCGACGTGTCAAACACGAAGCAGGTTAAATTCAATTTCAAACCAGAGCTAATCTCGGCCGGACATCAGCAAGACGGGCAAAATCAGCAGACACGCGGCATCAGGCATCCGCACCGATATCGTACCGCGTTCAACGGGGTTGCGGGGGAGGGCTTCCAGCGGTACATCGGGCTGAGTCTTACTGTTCCGCCGCGGAACGCTGCGCAAGCTCACCAATGATGGGGAGCACGTAGGGGTCATTGTTGCTGGTCTTCACCATCATGAAGATCGAAGTACCTAAAATGAGCAGTTCCAGCAGGTGATCCACCCGCATAAACCGACCGCTGGTCGCCATGAACAGTGGATGGACAACCCACTGCACCACCAACCATGCGGCGAACAGATACAAGCCCTGGAACGCATGAAACCGGACGATCCTCTCGTGACGAAATTTCCTCGCCGCAAGCACCACTACGGCTGCCACCCACCCCAATATCGGCGTGTAACAGAGGATTGATGCCGTCCTCGCCGAAAGCCCGCCAAGCGGGTCGGGTCCCATCGGTGGTATTGGCGGAGGGACTGCGGAACTGCGGAATTGCCCCGGTCCCTGTGTCTGGCGACGGCCGCAGTTTGCGCAGAAGACGTCCGCATCCGCTACCTGCTGGCCACATTGTGTGCAAAAAGGCATCGCTGTAACAGAGTACGTTATTGAATGGACATTTGTTCCGCGCGGCCTATTTCGCGTCCACGTACTCGATCCATCCGTCCATCATCTCGGATTCGCTCGCGGAACCCCATCGAATCGGCCTGGTCGGGTCGGGATTCAGCGGGTTGTTCGCCGAATTGTCGTACGTGCCTAAGATTTTGATCCGAGTGCCCCTGGGCAAAAAAATCGGCTTCTCCGCCCGATAAGTAATCTGCCAGTTGAAGTTGTATTCCGGGACCCGGAGCAGGGTCTCTTCGCGCCCGTCGGGATAGGTCGCCTGAATCGACATTGCCTTGCCGCGCAGATGCATGTGGGGCGTAAGGCTTGTCACGTACATATCTTTCGTCATGGTGTGGCATTCCGTGACCACATGATTCGGGGCATTCGCGGGAATCAGGAACATGTGGTTGCCCAGATCGATGCGCCGCGCCACAGTTCTCGGCGGCTCTTTTGCGAAGATCAGACCCACGCTGGTTTCGTCGTACTCAATCTTTCCGGTAGCGCGGGAGTAATGAATCTGGAAATTCAGACTCGAACCGGCCTTGATTAAACGCGCGGTACCTTCGGGATAAACGTCGGGCGCGCGCCCGGGCAGGTAAGAACTCAGCAGATTACCGAGATCGCCTTGTTTACTTCCGGGCAGCAAACCGTTGTCATCCACCACGCAGCCATCATCGATCACAGGAGCTTCCGGGCGAATCCACGACAAAGTTCCTTCTTTGACGGTGAGCCAGTTTGCGTACTCCTTTGCGGGATTTGGAACCGGGGCCGCCTTTGTGGCAGGCACCGCGGGCGGCGGGTCCACTACGAACACATGCGCGTGATGAACAATCTTTCTCATGCCCGGGCGCAGTTCCGCCGACACTACCCAGCGATCCTCTTTGAAGTTAGTGGGTACCGTGACATAGCTGTACTCATCCGGGCCAGCGGCTGAAAGCTCGAATTTTGGAATCGTGACGATCGCATCGGGTTTTCCGGCGCGCCAGCCATCGGGATAAGCAGGGGCGGCGGGCAGATCGGCCGGGTTACCCTCGGGCTTACCGCCGTCCGACCATGCTTTCAGGATCGCTATTTCGGAGGCTGAAAGGCTGGGATCGTTTGACCATTTTCCGATGTGCGGATCCGCCTTCCACGGCGGCATCTTGCGCAGCAATACGGCTTCTTTAATCGCCGCGGCCCACGGCTTCGCCTGCGCGTAGGTCATGAGCGACATAGGGGCGATGTCGTTCGCATGATGGCAGGCCGTGCAGTGCTGAAAAAGTATGGGAGCGACGTCTTTGGAATAAGTGGGGACCGCCGCCGCGGCACTCATTGCGGAGGCGATCGGAATTAAGAATAGACAAAAACGGCGCGGCATCGTATTGAGGATATCGAATTGCCGCGCCCGCGTGAATCCCGGTCAATAAAACAGATACTTACGCCACTGCTCGTCGCCCTTGCCGAGCAGCCGCATCAAATGCCGGCTGGTATGCAGGCTGAAAGGCTTCGGCTGCCGCACCAACTTCATACCCGCCTCTTCCGGCGTCCTGCTCCCCTTGCGGTTATTGCAGGAATGGCAGCAGGCCACCAGGTTTTCCCATGCCGATTCCCCGGCCCGGGCGCGCGGGATCACATGGTCCAGCGTCAGTTCGCCGGTCGGCAAAATCTTCAGGCAATACTGGCACGTGTAACGGTCGCGCATCAGAATGTTCTTGCGCGAGAGAGCGCGTGTCTGATGTGGAATTCGGCGATATTCCAGCAGCCGGATGACCGACGGAACCTTCACCGTGCGGCGCGTGGAATGCACCGCGCTGCCCGACACTTCTTCCGCGGACGCGATGCCCTTGAGCACCAGCACCAGCGCCCGGCGGGCTGCACAGATGTTGATAGGTTCATAACTCGCATTCAATACAAGGACGGGTTTTTGTAGTCTGCTATAGGTCGGCATCGGTTTTTTCACGGTCTCCATCGTCGATCTACTCTCGCCAAAGTCAATAACGAAACACTCTTCGCACCGCCGCGCTTAAGAGCCGCGGCACATGCGCTGGCGGTCGCGCCAGTTGTCATAACATCGTCGATTAAAAGAATTCGTTTGCCCGCCAGATCGGAACCAGGCTTCATCAGGAAAGCCCCGGCCACATTTCTGCGTCGGCCAGCCATCGCCAGGCCGGCCTGAATTTCGGTGGGGCGCTTGCGCAGCAAAGCGTTCATCAGGGGAATGCGCCTGTGTCTTGATATCTGCAGCGCCAGCAGTTCGGCCTGATTGAAGCCGCGCCGCCACTTCTTGCGCCAGTGGAGCGGGACCGGAACCACCGCGTCATAACCGTCATCCACAGGCAGCGCCTTTTCGAGAAACCTGGCAAGCGGCTTCGCAAGCGGCTTCATCCCCGAATACTTGAACAAATGAATCAGCGTGCGCAGCGGACCCTCGTAGAATCCAAAACTCGCGGCGCGATCGAATCCGCGCAGGCCGGAGCGGCAGGCCGCGCATACGCCGTGTTCATCCAGCGGGAACTCGTTTGCAAACGGGGTTTTGCAGCAGGTGCAAAAAAACTCGGCCTCGAGCGCGACCGGCGCTGAAAGGCACTCCGCACAAACCGGAACGCGGGTCCAACCCTTCAGTTCGCGGTTACAAACTCGACAATCGTCAGGGAAAAAAAGCGAAAAAAGACCGTGAGGGATCGCCCGAATTGTTGAGGCAGCCGTTCTCGTTGTGAAACTACTCGAGAAGGCTCACCCCCTGCCTTCCATCGCGCAACAACGCTCATCCATCTCCCGAAGCGGCTCAGTCACACCATGAAGCGGCTCAGTCACACCACGAACCGGCTCAGTCAGAGCTATGTGTAAGCTTCGGCAATTCAAAAGCTGACGGATGCAAAGCGCCATAAAAAAAGGCCCCGGACAGTTTCAGTGTACGGACGGAGTGCCACCCTTGTCAAATGCCCTGTGGTATACGAAGCAGCGGCTACCCCTAAATCCAGGGCTGGTGTCGCGCTTAGAAAAGCAGACTTACTCCCATCTTTATGGAAACATACAGGATCCAAATACCAACCACCGCCGCCAGCCCGAAACCGATGTTCGTCTTGGTGATTTTCGAGAAACCCAGCGCCAGCAGCCCAATCTCGGCGAAGCTAAGAATGTCGAGCGAACTCAAAAGCGAATACAGGCCCTTGGAGGTGGTTGCCTTGTCCATAAAGGCGCCTGCGTTGGTGGCGAGCAAATTGGTGGCGTTCAGTGTGGTCGGATCGGGTGAAGTCACCAGCACCAGCGTCGTCATAAGCAGCACTATGAGGTAATAGGGGAAAAACGCAAGCGAAACCATGGAAAGCATCGTTCCAAAGCGCGGCGGTTTGCTGGTCATCATCCCAAATGCCATCAGAACACCCGCGACAATCAGCATCACGATGCAGGCGCCAAGCGCGGCGAAGAAATAACTCCGATAAATGGCGGCCGGACTTGTCGCGCTCTCGAGCGCTTTCTGGGTAACTTCCGGGCTGAGATGAAGGCTCTCCATTTGCTGGCGCAACAGGTTTTCCCTCCCAATGAAGTGTGGAGTAACGGCTGACAAGGCTACCAGCAACAGAGCGTTCAGAATCAACGGCAGGACCCATGCGCCCCTTCGGCCCGGGAGCCGATCGAAAACCTTTCCGGGCTGATAAAAAATTTCGATTATGTCTTTCATGGGTGAGACGAAGTTTATCACTTTTAACGCTGTTACACTGGCCCTGAGGCGTTAACGCGCATGGCAGAACTGGAGATCAAACCGTCGATTACCGCGCGCCTGCGCGTGTCCGCCGTTATCCTCAGTGCGCTCGCCATAACCGCTACCCTGGTATTTTTGCTTTCCGGCGGCGGCCGCGATTCTTTTTCAACAAAGGCCACCATCTCCACTTTCATGCCGGACGTGACAGGGCTCGCGCGAAACTCCGAAGTCCGTTTGAATGGCATCAAAATCGGGCAGGTATCGAAAATAGACATCTCTGGTTCGCTTGACCCGCAGCGCGCCGTGCGGGTCGATATGAAGGTTGTCTCGCGTTTTCTTAAATCGATTCCGGTGGATTCTCAAACCAGCATCGGCTCCGATACCCTGGTGGGCTACAGGTTTGTGTCGATTGACGTGGGAAAGAGCCCTCTGCTTCTGTCGAACAATGGTGTCCTGCCGAGCGAACCCCTGAAGCAGGCCGGCGATCGCGCCGATTTGGTACTGCTCGCCCAAACGGAACTCCGTCAGGTAGACGATCTGCTGATTCAGGTATCTTCCCCCAATACCAAGATCGGGCATTACATTCTTGGAGACCAGGAATACAACGGTTTTCTGAAACAGATGAGTTCGCTCGAAAAAAGCCTGCGGGAGTTTGTCGCGCCCGACAGTGTCACCGGCCAGGCATTCTTCTCAAACGACATGTACCGGAAGTTCAGCGAACCTCTTGCTCAGGTGGACAAAACACTCGATGCGATTCAGCGCGGCGAAGGGCCCGCGGGCCGGTTTTATGCGAGCGACGACCAATACAATCAGGTTCTGAGCAGTCTTCAAAGCCTGCGCGCTTCGTTAGCCGATGCGAACGCGGGCAAAGGGCAACTCGGCGCTCTGTTGAACGATGACGCGGCGTATGCCCGAATTCACGCGATGCTGGCTTCCACGGACGCGATGATCGTCCAGTTGCAATCCGGTCAGGGCAAGTTCAGCCATCTGCTCCGAGATCCGCAGCTTTACGAATCGTTGAACGGTTCCCTCCGAAACCTGCAGGCGTTGCTCGCGGATCTTCGTTCCAACCCGCGGAAATATCTCCGTTACAAAGTGTTCTGACAAGTGAAGACTCGAATCGAAATCGAATACTGCACTCAGTGCCGCTGGCTTATGCGGGCCGCGTGGATGGCTCAGGAGCTGCTGACCACGTTCGAGAATGAATTCAGCGAGGTCGCGCTGATTCCTGGCTCGGGCGGAGTTTTTGAAGTCCGGGCCGTGGCCGAGGGACCGGCGCTCATCTGGTCCCGCGCCGATGAAGGGCGCTTCCCGGACGTGAAGGAATTGAAGCAGCGTATCCGCGACCGCGTCGCGCCGGAACGCGCCCTGGGCCATTCCGACCGCCATTAACCTTTTCACTAAGAGAGGCGGGCTCTACCCTTCCTGATACCGTAAGAGCCTATGCGCGTGAACACCGTCCGGCAAGCTCTCAAGGCCGGCAGAACCCAACTGGGGCTCAACTTCGGAACCCTCCGCTCCGCCGAAATTCCCCGTTTGCTGGTCGCCTCCGGCTTTCATTGGGCCTTCATCGATCTGGAACACGGAAATTTCGATCTCGAAACCGTAAACGACATCTGCCGCGTCTCTAACCTTGCGGGGCTTTGTCCTGTTGTTCGCGTGGCCGATCTGCAATATTCACTCGTGGCGAGAGCCCTCGACAATGGCGCGCAGGGCATTATCTTTCCCCGAATGGAAGATCCGAAATTACTCGAAACGGCGCTGAGCTGGACGAAGTTTCCGCCCGAAGGCGCGCGTGGCTACGGCCTGATGGCCCCTCAGACTGATTACGAACAGCACAGCTTCGCTGAAGTCATCGAACACGTGAATACCAACACCCTGACCGTCCTTCAGATCGAAAGCCGCCGCGGCGTTGAGGCCCGCGAGGAGATTCTTTCCGTCCCCGGAATCGATGCCGTGATGATTGGTCCCGCCGACCTTTCCATCTCGATGGGCGTTCCCGGCGACTTCCAGCATCCAATCATGATCGAAGCCATGGAAGCTATTCGCGACACCTGCGAGCGCCGCGGCATTGCGCCTGGAACTCAAACTCGCGCGGTGCCACAGGCGAAGTTCTGGAAAGACCGCGGCATGCGCTTTCTCGGCTGCGGCAGTGAAGTCGGATTCATGTTTGAAAAGGCCAGGGAAACCGCTGGTGCGCTGCTGTAGATTTGCCGCGCTGTGCGGCCTGCTGGCGTTCAGCGCGCTTGCGGCGCTTACCCCCGCGGAACAGGCCGCCATCGACCGCATTTCAGCCGACTCCCTTCGCGGAAACCTCTCTTTTCTCGCGAGCGATGCGCTCGAAGGACGAGCGACGCCTTCACGCGGGCTTGACATCGCGGCGGAATTCATTGCGGCCGAGTTCCGTCGCGCCGGGCTCGAGCCGATCGCAAAAGACAACAGCTATTTTCAAACCGCGAAGCTGGTAGAGGTAACGCCCAACCCGCAAGGCGTGAAGCTGACCCTGAAGAGCGGAAATAACGAGCTGGAACCCGGCAAAAACGATTTACAGATTCGCGCCAGGGCGGCTATCGATCTGGAGCGCACTCCCGTTTTCGAACTACCGGAAAGCGGCGCGCTGCCCGCGATAGAAGGCAAGGTCGTCGCCGGGTCGAGCCGTGTTTACGGAAGCGAATCGGCGATGATCCACTTGAGCGCCGCCAAGCCGAGCCTGATTCTTCTCGTAGGACGGCGCAGGGTCGGTGTTGACCAGAACCCTTCGTACCTCGACGAGCGCGATTCCGGCAGCATTCCTGTCATTCGGATCGCCAATGCCGCCCTGGCCGATGAACTCGCGGCTCGTCATCCGCTTACCATGTCCCTGCACCTGTCCGCATCCCGGACGAAAGACGTGGTGGCCCGTAACGTTGGCGCGATTCTGAGAGGTTCAGACCCGGTGCTGCGCAATCAATATGTGTTTCTGAGCGCTCACTACGATCATCTGGGCATGTCCGGCGATCGCATTTATAACGGAGCGAACGATAACGGAAGCGGCACTGTTTCGGTAATCGAAATCGCTTCCGCGCTGGCAAAGATGCAGTCGCACCCCAGGCGCAGCATCGTGTTCATGGCCTGGTATGGCGAAGAAGAGGGGCTGCTGGGCGCCTACTATTACGCGCATCATCCGATTGTCCCGATGAAAGACACGGTAGCGAACATCAACCTGGAACAGATGGGGCGAACCGACGATGAAAGCGGACGCGAGGTGGGGAAATTCGCATTTACCGGCCCTTCCTACTCAGACCTGCCGGCCCGGTTGAGCGCCGCCGCGAAGCAGGAACAAGTGGGCACATGGGCCAGGAAAGACGCCGATTCGTTCTTCGACCGCAGCGACAATTATGCTTTCGCGCTCGCGGGAGTAGTCGCGCATACGATAGTGGTTGCGTTCGAATACCCGGATTATCACGGTGTTGGGGACCATTGGGAAAAGCTCGATTACGCCAACATGGCGAAAGTCGATAAAGGCGTGGCAGCGGGGCTGATTGAAGTTGCCAACGCGGCGCAGCCGCCTAAGTGGACGGAGTCGAACAGCACCCTGATCTACCGCGACGCGGGAAAGTGACGTCTCATTTTTTCAGCCGCTTAATCATCCGAAGTTCGTTCTTCTCCCCGGGGATCACCTGATAGTGAACTTCGTCCATCAGGGTATTGATTAGTTTCATGCCCAGACCGCCCGACCGGCGCTCAGCCACCAGCTGATCGAGATTGCTTTGAGAGACGCTCGCCGGGTCGAAACCCTTCCCGGTGTCAACCACATCAATCTGAATCGCCATATCGTCAACGGTCGCCCGCACGGAAACTTCTTTGACCACTTCCGGCCCGTAAGCATGCTCAATCACATTGGCGCACGCCTCATCCACCGCGAGTTCCAGTTGAGCCACCTGAGGAGCGGGCAGCCCGGCACGGTTTCCAATGCCCGTCACGAACTCGCGAATCATCGCGAGGTTCTCGGTGTCCGACGGCACCTTTAGAACAAAGGTCTGTTCAACGGAACCCATGCCTATACTTCCCGAACCGGATTCGCGAAGCTCCGCTCAGCATCTGCCACGGTGGGCGTCATGTCGAAGATCGAATCGAAGCCCAGAATCTCGAATACCTGCGCGACCTTCGGTGTCAGATTACAGATCTTGAGGTCGCCGCCCGCCGCGCGAATGTCTTCGATAAAGCTCATGAAAACGCCCAGGCCCGCGGAGGAGATGTATGTGAGCTGGCCGCAATCCGCAATGAGACGGACATTGCCGGCCTCCAGTTCCTGCTGAATTGCCTTCTCGAACTGCGGCGCGGTATGGGCGTCGAGAAAGCCGTTCAGACCCAAAATGATGAACTCACCTGACGTGCCGCGCTCGACCGAAAATGAAGTTGCCACCCGAATCTGTCTCCGTTCAGTTTGAAATCGCGCTGGAACTTTGCCGCGACGCTTCGTTTACCCGCAAAACCGCAATCGTCAAATCATCCTGCGAATTGCCGCCCTTAAGAAAGTGTTTTACTTCTCTCAGTATGCTATCCCGCGTGGCTCCGGCATCGAGGCCGTCGGTCTTCTCGGCGGCGGCGATCAGACGTTCCTCGCCGAACTGCTCCTGCAACTCATCCATGGCCTCAGTAAGTCCATCGGAATAAAAGATCAGGGCATCGCCCGGCGCAAGGACGAGGGTCTCAACCTTCAAAGTCCGGGCAAACAGAACGGGTCCGGCAATGCCAAGACCGATTCCGCCGCCGCCCAACAAATGCGTCTGACGCGCTGACGCGCGCCGCCAGACCACCGGGTTGTGACCGGCGCGGGCATACTCGAGAGTGCGCTCCGCCGGGTCGAGAACACCCAGCGCCATGGTCACGAATACCTTCTTCTTCGCCACCTCGCGCAGGTGCTTGTTGACCACGCCCAGGATGTAATGCGGGTCGCCCGAATCCTGGGCGGCCGCGCTCAGCAGGCCCTTTGTAAGACCCATATACAGAGCCGCCGGCACGCCCTTGCCCGAAACATCGGCCACCCCAATTCCCAGACGGCCATCTTTGAGGCGAAGAAAATCGTAGAGATCCCCGCCGACTTCCCGCGCGGGGTCGCACGATGCCGCCAGGCTGTAGCCTTCCAGCGATGGAGCGCGCGCAGGCAGCATTTGTTGCTGGGCCGAGCGCGCCACGTTGAATTCTGCCAGCAGTTCTTCACGACGGGACCGCGCCTGCAGCCGGACTCCCGATTCGCCGTACAATTCCGCGACGGCATCAGGCCCTTTCAGGGAAACCAGTAACGCGCCGAAGCCCAAAGCCGCAAACGTCAGCAGAATTCCCTGCCCTGAGCCATGCAGTCCGGCGGCCGGTTGTATCACCAGAACAATGGCCGAGTTCAGAATTTTGGCCCAACCGTAGCCTGCCACGGCCGCCAGCATTCCGAACCGCGAATAAATCCAAAACAGCAAGCACCCCTGCAGCACCGCCCATGTAACGTTGGCGATTTGAGCTTCGCGAAACGGCGCCGAAAGCATAATCAATGTCAGCGCAGCCATCGCTATGGCGAGCGCTCCGGAGAGCCAGGCCCGTTTGACGAACCGCCGCGCTAACGGAATCAGGACTCCGAACAAGGCAACCACCGCGATGGCGCTTTGATCCGCGGTACTCACCAGCGACATCAACACCGGAAACCTGCTGAGCAGCATGGTGTCGTCATACCCGCGGAAAGCAGGGCTTCTCAGAATCAGACTCAACGCAAGCGGAAGAGCCACCAGCACAGGCGCGATTACCCAGCCCGCGAGCAGTTCGTGCGCGACGGTGCGGCTCAGCACCGCCTTCGATCCCAGGAGACGAAAGCCACGCGCGCGCGCCGGGTGCAGGCTTGCGTTCAAAACCGTTCCGGCAGCCATCGCATATAACAGAAGGCCGACTATCAGGCCGCCGACAAGCACGCCGAGAACCTCAATAAGCAGGCCGGACGCCGCGGAAACGCCTGAGACCTCATCGTCCCACTCAAGCATCGATCCCACAGCCACCGCCAACGCCGCGGCTATGCCAATCCACCGGGCCGAGGAATCCATCATGGCTCGCGCCGTTCTGCCGCTGCCTTCTCTCAAAACAGGGATTGCCACGGCGGCAAACAGCAGAATGAACCAGATGGGGCCGACGATTGTCCTGACCAAATTAAACGAATCGAGTTTCTTGCCGATCGCGTCGGGTATCGTGAACACGGTGTCGGCCTGAAACACAGCGCCTTTCTTTTCGGATTCATCGATGGAGACATGGGGCGAAGCGGTCGAATTTTTCCCCTCGTCAGCGTGCTGCCACTGCATGTCTCTGGTTGCTCCGGCTACGCTGCCGGGGTTGGCCATTTCAAATGTGTTCGAATCGTCGCCGGCGAGTTCGCGCATGGCGTTCTCGGGCGAATTGGATGGAGCGGGTTTGATCGACAGGGATTCCGGAAATTTCCAGCCGAGAGGGTGTCCGTCCGTGCCGAATGTAATGCGCGGGCCGGTTGATTTCCCGGCGGGCAGCAGGTTCACCGTTACCTGCGCCTCCGGGAACATCTGCACCGTTTTATTAGCGGGCATCATGAAACGCAGATCCTGGTTTTTCGCGAGTGTTTCCACCCTCGCATAGCCGGAGGCATCGCCGGCCGCCACGCCATGATTGATCGACAGTTGACGCCCAAGTGCAAGATAGCCTGCGCGGTCGTACTTCAGATTCAGGCGCGCGGCGGGATGTACACGGGAAGCGACCGACGCGAGCCACAGCGCCGATATGAGAGCCAGCACGCAGGGAAGAGTCCAGCGGCTTCGGAACATTCTCACGCCACTACTCCCAGCGCGCCGTTACGATCGAGGGCGGCTTCCGCGGTCGCGCGGATCACGATCAGGGTCAGGTCATCCGGCTCCGCCGTGGCTCTCGAATAATCGAGCACAGCGTGTTTGATGCGATCGGGTTGTTGAGCCTCGCGCGCTAATAAGGAAGCGACATCGTCGGGTCGCCGATTGCCCGCGCCGAGCCGTCGCCCGACGCCATCCGTAAAGAGAAGAACGTGATCGCCTTGCCGGAACGCGGCCCACCCTTCCGCGATTGGAGTGGCCCTCCCCTTTACCGGCACGGTGCGTTCCGTGGCGGCTTGCCCGTTTTCCGAAACGATTACGACTTTGGGATACACGGAAGTCCGCGCATAACGGATGGTCCCCGCCCCTGTGTCGATCGCTGCGAACGCGAACTCTGTTAGCAATGGCGCGGATCCCTCATCCTCGTTACCCCAGACGTTGGCGTTGAAGATGGCGCCCAGCGCGGTTTCGAGGCGCGTCAGGATCTCAACGGGGTCGCTCGATCTGCTCACGCTGTGCATCAGGTAACCCTTCGCGAGTGCGATGGTCAGGGCCGCCGCGAGGCCGCGATTGTTGCCTTCCGCGATGAACACGCCCAGGCGTCCATCGCCCAGTTGGAAGAAATCGTAGAAGTCGCCGCCGACCGTTTCGGCAGGCACGCAAACCGCGGCGATGTCGAGCGATCCGAACTGCGGCAGGGTCTCTGGCAGCAGCCGCAATTGAGCTTCTCTGGCCGCCGAAACCTCCGCTTCGAGCGATTTGCGTTCGGCGATGTGCCTTGCGTATAGCGGACGAACCTGCTCTTCCACACACACCCGGCCACTCCTGATGCTGAGCAGGGCAAATACGCTCAGGATGGCCAGCGGAGCCAGGTGCGTAACCAGTGCGCGCGAGGCGAACGCGGGTATGCTCGCCACGCCCCCCGCCACGCTCACAACTGAGAAGAACGTGGTTACGCAAACGATTGACGCGAGCAGATCCAGTTCAAAGAACGGCACTAACAACGACGCGACGAACACAGAGGAAACGACCAGGAATTCGGCCGTGGACTGCGTGTGTATCCGCATGGTGGATACGAGCCCCGCGCAGATCACGAGGGCCGGACCATGGAGCCGCTTGAATCTGCCCGCGTAGCGCTGCAGGAACGCGAGAGGCTGCAGGAGCCCCGCCGCCGCGAATGCCACGGACATAAGCGGGTAGGTCATCCACGGCATCAGATAGCCGAAACGAATGAATGGGGCGATGAGTTCCTGCGAACCCTGGGGATCCTGCACCCGTAACGGTATTTCCATGATTCCCAGCACGAGGGCCAACCATCCGGAGCACGCAAGGCCGAACAAAACAGAAGCCCCTACGTTGCGCGACCAGGCGTTGCCCGTGAGCAGCGCATCGAGAGACGTCAGCTTCCCCGGGTATGCTTCGCGAATGTCACCCTCGCCACTGCCATAAGCCGCGGCCAGCAGGGCCCCCGCAATGAGACCGAGAACCGCGAAGACAATCAGAATGATGGTTATTGGAACCTCTCCAGCGGATGTGTTGACCACCGCATTCATTCCGATCAAAACACAAAAGCATCCGCAGAGAAGCGCAACCATCAAACTGCGCGAGTGCGAAACTTCCTGCTGAAGAGTACGGCTGACATAGCGGTAAATACTGTAGAGCGCCACCAGAGCGAGAAAGCAGGTTCCGGCAAGAGTGAGCACGGTTTGGGTGCGGTCTTCGCTTTTCTCCGCTTCGTCTGTGGGGTCCGCTTTTACTTTGAACGAGATTACGTGGCTGCCCCGAACCGCGACGATCGCGCGTATATCCATGCCCGGCAGAGTTGCGGAGCGGAACGTGTAGATACGATCGCCCGTGTCTACTTTGGTGTCGAGAGTTGGCGCGCCGAAGTTGAACGGTGGCGGCAGCTGAGCTAATTGCCTTTGGGCGATTTGGAGCGCTTCACCTTCGGCGATGCCCTCTTTCGGAATGGATGGATTCGTCCAGTTGAAACCCAAAACGCGTCCGTCAACCGAGATGGAAACCGAGAGCGCATCTTTGCCGGAATCGGATCTTAGATTCACGCCGGCCGAGACGGGCGGCGCGATCTTCCATATGGGAAGCCGTTCACTCCGCGCGTTTACGAAAGTTATTCCAGCAGTATCGGAGCTGTAGGTGATTTTGGCGGACCAGTTCTCCGCGGGAATGCCCTGCTTTGCCGCAAACGAGCGCGCGATTGAGATCGCCTGAGCGGCGTCGATTGTGGTCTGCACCGAGGGCGGCGGGAAATTGCGCACCTGCAGCGCGAAACCCGCGGCCAGCGCGAGCGGGAAGAGGCACAACGCGGCCAGGCGGAGCCTGCGTCCGCGGGGCGAAAGGATTTCATCCGGAAATAAAGCGATGGCGATCTGTTCCAGCATTACCCTGATGGGCAATTATGCCATGAGAAGCGATAAGTATTGGGCAAAGAATAGGCAAACCGATTCGGCGCGTGAAGCCGGATTCAGAGTTTCTCAACTTTCTAAATTCAGGTAAGCGCGTTCACGGTCAGCACAATGGCAAAACCCACCAAGCCGGATATGAGTTTCATTGCGGTCCATGTTTTCAAGGTCTGCGGCACCGTGAGCCCGAAGTATTGATTCACCAGCCAGAAGCCCGCGTCATTCACAATCGACAGCGAAGTGCCGCCGCAGCAAAGCGCGAGATACATCATTTCGGGCCGATAGTTGGGCATCGCTTTCACGATGGGCGCAATGATTCCGGCGGCGGTGATGATCGAGACGGTGGCCGAACCCTGCGCGACGCGCAGGACGCCGGCCATGAGAAACGCCACCAGCAGCGGAGAGATTTGAGTGGCCGCGAGCATCTTGCCTGCCATGGCGCCCGCGCCCGTGTCTACGATGATCTGTTTGAGTCCGCCGCCCGCGCCCATGATGAGTAACAGGCTGGCCATGGGCGCCAGCGATTTTGTGGCAAGGGCGGTAATCTGATCGCGGTTGAGGCCTCTGGCGGCCCCTAGCAACACCATGAACCCCAGCAGTGTGATGAGCAGCGCCGAAAACGGATGCCCGAGCAAAGCGAATACTTCGCTTTTCGGCCAGATAGTGGCGGTGAGAATCAGCAGGACCGGAAGAATGAGCAGCAACGCCACTATAAAGACGGAGGGTGGATTCTTCACCTGATCGGGCGGCGGTTCCAGTGCGGCGGGGGGCAGCGAAACCTTAATGCGTTTTGCGATCCATTGCCCGTACATCATGCCGCTGACCAGGGTCATCGGTATGGAAAGCAGCACGCCGTAGAAAATGGTACGGCCCAGGTTCGCGCCCAGCAACTGTGCGGCGGCGGCGGGGGCCGGGTGAGGGGGCACCAGGGAATGCAGCACGGTAAGTGGCGCTGTCATGGCGAGTCCGTACACCAGGAGCGATCGTTTGCCCTCTCTTGTGAGGCTATAAACCAGCGGCACGAGGATGATGAACCCGACTTCAAAAAAAATCGGCAGACCGACGAGGAATGCGGCAACCATCAATGCCCACGCGGCGCGGTCCTGACCGAATTTGGAGATGAGCCAGTCCGCGAGGGCTCTTCCGCCTCCGGAGTGTTCGAGATATGCTCCGATCATGGCGCCGAGACCCAAGACCACGGCAATGGAGCCAAGGGCGTCGCCAAACCCCGCCTGAATCGATTTCAGAACCGGCAGCGGCTTCATGCCGGCGGCGAGACCCATCGCGAACGCGGAGATGAGCATTGCGAGAAAGGCATGCATCCTGACGTAGAGGATTAGGAACAGAAGAAGAGCTACCGCGGCGAAGGCAAGAATGATGAGATGCAAGGACTCATACTCTCAACCCTTGACGATTTCCGCAAGCGTGCGAGCAGGGCGAACCGGTGTATCACGGTATTCTGAAGCGTAGCGCTCCGTACGCGGATCGACCTTACACTCCGAACATTTCAAATGGGAAACATTCTTCAGAACCTGCCCGCGGGCGAAAAAGTGGGCCTTGCATTTTCAGGGGGCCTTGACACCAGCGCCGCCATTCACTGGATGCGGGCCAAAGGAGCGATTCCGTATTCCTACACGGCGAATCTCGGCCAGCCCGATGAGCCCGATTACGACGAGATCCCGCGGCGGGCTCTGCAGTACGGCGCCGAAAAAGCGCGGCTGATCGACTGCCGCAAGCAACTGGTGTCAGAGGGCATTGCCGCACTGCAGTCGGGTGCGTTTCATATCTCGACAGCGGGCGTGCATTACTTCAACACGACCCCTATCGGTCGCGCGGTGACCGGCACCATGCTGGTGATCGCGATGAAAGAAGACGACGTCCATATCTGGGGGGATGGCAGCACGTTCAAGGGTAACGACATCGAGCGGTTTTATCGCTACGGTCTGCTGGCGAACCCCGCGCTGCGCATTTATAAGCCCTGGCTCGATCAGACGTTCATCGACGAACTCGGCGGGCGCAAAGAGATGTCCGAGTACATGCTCAGCCACGGCCTCACTTACAAGATGAGCGTGGAAAAAGCATACTCCACGGACTCGAATATTTGGGGCGCGACTCACGAAGCGAAAGACCTGGAATTCCTGAATAAGGGCGTGAAGATCGTCGAGCCAATTATGGGTGTGCCCTTCTGGCGCGAAGAGTGCGGGGTGAAGGCGGAGACGGTGACGATTCGCTTTGAAGAAGGCCAGCCTGTGGCTCTGAACGGCGTAACTTACAACGACCCGGTGCAGCTTGTGCTTGAGGCGAACGCCATCGGCGGCCGGCATGGGCTCGGCATGTCAGACCAGATTGAGAATCGAATCATTGAGGCCAAGAGCAGAGGCATCTATGAAGCGCCAGGGCTGGCGCTGCTGTTCATCGGATATGAGCGGCTGGTGACGGGCATTCACAATGAGGACACCATCGAGCAGTATCGCGTGAATGGGTTGCGTTTGGGGCGGCTGCTCTATCAGGGCCGCTGGTTCGATTCGCAGGCGATGATGCTGCGGGAAACCGCGCAACGCTGGATTGCGCGCGCCATCACGGGCGAGGTCACGGTGGAACTGCGGCGCGGCAACGATTATTCTATTCTCGACACCACGAGCCCGAACCTCACCTATAAACCCGAACGACTCACGATGGAGAAAGGTGAATCGATGTTTTCTCCGCAGGACCGTATCGGCCAGCTGACCATGCGTCACCTGGATATTACGGACACGCGCGACAAGCTGATGCTCTATATGAAGACAGGTCTGCTGGGCTCGGGCAGCGGTAGTTCGATGTCGCTGTTATCGGAACCCGACGAGGATTCGCAAGATCAGTCGTAGGAGGGCCGATCACGACGTTCGGCTTAGGCGGAATTTCGGCGGCTGCCCCCTTTTTTCCCGACTCGAGCGCGTTTGCGAGCGGCGATCGCGGCCCAAAAGGCCCCGCCCGGAACATACTTTGGGTTTGCGAGGGGCAGGACGGGATATTCGGTTGTCAAAGATCGATAGACCGGAGCCCTGACCAGAGGCGCAGGCAAACACAGAATTATCCGGGGATAAGCCGTGAGCAAGTCTGGGCCAGTGGTTTTGGGGGCGGCCTGGAACAAAACGGT
>Ga0105240_10000350_pt1 | contig 86419 bp, 69 predicted proteins | sample KBSC54metaG_FD_80426 | JGI IMG/M metagenome (GOLD analysis project Ga0105240, IMG submission 80426) | Corn rhizosphere microbial communities from Kellogg Biological Station, Michigan, USA - KBS C5-4 metaG | ecosystem: Host-associated > Plants > Roots > Rhizosphere > Soil | place: Michigan, USA...
CCAGAGTCTCGCCCAGTTCTTTATTTTCGTCCTGCACAAAATGCCCTGCATCAAACAGCCGCTGAGCGATCGCGCGAACCTCCGCGTGCTCAGCAGGTGTGGCGTTCAAACCCGGAGCAATCGAAGGCTTGCGGCCGGTCGCCACCACGATCCCGCCGCTCTGAGTAAACTGCTCAAACTTTTTCAACGTCGCCAGAGGGATACTCTCCACGTTCGGCAAAATGATCATGCGATAACGATCTTGCAGCACCCCAAGCGCCTGATCGTCAAAGAAATCAAGGTTGTATCCGGCTTCCAGAATGCGCGCGACGATATCCGGTCCAATCCGCTCGCGTAGCGTATCGATCAAGCTGACACGGCCGGGAGTGAAGTGCGACCACGCGTCGCTATCCGGCATGTACAAAGCGACATCGTTAGCAGGTTTGCCCTGCCGCATCAGGTAACTGACGCGCTGCAAATAACGCGTCAGATCGGGCATTACGATCCACCACGGATTCTTGTCGTTGAAAACCGCGGCTGCGTAGAATCGCCATCCCGGATAGCCCGCTGTCTCCGGGGAGTAGGGCCACCCGTGACCGATTAGCTGGTTGATCCCTTGCAGAAAGTGCATGTCGGCTTCGGCTTTCATATCGAGCGGCGTGGCGGCGAACACCGGCGAATGCAGCCACGTCCAAGTCTCCGACGACGTCACCGTACGCCCGTACAGATGGCTCGCCGACGACGCCCATCGCGAGGCGCGCAGGATTTTCCACTGCGGTCCCTCGCCCTCCGCAAGATCGGCTAATGAGTAGCTGGAAATCGTCGCAGGCGGCATCCCGTACGCCTGAATACGGAATAGAGTCTCGTGGCCCTTCGCCCAATCGTGAATCGGCGTGATGAAGTGCTCGTCGGCGAGTTCCGTCAGCGTCTTCCCCCAATCGTGACGGACACCGCGCGTCTCGTCACCCATCTCGCTGACAAGCGCCGGCAGATGCGGTTTCAAATCGTAGCCGCGCCGCTTTTGAAATTCCTGAAGGAAATCGTTTGTCCAATCGGCCCCATACACTTCCAGGCTGTCGCAAAATACGGAGTAAGGACGATGAGTATTGAACGCCTGCATCAACCGCTCGCCGATCAGCTTCAAGTGAGTCTGAGTAGCGCTCAGGTCGTAATGATCGAGTACGAATCCTTCAGCGTTCACTGATGGCCGCTTCACCGTCTGGCCGGTGCGGCTGGCAATGAAGAACCAGAGTTCGTGCCACTTGTGATCCTGCGCCAGCCATACCGCCCCGTCGTGAATGTCGTGGACTTCGCCGCCAGGCTTGCTAGCGGAATCGACGCCATAGACTGAGATCAACTGTTCTCCCTCGGTCAGATAGGGGAGCGGAATTCGATGCGCATGTTCGTTGAGCCGGACGCGCTGCCATCGCAACCGGCTGGCGGCGTGGTTGGCGGGAACGTAGACGCCGCCATACGGCCATCCACTGCCGAGCGTGATATCCACGCGCATTCCCAACTCGTGCGCCTTGTCGGAAGTGAACCGCACCGCGTCCAGGAAACCGGAAGAGAGATACGGCAGGTTTCGGATGCCCTTCTCAGTGTCATCCATCGAAAGCGGATACACAGGTTGAATTTCGATGCCGCCGATGCCGCCTTCCTTCATCTGTTTCAGTTCGCGCTCGAGTTCAGGTTTCTGGACAGCGGAGCCGAACCACCACCACCGCATCATGATCCGTGCGTCGTCCGGGGGATGTTCAAATCCCCGATGCAACTCTTCAATCTGACCAAAAGCGGGGGCGGCGAGCGCAAGATAAACTAGTACGGCGGCGTTTTGTCTCACCAGACCACAATAGACCAAACCTATTCGTAGCGGAGAGCTTCGATGGGATCCAAACCGGCCGCTCGGCGCGCGGGCAAATAGCTAGCCAGGAACGCGACCACGAGGAACATTCCGGCGCATCCGATGAAGGTCAACGGATCGGTGATGCTTACCCTGAAAAGCAGACTCGTCATCACGCGCGTAAGCGCAAGCGCGCCGAGCAGTCCAATCACGACGCCTCCTCCGGCCACTGCGAGTCCGTGGCGGACCACCAACCGCAGGATGTCGATTTTCTGTGCGCCCAAGGCGATGCGAACTCCCATCTCTTGCGTCCGCTCAGCCACCGAGTATGCAATCGCCGCGTAGATTCCAACCACTGCCAGCAGGAGCGACGAGACAGAGAAAAAGCCAAGCAGGAACATCGCAAACCGCTGCTGCGTCATCGATGCGCTCAGTACTTCATCCATGGTTTGCACTGCTGTAACCGGCTGATCGCGGTCGACCGCACCAATCTGTTGGCGAACCGCCGTGATCAAGCTGTGAGGCTCCAGCTTCGTGCGAACCAGCAGATTCATGGTCGGCCAGGTGACTTGCGCAAACGGCACGTAAACCGCGGCTTGAGTGTCCACAGCCAAGCTGATGTTCTTTACGTCACCCACCACGCCGACCACTTCCACGGGAGTTGGCCGGCGTCCCAGAAAAATATGTTTGCCAATGGGATTGCTATTCGACCAGTATTGCCGCACCACCGCCTCGTTTACCATTGCCACCGGAGCTGACCGGACATTGTCGTCTGCCGTGAATTCGCGGCCGCGCACCATCGGCACCCGCATCGTTTCCACGTAATGCGGGCTCACCATTTCAATGACGAACACCGGGCGCTCGGGTACGGGAACCGCTGGTTGTCCTTCCGGAAGCACCGGAGAAGCCCGTCGCGGGATAGTGGGCAATCCGGACGCGAGAGCAACCGACTGCACTCCCGGAACCGACTGAACCTGCCGCACCACCTCATCGAAGAACGACAGCATACGGGGTGGACCGGAATACTTTGCCGGCGGCAGCGAAATGCTCATTGTTAGAAGATTGCGCGTGTCGATTCCCGGGCTCTGGGCTTGCAGAAGAACGAAGCTTCGAATCAATAATCCAGCACCGATGACGAGGATCAGGGAAAGCGCCACCTGCGCCATTACAAGCGAACTCCGCATATGGTTCCGGCCGAGGCCGCCGATAGCTCCACGAGCCTCTCCGCGCAAGACCACATTGACGTCGGGATGCGACAACTGAAGCGCCGGCACGAGGCCAAACAAAATTCCCGTGAGAACGGAGACCGCGACGGCGAATGCCAGCACTCGGGCATCAATAGTGATTTCATCCAGCAGCGGGACAAAATCCTTCGCCACCGAGGTGAGCGCAGAGGTCGCCCAGGTGCTCAAGAGAATGCCCACTACTCCGCCGGCCAGCGCAAGCGCAACACTTTCCGACAGCAACTGCCGAACGATGTCCCAACGTCCGGCTCCCAGCGCGGCGCGAATTGCCAGCTCCCGCTTGCGCCCGAGGCCACGTGAAAGCAGCAGGCTGGCCACGTTGGCGCAGGCGATAAGCAGGACGAAACCCACCGCTCCGAAGAGAATCAGCAAAGGACGGCGCACGTTACCCACCAGTTGTTGTTGAAGATTGTCGACGGCAATCATCATCCGGGGATCTGCGTCGGAGATCTTCGGAAAGGCCTCGCGATATTGGGTGTTGAGAACGTCCATTTCCGCCTGCGCCTGGGTGATGCTCACCCCAGGCCGCAAACGCGCCACTGAGGTGAGGTACATGACGCCTGTCCGCACATGCTCCGGAGTCATGATATTCAGTTCCACCAGCTTGGGGGCCCAGATGTCAATGCCGGAGCCAACGAATGCGAAATCAAATTTCTGAGGCAGCACGCCAATGACGGTGTAGTTGCGCGAATCGAGTGTAATGTTTTGCCCGACTGCCTGGGGATCGCTGCCGAATCTCTGCATCCACAGCCGATGACTGATCACGGCCACGTTCTTGCCGCCGGGTTGATCTTCATCGAGCGCGAAGCTGCGTCCCAGCGCGGGCCGGACTCCTAGAACATCGAAGAAATTCCAAGCGACTCGCGCGGCCGCCAACTGGTCCGGATCGCCGCGCCCCGTGAGGGTGAAGGTTTCGTTCGTGAATGCCGCAATACCCGTGAAGGACCTGCTGTGCGCGGCCATGAACTCAAATCGCGGAAGCGAATACTGCCCGGGGACGCCCGCTCTCGACCCGTAGACAAGAACAAGATTTTCGGGGTGAGCAAATGATAAAGGGCGAAACAGAAGCGTGTCGGCGACACTGAAAATCGCCGTTGTAGAACCGATTCCCAAGCCTGCGGTAAGGACCACCAGCGCCGTGAATCCCGGGTTTTTGCTAAACATTCCAAGCACGATTTCTAGACGGCTACTCTGCCCTTTCGTAACGTGAACCAACTACTTCTTGGGGAACCCCGGAGAATCCATCACTTCCTTCATCTGCGCCAAATGCCGTTCCGAATGGCCCGGCACCATCAATAGAAACTGATAAACGTCGATGACGCCCATCGGCCCCTTCGTCAGCGACCCGCGCAGATCGTTGAGCGTCTTGTCCATAAAATAAATGTGCGCATCGCGCCGTTCGCGAAACTCGCTGATGATTTCCTCATGAGTCCAGCGCCCAGTGGGGCGAAACATCTCGGGTGCCTGCGCCTTCTTGCTGCGATCGGTCATTATCTTGATCACCGCTTCGTCGTCGAACTGCTTCTTCGCACTAGCATCGGTCAGCGGGTGCTCCATGGCGCCCAGCGCATAATCCCACAAGCCGTTTTCCACAATCGCCAGATGCTCGGCGATCTCCGCCACCGACCATCGATCCGGGCCGGGTTTGTATTTCCATTGTTCCTCGCTTAAGTTCGCGGTCATATCGAGGAACTGCTTACGGGTGGCGTGCAGATAACTCATGGCGAAGTCGCGATCGTGCTGCGAAAGAGTCTTGCCGCCCTCCGGAAGCAGCACGCTCACTTCCTTGAAATACACAACCGAGGTCTTGTCGTGATTCTGCAATCCGATGTAGCCATAGTTCGGACGCGGCCCGCGGACCGGCTCGAACCATTCCTTACGCGCCGGAACCTCCTGGCCAACCGTGAACTCGTTCACCTTCTCGCCGTTCAATGACACGATCGTTTTCGGTCCGGCAAGCTGGATATCCATGGTGTTCCATTCGCCCATCGGCTTCTGGGTTCGCTTGGTTACTTTGCTGAGCGAGTAAATGGCGCCCGTGCAATGCCAATCATCGCCCCCGGCGTCGATCTGCACTTCGTAGCCATTGTGCACGCCGTACCAGGGGTCCGGTGCGGATTCGGGCATCCGGATGTAGACTCCGGAATTTGCGTGTTCGGACGCGGTCTTGAAAACCACCCGAATCGTCTGGTTGCCGAAATTCATGCCTGGATACGTGAGCAGTCCCATGCCCCCTTCCGTTTTCAACATTCCGTCTTCAACAACGAAGCGGCCAGGGCCGACCATCTTCCATCCATGAAGGTCTTTTCCGTTGAAAAGCTGAACCTGCTCGGCGGCGAAGACTAGAATCGCACTGGAAATAAACAGCAAAGCGGTACGCATAGCTATCTGGTCAGAACTCCTGATATGAATTGTATCGGTGTTGACAAATATTTCACAATAAAGCGACAACTGAGATATTACAATTGAAAGAGACTGGTTCTAGTAGAAGAGACCTGTTCTAGGCCGTCCGTGAATCTTGCCCAACTTCAGTCCCCCGCATCCACATCGACGTCTCGCAGTGGGATATTTTCCAGAATAGCTCTCAGTGTTCTCGGCATGGCCGAGCGGCCCGTTGCGCTGCTTGCCTTGATTTCTCTTTCGCCCATTCTAATCGTGGCCGGCACAACCGTTCTTATCCTCTCGGGCCGCTCGCCGCTGCTGGCACATAGGCGTGTTGGAAGGAATGGAAGGAAGTTTTGGCTCTTCAAATTCCGCACCATGTGGCATGGCGCGGCAAATCACCGTTCCGCCACGTTCATCGAATTTGTCCAGCAGGAACCCGTCAACGGCAGGAAACCGACTCACGACCCGCGCGTCACCAGCAGGTTCGCCGCCTTCCTCCGTAAGCACTCCATCGACGAACTGCCGCAATTGGCGAACGTCGTCATTGGCGAGATGTCTCTGGTGGGTCCCCGGCCTCTTACACAGGGTGAACTGACCGAGCATTACGGGGTGGACAAGGTGGAAGTGCTATCGGTCAAGCCGGGAATCACCGGTCTTTGGCAGACCATGGGACGCAGCCGCCTGACCTACCGGCAGCGCCTCCGCTTAGATCTATTCTTGGCCAGAAGACATTCGATTGGACTCTATCTGCGCGTGCTGGCCCGCACAATACCGCGCGTGTTGAGCGGTATCGACGCCTGGTAATCGGCACTGCAATCGATACATAGGTCGCTGTAGGTTGAGATAATGAAGGAGATCTCGTGCGCCGTAGCAGCAGCAATATGAGCATACAAGCTAGACCATCTCAGGCCTTCCAGCGGAGTCCTCGCTAATGCCGGCGCCATTCGATGCATATCAATATCTCAGCTATCTGCGCACGCGTTGGCTCGTGGTTGCAACTTCATGCGGTGTGGCGCTTGCCGCGGCTCTCGTAATCAGTTTCGTGCTGCCGAAGCAGTACACGGCAACCGCGACAATCCTCATCGATCCACCCACCGGCTCCGATCTTCGCAACTCAACCGCGGTTAGCCCCGTCTACCTGGAATCTCTTAAGAGCTACGAACGTTTCGCGGCGAGCGATAGTCTGTTCGCAAAAGCGGTCGCTCGTTTTCATTTGGCCGACGGATCCGACAAGCCCTCCATCGAATCCCTGAAGCGCCGCGTTCTCAAGGTGTCGAAGCAGCGTGACACCAAGATCCTGGAGGTCGACGTCACGCTGCCCGATCCGGTGAAAGCACAGGCGATGGCTCAATACCTGGCCGGCGAGTCCATAGCGACAAATCAATCTCTCAGCCGCGAGAACGATCAGAGTTCCATCGATGAGGCGGAGAAACAACTCGCTATTGCACGAACTGAACTCGAAAAAGTCCGCGCCGAGGCGCACCAACTCGGCGAAAAAGAGCCCACCGAAGGCCTGACAATGGAGATCGATTCGCTTACAAAGCTGAAATCCCGGACGCAACAGGAGTTGATCGACACGAAAGCCGACGTCGCGGAATGGGGAGATCGCAACAAGGGTCAAATCGATCCGGCAACTGCGTCGGCAAGGGACCGCCAGGAGCTGGCCACATCGCAAGTGCGCGCGGCATCGCTGGAACGGCAGAACAACGAGCTGCAAGTGGAACTCGACCGCAAATCTTCACTGCTGGCAAAACGGATCGCCATGCGCGAAGCTATTCAGGCGCGGTTGAGGAACCTGCAAGCGAACCATGATGCCGAGAATACTCGCTTACTGGAACTGCTGGGAACTCAGGGTTATCGCAGCGAACGTCTCCGCCTGATCGATCCGGGAATCGTGCCGCAGAAGCCGAGTTGGCCGAACGTTCCTCTCAATCTAGTAGCGTCGCTGTTGATCGCGCTCATTGTGTCGTTGATTTATCTCAGTGTCACATTCAACATTCAGCACCTGCGGAGGATTGAACCGCTGGCGCCATTCGACGTAATCGGGAAACGTCGCAATGAATGATGCCTTTGCATTCCGTCGTCCGATCCCCATCCTCCTTTCGATTTTCGTAGGACTCTGCGCGGCTACCGTAGCTCTTCCTCACGGCACGAACCTGGCGCTGCTACTGACGCTCTCGCTGATACTTCTGGCCGCAGTCTGGTGGCTGCTCGTCTCACCTTCGCGTTGGATCGCCGTTTTCCTCTTCACCGCGCTTCTCCTTCCACCGCTGCCGGTCGAACTGGGGAATTCAGGACCGCACCTGGGAGTGGCAGTCGCTGCGTTCGGTGTTTTCATCGGAATCGCGCGCCTTTCGGAATGGCGGATTTCGTTCGACCCGGTTTCAGCCTCCCTCCTGCTCTTCTTCGCTGTCCTGCTGGCCAGCGTCGGGTGCGCAGCGGCTTTCTCCGGTTTGGAAATCGCAGCCGGAAGTCTCGTGCGCGTCCTGCTGCTCGGTATTACGGTCTACATATTTTTCTACTCCCTCCACGGGCCCGGCTCATCCGCCGCGGGGGATAGCTTCGCGCGGTTCCGTCCCATCTACTGGATCGCCGTCGTGTCCGTCCTCTTCGCCTGTGTTGATTTCTATTATCAGTTTCCAGCGCCCGCCGGCTACGGACCGCAATTCGTATGGCTCGATAGCGGCGTGTACCGGCGTGCACAGGGAGTCTTCTATGAAGCCAGCACACTGGGAAATCTCTGCGCCTTCTTTCTGGTCACCATCGTCGTGGCCATGTTCAGAGCCAGGGATGCGGTCCCACTCTCGCGGCCGGCGCTGCTGTTCGGCGCCGCTGTATTCACCACAGCTTTAGTCTTTTCGTATTCGCGGGGGTCGGTCGTGAATGTCATAGCGGCCCTGGCTGCATTGCTCTATGTGCGGCGGGTGCGAATCGATCTGAAACGTGCTCTGGTCGTCGTTCTGAGTTCTTTGGTCGCCGGAGCCGCGATCGTCTATTGGGTTTTCCCGTCCTTCGCCGAAGCATACTGGATCCGTCTCTCGAACTCCGTGGGTTTCTTCGCCCCTGCTACAGAAGGAGTCCTTTCAGGACGAGTGGCAAGCTGGCGCATTCTCGGAACGTTCCTGTTCGAACACCCCTGGCATCTGCTGCTCGGAGTCGGTTATAAAACGCTGCCGTACTCGGAGTACATCGGACAGATCGCGACGCCCGACAACATGTATCTAGGCCTCCTTGTCGAAACCGGAATTCTCGGGCTAGGCGCGGTGCTGATTCTTTGCGCCGCGATTCTGCGCGAGTCGCTAAAAGCTGCCAGAAGCCCTGACAGCCGGACATCGTTCTTCGGAACCGCGATATTTTGCTTTTGGGCAGGTCAGATGGCTCAAATGCTTTCGGGCGATCTACTCACATACTGGCGCGTCTTGCCTCTCTATTTTTGGGTGCTGGCAACCGCTCTGCGCCGATGAAGGTTCTGCTCATCGATCAGTTCAGTGAGCTTGGCGGTGCGCAGCGATGCCTGTTCGATCTCGTCGTCGCGATGAATAAGCAAGGATGGCAGCCCCGCGTTGCCCTTCCGTCTGAAGGACCGCTCTCCCAGCAACTCAAAGAGCAGCACACCCCAGTAGACTTCATCGCCTGCGGTCCCTATCACTCGGGCCGCAAAACATTTTCCGATGCGGTCCGATTCACGTTTGATAGCGCAAGAACCTGGCGAAAGATCTCGAAGCTGGCCGAAGTGCATCACGCTGATCTCATTTATGTAAACGGCCCCCGCCCACTCCCTGCCTCGGCCCTGGCTGCGCGCGGACGAATTCCGCTGCTCTTCCACATTCACAGTCACCTCCCGCCTCCATACGCGCAGCGCCTGGCCGGGTGGTCGATTCGTGCAAGCAACGCAACGGTAATTGCGTCATGCGAATTCCTGGGCGAGCGGTTGCGGGCATATGCTCCACCCGATCGGTTTCACGTCATCTACAACGGAATCGCGGAAATCCAGTTCGTCCCCCGGCCATTCCCACCGAACCGCGAATGGCGCGTCGGCATCATCGGCCGCATCGCCCCGGAGAAGGGCCAGACTGATTTCCTCTGCGCCGCACGAATCATCATCAGCGAGTTCCCTGAATGCTGCTTCACGATTTGCGGAGCGCCTTTGTTCTCCGATCCCGCCTACCTACATTCGGTTCAGAAGTTATCAATCGGATTGCCAGTGGAGTTTCTGGGTTGGCGCCAGGACATGGACGCAGTGTTATCGAATCTCGATCTGCTCGTAGCCCCTTCCGCCGCCATTGATGGAACGACGCGAGTGATCCTCGAAGCTTATTCCGCTGGAGTCCCGGTCGTCGCATACCCGTCCGGCGGAATCCGGGAAGTGGTCGACGACGGCCGCACTGGCTTCCTCACGCAATCGAATGATCCGCAATCGCTGGCAGCAACGTTACTCGCCGTCATGCGGACCCCGCAACGTCTCCCGGAAATCGTCAGAGCGGCCCGTAAAGCGTGGGAAGAAAAATACACCTCGGACCGATATTGCGATCAAGTTTTGGAACTGATCCGATCGGGTAGCGTACGAAAGAGCACCGCCGCTAGTAGCGCGACCAGCGCCGCCGTTCCGAGGACAGGAGAATAACCGTATCTGCTAAGCGCCGCGCCCGCCAGCGCCGCCGCAATTGCATTCGCCGAAAATACGACAAGAAAATTCAGCGCGGACGCCCCGGTTCTTTCAGGCGTCGGCACTTGGCTCATCAAAAGACTATACATTCCAGGTTCACTCATCCACTGAAATGCCGAATACCCCATGAAGCCAAGAGCAGCCGCCGAGGCTCCAGGTCCGGTGGCCAGACCGGCTAATGTGAGAGCCGTCAAAACCTGCGTGTAGACGATCCCCGTGACGAGTCCGAATTTTCGAAACACCGTCGGCGCGAGAAGCATCGCAATCACTTGTGCAAATTGAGCGCCCGAAAACACGAAGCCGATCCGCTGAACCGGCATATGAATCACGCGTGCGAAATACGCATTGAAGAACGGATTGAACGCACCGGTAGCCAAGCTCCACACAGCTAGAGCGGCAAGGTAGCGGAACACGAATGGATTTCTGGGGAACAGTCGAGTCTCGCGCGGCGGAGCGGTTTCAAATCGCAAGTGAGCCGCGGGCCAGGAGGCCAGAGCCGCGATGCCGCATCCGATCAGCAGTGATCCTTGCGCCGCATGCAGCTTGCCACTCGCCAGGTGAAGCTTCATCAACCAGCCGCCGAGAGAGCCGCCCGCAATTCCACCGGCAATACCGATCGCAATCCCAGTTGAAAATATGAAGCTGAATCCGAAAGGCCGGTTCTCTTCGCCAGTGAGTTGAGCGATGGCCGGCGAAATAGAAACTGCCCAGATGGACCCGGCCATACCACCCAGGAACGCCAGCCCAAGCAACGCCGCGGGTTCAATCACCAAAACACGCGAAGCCGAAATGACTGCAATTGACAAAAAGCAAAGTTGTATCGCCCGCTTGAGTCCGAAACGGTTGGCCAACATTGCAGCGGGAATCGTGCCAACCACGCTTCCCGCTGTACCCGCGCTCGCCACCAAGCCGAGAAAATCCTCTTTGAATCCTCTATCGAGCAGATAAAGGTTGTACAGCAAAAAGAAGATGAACAACCCAAAATCATAAAGAGCCGAGGCGGCCAGAAAAATGAAAAACGCCTTGCCAATTTTCTTTCCCGTCGACCACCAGCGGACGCCGTGCCAGAGAGTAGGCGCCAGCAGGCGTGTATGGTGCCAGACACGTATCCACACATACCTTGCATACCGTGTGCGCTTCAGCACCCGGCGTCGCCAAGTCATCTGCTCATCAGGCACAGTAACCGCGTCAACCTGCCCCGGCAGCCGGCCAGGAACAAGGCGTCGCCTCATCACAGAAAGTTTGTCGGATAAAGCGTCGACCAAACTCAAGTGAAGCCAAAGTTCCTGCTTATTGGGCGCGAACTTGGCCGCAATCGGGGCGCGCCCATGAACTTGCAACCACCGGCGGACATTCGATGGCAATTGCTCGATCTCAGCCCGCGCGCGAACGTTCAGGCGGCAACCAAACCACAGTTCCGCCAAAGCGAAGCAGATCGCCTCCAAACTCCGTAGAGGCCCATCGTGATATTCGCTCCAGGTTTGCCAGAACGAATCGTCGGCCCACTTTTGTTCCAGGCACCACGCAATTTCGTACGCATGGGACAAGCGCAGGTCGCCGCGCAACAGATGCCGCAGCAGATGGAGCGATGCATACCCGAGCTTATCCACCGGATGCAGGGCCAGAAATTCAACTCCCTCCAACTCGCACGAAATTCGCCGGTTCCAGAAAAAGTCCAGGCCACCTGGCCCGAACCGTTCTGTCGCGTAGTCCCAGAGCCGAAAATGCAGCTCGATGGAAGGCGGAATCTCCGGGTCGTAATGATCGCCCCGCCATTCCCATCCGGTCTTCCGAATCATCGACGGTAGATGGTCAATCGGAAAATTCTCGAATCCCTCCAACGGTTCGTACTTGAGTTTGCGAACGGCATCCCGAGCCCGCACCAATGGTTCCTTGTGAGGGCAAAACAGATCCATATCGTACTGGACGCGGAAGCGAGGATCGCCCGCGAACTCCGGGTAATGCGAGAAACCCTTCAGTACAACAAACTCCACATCGGCGCCCCTCAGCGCCCTCGCCACTTCCCGATATGCCGCTTTGATGTTCTCGAATCGAAGAGAATTATTCGCCAGGTTCCCTTCGATACGCAAGCGCGCCGCATCAGGAAGAAACGCGGCGCACCGTATCAACAGCGGGAGAGTCAACTGTTGGCGATCGCAAAAGGCCAGCGCCTTCTCCCACTCCGCCGTGCTCAACGATCGAAGTTGCTCAGGCGCCGCGTCGCTGAACCGCAACGCGCTAAGCACTGCACGAATCGCGTGCGGAGTTTCAGACATTCACGTTACAGTCTGTTAGAAATCGAGGCGAAGAGCAAACTGCATGCGGCGCGGCTGGCCGGTTGAGAAGATCTTTCCGAAGAAAGGACCGAAGTCGGGATATGGCCCTGGGATGCCAAGATTCGGATAATTCAGAACGTTGAAGCTCTCCGCCCGAACTTCGATCGACGCCCCTTCGCGCACGCGGAAACGCCGATGGACGGCTAGATCGACCACCTCGTTCCCCGGCCCCGGAATCGTGTCGCGGCCGGCATTCCCAAACGTGAACGGAGCCGGATCCGAAAACGCGGTCGTATTAAACCAGTGGTCGGTGGTTCGTTGGCTCGGAGGAAGGCTGACGTTCTGTCCTAAAACAATATTGGGCCGGTTTGGTGTTCCTGAATTCGCTGTGTCAGTGGCAAAGTAGACGGGGTTCAAAGGCGTGCCGTCCTGGATGGTAACGACGCCGCTCAACTGCCAATGGTTCAGTAAGGACCGCAGCATCCGAGTGTCGGGAGTCTCAAACACAAAACCTGCGCTCAACCGGCGGCCCACATTGAAAAATGACAGTCCGCGTTCCAGCCGTAAATTGCGCTCGTCCTGCGCGCCAATGCTGTCATACTGGCCCGGCACTACCGTATCCGCGTCGTCAATCGACTTAGACCAGACGAAACTGCTAAGAAATGAAATGTGTCCGGGAAATCGCTTCTCAGCTTTGATCTGAAGCGAGTTGTACGACGAGTTGGCAATATGTTGCCGCTGAAAAATGGGGCCAAGCGACGGAAATGTACGTAGCGATTGCAGATCTCCGGGGCGGGGCGGCAGGTTCTCTCCAGTCTCGATATGCGCTGGAGTGTTGAACGTCCGGAACCGGCCAAGGTCCGTTCCCTTTGAGCCCACGTACGCCAGTTCGAAAAGAATCGAGTTCGCAAATTCATGCTGCAAGCTCCCCGTCCACTGCTGCATGTACGGAGTCCGCGCGTGAGGATCAACGCCGTAGTAACTCGGGAAACCCGTCGACGAAGTTTGCGGAAATCCGTCACGCAGAGTGAGAATCGGCGTGAGTCCAGTAGTCTCGTTGATCTGATTGTTCTGCCCGTTGCGAACCAGGTCGTAGCTTTCAACCGCGATTTCCGGAACGAAATAGATGCCGTAACCAGCGCGAAACACCGTCTCGCCCGGCGAATGAAACAGCGCCGGCAGCCGCCAAGCCATGCCAATTCGAGGAGCGAAATTATTACGGTCCGGATCGATAGCGGAACTGACCCGAACGAGCGAAGGCGGAGCCGGGAGTTTCGAATAATCCAAGTTCAAAAGGTTATTGCGCGCCCCAGTGTACGGGCTGACGTACTCGTACCGGACACCCATCGTCAAAGTCAGCCTGTTGCTCACGCGAAAATCATCGTGAACATAAGCAGCGTAGCTGTTCTGTCTGAGATACGCCTGCGCATCACCGGTGAATCGTTTCGTCGACTGAGGGAACCCCAACAGGAAATCCGCGAACGGATCGCCAGTATTGTTAGGTGACGACGGATCCTGAGTGAAAAATCCATCAAACTGGTATTGTCCGCGCGGGAACTGGCTCTGCAGGTAGTTCAGTTGGAAATGAACCCAATCGAAGCCCACCTTCCAACTGTGCCGTCCACTCGTCCTTGAAAATCCATCCGAAGCCTCCCAGGTGTTGTCCCGCTGCACCTGCGGAAGCATGGTGGAATCGGTGACAATATCAAAGTTCGTCACCAGGAAATAAGGCAAGCCGTAGTTGAAAGGGTCGGTGGAAAATCCCTGAATGCCCAACTGACGAATCACATCGTTCGTGAAAGCGTTCTCCGGAACATCGAACACACGCAACCGCGTAAACGACACGCGCGCCTCATTCACCCAGTTATTGCCGGCCAAAGTGTGGCCAATTGCCGCCTGCTGCGCCCGAAGATTCTCCACCGTGGGCAATTGAGGAAACGATCCGGCCAGGCGGCCCCGTTCATCGTTGATGCTATACCGCCCGAAGATCCACGAATGAGCGCCAAGCTGATGATCGATGCGGCCAGTCACGTTATCGTTGTCATTCACGTTCGGCGTCGAATCCAGATAGTTGCTCGAACCGCGTTGTGGAATATTCGGAAGTGGTTCGAATTTAGCCAGAAAGGTGCGCGCGATCGGATCGATACGGTCCGCGGGAATCGTATCGCCCGCGAATGGAAGCCGCGCGCCGGTGGCCGCGTTCAAACTCAATGGGTCGAAAATGGAAGCCTGGTTTTGGAAGTTGCCGCCGCGTAGCGCTGCATCCGGCAAAGTGTGCAGCGTCGAAGTCGCTGACTTCGCGCGCACACCGTCATAGGCGGCGAAGAAATAGGTGCGCGGTAGTATCGCCGGTCCTCCTATAGATCCGCCAAATTGATTCTGCCGGAAAATAGGCCGGGGCAGCGTCGGATCATCAAACAAATTCCGCGCGTCCGTAGCTTCATTGCGAAAGAATTCATACGCGCTGCCGTGGAAGTGCTGGCCGCCAGATTTAGTCACAATATCGACCGCGGCGGCAGCTTGAGGAAACTCCGCCGGCATGAGCGATGTCTCGATGTGGAACTCCTGCACCGCGTCGAGCGGCGGAATGATCACAACGGAAAAAGTGTTGCGGTCCGTGTTGTAGGCGCCGTCCAGAATATAGGAGTTCATAGTGGAGCGCGCGCCGTTGATCGGCGCATTCAATCCCACCGCTCCCCGATTCCCCTGCAGATCGTTGATCACGTCATGCGTAAATCCGCCAAGCTGTCTCGGTATCGCGCCTGGCCCAAGCGTCACCAGCGAAGCAACGCTTCTGCCTTGCATCGGTAGCGCCTCGATGCTTTTCGATTCCATTCGAAAACCCGCCGAAGCGTCGTCGGCCGCAACCCGGCTCACTGTGCCGGTGACCGTGAGCGTGTCACGTCCAGTCCCCACCGGGAGAACCATGTCCAGTCGCGCCTTCTGATTCACCTCCACCACCACATTCGGATAGGTCACGCCCCGAAAACCCGCCTTGCTCGCGCTAACCGTATACGAACCGGGAAGTAACTCATCGGCACGATAATTGCCGTCCGCGCCAGTCACTACGCTTCGAGTAAATCCGGTGCTCTCCTGACGAATAGTTACCTGTGCGCCTGGAATGACAGCGGCCGATTCATCCCGCAATTCTCCCATCAAGGATGCCGACGACACCTGTCCATGCGCAACCGCAGCTACGCACAAAGCCACATACAGAATCTTCTTAATCACGTCCCGTCTCCACCAGCAATCTGAGCCTCTCCACGGCTGAGTCGAGATCGCTATACGACAACGCACACACCGGACTCGCCAGCAGGTGTTTCACTGACTCGATCTGCGCATCACGCACCTCCGCCTCGCCATAGCGGGCAACTTCGGAAAGCAGCTCAAACGCTTCGTCTTTCGAGAAGTGTTCCAGTCGTGCAGGCCCGGAAGATCGCCGTTGAAGAAAGATAATATGGTCCACGGTGGATTGCGTCGCTGTCTTAATTCCCAACTCCGCGGTCGGCAATTCTATTCCCACCTTTCCATTGCCGCGAACTTTCACCAGCCTTTGCCGCAGATCCGGAAACAGCTTGCATGCGCTCTCGCGGAACCGCATGTGATAGGGATTTCCCACAACCGTACGATCACGCCTGCTTCGGATCAACTCCGCCGCGTCATCGGAAATAAAAGTCCAGCCCGCGCGTGCGCAGGCCAGGGCGAGCGACGATTTTCCGGTTCCTGACTGCGCGCAAAGTAACAAACCCTTTCCGTGGAGAGCTACGCACGCGGCATGAACCGGCGTCCAGTACAATTGACCCAGCAGACAGAGTGCAATTCCTTCGAGGAAGTGGTAGCGGAAAAAGGGCCGGTTCTTAGCGGTGCCGGGCGTGGTCCAGCAGTATCCGAATCCCTTGCTTAAATCGCAGAGACCAAACGTTTCGTTGTCGGACACGATCGACAGCAAATGACGCTGCGACCGGAAAACGGGAACAGCGGAGCACACTCCCGTATTGCCGGCCACACCTACGCGAATCTCCACCGGTCGTTCAAAAAACTCCTGCTTGTACATCCCCCAGCTCTCTTGCGCCGCAGTCAGGACGTCTTTGGAGTTCGTATGAATTTCGACAGCGAAGCCGAGCGGATAAAATACCGCCCGCAGCGGAAGGGGCGTACTCACCAGCAATGGGTCGTCTGACGTCGATTCGATCTGTTCGATTTCCTTCAGCATCGCGTATCGATCCTCTTTTGTTTACAAGTTATTTACAATTACACATATTATTTACAAAAAGAACGGATAAATCTATGGGGATAACTTATTCGATATCTTACCACGGCAAGTCTCTCCAACAGTGCTAGAATTCGTCCACATGCGCACCGCGATTGTTCACTACTGGCTCCTGAACATGCGCGGTGGCGAGCGAGTAGTCGAAGCTCTCTGCAAGCTGTTTCCCGATGCCGATATCTTTACTCTCTTCTACGATCCCGAAAAAGTCTCACCGCTCATTCGATCCCACCGCGTGACCGCTTCGTTTCTCAATCCCCTGCGCCGGGTCTATCGGTCACTCCTCCCATTAATGCCAATGGCTCTTGAGAGCCTCGACCTTCGCGGCTACGATCTCGTAGTTAGCAGTGAATCCGGTCCTGCCAAAGGAGTGATCACGTCCTCCTCCACGCTTCACGTCTGCTACTGCCATACTCCCATGCGGTATCTCTGGGAGTTATACCCAGCCTATCTTCACGAATGGACAAAGAACTCGCTTCAAAGGGTGGTTATGGCGCCTCTGGCCAATTATCTCAGGCTCTGGGATTTTGCGTCTGCTGCCCGCGTCGATGGTTTCATCGCCAACAGCGAAGCTGTGCGTAAACGCATCTGGAAAACCTATCGCCGCGAGGCATCGGTGATCCATCCACCCGTGGACGTGAGTGACTTTTATTGGAAGCCGCCGGAAGACTACTTCCTGATCGTCACGGAGTTGGTGGCTTACAAGCAAGTCGACTACGCAGTGAAATTATTTTCGCGGACCGGGCGAAAACTGAAGATCGTTGGCAACGGCCCCGAATACCAGAATCTGAAGCGCGCCGCGAGTCCTAACGTCGAATTCTGCGGACGCGTAGGCGACGAAGATCTCCGCGAACTCTTCGCCCGATGCAGGGCGTTCCTCGTTCCTGGCGAAGAGGACTTCGGCATCGCTGCAGTCGAAGCGCTCGCCAGCGGCAAGCCCATAATCGCACTCGGCCGCGGCGGCTCACTGGAAATCGTGCCCCCGATACCCGGAAGCGGAGTCCTCTATCGGGAGCCGGGTGAACAAGCCCTGCAAGATGCCATCAGCCAGCTGGAGAGCCTAGCGGCGCCTGCCGATCATCTGGCCCTGCAATCGGCGGCTTCCCGTTTTTCACCGGAACAGTTCGCGAAAGAGTTTCAACACTATCTGACTCGGCTTAGTGCAGACTCAACTTCTGCACCCGCCAGTTCGTCAGCTCACCAACAATGAGCGTGTTCGGGTTGCGGCAATCCATCTCATTCACCGTCCCGAATTCCTTCAACAGCTTGCCGGCTTGGCCGAACTTACCCAGCACTGTGCCGTCTAACTGCATCTTGTAAATTTCGCCGTTGTCCATGGAATCGGTAGCGTTCGAATTCGAGCTGAACAAGAACGGGTGAGCGCCGGGAGAAATGCAGATGGCCCACGGTGCGCCTACGTTCGAAAGTTGATTCTTGAAAGTGCCGTCGTTATCGAAAACCTGAATTCGCTTGTTCCCCGGATCGGCCACGTACACGTTACCCTGGGCGTCCACCGCTAAGGAGTGCGGAGTGCTGAACTGCCCCGGCTCTGTTCCCTTCGAGCCCCAGGCCTTCACGTACGTTCCGCTTTTATCAAGTTTCACAACTCTCGAGTTGCCGCCGTCCGCGACGAAGATATTTCCCGCCGCGTCCCAAGCCACGTCAGTCGGACGTACGAAGTTATCGCCCGGAACGGCACGCGCTCCGCCACCACCGCCGCCTCCGGCAAGATTCACCGACTCTGGCTTTCGGCTCAGCGTCATCGCCATCCGCCCGGCCGGATCAAACTTCAGAACCATATTCGACCCGCGATCCACTACCCAAATATTGTCTTGCGGATCAACCTTCACCGCCTGAGCAAACAGAAACCCATACACTCCCTGTCCAATCTCGCGCATATACTTTCCGTTGGAATCAAACTCGAAAAGCCGCGAGCCGCCATGGGTAAACCATCGTGATGCGCCGGTAGTCGCAACGCCGCCCGTCCGGGTATAGACAAGAATGTTTCCCTTCGAAGTCGTCGCCACACCCGCAGCCTCGCCGAGGTAAATGTGTTCTGGCAACTTCAGCAGATTCGGAGTGGAATCGTAAGCGATTTCTGGAACTTGCGCCAACGCCGAACCCGCTGCCAGCAGCGCCGCAAACCAAAATTTCCACATCGGAGTTTTCATCGTTATTTCCTAGTCGGGTGCAACACGATCTTCTGCACACGCCACGCCGTGATTTCCGAAACCAGAAGCTCATTCGGGTTGCGGCAATCGATTTCATGCACCGTGCTGAACTTGCCCACTTGCTTACCCGCCGAGCCAAACTTCCCAAGAATCGTGCCATCCAATTCCATCTTGTAAATCTCGCCGGTCACCGCGTTCATCTCGGAACTATTGCTATCCGGATTCGAGTTGGAAGTATACAAATACTGATGCGGTCCGGGAGTAATACAAACGGCCCAAGGCGCGCCTGTCTTGTCGTAAATCGCCTTGAACACCAGATCGTTGTCGAACACTTCAATTCGGGCATTGCTCCGGTCACCAGCGTAAACATTCCCCTTCGCATCCACGGCAATTGTGTGCGGAAGATTCAACTGGCCCTGCCCCGCGCCCTTGGTCCCAACCTGCGCGATGAATTTTCCGGTCTTGTCGTACTTCACGACTCGCGAATTCCCGTAGCCGTCGGATACGAAAATATTCCCCGCCGCATCCCACGCCACATCGGTGGGACGGTCGAAAGTATACTTTCCCGGTTGAGCCGCGGGGCCCGCCGGAGGCGGCGTTCCCGTGGCATCGCTCGGTTCCGGCCTTCGGCCAAGCAGCATCACTACGCGGCCTTCCGGATTGAACTTGATCACCATGTTCGACCCTTCGTCCACACACCAGATGTTGTCCTGCGGATCGACTCTTACCGCGTGAGCGAACGCAAAGCCGTATAAACCCTCACCGATCTCGCGCACGAAGTTGCCCTTCTGATCGAACTCGAACAGCCGCGTCGACTGGCTTCGCGTGTAAACAAAAACGTGCCCTTTCGAATTCGTCGCCACGCCAATGCCTTCGCCGAGGAACAGGTTCGGCGGCATCTTCAGAAAATTCGGCACGGAGTCGAACGGTATCTCTGGGACATCCTGAGCCTTCGCGCGCGCCTTGAGTTGCGCCGGCGTCAAATTCGTCTGAGCGAAAACCGGCAGCGCGGACAAAAGCGCCACCGCGAAAGTAGAAATTCGGCCAGTCCTCATTGATAATCTCCACGTGAACGCTGCCCAGTATATCTTGCTGACCGGCGTACGCGCAGGCGTGGAGCGCAAACGATCCCCTGTGCAAGTTCAACAGTTCGCTCGCGAAACTCGGAGTATGGGAAAAGCCGGCTTGCTGAATAATTGATTGATCATGGACTGTTCAGTTCCTTTCGGGGTAGAACGCAAAGGATGATCCGGGCACCTTCAAAACGGTAGGAGCAGGCGATTCAGGATCATCTTGATTTGAAAAGATCGGGGGCATTCTGAAGCCTCTGGCACCCTTCTTGCGCGAGCGCGGAACCGTCTACACGAACGACGTGAAAACCGAACATCTTTCCGCCTTTTAAGGAACTCGCGCAAGGCGGACTCGCTTCCCGAGGCTAAATCCGCTGAGTTTCTCTTTCGTTTGGCGCCGCCGGAAGCGACCTTTGCGCTTCCAAGAAACATGGCGGGGCCGGCTGCCGAAGAATCGCGAGACCTGCGAGGTGATCCGGCAGCCCAAGGGCCAGATTGGCAAGCAGAAGAATCAGGAAGCCGCGACGGCCTTGCGCGTCCCGCACTGTTACGTTCCAAGCATCCGCTGATAACGTAATTTGCAATCCAGCGCGTTGTCATCGAGTTGGTAAACAGAGACAGTGTTGATCCAAAATTCTTCTTGAGGAAACGAGCGAGAAACAAGCTCGAATTCCGCGTCCGCACTCAGCCGTTCTCCTCCGCGTAATGTGCAGTGTGGATTGTAAGGCCACCGAATCTCCAAAAACGGAATGGCGGAGATGCACAACTTGTGATGAAGATGGTCAAAAGGTGAACGGTCAAATGGCTCGAGATAGAAGACGGAAGTGTTCGGAAATTTGCGGATGGCTGTAAACCGCGCGCGGAATGGAGGAATATCCGAGAGCGTCCAATCCAGGTGGCGTTTGACGAGCGACAAATCGGTGCCTGCAGGAATCGGTCCCACTCCCGACGAACCCGCAAGCGTGATCTCAACCGGCAATCTGGCTGTAAGAGTGTTGAGCGAATCGCGCAATGCTTGAACCTGTGAACGCACGGGCTCGGGAATTTCGGCAACTATATAAGCGATGTGTTCGATCATAAAGGGAGCTTGGTGGTTGAGACAGTGCCTTCAGTGTCGTACATCGAGTTAGTTTTCGGAGGGTTTCTCAGCGTGGTCGATGCGGAGAAACTGAACAAGGGATTTTACTGATTCCAGTCTCAGGCCGATGTCCTTGAGTGCCGTGAAAAGGTCGGGCAGATCGCTTTGTGCTTCCCGCGATCCTGCGAATCGTCCTTTGAATTGACTGTCATCGGGCCTCCAGCTCAGCTCGAAATCGTATGTTCCGGAGAGACCGGTCTTGTCGGTTACTGGTCGGGACAGGACCGTACTCTCCAGATATCTCGCGAACCAAGCCATCGATGTGTCCCGGCAAAGATAGTGAAGGCTCTCCGTGTCTCGTATGCCGGCAGGCTCGCCGCCGTCGCCAGGCTTACGCTCTCTCATCTTCGAACCGTTCTTTCCGGCCCTGAGCACGAAAGTGGAAGCCTCTTTCGCTTCATAGTGGAACGTCAACTTGAATCTCTCGGCGAGAAGGGTCTTCAGCATTTCCAAACGCTGCTGCTGAGATGCCTTTCCCCCGGCCTTGGCCTCGACATTGTAACGCGTGCCGTTAACCCAACTTGGCCCTCCGCTAACGAGGTCTGAGGGCAAAGTGTATGCCAGTTGAATTAAAGCTTTGAGAGACATGCCTTGGAGGCTGAGGCTATTGCCGGAGCTGGGCGCGAACGCTCTCGATCCGCCAAATTCAGGGGGCGTCAGCTTAATCGACGCCACTTCGAAGACAAGCGATTTTGTCGGCTGGGACGGATTCTGCGGCTGCTCTTGCGCAGCAGTGAGTGCGACGGCGACCGCTGATAAAACAGTAAATTTGATTGGAGAGTATTGAGCCACGATACGGAAAACTCTCATCCGTTGAACTCCGTGAGTGACACTGCGAGGGTTCGACGTCATAGGGGGGCGCCGGTTAGTCGGATTCGCGAGCCCCGTGCTTGCGCAGTTCATCGGCCACACTCTGAAATCCTTTTGCAATTGCCAGTGAGAGGGGCCGCCTGCCCAACGCGTCCTCGATGTTCGGATCGACGTCTCCGTGCTCGAACAGCCACTTGGTCATTGCCAGATGTCCATCTCGCACCGCGGCGCTGAGGGCTTGCGTGTAAGACCGAGGTTGCGTCGCGAGATGCGGCTTCAGAAGGTCTGCCATCACTACGTCCCCACCAATCGCGACGTGATACAGCAGGGTGTAACCGTGTGGTCCCCGGCTTGTCACCACGGAGGGCTTCGCGGCCACGAGGGCTGCGAGGACGTCGCGTTCGGCCAACATTGCCGCGCAAAAACTATCGATGCGTGCGCCTCGAGAGAGCAAATACCGGGCCATCTCCCGGCTGCCCGTATGCGAGGCGCCTCCTAGCGCGGTCTCCCAATCTCCTTCACCCCAGTCATGTGAAGCGAATACCAGCTTCGGGTCGCGATCGAGCAGTTCTTTGACTTGGCCGATATTTGTGTCCTTGTGACCAGCGCCAACAAAGCTTCGGACAAGGTCAAGATCCTGGCGTGCACCACGCTTCGGTTCCGGACGGATCGGTTTGACGTCGCTTTGTTGTGCGGATGCGTAAGGGATTGCGGCAGCGGCCGATGCGGCTACACCTAGCGACAGGACGCCGCGCCGATTCAATCTTGTGTGTGTGTTCATGCCCCTTATGGAACAGCGGACGGGGCGTGAAGCTCAAGACATCGGCTCCTTATTTTTTTGTTAAGAAGGAGACCCAATCGATTCAACCGATTAAGGTGGGTTATGAAGAGAGTGGAATCTGCGGCTTTTACAGTTTCAGGTCCTTAACGATCTTTTGAAATCGGGCATCGCTCCGAATTGGCAGGAACCCCGGGTCAACGGCGACCAGCGGCATCATGAGGCTTCGAATACGAAATGCCTCCTCCAATGCGGTCACGGCTTCCTGGCTACTCCCTGCAGAAGCGAGACTCAAAGCCCGGTGGTAAGGGTCTGCCCCGGGCCTCGAAACGAAGGTCCGGCGGAGTGCCTCGCGGGGTGAGAGCCCGGCGATTGCCTTACTCTCCTCCGGGGACAGCGCCGGCCGGATCGCTTCCAGGGCTGCGCGATCGTCTCCGGCATAGAGCAGCGCCCGCGATATACAGGCGTATACCTCGGGGATTTGAGGATCCAATTCGAGAGCTCTCCGCGCTTCTGTGGCGGCGCGTTCGAAACGGCCAGCTTGCAAAAGAATCCAGGCTGCGTCCATGTGGGTACGGCCCGACAGGGGATCGAGCGCTAAGGCGCGATCCAACGCCGACACCGCCTCATTCCGTCTTCCTAAGGCAGCCAGCAGCCAAGCGAGATCGTGATGTGCGTCGGGATTACTCGGATTGCGGCGAAGCGCGGCCTGAAATTCGCGTTCGGCTGTGTTCCAATCCCAGTCGCGCCAAAATGCAATGTTCCCCAGCGCTAAATGAGCCGGGCCCGTGTCAACGCGATCGGCGGCGCTCCGCGCCTGTTGCCAATATTCGGGGTGCCGCGGCTCCAGCTTCGCCAATCGGATGAGCGTGTCGGCGAGCGCACCGCGTGCGGCTGTGCAACTCGACTGTTGGAAGAAATTCACGCTCTTCTCCATCGAGATCAAACGCCCTTGATCTGCCAGCATTCGCCCCGTGCGATAGGATTCCCATCCGTCACGGCAACCCGATTCCGGCAACGCCGAGGCCACGCCAGGAAACAGCTTTTGTAAGACCGCGGCGGAAACTCTGGCTACTACGCGCTCCTCAAAAGCTGCGGGATCTTCGGCCAGTTCAAATTCTTCCGACCACACCAAAGTGTCATCGTCTGTTTTGGCCAGGCGCACCGCGACAGTGAGCCGGCCGCCATTCCGGCGAGTGGTGCCTTCAATCGCGTAGGGAACGTTCAGCCGTTCTCCAATTTCGCGGAGGGACCCGCTTTCGCTGCGAAAGCGCATGACCGAACGGCGGCCGATAATCGCAAGCCGGTCAGGTTGAATGCCGGCCAACTCGGTTAACAGTTCATCGAAGATGCCTTCCACTTGCAGGTTGGCCTCGCCGTCGAGACCGATCGTATCGAACGGCATCACGGCGAGCCGGATGGCGCCGGAGTGGTGTGCAACTCGATTGGCGAGGGCAACGGCGGACAGGATCAGTATGCTCGCCGCCAGGCAGGACAGAATCCACCGTCGAGCATGGCGAGGCGCTCGCGGAGCGGGTAGCGTGTTGCCCTGCGGCGCCTCGACTGCCGGCGCAGAGCGAGCGGGCTCGACGGTCGCGAGAAAGCGGTAACCCCGGCGGGGCACCGTCTGAACGAAGCGCGGATTCTCCGGATCGTCGCTGAGCGCCGAGCGGATTTGCGCGATGCATACATTCAGGGAACGGTCGAAGTCCACGGTTGTGCCGCCCCAGATCTCCTGGCGAAGCCGGTCGCGGTCCACGATCTCGCCTGGATTCCGGGCGAGCAGCAGCAGTATTTTAAAAGGCTGCGGCTGAAGGCGGACCAAGCTCCCGTTTCGTCGCAGCTCACCGCTGACGGCGTCGATTTCGAACGTGCCGAACCGTAACGGCTCGTTTCGGCCCTGGCCCGTACTCACCGCTTAATTATAATTCGGTGCGAGTGGGTGGCCTACCGCCGGAGCGTAAAGGCAAGGCCCGATCATGGGTCACTCGGAAGTTGGACGGCCGCGATCATGCCGATGCTCGCCCGCTCCTCGCAGCCAAGGTATCGCTCCGTCCTCTGAACGCTGATATACCGGAACAAGAACTGGATTCCTCAAGGTCTCCGCCTGCCTCATTACACGGGTCGGCAGGCCGGTTCAATTTGCTAAGGTGCCAGATAGCACGGTTCGCAGAAAGATGAGGGCTGCGAACCAAGTTCGTGGGCCGAGTCTGGTTTCCGCCGTGTCAGCTCTTCCCAACTCATTAAGATAGGATCATCCATGCACCGGCTTCTGGTCTGCCTTCTTTGTGCCTCCCCTCTTCTCGCCGCTCCCCGCGATCCGATTGCTTACCTGAATCCCTTGATCGGAACGCAGAAAAGCAAAATCGGTTATGGCGGGACGATGCCGTTTGTCTCACCTCCGTTCGCAATGACAAACTGGACGCCACAGACGCGCCAGAACAAGATCAGCATCACTTCCTATGAGTACGATGACACCGCCATCACCGGCTTTATCGGCACGCATCAGCCTGCCATCTGGATGGGCGACTACGGTTACGTCACCCTGATGCCGCAGACCGGCGAACTTCGCACAACGCCCGAAGCTCGAGGGCTCGCCTTCTCACACAGCGGCGAGACCGCGCACCCGGATTACTATGCCGTGTCCCTGCGCACCGCGGAAGGCACGCGCATCCGGGCCGAAATGACGGCCACGGAGCGTTGCGCATTTCTTCGCTTCCGGTTTCCGGCCGCCGGCGTCGCGCGCGTGCTCGTCGAAGCGTCGCGGCCAGGCGTCTCAGGCTTTGCCGCCGTTGATCAAAAAACGGGCGAAATCACCGGCTATAACCCTCACCGCATGGATGCGCACCTGGGGCCGCATAAGCTGCCGAACTTCAAGGGCTACTTCGTCGTTCAGTTCCGGCAGGCTCCACAGAACGCCGGAACCTATGGCTTTGAGAAACAGGACACGTCCGCAAGCAGGGGAGCATTCGCCAAATTTCGCCCTGGTGAGTTAGTGGAAGTCCGTGTGGGCACATCGTTCCTGAGCATCGATCAGGCGCGCGCGAACCTCCGGCACGAGATCCCGGACTGGAATTTCGATGCGGTGCGTGCGAAGCTCCATTCCGCATGGGTAGAAAAGCTGGGCCGCCTCGAATTGGAAGGCGCTACCGATCGGGAAAAAACTCGCCTTTATACCGCTCTCTATCACTCGCTGCTTTACCCGCGAATCTTTTCCGAATACGGTCATTACTACAGTGCGTTCGACGACCAGGTACACACCGGCGAAAGCTACACGGCTTATTCGATCTGGGACACGTTCCGCGCCGAAAACAGCCTGCTCACTCTTCTCGCGCCGGAGCGTATCGATGGCATGATCACTGCGCTACTTCAAAACTTCCAGGAAGGCGGATGGATGCCGAAATGGCCGAATCCTTCGTACACGAATATCATGATCGGCACGCACGCCGACTCGCTTGTCGCGGAAGCGATCCGCAAAGGGTTCCACGGCTTCGATCGCGAACTTGCGTGGAAGGCTGTCTACAAAGACGCAATGGTTCCACCCGACGGAGACACCTCACGGCGCTGGCTTGATCGCGAAGAAGGAACACCGTACGAAGCCCGGGCTGGACTGACTTACTACAAACAGCTTGGTTACATTCCCACCGACAAGACCGACGAAGCCGCATCTCGTACCCTGGAGGACAGCTACGACGACTGGTGCGTGGCACAGATCGCCAAAGCTCTGGGGCGCGAAGACGATTACCGGTTTTTCCTTCTTCGTTCTCTGAACGATCGCAATCTGTTCAACCCCGCGCTCGGGCTCATGAACGGCAAGACATCCGATGGCAAGTGGGCTCCCATCGGCGGCTCGCAGGATACGCCGGAAAATCGTTCGATTGCTGGATGGACCGAAGGGGATGCCTGGTCTTACACGTGGTCGCCGCTGCACGATCAGGCCGGACTGATCAAACTGATGGGCGGCCGAGAAGCGTACGCTGCAAAACTCGATGCTCACTTCAGCGGTGGACACAACGTGCACAGCAACGAGCCGAGTCACCACTATGCGTACCTGTACGACTTCGCCGGGCAGCCCTGGAAGACCCAGGCGAAGGTGCGCGAGATTGCCGCAGCCGAATATGGTTACGACGCGGGCGGCCTTGACGGCGATGACGACTGCGGTCAGATGTCCGCCTGGCTGCTGTTTACGGCGATGGGATTCTACCCGGTCAATCCGGCCAGCGGCGAGTACATGATCGGCAGCCCCATGCACAGCCGCGTGAGCATCAGGCTACAAAGCGGAAAGACCTTTCGCGTCATAGCGGAGAAAATGTCAGCCAGGAATCCCTACATTCAGTCTGCAATGCTCGACGGAAAGCCCTTGAATGATCCGCTCATCACCTGGGAGCAGATTCAGTCAGGGGCAACGTTGCAGTTCAGAATGGGACCGAAGCCGTCGCGGTGGGGAGGCGATTGGCGGCCTGCGCTAATTCCGTCGAAATAGCGAACGCCTGCGAGTGCGTCAGGCCGTAGGTTTCAGACGCGACGGTATAACCAAATCGCAACCAGACCGCTTGCGATCAACAGTGGCATACCCGGTTCCGGGGCGTTGCTCGTGTTGATACCAATGAGAGTGTCGCCTGGCAACGGACCCGTAAGATTGAGGAGATCTGGTGAGAAATCGATCGCTTCGATATGGGCCGGGTCGGTGTAAGCGGTCAACGTCCAGGCCACGGTCAGCACATCGCCTACCGGCAGCGGGGCGGCGAGAGCCTGATTGTCTACCGCAAGCGCGCGGAACGCGCCGGTAACGCCATTATCGAGAATCAATGCTGCATTCCCACCCGCAGCGCCGCCGATAGCAACGATGTTGTAATTTCCAATCCCCGCTCCAGCGCCGTTGCGCGAGATCGCCAGCACCTCCTGAGGCATATCCGTCCCACCAGCGCCAAATACACCGGCTAAATCGGACAAATGGGCCCGCAGTGACACGACATCGGCATTGCCGACCAGGGGTACGGAGCCACCGATTGAAATGTACGCGCCGTAGGTGGTGCCCGCCGGTACAGGGACTCCGGCGACGCTATAGCTGGTTATCCCGCTGATGATCTCGTACGACGCGCTGCCCCCGCCCGGTCCGGAGTCCGCCAGGCCAAAGGTGGCGGAGCTTCCGTCATTGCTGTAACCGAAACCCGTTCCAAATGCGCCATTGCCATTACCCCCACCGGTCTGCGTCGCTCCGATCGGAAAATTCTGCGGGCCGACGCTGAAGATATTATTGGCGATAACGGGGCTGGCCGTCAGATATCCGCCCAATGTCCCCAGCCCCGGACTGGTCAGAATATCGTTCCGTCCCGTAAAGTTGTTCGCAATATAGGTGGGGCCGCCGACGTTGGGAGCCCCTCCATACGGAGCTACGCCCATTGAGATTACGCCGGTTCCTCCGGTGTCAATCAGGTTGGCGAAGGCGGACATGCTCAGTGAAAACAGCATGATCGATAATCGTTTCATTCTCGTGTTCCCTCCTAAACCCGGCAATGAAGAAAATAGGAAATGGCGATTGTAGCAAATTTTCCTTTTACTCGCCAATAAAATCGAGGCGGCCTTGTCAACACCACTTTCCGCGTCGTCGAGTGGCTAACAGCTAGCCTGGTTCGACAAGTTTTACTCGTCATCGATGAAGCGGATCGGCTCACAGATGCTTCCTCAGGGAGCGAGGAGCTTTTTCTGGCGGCGCGGCCTCGCTCAGACTAGTTTCAAAGGCGCGCTCGATGAGGCAAACCGGACCGATTTCCGGGGTTCCACACGGCGGACATGCTTCCGTGCGGATGAGCTTTCATCTCAAATGCGAGTGAGTGGTCTCGGGGATTGTACTCCAATGCATCCGGCGGAGACAGAAGCATGGCCGGGGGATCTGGCATTGCGGGATTGATCAATTTCCATAACAAATACAAAAATTACCGTTGACACCGAAAAATACTTAGCCTAATATGGCAGCCAAGACGGTCTACTAGTCTGGTTAAGTATACCGGCGAAGACTGCAGATAGTCTCCAGCCGGCTGACAGGCGAGGCGCTGAAGCAAGTCACCTGAACGCCGATTATCTCGAAGATTTGATTTTATCTATCAAAGGAGTAACGATCATGGGAAGGCCTGACGAAGAAAGAATCTCTCATCTTAATCCGGAATTATTGTTTCGGCCGTGCCTGGCCACGGATCCCATTGGCATGGAGTTCGTCCACGATCTGGGTGATCCGGCACTTGTGAAGCAACTGGTTGGGATCCGGCTGCAGACGTTCGCAAACGTTTATCGGGCGATTGCGGATGGCGCTGCGGAAGCGGCAAAGACGATGGGGGCTCAACAAGGCAAGAAGTAGTTTTTCGGCTACAAAATTTCTCCCGGTTTCTTGCAAGGAGCGCTCCGTGTCTAGTGGTGCATCTTCAGATGTCGTTTTGATTGGTTACCAGGATCAAGGCAACCTTGGGATGGGGTACCTTGCAGCGGTGCTGCAACAGCACGGCCGCACGGTTGAAATGATCGATGTGCGGGACGGCGCCGAGCGGATAGCGGAAAGATTGCTGAACAAGCAGCCCCTGGTTGTCGGATTCTCCCTCATCTTTCAGTTTTTCCTTCCGCAGTTTCGCTCGATTGCCAGTCATCTGAGAGCCGCTGGTATCACCAGTCACTTCACCATCGGCGGTCACTATCCGAGCCTTTGCCACGATGAGACTCTGAAGAACTTTCCAGAATTGGACAGCGTGGTGCGCTATGAAGGCGAGTTCACGCTTCTCGAACTTGTGGAACGGCTCAGCGGCGGGAGCGACTGGCGGCAAACTCCGGGTATTGCGTACCTTTTCGAAGATCAGGTAGCCCTGAGTGAGCCACGAGCATTGGTGCACGATCTGGACACGCTGCCGTTCCCTCATCGGCCGTATAAACCGGAGCGGATCGGCGGATTTCCCACTCTTCCGCTGCTGACGAGCCGCGGTTGCGCCCGGCGATGTTCGTTCTGCTCGATTCACACTTTCTACCGGACAGCGCCCGGCAAGGTGGTCCGCGTTCGGAAGCCTGAAAGGGTGATCGACGAGATGTTGGAGCTTTACCAGCAGCATCGGATTCGCGTATTTCTTTTCCAGGACGACGATTTTCCGCTGTGGGGCCGCGCCGGACGCCGTTGGGCTGATGAACTGGTTGATCGGCTGCATGAGAGCGGGCTGGCCGATAACACGGTGTGGAAGATCAGTTGCCGCGGCGAGTATGTCGAACCCGAGTTGTTTGCGAAGCTCCGCGATGCCGGCCTGTTCCTTGTGTACATGGGCATTGAATCGGGTGTGAAACAGGGGCTGGAGATCCTGTTCAAAGAAATGACGGTCGAACAGAACCTGGCTGCGGTGCGCACGCTCAAAGAACTCGGGATCATTTTCTCGTACGGGTTCATGTTGTTCGATCCCTCCAGCACGTTCGATTCGGTCCGTGAGAACCTTGGATTTTTGCGCCAAATTGTGGGAGACGGTTCGGCGGGTGCGACGTTTTGCCGCATGCTGCCCTATGGCGGCACACCCATCCGTGACCGGCTGCTACAGGAAGGACGGCTGCGCGGAGATCTCACACATCCCGATTACGTATTTCTCGACCTTCGTCTCAATGCTTACCACCTGGAACTGACCCGGGCGGTGCGTCCCTGGATTCACAATGAGGGCGTCTCGCACGAGTTGAACTACGCGTGGGACGAACTCGAGACGATGCAGCGCCTGGTTCCGGGCGTAACAGGGGCTGGAGCGTACCGCTCGTCCTTGCGTGCGCTGACTGCGGAAAGCAACGAGCAATTGTTCCGCTTGGTGGAAGAATCCTCGTTCGAATTCGAGCGGACGAACCGATCGGGCATTGACGCGTCGTTCGCGCGAGAGTATTGCGAAGGAACTCGGGAGCGGCTGCGCGCGATACGCAATCGATTCGTGTCGGAGAACATTTACCTACTGACGGAATCGATCAATGCGGATTGCGCCGGCGGGCCGATGCTGGCTCCGCAGGTCCATTGAGTGATTCGCGACCCGGACCGATTCTCACCTGTATTCGTCCTGGCTCCTGCCCGCTCGTACTCCTCCGTGATCACGACGATGCTCGGGCAACATCCTGAACTCGCTGGGCTGCCCGAACTGAAGCTTTTCTGTTATCGCACGGTTGGGGAACTGGAAGCATCTTTGCCACGGTTCTGGAGCGAGAGCAAGGGCGTCGCACACAGGAGTCCTGGACTGGTGCGGGCGCTGGCACAGTTCGAGTTCGGCGATCAGCAACTGGGATCGCTTGAGTTAGCTCAGGCGTGGTTGCGAGACAGGAGCGATTGGACGGGGGCCTCGGTTTTTGATTTTCTGATGGAGCGCCTGGGGCAGCGGGCGGCCGTCGAGAAATCGCCGGAGAACGTGTTGACCGATGAGGCGCTGGAGCGCCTTTCGTCGGCATATCCCCGGGCGCGTTATCTTCACCTGACGCGACACCCGGTCGGTACCCAGCGTTCGATGCAGGAGCACTGGAATCGGATCATGCCGCGCCCACTGGACGGGCAGCCGATGAGCGGCATGGCATCTTGGTTCGACGTGCACCGGCGAATTGTTCGCTTTGCGGATACTCTGCCTGCTGCAAGGTATCTGCGGGTTCGGGCAGAGGACATTCTGAATGACACCGACCCGCAACTCGACGTAATTATCAGATGGCTGGGGCTGTGCCGCGAGGCGGCGGCGATGGAAGCGATGAAGCATCCGGAGCAGTCACCGTTTGCGAGCTTTGGTCCGGCCGGCAGCGGCATCACGGGCGGGCATGATCCTGGCTTTCTGAGGGAACCGAAACCCCGGCGCGTCGAAATACATGGGACGGTTGAGCAACCTCCGGGTTGGACAGGGAACCCGGCACTGTGGGAGTCGGTGGTCGCGCTCGCGGCGCAGTTTGGCTACCCTTGATGGGCGGACGTGGTCCAGTAAGCGGCGAACTACGAACGGAGCTACTCCGCCGGCGCGATGCCGATCAGGCAGGCCGTGCTGCATTCGACGGGGAAGACCCGGAACAACTCAGACGTTTGATGGAACTTGACGATGATAACGCCGGCTGGTTAAGCAACATCATCGACGAGGTGGGCTGGCCGGGGAGATCGTTGGCGGGAGAAGAGGATGGGCGGACGTGGTCCAGTAAACGGCGAACTACGAACGGAGCTACTCCGCCGGCGCGATGCCGATCAGGCAGGCCGTGCCGCATTCGACGGGAAAGACCCGGAACAACTCAGACGTTTGATGGAACTTGACGATGATAACGCCGGCTGGTTCAGCGACGTGATCGACGAGGTGGGCTGGCCGGGAAGATCGCTGGCGGGAGAAGAGGGTTCTCATGCCGCATGGCTGCTGGCGCAGCACGCGGACCGCTATCCAGAGCTTCAGCAGAAATGCCTCGAGTTGCTCGAGCGAGCGGTAGCGGCAGGCGAGGCATCAGCGAAGGACCTCGCACACCTGACCGATCGCGCGTTGTTGGCAAGGGGCCAGTTGCAGCGCTACGGAACTCAGATCACCGCGCGCGACGGAAAGTTCATCCCCTGCCGGCTGCTCGATCCGGATACCGTAGACGAGAGGCGCGCGGGGGTTGGACTCGAGCCGATGGAAGCTCAGTTGGCCCGTGCGTTGGAGCTCTACGGACCTCCGCGCCCGGCTTGCATGGCGTGTCCGGAATGCAAGGCAAATTGCGAGATATGGTTGCCGGAAATGGGCGGGGCGAACTCGGCCGTGTGTCCCGCGTGTGGGTACGTGATTTCCATTCGCGCGAGGATGCGTCCGGGGGTACTGCGATCGTGGGCTGAGCGGCGCGGCATTGATGTGTGATTCGGAAATCGACTTGCCTTCTGTCCAATAAGCGGCGCGGATTTGCCGTGAGAGAACCGCCGGTACGAGCAAAGGGGCTGATATAAAATATTCTCAGCCGGGACGACAGGCCGGAAGAACCAGATCCCGGTTTCGAAAATTGAGGAGGGATACCTATGTCGGGTCGGAATCTCCGCAGTCTTCTTGCCCTGTGCATTTTTTGTGGATGCTTCGCACTCCTCGCGCAGGTCAATACCGCCACTTTGCTTGGAACCATCAAGGACGCAACGGGCGCAGCCGTCCCGGGCGCGACGGTAACGGCCAGAAATCTGGCGACCGGTCTAACACGGAGCGCCACCACTGGTGGCGACGGCAACTATGTCATCTCGAACCTGCCCACGGGTCATTACTCTGTAGCCGCGAGCCTGAGCGGTTTCAAGACCACCACTATTTCCGATATCGAATTGCAGGTGGCCCAGCAGGCAAACGTGAATCCGATTCTCGAAGTGGGGGAAACTACGCAGGAAATGACTGTGACGGGCACGGTGCCAATTTTGAACTCCGCGTCGTCATCGGTGGGCCAAGTGGTGGATACGCAGATGGTGGAATCGATGCCGCTGAACGGCCGATCGTTCTGGCAGTTGACGCAATTGACGCCCGGCGCTGCGTATATTCCGGGCGGGCAGAATGTTCGGGCGGGCGGAACGTCGATCCGCGCGTCCATCGTCAACGTGAACGTGAATGGGATGGCACCCGCGTGGACCGGATGGGCGCTTGACGGCGCGAATATCACTGAATTCCAGTTGGGCGGCACTATCATTCAACCCAACGTCGATGCCTTACAGGAATTCAAAGTGGAAAGCGCGAATATGGACGCGCAGTACGGCCATACGCCTTCAATGATCAATGCCACGATGAAGAGCGGCTCCAACCAGTTTCACGGCGTTGTGTACGAGTTCCTCCGCAACAGCGCTTTGGATGCTCGTAATTTCTTCTACCTTCCGCCGCCGGGCTCTTCACTTAGCAAAGACCCGCTCCGCCGCAATCAGCCCGGAGCCACACTGGGAGGACCTATCCGTAGAGACAAATCATTCTTCTTTATCGATTTCGAAAGTTTGCAGTTGAGCCAGGGCGTGGACGCCAATAACGTGGTGGCGAGCGCTCTCGAGCGCACCGGCAATTTTAGCGATATTCTTCCAAAGACGATCAAAGACCCGCTCACCGGGGTGCCGTTTCCGGGCAATATTATTCCGGCCAACCGGCTTGCTCCACAATCGCAATACCTGCTGCCCTATATGCCGTTGCCGAACCTGGTACAGGGCACGACGTTCCGCTCCGTTTCGACCAGTCCGCTGGCCCAGCAAATCTACAAGGCCGACGCGCGATTCGATCAGCAATTGACCGAGAAGGACCGGCTGATGGCGCGCTATTCCATCGCCGATAACAGCGAGGCCGATCCGAATCCCTTCCCTGCGATCGGGCAGTTCGCCCTGCATAGCCGCGGGCAGAGCGCAGTGATCAGTGAGACACACATTTTCAATCCGCACTGGCTCAATGAGGCGAGGGTCGCGTATTACCGGAGTTATTTTCTGTTCGGAACGGCGCTGCCGGGCACGGACATTGACAAGTTGGCGGGTATCCAAGGCTTTGAGACCACCTCTTCGATCAGGAGCTTTCCACAGGTCAACATCTCCGGTTACTCGCCGTTCGTTGGCTCTCCTTCCGACCAGCGGCCCAAGCAGAATCGCATTCGCGACTGGCAGTATCACGATGGTGTCAGCTACACCAATGGAAAGCATGACATCAAATTCGGTTTTGAGCTGTTTCATATCACGAACACGTTTCTGTCCGGCACCTCTGCTATGGGTACCTTCGGGTTTGTCGGCACTTATAGTGGCAACGGCATGGCCGATTTCCTGCTGGGTGTTCCGGACAACGTGACTCGGGCCGATGCCCTGAATCTGTGGGGCGCGCACGGCAACTTCTCCGGCTATTATTTTCAGGACAATTACCGGATTACCCAGAACCTGACTCTCAACCTGGGCGGCAGATGGGAAATCAATCCGTTTTACAACGGAGCCAATAACACTCTCGCAGCATTCGACTTCAAGACTGGAAAGCTGATTGTGCCTTCGGGATTCTCGATGACATCCCAGCCACACACCGCCGAACTCTATTCGATTTTCCAGGATCGAATTGAGCTGAGCAAAGACTTAGGACTTCCTCAATCGCTTCGCCCGACCGACTACCTCGATTGGTCGCCGCGCATTGGCTTCGCCTGGAGACCTTTCGGGTCGGATCGGTGGGCGATTCGAAGCGGCTATGGCATCTTCTATGCGTATCCCGATACGAACCTGGTCAACAACACGGTGCAGTCGGTGCCGTTCAATCAGACGCAGACGGTGTTCAACGATCGTCCGCCGACGATTCCCTCGTTAACCTTCGGCAATTTCTTTTTGGGGCAGCCGATTGTGTCCGCGAATCCCAATCCGGGGCAGCCTTGTTCGTTTGGCTTCGTGGCGCTTTCCTGCTCTACGACCGGCGTCACTGGCGGCCCGGTCAATCTGCGCAACACGTATGTCCAACAGTGGAATTTTTCGGTGCAGCGTCAACTTACGCCGGCGCTGGCGCTGGATGTGGCATACGTTGGGAACAAGACGACGAGGCTGTCGCAGTTCGTACAACGAAACGACCCTCCGCCCGGTCCTGGTGCGATTCAGAACCGGCGGCCATATCCTCAGTGGGGCGCGATTCGTTCAGTGGAATATGGCGGGTTCGGAACATACAACTCTTTGCAAGCGAAGTTGGAGAGCCGCGAATGGCACGGTGCGTCGTTCCTGGTCTCGTATACGTATAGCAAGTGTCTGGACAACGGCTCTTCGGAAAGTACGGCGACCGCGATTCTGATTCCGATCAACAAGGCTGTTTGCGATTTCAGCATTCCGCAGAATTTTGTCGCTAGTTACACGTATGCTCTGCCGGTGGGCCATGGAAGAGCATTCCTGGGCAACATGCCCAAATTTGCGGAGGGAGTTCTGGGTGGGTGGAACATTTCCGGGATCACTACGCTACAGAAGGGCCTGCCGTTTACGCCGACGATCAGCGCGGATCAGGCGAATACCGGCGTCGGTTCTCAGCGGCCCAACCTGACGGGAACTCCGGTGGTGGTTGGGAACGTCTCGTGCTGGTTTTATGTTGCGGCTAATCCGGCGTGCGCGGCGGCGGCTCCGGGTTTGACAGGCGTGTTCAGCGTGCCCGCTCAATATACTTATGGGAGCTCGGGACGAAATATTCTGCGCGCGGACGGCTTGGTACAGCTTGATTTCACTGTTACCAAGCAGTTTAAATTCACTGAGACGAAAGCGCTGCAGTTCCGCGCGGAGTTTTTCAACATTACTAACAGCCCGACTTTTGCTTCTCCGACAACGACGATTGATACTGCATCGGGCGGACAAATCTCGTCTACGTTGAACGCGAGCCGGACGATTGAGTTGGCGCTGAAATTGTTTTTCTGATGTCTGCTTTTTGCCATCTCTGATCCTGCGAGCCTTAACCTTATACTTGAGGGTGCCGATCCACCTTTGAGGAGTTCATGGCCGTACTGATTGATGCTATTAACGTCAAGCGCAGGACTTTGTTTGAGTTTGAAAATACTCCGTTTTGTTGCCTGGAAGCAGACGTGAGCACGCCTACCGCTCGGGGCGGCCAGACGCTGGTGCGTCTGAAAATTCGCAACCTTTTGACGAGCGCGGTCTTTGAGAAAACATTCAAGGCCGGGGATAAGTTCAAGGAACCGGATCTGCAGTTGGTCCCGGCCTCGTATTTATATAGCGACGGTGATGGTTCTCATTTCCTGGACCAGGAAAGCTATGAGACCCACACGCTTTCCGATGAAATGATCGGGAATGCTTTGGACTTTCTGATCGAGGGGACTTTGATTCAGTTGCACAAGTACAACGGCAATCCCATTGGTTTACAACTGCCGGCGTTCGTTGAGCTAGCGGTTGCCCACACCGAACCTGGAGCGCGGAGCGACTCGTCCAGCGGCAGCGTGACGAAGATGGCCAGACTGGAGACCGGCCTGGAGATCCGCGTTCCTCCGTTTATCAAGGAAGGGGAAAAGGTGAGGGTGTCGACGGAGAACCGGGAGTTTGGGGGGCGGGCTTGAGTTGCCTGAGTTTTAGCCGGCATATGCCGGCGGCGGGAATTAACATACTAAGAAAGAAGGAATCCCTGATGTTTCGTCTTCTATGCGTTGCGTTCTTGATCAGCCTGATAACTGGCTTCGATCCGGTGATGGCCCAAGCTCCGGCCACGGCCGCACGCCCACCGCGCCCCACGCCGCCTACTCGCGATCCCAACACGCCCGGTTATGTCACGGGGACCGAATTACCTGACGGCGCCAATGCTCCGGCAAAGTCCGATGGGAACTTTATCCTTGGCCCCACGCACAACCCCGCGCCGGAGATGACTGTGCAGGAAGGTGTGCCGCAGGGAACGGTCTCTACATTCACGATGGAATCGACGGACAGCAAGATTTATCCCGGCATCGCGCGGGAGCCCGGCACCTTTGGCACGCCTGATCCCAACGACCCCGCCAAGCTGATCGTCACCACTAGTCACCCTGCTCCTTATACTCGCCGCGTGGCTGTGTATGTTCCCAAACAATACGTGCCGGGCACGACAGCGCCGTTCATTGTCGGGGCGGATGGACCGGACAAGGCGTTGTTCACGGCTCTGGATAATCTGATCGCCCAGCATCGGGTACCTATAATGATTGCCATCTCCATCAGCAACGGGAGTGGCGATGCCCAGGGAAGCGAACGCGGTTTGGAATACGACACGATGTCCGGCCTGTATGCAGAGTTTGTCGAGAAAGAGGTGCTGCCTCTCGTGGAGAAGCAATACAACGTGAAGCTGACTAAAGATCCCGATGGCCGGGCCACGATGGGCGGGAGTTCCGGCGGCTCGTGCGCGTTGATCATGGCGTGGTATCACCCGGAGCTATACCATCGCGTTCTCACCTACTCAGGGACCTACGTGAATCAGCAGTGGCCGTCAAATCCCGAGACTCCGCATGGCGCCTGGGAGTTTCATGAACACCTCATCCCCAATACTCCGGCCAAGCCGCTACGGATCTGGATGGAGGTCGGCGACAGGGATAATTTTAATGCACGGGATGGCATGCATGACTGGGTTCTTGCCAATGAGAACATGGCCAGAGTGCTGGCCGCCAAGGGGTATCATTACCAATTTATATTTGCGCGTAGCGCCGGGCATACCGACCGTACCGTGAAACAACAAACGCTGCCTGAGGCTTTGGAATATGTGTGGCAGGGGTACCCGGTCGCGGGGCCGAAGAATTGACTTGAGACCCTCTAGGCTCGGGATCTCTTTTGCGCGACTAGTGCAGGAACAAAGACCGTGGCTCGAGAGTTAGCATAGCCGCGCAGACGTTTAACATATAACCCTGGATTGAATGGCGATCGGCCCTTGGACAGACCGGCGGTATCGAGAGTTTTGTGCAAACGGGTTCTCGGTTGACCGGAAATTGCCGCCCCCTTGCGAACGAGGAAATCGTCGGGCGGTCTGAGGAACTTCGTGGCGAACTCGGATACCAGATGCCGTCGATGAAGTCCGCCGGGTTCGCGACGAGCACGGGGCCAGTTTTGATTATGACGTCGATGCGATCTTCGCGGATCTCACGCGTCTTGAGACGACGAGCAACGACCTCCGCGTTTCCTTTCGTCCAAAGCGGATCGCGGTAGCAGGTCGGGACGTCAACTTCGTACAAGAGACTTAGGATCATTTGTCGCGGCGCACTTCCATGAGACGGGCGTTTCGCGTCAAGATGACCGGCTCACGGTCTGGATGGCACATCATTAGGACGAAAATCAGCAGCGTCCGGCAGTAACGTTTATGGAATAAGCTGTGGGTTGTGATCAAGCCTTTGCTCTTTGTGTTATGTCCGCGCAGTGCGGCCTGTTCGCCCAGAAGTCTGGCTGGCAGCCATTGGCCGGACATACCCAAATACCGATATGGGCCGGTACTCCACCAGACGCGCAGTTGGGCCCGCCGGCCAACACCGAAACGGCGCCGGAACCGGGAGAGGTCGACAACGTCTCACGACCCACGATGACGGTCTATTCGCCCAAGGGAAAGAATACTGGCGCTGCGGTAGTCGTATTTCCTGGGGGAGGTTATTACGTCCGATCTCGAAGGTACGGAAGTCTGCGATTGGCTGACGCCATCGGGGATCACGTGTGTGCTCTTGAAGTACCGCGTTCCGAATTCGGGGATGCATGGGGATGGACACCGTCAGATAAAACCGAAAGCGCCGATGGCACTCGAAGATGCGCAGAGAACAGTGGGGCTGGTCCGCTTTCACGCCGCGGAATATCATATCGACCCGCACCAGATCGGCGTACTTGGATTTTCAGCAGGCGGGCACTTGGCGGCAGATATCAGCACGCACTTCGACAAGCGTTTGTATCCCGCTGTAGATGCGGCCGACAAGGTAAGCTGCCGCCCGGATTTTGCAGTGGCCCTCTATCCGGGACACCTGTGGATTTCCAAGCAGGGATTTGAGTTGAATCCGGACATTCCTGTGAGCAGGCAGACGCCACCGATCTTCTTGCTGCAGGCTGAGAACGATCCCGTGGATAATGTCAACAACTCGCTGGTTTACTACATTGAGCTGAAGAACGCCGGGGTTCCAGTCGAAATGCATTTATATGCGGAAGGCAAGCATGCCTTTGGCCTGCGGCGCACGAAGTTTCCGATAACGCGATGGCCTGATCTGGTAGAGACGTGGCTGCGGACGATCGGGATGATTCCGGAGTAGCGCCGGACGTGCTTCGGAGCCCTGACGATCACTGATCGGTTTGACTTGTCGGCATCAAGCGCAAAAAGACCAACAAGCCGAATGAGGGCTCCCCGAAATGCCTGGCCTCCGACTAGTCCCGCGAGAATTGGTGCCCAACGATACGGAAGTGATCCACATTGGTTGACTAGTCGCAGTGTCGGACCGGTCGCCGGATTCAATGCAGGTCGAAAATGCCGGCGGCGAATTCCGGTAGCCGAACTTCCCGTTTGTCGCCGGCGAGATTGCCCCGGCGGTTTCGGTTCTTTGCCGCGTTTGAGTTCGCCAATTCGGCGGCGGCCGCTTCGAATCACGCCGCCGGTACTCGTACCGTCGATGCGTCTTCGCCTTCTGTTCCCCATCGCCAGCCGGTTCAATAAGTTACCACAAAAAAACACATAAGAAAGCCCTTGCGTGCAAGACGGGTATATGCAAAAATCTCTCAGTGGCCTAAAGTGGACGAAAGTGGTTTTTAGCGGCTCCAGGTGGATGAAAAGTGCAAGATGCGGTCAAAACGGCTGTGGAGCCTCCCCGAGGAATATACCCGGGCCGCGTCGATGAGAAGGGAAGACTCAAACTTCCAACGGACTTCCAAGAGTTTTTGAAGGGGCTTGGAGAGCTGAAGGTTTTCGCGACCAGCTTCGACGAGCGCATAGCAAGACTGTACCCGATTTCGGTGTGGAAAGAAATAGAGAACTTGCTGAAAAATCCGGGACCGGATGCCGAGGGCGCGGAGCATCTCTGGTTCACAGCGATGGATCTCGGGGGAGACGCCGAGATGGACGACCAGGGCCGGCTGCTGATGCCGTCGGAATTGCGGAAGACTTTGAACTTCGAAAAGCAGCAAGTGTACCTGGAGCATTACAAGGGACACATCAATGTGTTCGGCGAGACGATTTACAACGAGCGCAAGGCCGCGGCGAAGGCGAATCGCGCGGCGGCGCTGAAGCAATTCGAGACCAAGGGGCTGCTCTAACGGCTATGTATGCATTTTCCGGTGCTCCTTCAAGAATCGCTCGAATATCTGGCTATCCGGCCGGACGGCGTATTTTTGGATTCGACCACTGGATTGGGTGGTCATACCCGGGCGATTGCCGAGAAGTTGACGGGCAGCGGATGGGTGCTCGCGGCGGATCGGGACAGCGAGTCGTTGGAGCTTGCGCGCAAGAACGCAGCGGAGTTCGCCGAGCGGATCAGATTCGTGCAGTCTTCATTTTCGGAATTACGGCAGGCGCTTGCTTCCGCCGGTGTGGAGAAGGTGGACGGGCTGCTGGCCGATTTGGGCGTATCGCGATTTCAACTGACGGAACCGGAACGCGGATTCTCGTTGATGTCCGACGGACCCTTAGACATGCGGATGAACCGCGATCAGGAACTGACCGCGGCGGACATAGTGAATCACACTGCGGAAAAGGCCTTGGCCGATCTGATTTATCAGCTCGGCGAGGAAAGGAGGGCGAGAAGAATAAGCCGAGCAATCGTTCGTGCGCGGCCGATTCGGAGCACTCTGCATTTAGCGCGAGTGGTCGAAGAGGCTGCGCCGCGAACGGGCCGACTTCATCCCGCCACCCAGACTTTTATGGCCTTGCGCATGGCGGTGAACGACGAGCAGGACGAGTTGGACAGTCTGCTCGAAACCGCGCCGGAGTTGGTGAAGCCCGGCGGCAGGATCGTGGTGATCACGTTCATGTCTTTGGAAGACCGCAAAGTGAAACAGAAGTTTCAAGCGCTCGGACGTGAAAAGAAAGCGCTGATCTTGACGAAGCATGTGGTCAAGCCTTCGGATGAGGAAGTGTCTGAGAATCCGGCTTCCCGCAGTTCGAAGCTGCGGGCACTGGAAATGAAGTAGTGGGGTAGTAGCACAACCCGGACCGAATATCGGTTCGGTTTCGAAAAAGGATTTATGGCAACGCTGGCGAATATTTTCAACCGGTTTATGGAAGCGGGTGCTGAAACCCGTTCCGAACAGCAGACGCGCGTGGTTCGCGTCGCGGCGGAATCCTATCTGCTCCGGCCGCTTCCGAATGACGATGTGTATTTCTTTGTCAAGCGGATCGATAACTCGCGCGTTGTGCGCAAAGCCGATCCGAAGGCTCGCAAACAAAGCTGGAAGGCGCTTGGGGCATCGTGCCTCGCCGCGGCCGGCCTGATCGCCACGCTGCTGCCGAGCGCATACGGGCTGATGGCGAATTACCAGCTTCATCAGTTGCGGCAGGAACACGAGCGGCTGATTGGCGAACAGTCCCGACTCGAATTGCAGGAAGCCACTCTGGTGAGCCCGGAGCGGCTGCAACGTCTGGCCAAGGACGAGGGTTTCACCGACCCGACGCCCGACCACACCATCTATCTGACGCCGAAGAACGACAGTTCTTTGGCACTCAATCGCCAGTAATAGAATCGATTTTAAAACAGGAGTCCCCTTGGACGCGCGCGCGGAACCACTCACCACTAAGCGGCTGAGGATTCTCGCGCGCTCCTCTTTGATCTGGGGCGTGCTGATTCTCTGCCGGCTGGTACAGCTACAGATTGTGCGGCACGACGAACTGCGTAAATCCGCGCAGCAGCAACAGGATCGTGAAATAGAGATTCAAGCTCCACGGGGAGTGATATTCGACCGGAACGGCCATCGGCTGGCGATGAGTCTTCCGGTCGATTCCGTTTGCATCAATCCGCTTAAAGTTCCGGACATGATGGTGGCCGCGGACCTGTTGTCGCGCGAGTTGCAGGTCTCGCATGACGAGCTGTTGGGGAAGATGGCGACGGCCATCGACCGCGGCCGCGGCTTCCTCTGGGTGAAGCGCAAGTTGTCGCCGGAGGAGTCTGAACGCATCCGGCACTTCAATCTCGACTGGCTGGAGTTCCGTCCGGAGAGCCGGCGCTTTTATCCGAATGGAGCACTGGCTGCGAATCTGCTGGGCGGCGTCGATCATGACGAGAAGGGCAACGGCGGCATTGAACTCAGTCTGGAAGACGAGTTGGAAGGGCGGCCGGGCGTGGTGCGCACTTCCTCAGATGTGAAGAAGAACGTCTTCGCCAGCCAGGTATTCAGCGATCCTCAGCCGGGCAAGGATATTACGCTCACCATTGATGAGCGCATTCAGTTTGTGGCTGAGGAGACCTTGCGCGAAGCGGTGATCGGTAACCATTGCAAGACCGGGACGCTGGTGGCAATGGATCCGAATACGGGGGAGATTCTCGCGCTGGCCAGCTATCCGACATTCGATCCGAATAAGCAATTGGAAAAGGGCGATTCGATTGATGATCGGGCGAATCTGGCGATCTCGTCGCCATTCGAACCTGGATCGGTCTTTAAGACCGTAACGCTCTCGGCGGCGCTCGAAACCACACGGCTGCGGCCTGAATCGCTGATCGACTGCGGGATGGGCGTGATGACGCTGTTCCATCGGGTGATTCATGATGCGGCACGTCACGGCGTGCTTACGGTGGCCGAGGTGCTGCAGAAATCGAGTAATATTGGCGCCATCAAAATCGGCATGCAGGTGGGCGATCAGAATTTGTATGAGTACATCCGGCGGTTTGGTTTCGGGGAGCGGACGGGGATTGCGCTGCCTGGGGAATCGGGCGGCGTGGTGCGGCCGCTGAAGAAATGGATACCCACTTCTATCGGTTCCGTCGCCATGGGTCACGAGGTTAGCACTACCAGTCTGCAACTGGCGCGCGCAGGCGTGGTGATTGCTAACGGCGGCTTGCTGATCAAGCCGAGAATCACGTTGAAGCGGCAGCGCCCCGGCAATGAGCCCGACCCGATTGAGCCTGAGGCGGCGCCGGTTCGCGTGATCCGGCCGGAGACCGCCATCACTATGCGACGTATCATGATGGGTGTAGTGACGCCCAGCGGTACCGCTCCGAACGCGCATCTCGATGGGTACACGTCGGGCGGAAAAACCGGCTCGGCGCAGATTTATGATTTCGCCGCTCACGCGTACACGCACAAGTACAACGCTTCGTTTGTCGGATTCGCTCCAGCCAACAATCCGCGAATCGTGATCGCCGTTACGCTGAACGGCTCGTCTCTGTTCGGTGGCGCTGTTGCTGGTCCGGTGTTCCGAAAAGTAGCCATGGAAGCGCTTCGCTATATGGAAGTGCCAAAAGATAAGCCGGAGGACGAGTTGGTTCCAGTGGATGCTGTGCCGGCGGCTCCGGAAGACGTCTCTATCGCGGATCTTGGCGGCCCGCGAAGCGCGCTTGACGACGAAGCGGGTCCGCCGGTGGCTGGCGGCACCGTTCCGGCCCCCGCTGAACAAAATACGGTCGCGTCGCTGGCGCCTACTGGCAAAGTGGTTCCGGATTTGCGCGGGCTCACTGTGCGGGCGATGCTGGAGCGTACTTCCACGCTGGGCGCGCTGGTGGAAAGTACGGGAAGTGGGATAGTGAGGGAGCAGCAGCCGATGCCCGGTTCGCCGCTCCGGCAAGGAGAACGCATACGAGTAGAACTTGGACGCTAGTACATCGTGCAGATAGTGTCCCCTTCTTTCCGTGTGGGGCAGCTTGTCAAGCATTGTGCCGGTTGCTTACCGGTGGTCCAGGCGGGTTACCAACCCGCCGCAGGCTGCCAGCCTGCCCCACAAAGAACATGCGTTTAGAGATTGTGCCAGGAACAGCATGATAGTGAGCGAAGTCCTGAGTGGCGTTGCTCAACTTTCCGAAATACCGGCTGCAATCGCCGGTACTGTAGTGAGGGGTCTCGCTTACGATTCACGCAAAGCGCGTGCAGGCTTCCTGTTCTTTGCATTTCCCGGTTCTCACGCTGATGGCCGCCAGTTTTCGAACGCCGCAATCGAAGCGGGCGCTATAGCGATCATCAGCGAACTTCCCCGCCCCGAGGGTTTCGATGGTCCGTGGATTCAGGTGCGGCACGGCCGCGAAGCGTTGGCCATCGCCGCTGGGAATTTCTATAACCATCCGGACCGCCGGCTTGGTTTAACGGGGATTACCGGGACTAACGGAAAGACTACTACCACGTTTCTGATCGACTCCATCCTGCGCATAGCGGGAAAGATAACGGGGCTCATTGGAACCATCGAGTACCGCGTCGCAGGCGCTCCTCGCAAAGCCGTGAATACGACGCCGGAATCGCTCGATGTCTTTCAAATCCTCAGTGAAGTGGAAGCGGCTGGGGGCACTCACGCCACCACTGAAGTTTCCTCGCACGGGCTGGCGCTGGGCCGCGCATACGGAATTCATTTTCATACCGCCGTGTTTACCAATCTGACCATCGACCATCTGGATTTCCACCATTCGATGGAAGAGTATTTCGCGGCTAAACAGATGTTATTCGAAGCCCGGGGCGCGGAGCCGCCGCGCTATGCGGTGATCAATCGCGACGATGCTTACGGGCGGAAGCTACAAATCAACCCCGCTACGGAGGTGTTCTGGTATGGATTGGACGAAGATGCGACGGCGCGCGCGCAAAAGGTCTCTTCGACGTTTGAAGGACTTCGCTTTGAAGTCAGGTACAGCGGCAGGACTTACCCGCTGGAATCGCCGCTGGTCGGCGAAGTCAATGTGTATAACATTCTTGCGGCGTGGTGCGCTGGCATGTCCTATGGCCTTGGGCCGGAGGTGATCGCGCGCGGTATCGCGGAGTGCAAAGCCGTGCCCGGACGCTTCGAACGCGTGCAATCCGGGCAGCGGTTCCTGGTCATTGTAGACTACGCGCACACCGACGATGCTCTTCGCAACGCTATTCGCGTGGCACGTGGTATGACGAAGAAACGGGTGATCGCGCTATTTGGTTGTGGCGGAGACCGCGACCGCAGCAAGCGTCCATTGATGGGCATGGCCGCGGCCGAAAACAGCGACCTTGTCGTGCTGACTTCGGACAATCCACGATCGGAAGATCCTCTGGCGATCATGAACGATGCCCTGGTCGGCATCCGCCGTTTCGACACGCCGCATATAATCGAGCCGGACCGCGAAAAAGCGATTCGCAAGGCGATTGAACAGGCCGAGCCGGGCGACGTTGTGTTGCTTGCGGGGAAAGGTCATGAGACGTATCAGGTTTTGAAAGACAGGACGATCGATCTGGACGATCGCGAGGTCGCCCGGCGGGTCCTGAAGGGGTTCGGTTATTCAGCTTGAATTGAGCGATATTGTCCGCGTGATTGGAAGCGTGGACAGCGGCGGGGATTTGGGGCGGGCGGAAGTGTCCGGGTTCAGCATCGATACGCGAACGCTGGAGCCAGGTGATCTTTTCTTTGCGCTGCGCGGCGAGAAGATGGACGGCCACGCTTTTGTGGCACAGGCATTCGCGAAAGGGGCCATTGCGGCAGTTGTGGATGGATACGGGGCGGGCGACGGCAGAAAACTGAAGGTTGCCGATACGCTGGAAGCGCTGCAACGCCTGGCACGATGGGCACGCAAGAAGTGGGGTAAGAGGCTGGCTGCGGTAACGGGGAGCGCGGGCAAGACTTCCACTAAGGATGTAATTGCCGCGCTGGTGGGTTCGAAAATGAGCATCGGAAAAACGATCGGCAACTTTAACAATCACTTTGGATTGCCGCTGTCGATTCTCCGATTGCCTTCCGATTGGGGCGCGGCGGTGCTCGAGCTGGGGATGAATCATGCCGGCGAAATTCGCGCACTCGCCGATCTTTGCCGCCCGGATATCGGCGTCGTCACCAACGTTGGGTACGCCCACATGGAGAACTTCGATTCCATTGACGGCATCGCTCTGGCGAAACGCGAATTGATCGAGGCACTTGCGCCCTCGGGTGTCGCGGTGTTGAACGCGGACGACGAGCGCGTCCGTGAATTCGGCCGCGTCCACACAGGAGAAACCGTGACGTTCGGCTTAAACCCGGATGCCGATGTTCGTGCCGAGGGCGTTGAACTTCGAGACGGCGGCGTGAGATTCCGGGTGGACGATATAAAATTTGAAAGCCCTCTCTCCGGCCGCCACGGAGTGCGAAACATTTTGGCCGGTATCGCCGTCGCACAACTATTCGGGATCGCTCCGGAGGATTTGCAGGATGCGGTTCGAACGCTCGCGCCGGGAAGAATGCGCGGGGAGAGGTACGTTCACGACGGAATTACGGTTATTGACGATTGCTATAACTCCAACCCAGATGCAGCGCGCGCCATGCTCGACGTGCTGCGCGAGACGCCTGCACAGCGTCGCATCGCCGTTCTGGGGGAGATGCTCGAACTCGGCCGCTGGGCTGAGCCTTTGCATCGCGGCATAGGTCACTATGCTGCCGGTTGCGGGATTTCTGTGCTCATAGGGATACGCGGCGCGGCTTTCGAAATGGTCGAAGCGGCCAAGGAAGCCGGCCTCGCAGTTGACGCCGCGTACTTTTTTCCAGAACCCGCCGAAGCGGGCGCCCTGTTGAAGCAAATTGCTCAACCGGGCGACGCGATCCTGTTCAAAGGCTCACGCGGCACCCATGTAGAGAAGGCGCTGGAGGCATTCAAAAACTAGCGATGCTCTACTGGTTTCTCTACCACACGCTATTTCTCGGATATGCAAAGCAGTACTCCTGGCTGTCGCCGCTCCGCCTCTTCGGATTCGTCACATTCCGGACGGCGTTCGCCAGTCTTACCGCGCTAGCGCTGGGTCTTGTGCTGGGTCCTTGGCTGATTCAGAAGCTGCGTGAATTTCACTTCGGCCAGCACATCCGTGAAGATGGGCCGAAATCGCACCAGGTGAAGGCGGGCACGCCTACTATGGGCGGCATACTCATCATCATCTCCATCTTCGTTCCTACCCTGCTTTGGACCGACCTGCGGAATCCGTATGTTTGGATCGCGCTCTTCGCTTTGTTGGGCTTTGGGGCGATCGGTTTTTACGACGACTACACGAAGGTGAAGAAGATGCGAAATCTCGGGCTCACGGCGCGACAGAAACTCGCCTGGCAGATTGTGGTTTCTCTTCTCATCGGGGTAGCGCTGCTTGAACTTCACCGCCGGGGCATGTACAACACGGCGATCAACGTGCCGTTTCTCAAGTTCTGGAAGCCGGATCTTCTCATCGATTCATTTCTGCACAATCCGTTTACTTACCCGTTCGCGTTTGTCTTCTTTTTTGGTTTCCTCATCATCGTGATCGCCGGTTCGTCTAACGCCGTCAATCTGACGGATGGGTTGGATGGACTGGCAATTGGCCTGATGATCATTGCCGCCGGTGCGATCACAATTCTGACTTACGTCAGCGGGCATCTCTCATTTGCCAATTATCTGGACATCGCGCGGCTTCCTGGCGCGACGGAACTCACTGTGTTTTGTGGCGCAATGGTCGGCGCATCGCTGGCATTTCTCTGGTACAACGCGCATCCGGCCGAGATCTTCATGGGCGATGTCGGATCACTGGCATTGGGCGGGAGCTTGGCTACAGTTGCCGTGCTGATCAAACAGGAAGTCCTGCTGGTGTTTATTGGCGGGGTCTACGTGCTGGAGCTGTTGTCGGTTGTCTTGCAAGTGGCCAGTTTCAAGCTGCGCGGCAAACGAATTTTCAAAATGGCGCCCCTGCATCATCATTTTGAGTCGCTGGGCTGGCAGGAATCGAAGATTATCACGCGCTTCTGGATCACGGGTTTGATCATGGCGCTCTTTGCGCTGACAACTCTGAAGCTACGATGACGGTCTCCGGCACAAATGTCGTGGTGGTCGGCATGGCGCGCTCCGGCGTGGCGGCCGTGGAGCTGTTGCGGAAGCAGGGCGCCAAGGTTCGCGCCGTCGATCAGAATCCGAAACTTATCCCGGAACTCAATCTGACGGTTGAAAGCCAAACGCTGAAGGCATTCGAGAGCGCCGATTTGATCGTCGTCTCTCCTGGGGTTCCAGCCGACCTGATGGAGTTGAACGAGGCGCGGGCGCGCGGCGTGATGGTGATTGGCGAGGTGGAATTGGCCGGCTTCTTCCTTGAAGGCGAGGTGATTGGCATCACCGGATCGAACGGCAAGACGACGACGACCGCGATGATCGGCCACATTCTGAAAGAGAGCGGGATTCCGGCGCAGGTCGGCGGCAATATCGGGCTGCCCCCCACCGCGATGGTTGGGAGTTCGCGTACCGAGCAATGGAACGTGCTGGAACTTTCCAGCTTTCAGCTCGAAACGATTTACGAATTTCGCGCCAGGATTGCCGTTGCGACGAACGTCACGCCGGATCATTTGGACCGGCACTACACGTTTGAGAACTACGCTGCGGCGAAAGGGCGGCTGTTCGAGACCCAGAAGGCCGGTGATTATGCCGTGCTGAATGCGGACGATCCAACGTGCGTTTCCTATTCGAACCTGACGCAAGGGAAGGTTTTGTGGTTCAGTTTGAGCCGTCCGGTGGAACCTGGGGCGTTTCTCGAGGCGGGGATGATCTACTTCGACAACAAGCCGCTTATGCGACAGTCCGATGTCCCGCTGCGGGGGCTGCATAATATTGAGAACGCCATGGCGGCTGCTGCTGCGGCGCGTTTGGCGGGTGCCAGCCTGGCACAAATCGCCGATGCGGTGGAGAGTTTTCCGGGCGTGGAGCATCGGCTCGAATTCGTCCGCGAGCTAAACGGCGTCGCATATTACAACGATTCGAAGGCGACGAACGTGGATGCAACCATCAAGGCGCTCGACGCATTTCCCGGGGGTTTGTGGATCATTCTCGGCGGTAAGGATAAGGACAGCGATTACACCTTGCTTTACGATCGTCTGAAGCAGAAGGCTCGTGGCATTTTGCTGATCGGCGCGGCGGCGGAAAAGATTGCTACGCAACTGGGCACGGGTCTTCCGTTGATTCAGAGCGGGACGTTGGAAGCCGCCGTTTCGTGGGCCGCGCGCGAGGCGAAGGCCGGTGAAACCGTATTGCTTGCTCCGGCCTGCGCGAGTTTCGATCAGTTCGAGAACTTCGAACATCGCGGCCGGGTGTTTAAGGATTTGGTAAGGGGTCTCTAATGGCAAAGGTATTAAAGACCGATTGGGTTTTATATCTCACGATTCTGGTGATGGTCTGTTTCGGTCTGGTGATCGTCTACAGCGCTTCGTCTGTAATGGCGGAGCTGAGGTATCGTTCCAGCGCTTATTTCATCATCCGGCAGGCGTTGTTCGCGGTGATCTCATTTCTCGTGTTGATGCTCTTCAAGCGTCTGGATTATCACCGGTTCAAGGAACCGGTTTGGGCGTTCGCGCCGCTGGGCGTCGTGGTGTCGATGTTGATTTTGGTTTACTTTCTCGACCCGCGGCGGCACCGGTGGATCAATATCGCGGGCATCGGCTTGCAGCCGTCGGAGTTCGCCAAGCCCGCGTTGATCATCTTCCTTGCTTACTTCGTTACGCTGCGGATGCGAGCCATTAACAACAAACACACGCTGATTCCCGCGCTGCTGGTGGTGATGGCGGTGGCCGGGACGGTGGTTGTCGCCGATCTCGGCACAGCTGTGGTGCTGGTGGTCACCGCGACACTGGTTTTCTACGCTGCGGGATTGGAGAAACGTTACATGCTCGTCGTGGCGTTGGCAGGGTTGTTGATTGCGATGGCGGCCATCGCGGCGAAGCCTTACCGGCTGGCGCGCATCATCGGCTACGTCGATTCCGATTACACGCTTATCGACAAACTCAATCCGAGCGGCGAGATCAAACGCTATGTTTATAGTTCGCTGGCGACTCGCGATACGGCCTACCAGGCGCGGCAATCGAAAATCGCGGTAGGTACGGGCGGCATCTTCGGACAGGGCCTGATGCAGGGCAAGCAGAAACTTCTCTATCTGCCTGAGGCGCACACCGATTTCATTTACGCCGTGGTGGGGGAGGAGCTCGGATTGTGGGGTTCGGTGGCGGTGCTGGCCGGATTCTTCATCATTCTGTGGCGCGGCTTCCGGTTGTTTATGATCGCCGACGATTTTGGGAGATTTCTGGCTCTTGGCGTCACTATATCGGTGGTGGTTCAGGCTTTGATGAATATGAGCGTGGTGCTCGATTTGGGGCCAACCAAGGGAATTCCGCTCCCGATGATTAGTTACGGGGGCAGTTCGTTATTGAGTACGCTGACGTCGCTTGGGCTTTTGCTGAGCGTCAGCGAGCATGCAGGTTAAGCGGCGCGTAGGATGACCAGTGGTCTTTCATTCGTCATGGCTGGCGGCGGAACTGGCGGCCACATCATTCCTGCTTTGGCAGTCGCTCAAGAGCTGCGCCGGCACGGGCACGAACCGTTCTTCATTGGGACACAACGTGGGATGGAAGCAAAGCTCGTGCCGGCCGCAGGATTTCCGATTGAGTGGATTGAGATCGGAGGTCTGAATCGTGTAGGACTGGCTCAACGGATAAAGTCGTTGGGTCAATTGCCGGGCAGCACTGTGCAGGCGATGCGGATTATGCGCCGGCGAAAACCGAGAGCTGTTTTCAGCATGGGCGGCTATGTGGCCGGCCCGGTGATGATGGCCGCGGCGTTGATGCGGATTCCCATCGTGGTGATGGAGCCGAACGCGATTCCGGGGTTCACGAACCGGCGGCTGGCGAGGGTTGTTGCGCGAGCTTTGGTAAATTTTCCGGAAACGGCGCGGTATTTTCCGGCAGCCGAAGTGACCGGAATGCCGGTGCGGGAGGATTTCTTCAAGCTGCCGTCGCGGGAGCCGATGCAGAACGGCCGGTTCACGCTGTTGATTACGGGCGGGAGTCAGGGGTCGAAGCGGCTGAACGATGCCGCACGGGAAAGTTGGAAGAGGTTCGCGGAAGCGAGGCTGCCATTGCGGATCATCCATCAGACGGGGAGTGCGATGCAGAGGGAGTTGCAGCAGCAGTTTCAGCACACGGGATTGAACGGAGAAGTGACTGCGTTTCTAGACAACATGCCCTCGGCGTTCGCTTCGGCGGACCTGGTGGTCTGCCGGTCGGGGGCGTCGACGGTGTCGGAATTGGCCGCGGCTGGAAAAGCGTCGGTGCTAGTTCCTTTTCCTTTCGCCGCGGATGACCATCAGTTGCGCAACGCCGAGGCGATGACCGGAATCGGCGGCGCGCGGATGGTGCTGGATAAGGAGATGACCGGCGTGCGGCTATTTTTCGAAGTAAGCGAACTGGCAGAATCGCCGGCAACTCTGCGGCAGATGAGCGAGCAGGCGCGAGCGCTGGCGAAGCCCGGCGCGGCCCGGAGAGCGGTGGAAGTGCTGGAACAACTGGCGATGCGATAATGAAAGTCTCCAATCAGTCATTGACAGCGGTCGAGAAAGCCGAAACAATACAGTATTCCTATGTTTTTTAAGCCCCAGCAGTTGCATTTCACGGGGATCGGCGGAATCGGGATGAGCGGCATTGCGGAGATCCTGCTGAATCTGGGTTATCAGATCAGCGGATCGGACATCAGGCTCACTCCGATTACCGAACGTCTGTCGAAAATGGGCGCGCACGTCTCTGAGGGGCACTCAGCGGCAAATATCGACGGGGCGAAGGTTGTGGTGGTGACTTCGGCGGTCGATGAGACCAATCCGGAGATCATGGAAGCACGCCGGCGCAACATTCCGGTGATCCCTCGTGGAGAACTGCTGGCCGAATTGATGCGGTTGAAGTACGGGATCGCGATTGCCGGCAGCCATGGAAAGACTACTACGACGTCGATGACCGCGCTGGTTCTGAGCCAGGCGAATTTGGATCCCACGGTGGTAGTGGGTGGACGGGTGGGGACCATTGGATCGAATGCCCGTCTCGGGCACAGCAATTTTCTCGTCGTGGAATCGGACGAAAGCGACGGCTCGTTTCTTAAGCTTTCGCCGATACTTGCGATTGTGACCAACATCGATCGCGAACACCTGGATCATTATTCTTCGATCACTGAGATACGGCAGGCGTTCTCCGAATTCGTCAACAAGGTTCCGTTCTACGGTGCGGCGATCGTTTGTCTGGACGATGATAATATCCGGCAGATTCTTCCCACCATTCGACGCCGCATTATCACTTACGGTACTACTGCGCAAGCGGATATCTCGGTCACGGAAATCAAGACTGAGCACCTGACCAGCCGGTTTCGGCTGCGGTATCACGATGAGGATCTGGGCGAGTTTCACCTGTTGGTTCCGGGGCGGCACAACGTGTTGAATGCGACCGCAGCGGTGGCTGTCGCATTGGAACTCGGAGTGGGCGTGGACGATATCCGCAAAGGTTTGGAGAGCTTTACCGGAGTTGACCGGCGGTTCCAGACACGCGGCGTGGAACGGGGGATCACGGTCATCGACGATTACGGACATCATCCGACGGAAATCCGAGCGACCCTGGCTGCTGCGCGGGCGGGCGACTTCCGCCGCATCCACGTGATCTTCCAACCGCACCGGTACACGCGGACGAACCTGCTGATGGATGAGTTCGCCAGCGCTTTTCACGAGGCTGACGAAGTGTATCTTCTCGATATCTATGCGGCGTCTGAGAAACCAATTGAAGGTGTCACGTCGATGGCGCTGGCGGACCGGCTGAGAGGATTTGGCCATCGCTCGGTGCAGTATGTGGGAACGCCTGAGAAGGCGATAGAGGCTGTTGTGGCCAACGCGCAAGAGGGAGACTTAATCCTGACGCTCGGCGCCGGAAATGTATGGCAAACGGCGGATCGGATTCTGCAAGAATTGAGGGGTAGCAATTAGATGGCACGTAGAGCATCCGCGGAGCTGGCTATGCCCCTGCCGGGGAACCCCGGACGTTCGTTCGTCCGTTATTTCCTGGCCGGCGTAATGGCGCTGCTGGTAGCTGTTCTGGTGATGGTGACGCTGTCGCGTGTGGAGCAATTCCTGATCGCCGACACGCGCTTTCATTTGCCGCCGATGCCGGAACCAGGGACGTCGAGTCCCTTTTTTGAGGTAGAAGGAATACACTACACATCGGAGCAGCAAGTGCAACAAGTCTTCGCCCGCGACTTTGGGCGCAGCCTCTATCTCTGTCCGATAGCCGATCGCAGGCGCCTGCTGTTGGGCGTTGATTGGGTGAAGGACGCTAGTGTATCGCGCATCTGGCCGAATAAGCTGCTGGTGCGAATTACGGAACGAACTCCGGTGGCGTACGCGCAGGTGACGACGGGCCGCGTCAACCAATTTCTCCTCATCGACGAAGATGGAGTCTTCCTCGATCCGCGGAAGACCGGTAATGTTCATCTGCCGGTGGTGACCGGAATTCCGATGAACGAGCCGGAGGCGCAGCGCAAGGTGCGCGTAAGGCGGTTCCTGCGACTGAAGAGCGATCTTGATCCGCTAATGGATAAGATATCCGAGATTGATGTGGCGGACGCCGACAATCTGAAACTGTCGGCTACTTTCGAGCATCGGAGTCTTACGCTCATGATCGGCAACCAGGATTTTCAAACGCGGTTTCAGAATTTCCTCAACAATATTCCGGAGATTCGCAGACGCGCTCCGGGGGCGACAATGTTCGACCTGCGGATTAAGGGTTCTGTTCTGGCGGTGGGAGGCGGCAATGTCGAGTAGCTCCCGGCTTGCAGTCGGCCTCGATCTGGGCAGTTCACTGACGCGCTGTGTGATCTGCGAATTGCAGGAACACAAGTTGAAGCTGCTTGGCTTCAGTGAAGTTCCCTCACGGGGTTGGGCGAAAGGCCGGATGGCCGATCCCGCCGCTGCTTCGGAGATTATCCGCGGCGCAGTGGAAGAGGCGGAGAAGAAAGCGCAGACCTCAGTGGACGCGGCGGTGGTGGGTATTGCCGGAACCACGGTGCAAGGCTCGAATAGCCGGGGACTTTACGAATTCGGCCGGCCCCGTGAAATCGATCCGGGTGATCTTGGCTATGCGGTGGAACTGGCTTCGCGGGTGCGGCTGGACGACGACCGCCTGCTATTACAAGTGCTGCCTCAGGATTTCACTCTCGATGGCCGCGCGGGGTACAGGCATCCGAAAAAAGCTACCTGCGCCCGGCTGGAAGCGAACGTCCATGTGGTGACCGTTTCCGCCATTGAGCATCAGGCCGTGGTGAGCTCGGTACATCAGGCGCACCTGGCGGTGGAAGAGACGATCTTCGAACCGATTGCGGCCGCATACTCCTGCATTCTTCAGGAAGATCGCAGCCGGGGCGTGGCGCTGGTGGATATCGGCGCGCAGTCGACGGACCTGGTTGTGTATGACGGTGAGAGTTTGCTGAAGGCTGCCAGCCTGGCGATTTCAGCGGATCACTTCACTCGCGACGTGGCCTTCGGATTTAACGTCAATTATGAAGATGCCGAGAGCCTGAAGCGCGAGTATGGCTGCGCAATCCTTGGGCTCACTTCCGACAACAGCCTGATCGAAGTACCGTCGCCAGAGGGGCGTGCTCCGCGCGAAGCGACACGCCGGCAGTTGAACGAGATTCTGGAAGCGCGCGCCGAGGAGTTGTTCCTGTATGTTCGGAACGAACTGGCCAAGGTGGGTATGGAACAGGCGCTGCTCGAAGGAGTGGTGCTCACGGGCGGCGGCGCGTTGTTGAACGGCATGTGCGATATGGCGGAGCGAGTGTTGAATTGCCAGGCGCGGAATGGTTTGCCGGTTGGAATTGAAGAATGGCCCGATTCGATCAATTCACCCACCTGGGCATCGGTGGCCGGTTTGGCGATGTATTCCGGCAAGCTGAAATTGCAGAAGGAATGGAAGCGGAAGGTCCCCGGCATTATGGGACTGGTTCTACGATAGGAGACCGGTATGACGAGCGAGACAAGGAACGGTTTGAAGTTCGAAATGCAGGAAGAAATGTCGCACGCGACGCGGATCAAAGTGATCGGCGTGGGCGGCGGCGGCTCCAATGCTGTGGCGCGCATGATGACCGAGGGCGTGGTGGGCGTGGAGTTTCACGTGCTCAATACCGACGTGCAGGCGCTCGAAGCGTCGCCGGTACCGAACAAGCTCGCCATTGGCCGAAAGGTCACGAACGGTCTGGGCGCGGGCTCCGATCCGGCGATCGGCCGGCTGGCGGCGCTGGAGGACACCGAGCGCATTATCGAGATTCTGGAGGGCGCGGACATGGTATTCGTGACCGCGGGACTGGGCGGTGGATCGGGAACCGGGGCGGCTCCGGTAGTGGCAGCGTTGGCGAAAGAGTTGAACGCGCTCACGGTCGCGGTGGTCACGAAGCCTTTCACGTTTGAAGGACCACGCCGTTTGAAGCAGGCCGATCGCGGACTGGCCGACTTGGCCGCCACTGTCGACACGGTCATCTCCATTCCGAACGACAAGCTGCTGGATATCGTTCCGAAAGGCACCAGTTTCTTTGACGCGTTCCGGACCGCGGACGATGTGCTGCGGCAGGCCGTTCAAGGAATCAGCGATATCATCACGACACCTGGAATTATCAACCGCGACTTCTCCGATATCCGCGCGATCATGCTGGGGATGGGCTACGCGATGATGGGTACGGCCACGTGCCTGGGTGAGAGGGCGGCGGTGAATGCGGCGGCGCAGGCGATTACTTGCGCGCTGCTGGAAGACGGCGGCGTGAAGGGTGCAAAGGGCATTCTGATCAACATCACGGGTTCGAGCAGATTGAGCCTGCACGACATCAACGAGGCTTGTGAACTGATCCGGGCGGCGGCTGAAAATGACGACGTCCAGATCAATTGGGGCATCGTGCTGAATGAGGCAATGGGCGAGGAAGTGAAGATTACCGTGATCGCCACGGGGTTCCAGCGGGCCAATCTTCCGCTGATCGACCGGGGTTCCTCGGTAAACGAAGGGCGAATGATTTCGGGGCCGCCGTCGATGCTCAGCCATTCGGAACGTTCTGCTATGGTGACCGAATCGGCCAGTGCGGACATGGGTCCGATCATCATGCCGCCGATATCTGAACAACCTATGGCGTCGATGGAATCAATCCCGGCCACGGCAACTGTTCTTGAGGCGAAGGCTGAGGAGCAAACCAAGAACGATCTTGAGATGCCCGCATTCCTGCGCCGGGAGCGAAGGCTCTTCCAGTAGCACACGAGGATGATTCGATCCTCGCCCAACACGAACCAGATTGGCATTATGGTGGGTCTGGTTTCGATCACGGCGTTCTTTGTTGCACTCTGTCTGGCTTACTATTTCAGCGTTCACTCACAGATAATCTGGCGGCGCATTGAAGTACCGCGATCGTTGTGGTTCAGCACCGTGATCCTTCTGGCGAGCGGCGCGAGTCTGGAGGCGGCGCGCTATTCGCTTCGGCGCGCGCAGCTCGATAAGTATCGCAGCCGGCTGGGGCTGACGCTGCTATTGGGGCTGACGTTTCTAGCGTCGCAATTGCTGGCTTGGGTGAACCTGAAGCAGCAGGGTGTGTATCTGGAAAGCAACCCGCACGGATCGGTATTCTTCGCGTTCACTGGTTTCCATGGACTGCATCTGCTGGCAGGCGTCATCTGGCTTTGGTATCTGCTGCGGGGCGCCCGGCGCTTGAAGGATGGCGAGGAGCAACCACTGCGGCACCACCGCTGGGAGGCTCGCGCCGCCGCTACTTACTGGCACTACATGGGTGCCTTATGGCTGGTGCTGTTTGCGATGCTACTGGTTTGGGACTGAGTCGAGGACGAGCACCCAATCGTTGCCGCGTCCGGGCTTGCCGGGCGGGGTGAAGTGGTGTGGTCCTTTGTTTGCTATGCGGCCGGCTTCCTGCGTCTTGCCGGTGCGCGGGTCGAACCATGAGGCCTTCACTTTGTCTCCCTGGATCTTGCCCATCTGAATGCTTACGGGCTTGCCGGTCGGAATGTAAACGAACGCATAGTTGTCGCTCCTGGTGGCTTGGATATGATCCTCGTCGCTGGCCGGCTGGGTGATGATCAGCGATTGATCGGGAACTCGCGTTAGCATCGGCCGGGACTCCATCAGTTGGCGCACGTAACCCATCTGCCGGGCTCCCGGGAGGTCGAGAGATGTCTTCCAGTCGCCTCGCGCGAAGCTGACGGGTTCGCGTTCGGCTGTCTTCATTTGCCACACGTCGTGGCAGCCGTAGGTGTGGCCGTGAGCGCCCGCGAAGAGTGCCCAATAGGCCGCTTGACGTACGTCGAAATCATCGAACCAGCCGTTCTCCGGTTTCCAGTTGATGGGGTGGTTTTCGTAACGCGCTTCGCCGTCCATTGTGGGCTTCACTGGGGTAAGGTTGTAGTCCTTCTGGATCATTAGATCGTTGCGCAGGTTTCGTTTTTTGTGACCCGATTGGAGCATGTTGAAATCGAGCCAGGGTTCCTTGTTGAGGAGATCGGCCGAGCTTGATCCGCCTCCGGGGTGATAGGTGACGAGATGCCGGCCTCCGTCGCCTTCCTTCAATCCGGCGGCCATTTCGCGCCAGATGTCTTCCACGTCTTCTGGACTGCGGTCGCCTCCTAGAATCCAGATGATGTTGGGCGCGTCTTTATAGCGCTCGCCGAGGATCTTGCCATACGTGTGAGCATTCTTGGGAGTGAAGCGGACATCGGGCTTCTTCTCCCATGGCGCGGATTTGACCTTATCGCCCCAGGTGGGCAGCATTCCGATGTAGAGGCCGGCCTTCTCGGCGGACTTCACCATTGCGTCGACGTCGGCGAAGTAGCCTCGGTTGGGTATGGTGGGATCGCCGTAGGTGAGTGGACGCCACCCGGCCGCGTTGGGGTAGTTCAGACCGTCGAGTTCGGCGAGGATGACTGCTTGAATCACTGTGAAGCCTTTTTGTCTGCGGTTTTCGAAATATTGCTCTGCTTCTTCGCGCTTGAGGCGGTGGAAGAGTTCCCAGGCGGTGTCGCCCAGATAGAAGAACGGGGTTCCGTCGGCGTGGATGAGGTAGCGGTGATTGGGGGAGACTTTCAGATCACCGTGGGAGAAATCGACCGCGCTGGAGACGAATGGGCAGAGAAGGAGTAGGGCGAGCAGAATGTACATCGGAAAGGGTCAGTATAGCAGTGTGTTGGGTATATGTTTTTCACACAGAGGCGCAGGGCCGCAAAGAACTACTCCTTGATTAGGCGGTCCTTAGGACTCGGTTCACGGCTGAGGTCACGGCTTGCCAGCGCGATTCTTCTGTTGCCAGTTGCTTTCTGCCTGCTGCTGTTAATTCATACGCTCTTGCTCGCCGGCCGGTGTCCTTTGTGATCCATTCGGCTCGCACCCAGCCGGCTTCTTCCATACGGTGGAGGGCCGGATAGAGCGATCCTTCCTCGGCTCGGAGTACTTCTCCCGAGGTGTCTTTGATGGCGGTCATGATGGCGTAGCCGTGGAGGCGTGGACGCCTGGAGAGAATCTTCAATACCAGAAGATCTAGCGAGCCTTGCAGGGAGTCGGGCTTTGGCATATTTTTATTCGGAGCGCAATGTTTTGATCGGGTCGATTCGGACTGCGTGGATCACCGCGGGGAGCGCGGCCAGTAGTGCTGCCGCGACGATTGCTATTGAGGGGAGCGCGAGCATGAATGCATCGCTGGCTTTTACTTGGTAGAACAGCGTTTCTATGTATCGTACCGATGCCATGCCTAGCGCCAGACCTGCTAGCGCTCCGGCTAGTACCATGGAGAAGATGTCCGTGGTGACTAATCTCGCGATGCTTGCGGCTTGGGCTCCGATGGCCATTCGAATCCCGATTTCACGCCGCCTTTGCAGCACGGAATAGTCGAGGACGCCATAAAGACCGACTCCGGAGAGCAGTAGCGCCACGGCTGCGAAGAACAGCGCTAGCATGGCCAGCAAGCGCTCGCGGACGGTGTGCGATTGGTTGATCTCCGTTTGTGTCCGGATGTTGCTGACTCGGAATTCGGGCCTGGCTCGCGGCACCTCCTGGCGCAGGGTTGGCGCCAGTGCGAGCGGATTCACGCTTGACGTACGCACGATGAATGTTGCCTGGCTCTTTGCCTGCGGATCACCGTTGGCGCCGATCGAGTGAAATGGAACATAGGCCACCGGCAAGATGGGCTTTCGCATATCGCGGTAGCACGCATCGCGGGTCAGGCCGACTATCTGATAGCGAATCGGCCGTGGGTACGTCTTCTCGAACGATTTTCCGACCGGGTCTTCTCCGTTGAAAAATTGTTTGGCGAATGTCTCGTTGACGATGGCTACTCCAGGATCGGTGTCGCCGGCGCGGAAGTCGCGGCCGCTGATGAGGGGAATTCTCATGGCGTCGACCCAGCCGGGCGAGACATTCAGAAAATAGGCGAGAATCTCGGTTGGCGGCGCGCCGTTGATGGAAAGGAAGCTGTTCGAACTGTTTCCACCCAGGAGCGCCCATCTGGCAAGCGCCACTGTCTCGACGCCCGGCACGGTACGCAGATGGTCGGCCACCTGATCCCAGACGACCGGCGGTTGGGCGCTTTCGGCGACTGTATCGAGCGTGAGAAGCCGTTCGGCGGAAAAGCCGGTGGGCTGATTCGACAGGCGGTCGAAGGTGGCGATGAACAGGCCGGAGATGAAGAGCACGAGAAAGCAGAAAGCTACTTGTACGGCGATGAGCGCGTGCATCAAGCGGCGGCGCGAGTGCGGGTCGCCGCCGCCTTTGAGCGCGCTGGCGGGCTTGACTGCCGAAGCGCGAAGGGCTGGAGCGAGTCCGAACAGGAACGTTACGGCGAGGATGAGAGCGAGGCCGAATCCCAGCACGCGCCAGTCGGTTACAAGGACGAGGCGTGCCGGGTTGTCCGGTGGATTGATGCGGCTGACGACGAAGGGCGCGGACCACCAGGCGAACAAAGCTCCGAGCGCGGCGGCCAGGAATGCGACCCAAGCGCTTTCGACGAGAACGAGTTGGACGAGACGACATCGTCCCGCACCGATTGAAACGCGGAGGGCCATTTCGCGGGCTCGAGCGGTTGCCTGGGCCATCATGAGATTGGCGACGTTGGCGCAGGCGATCAGCAACACCAACGCCACCAACACGCCGAGAGCGACGAGCGCACGGCGATAGTCTTGCTGCATAGCGGAGACACCGGTTGGCGCGGGCTCCATCAAGAGCGCCTGGTTGAGATAGTTTTCGATGCTCTTTTTGGACATGCCGGTGAACCCCTTCGATCTCTGCTCTTCGAAGGCCCGGCTGATGGCGGCCATTTTTTGGCGGGTGGGTTCGATGGGAATACCTGGCTTCATTTGCGCCAAGATCCGGAGCCATGTCGAGTCGTCGCGAACCACGGCGGGATGCATCATGGTGGGTACAAAGATGTCGATTACGGTTCCTGGTTCGGTGCCGGTGAACGATGCGCCGGCGACTCCAACGATTTGGTACAGGGTGTCGCTTACGCGGAATGTGCGCCCGATCACGTTCGGGTCCTCTGCGAAGCGGCGCGTCCAATAATCGTGTGAGAGGACGGCGTGGGGGTGGGCGTGTGGTTTGAGGTCGTCGTCGGCGGTGAGTAGCCGGCCGACGGCGGGGCGGAGTCCGAAGGAGTTGAACATCCAGCCTGAGACGTATTGCAGGTACGCTTTCTCCTTTTCGTGATCGGACTTGTAGGTGAGATCCATTCGCTCCGCGTAGGAGATGGCGATGAGTTCGGCTTGGTCCTTCACGGCGTCGCGCATGAGCCGGAAATCGGGGTACGCCCAAGCGTCAAATGTGTTGGGCTTGCCATTAAAACCGATTCCCTGACGGGAGAGCGCGTAGAGTTGCTCGGGATTCGCCACGGGTAGGGGGCGGAGCAGGAGGGCGTCGATAAGACGGAACGCCGAGGTACATGCACCGATGGCGAGGGCGAGCGAGAGGATGGCTGCGGCAGATGTTACTTTTCTTTTTGTGATTTGCCGCCAGCCGAATATGGCGTCGGCACGGAGTGAATCGAGCCAGGCGATGATTTGGATGTCGCGGGATTCTTCGCGCCGCTGGAGGGGGGAGCCGAATGCCCGGCGGGCTTCGGCGGGGTCGCGTCCGTTTTCGATCGCTTCTTCGATGTGGGAGTGGAGTTCTTCGTCGATTGCGCTGTTTAGGCGGTTGCCGTGAAGTACGTTTGCGATGCGCGACCAGAGCGACATGTCTTGACCGTCCTTGGGGTGCTCAGACTTCTTATTATATAGACGTCTTGGTATGCGGGTTGGTTAGGTGGTTCGGATCCGTTCGCCTAAACTTTAATAGGGGTGCTGATGGCTTATGATCGCGGTCTGGCGGATCGAGTTCGATCGATTCTGGAGCGGCGCGCCGGATTCTCCGAACGCCAGATGTTTGGCGGCATCGCTTTCATGATCGACGGCCACATGTGCTGCGGCGTGATGAAAACGGATCTGATGCTGCGGCTCGCCCCGCACGCGGTCGTCAGCGGACTCCGGAAGCCGCACACGCGGCCTATGACCTTTACCGGCAAACCGATGAAGTCGATGATGCTCGTTGACGCGATGGGCAGTGATTCAGACGAAGCGTTGCACGAATGGGTCGAATCTGCTCTTGCCTTCGTTGTTACTCTGCCTCCGAAGAAGGTCGCGGGGAGGAAACCGGTTCGCGGGTCTCGATCGGGTGGGCCGGCGTGAGCTCGGACGGCTTTCGGTTAGACCTTCGCGCGCAATTTGGCGAGATTGATATTTACCTTTTCGACCAGCTTCTGCGTGGGCGAATTGCGCCAGGGATGCGGGTTCTGGATGCAGGGTGTGGCTTTGGCCGCAACCTTGTTTATCTGCTGGGGGCGGGGTTTGAGGTTTTTGGCGTCGACTCCGATGCGCGGGCTGTGGCCGACGTGCGCCGGCTGGCGGCTTCGCTTGCTCCCGCGCTTCCCCCGGAGAATTTTCGAGTGGAGCCTGTGGAGGAGATGTCGTTTGGCGCTGGGTCTGCCGATGTCGTGATTAGCAGTGCGGTTCTGCATTTTGCCCGCGATGACGATCATTTTCGAGTCATGGTGCTTGGGACTTGGCGGGTGCTTAGACCGGGTGGGCTTTTGTTTTGCCGGCTGGCGTCTTCGATTGGGATGGAGGATCGCGTTCGGCGAGTGGCGGGACGGCGTTTTTTGTTGCCCGATGGGTCGGAACGGTATTTGGTGGATGAGGTGTTTCTGGTTTCGCTGACCGCGGAGTTGGGCGGGGCGTTGGTTGACCCTTTGAAGACTACGGTTGTTCAGGGTTTACGGTGTATGACGACTTGGGTGGTTCGGAAGGGTGGGTGAGTCACGCGTGAAGCGATGCTAGAGTTGACAATGGAATTGTCATTCTGCGATGAGCGGCATACCCACGTTGAGAAGATCGCTGACCAGAGCGGAGGCGCTTGATCGGGGCCGGGAGTCTTTCCATAAACAGGTTTGGGGTGATGCGTTCTTGCAGTTGTCGGCTGCGGATCGCGAGGCACAACTCGAACCTGAGGATCTTCAGCTCTTTTCGATAGCAGCCCACCTCACCGGGAGGGAAACAGACGCTGTCGATGCGTTGACCCGCGCATATCATGGGTTCCTCGCCGGGGATGACAGACAGAGCGCCGCCCGTTGCGCTTTCTGGCTGGGCTACCGGTTGCTCTTCGAAGGGGAGTTGGGGCAGGCGGGCGGATGGCTCGCGCGAGCGCACCGGTTGCTCGATGAGGGCCAGCACGACTGCGTGGAACGAGGTTACCTGCTGTTACCGATGGCCCTCCGATCGGTTCGCGCGGGAGAAAATGCAACGGCGTATTCCGCGTTCGTCCAGGCCGCGGCTACCGGGGAGCGGTTCGGTGACAGGGATCTGGTAACTCTGGCTCTGATGGGCCAGGGACGCGTTCTAATTCGCCAGGGAGAAATTGCACGAGGTGTTTCCTTGCTCGACGAATCGATGGTTGCTGTCACCGCCGGCGAGGTTTCGGCGATCGTCGCTGGACCGGTGTACTGCAGTGTGCTCGAGGCGTGCAGTGAGATTTTCGACTTGCGCCGCGCGCAGGAATGGACATCGGCGCTGGAACGCTGGAGCGCCTCGCAGTCCGATTTGGTCCCCTATCGTGGACATTGCCTGGTGCGCCGCGCGGAGATCATGCAATTGCATGGCGCGTGGCCGGACGCATTGGTCCAGGCCCAGCAGGCTCGTGAACGGCTTTGCCATCCAACGCTGAAGCAGGGAGCGGGGGCCGCCTGCTACCGTGTCGCCGAACTTCATCGGTTGCGCGGCGAGTTCGTCGAGGCCGAAGAAGCATATCGCCAGGCGAGCCAGTGGGAACGAACACCTCAACCAGGGTTCGCACAGCTTCGGTTGGCTCAAGGTCAACTTGATGCGGCGAACGCTTTGATCCGGCACGTTGCCGATGAGGTGCGAGAGGCCAGTGTGCGTTTGCGAGTGCTCGACGCGTACGTGGATATTGTGCTGTCGGTGAACGATGTGAGAGCCGCCCGGACGGCCGCGGACGAGTTGTCCCGAATTGCGGCTGGGTTGCACTCGCCGCTCGTTGACGCGATGTCCGCCCGGGCAATGGGAGCCGTCCTCCTGGCGGAACAAGACACTCGCGGGGCCCTTGTGCAATTGCGGCAAGCACTAACCGCCTGGCGTGAGATCAAGGCGCCTTACGAGGCCGCCAGGGTTCGAGTCCTGATCGCGCTCACATGCCGGAATCTTGGAGATCGCGACACAGCGGAGCTCGAACTAACTTCGGCGCGCGGTGTTTTTGAGCAGTTGGGAGCTACGCCCGATCTTGCTCGAGTGGAAGCGCTGTTGCGCGAGCCACGTGCTGATCGAGTAGAAGAGGGACTCTTGACCGCGCGTGAGGTCGAGGTGCTTGTCCTCATCGCGTCCGGCAGGACCAACCGGTCGATCGCCGGAGAACTGGGAATCAGCGAGAAAACGGTGGCTCGTCATGTGAGCAACATTTTCGTCAAGCTCGATCTGCCGTCGAGGGCGGCGGCGACGGCGTACGCTTACCAACATAGGTTGGTCTGATCGCTTCTACATAGAATTACCCATGTCGCCCGACCCATCAAAATGGGTACTTCGGCCGATGCGGCGACTGGCGCCTCTGCCTTATTCTTCAGGTAGATTATGAATACCAAACAATTTCAAACCATTGTTATCGGCGGTGGGCAGGCGGGGCTCTCCGTTGGATATCACTTAGCGAAACGCGGGCTTCCGTTTGTAATCCTGGATGCCAGCAAACGCGTTGGAGACGCCTGGAGGAACCGTTGGGACTCACTCCGCCTTTTCACGCCGGCACGGTATTCGGGATTGCCCGGATTACCGTTTCCGGCCCCCGGCGGTTCGTCGCCCACCAAAGGGCAGATGGCAGACTATCTCGAGTCCTACGCGGAACGTTTTCATCTGCCGGTTCGAAGCGATGTACGAGTGGACAGGCTTTCGAAGGAGGGCAACCGGTTCGTGGTGACGGCCGGCGGCCAGCGGTACGAGTCGGAACAGGTGGTGGTGGCGATGGCCAACTATCAAAATCCCAAGGTGCCGGCTTTTGCTGGAGAGCTCGACCCTGGGATCGTGCAGATTCATTCTCACGATTACCGGAACCCCTCACAACTTCAGGAGGGTGGAGTGCTGGTGGTGGGCGTGGGCAACTCGGGGGCGGACATTGGCATCGAGGTGTCGCGTACGCATCCGACGTGGATATCGGGCAAGGAATCGGGGCACATTCCGTTTCCTATCGATAGCTTCCTGGCGCGATACCTGCTGGTCCGGCTGGTGCGGTTTGTGGGTCATCATGTGCTGAGCGTCGCAACGCCGATTGGCCGCAAACAGCGCCCCAAGCTGCTTTCTCAGACTACTCCACTGGTTCGCGTCAAGCCGCAGGATCTGGTGAATGCGGGGATCGAGCGTGTTCCGAAGGTGGTGGGGGTGCAGTATGGGCGGCCGTTGCTGGCGGACGATCGCGTGCTCGACGCTAAGAACGTGATCTGGTGCACCGGATATCATCCAGGTTTCTCTTGGATCGACTTGCCGATATTTGGTGAGGACGGGCGTCCGATGCACGAATCCGGGATCGTAACGCAGGCGCCTGGAATGTATTTCGTCGGGCTGCATTACCTGTATTCCATGACGTCGGCTACAGTCGTCGGGGTCGGGAGAGATGCCGAGCGCGTGGCGAAAGCTATTGAGTCGCGAACGCGCATGGCGTGGGCTGCGTGAAAATGAAAGCAACCCATGAAGATTTCGATACTGGATGACTACCATGACACTCTGCGTACGCTGGCGTGTTTTGAAAAGCTGAAAGGCCATCAGGTTGAGATCTGGAATGATCACGTCCAGGATGTCGATGCGCTCGCGTCGCGTCTTCGCGATACTGAAGCGCTGGTGTTGATACGCGAGCGCACTAAAATCTCGGTTCCGCTGCTGGATCGGCTGGATAAGTTGCGGCTGATCAGCCAGCGGAGCGTGTACCCGCATATTGATGTTGCTGCCTGCACGCGGAATGGCGTGATTGTGTCTTCGAATATGCATGCGGGCACTCCGTCGTATGCGACTGCGGAGTTGACCTGGGGGCTGATTGTCGCGGCCATGCGTCAGATTCCGCAGCAGGTGGCCGCGCTTAAGGCCGGAACGTGGCAGATGCGGCTGGTGGAGGCTACTCGTGGCATCGTGACGGCGGGCGATCTGGGTCGTACGAAGCCTACGTCGCTAATCGTGAATACGAGCCGTGCGTCACTGATTGCGCCTGGCGCGCTGGTGCGTGCATTGCAGGCTGGGCGTCCTGGGATGGCGGCTGTGGACGTGTATGAGGAGGAGCCGGTTCTCGATTCAGGCAACGCGCTGGTGGCGATGGATAACGTTGTGTGTACGCCGCACATCGGATACGTGACGCGGGATGCAATTCAGCGATATTTTCGACCAGATCGTGGCTTACGCCAGCGACAAGCCGATTCATGTGGTGAATCCGGAAGTGTTGTAGCGGTGGCTGTAGTTACCAGAAGTTACCAGACCCGGCAAGCGTTTTCTCGCACCATTGGCTGGCCTACTTTGCAGGCGAAGGCCTTTTGGAATTCGGGCATATTCGAGACCGTTCCGTTGACGCGATAGCGTGGGAGCGAGTGCGGGTCGGTCTGGGCGCGCAGTCTGGAGGATTGAGGCGATTGATTCGTACACCAGACCTGGCCGAAGCCGAGGAAAAGACGCTGCTCGGGCGTGAAGCCGTCGATTTTCTTTTGCGGCTTGCCGGCCAGCGAGTCCATCAGCGCCATGTAGGCCAGACGCAGACCTCCGTTATCGGCTACGTTCTCGCCTTCGGTCAGCTTGCCGTTCAATTTCAAATCGTCGGCTACGGGGAACGAACTGTACTCCTTCTCTATGCAGAGAGCGCGCTCGTCGAATTCCTTGGCGTCGATTTTTGTCCACCAGTCGACGAAATTTCCTTTGCCGTCGAACTGGCGGCCCTGATCGTCGAAGCCGTGGGTTAACTCGTGACCGATAACGGCTCCAATGGCTCCGTAGTTGATAGCGTCATCCATTTTGTTGTCGTAGAACGGGGGCTGTAGAATTCCGGCGGGAAAGTTGATGTTGTTCTGCTGCGGATCATAGTAGGCATTTACGGTGGGCGGACTCATTTGCCACTCGTTCTTGTCTACCGGCTTGCCGATTTTGTCGAGACGGCGCTGGAATTCAAATGTGTTGGCGCGGAGAGAATTGCCGAGGGCGTCGTTGGGTTGGATCTCGAGTTTGGTGTAGTCGCGCCATTTGTCCGGGAACCCGATCTTGTTCGTGACGAGGCGTAATTTCTCGAAAGCCTTTTGCTTGGTTTCGGGCGTCATCCAGGTGAGAGATTGGATGTCGGCAGCCATCGCCTTCTCGATTTCGGATACCATTTTCAGCGTGCGTTCCTTGCCTTGTTCTCCAAAAGTGAGTTCGGCGTAGCGGCGGCCCAGGGCTTCCGGCAAGTCACCGTCGGTGAACTCCACGCACCGTTTCCAACGGGGCTTGAGTTCTTTTGCTCCGGTGAGATCCTTGCCATAAAAATTAAAATTCTCGTTGACGAAGGCGGAGGGCAGGAACTGTGCGGCGAGGCGCGCGTAATTTGCAGTGAGATAGACCTTCCAGTCGTCGAGGCTGGTATCCTTCAACTCCTTTTCCATGGTCCTGAAGAATTCCGGCACGGTGACGTTAATTGTTTTTGCCGGCGGCGTTCCGATTTCGCGGAGATATTTAGGCCATCCAAACGACGGGCTCAACGCAGCGAGTTCCTTGGTGGTGAGGCGGTGATATACCTTTTCGGGATCGCGCCGCGAGACGAGATCCATGGAACCTTTGGCGAGCCCTTTCTCGATGCGCATTACGGTTGCCGCTTTGACGGCCGCCGATTCCTTGGAGTCTCCGAGGAGAACGAACACGCGCTCGAGGTGCGCCACATATTGTTTGCGGGTTTCCTCGGATTTCGGATCTTCCTTGAAATAGTAGTCGCGATCGGGCAGGCCCAATCCGGATTGATCTACTTCCGCGATCACTTCGCTAGCATCCTTTAAGTCAGGCGTGGACTCGATAGAGAAGAGCGGCGATGCACCGAGGCGATGCAGATGGACAATTTCGTCGACGAGGCGCTTTTTGTCAGGGATTGCGTTGATGCGATCGAGCTCGGGTTTGAGCGGTGCGAGACCCTTCGCCTCGATGCCCTTTTCGTCCATGCACGCGGTGTAATAGTCGCCGATCTTCTGTTCGACCGGAGTGCGGTTCTGCTTGCCCGCGGCCTCTTCCAGAATCTTGCGCAGGATCATTTGATTGCGCTGATCCAGCTCACTGAAACGCCCCCAGGTGGACTGATCGGGCGGAATGGGATTTTGGGCGAGCCAGTTGCCGCACGAATACTGATAGAAATCCTGGCAGGGGTCTGCATTCTTATCAATGGCGCTGGTTTGCGCGAACATGGTTGGGGCGAACAATGGGAGGGCCAGAAAAGCGGCTGTAAGGAGCAAGCTGCGATGGAGCAAAAATCACCTCTTCGGTTTCGACGTCTTTGTAATACAAATGTATCGGCGCATGTTCGCTATTCCAATAGCAATGTAGCGGACACGCCAATTTTGTCGATGTCGATGCCTGTTCCTTCTTCATTGTCGTAGACGGGCAGTGTTTTGTTGGTTCCGTCCGGCATCATCAGACGGGCCCTGCTGAATTTGCCTAGCATGTGTACGGTGACGTTCTCGACCGGAAACCCGGAATAGTTGACGAGCTGCAGCAGGGTTTCCTTGCCATCAGGCGATTGGAGCAGGTTTGAGAGCATGCTGGAGACGTTGAAGAGCCTGGCTCCTAGGTTGCGCCGGCCGGTCATGGTGTTTAGCTCTTTCCAGATTTCGTCGAGCACCTTGACATCGTTGTCGCTGAGCGTGATCTGCTCCGGTTTCAGTTCTGGGAACTTCCATCCGGGGGGAGCGCTGAGGAGGGTGCCGCCGGCCCGGGTAAAGCGGCGGAGGACGTCTTTCTGCTCGGGCGTGAGGGTCGCGGCATCGACGTCCACGGCCATTTTGGAATTTTTTATCGCGGCGTCATCGAGCTGGCGCGTGGGGATGGGACGGACGGGGGTGTGCTTGGTGGCGATCATGTCGAGGATGCCTCCGGAAAGCAGGCCGCCACTGGCTACGTCGGTGACTAGCGCCAGTTCGCCGGCGGGTTTCAGTCCTCGCCATTCGTTATGGTGTTCATAGTAGGCGAGGTGATTGCTGATGAGGGCCCAGTCTTTCAATGCCACGGGTTCGCGAGCCAGGAGGCGTTTCGAAAAATCTGCGTCGAGGGCGATAACCCAGCGGGCTCCATTCATTTCGGCGTCGCTGATGGCTTGCATGTAGCGGTCGGTGGTAACGACTAATTTCTGCGGCGGGGTATTGGCAATCCAGACCGTTGCCTTGGTCGCGGCTCTGACGAATCGGAGGAAACCTGTGTTGGTGTCGATCCATGGCGCTCCGCTCGGGGCGGCCTTGGTGGACCCGCTTGTTTCCACCTGAACTCCCGGCCAGACTCCCTGGTACGTCCCTATGACTGGCGCGGAGTGATCCAGATTCATTTGACTGCGGGCGAGGAGTTCGATTAGGGGCACTCGGGAATCGGTCAATGTATTGCGGATTCGCTGGGCTGTAGCATCTTCGAAATCACCTTCCAGTACGACTCCTGCTACTTTGGCGTCGATGGCTTGCCGCACTTCTTCAGTTGCTTTCTCGCTGGGATGGACGACTTCCAATGTGGATACCCCGGCTGCGGCAGCGGCCTTGATGAACTGCGGGGAGATGTCGTGCTGATCGAGTAAGACGCAGTTGATGGGGGTGCCTTTCAGGAGTTCCAGGGATTTTGGATCGGGGGAGATCCAGCGCATAGGAACCCAGTCGGTAAGGCCGGCGAGGAGGAGCAGAGCGAACAACATATACCTCTAATCTAACGGAATGCTGCGAGAATAGTCCAAGTCCAAGAGGAGTGATCTTATGACGGGTGTACGTTTTGCGGTTGGTGCGTTGATGCTTTCAGGATTCGTGTTTGGCGCCGATACCTCGCTTAGCAAGGTTTATGACGGGATGCTGAAGTCGGTGGAGGGGGAGGCGGTTTCACTGGCGGAGGCGATGCCGGCGGATAAGTTCGATTTTGCTCCCACGGATGGGGCGTTTAAAGGTGTGCGGACGTTTGGCCAACAGGCCCGGCATATGGCGACTATCGTCTATCTTGTTTCGTCGAGTGTTTTGGAGGAGAAGTGCCCGGTAGATATTGGCGAGAACGAGAACGGAGCGGCGTCGTTAAAGAGCAAGGACGAGATCGTGAAGTATTTGAAGGACTCGTTTGTCTATGCGCATAAGGCCATGGCTGCTTTGACGGAGAAGAATCAGATGGACCTGGTGGCGGGGTTTGGGAATCGGAAATCGCCTCGGGTTAACATGGCGTCGGGGGCAGTTTGGCATAGCTTTGACCACTATGGACAGATGGTGGTTTATGCGCGGATGAATGGCGTGGTTCCTCCGGCTAGCCGTTAGGGCTTTGCGGCTATCAGTTTTGTTCGGCGTAGATGCTGCGAACGAAGTTCGTCACGTTCATGGTGGGCCAGTCCGGGTACTTGGTTTTGAACTCGGCGCTGAGTTGTTTCCCGGCATCGTCGGGCGAGACTCCTTTCTTTTTCAGTTCGAGGGCGCTGTTTCGCAGATCGGTGATGAACGCCTTCTCGGAAGCGATCATCGAACCGTCGCCTGGCGCGCTGTGGTCGGGCAAAACGTGCTGTACCTTCAGGGTCATGATTTTGTCGAGTACGGCAATCCAACTTGAAGGCGTACCGCCATCGCGGAATATATTGGGGACGACTTTGTTCTGCACGACGTCGCCCGATACGAGGGTGGCATCGGGTTCGACAAGCGTCAGCTCGTCGCCCTTGGTATGTGCCCCTCCGAACCAAATAAGGCGCGCCGTCACACCTCCCAAATCGAGCTTCGCCTCGTGATCGAAGGTGATATCCGGAGTGCGGAGTGTTGCGTTTGCCAATAGTTCCTTCTGTTGCGGCGATCGGCCGGCAAACATATCCACCATTTCCTTGCCGTGCAATTCCATTTCCTGTTGCTGGACAGAATTGCGGATCAGGATCGTACCTGGAGGGAAACCGGCTTCTCCGGCGGCGTGTTCGGGGTGGAAATGTGTCGTTGTGAGGAAAAGCTTCTGATTTCCAGGCGCCAGTTTGGCAACGACACGAGCGATGGTGGCGCCGTTGGCCGGTCCGAGGCCCGTATCGACGACGAGGGTGGCTCGGCTCCCGACGATGATTGCGATATTGGGGAATCCCATGATCGCCCAAACGTGCTCGGAAACTTTAACTGTACCTTCGCCGAGCACGGGCTGATTTTGAGCTGAAAGAATTGCGGCGGCGAGGGCAAGGAGACAGAGCAGCTTCATCTTTATGGCACTTCTCTTGTATCACGGCCGTTTGGAACGCAACGCTATGCCTGGGATCGGCTGCCTACGCGTCGATATGGCTAGCGAAGAATTGGTCTAGCGATGCCTTGTGGGCCAGGGCTAGCTTGTCGGACATTTCCATCATTTCCGAGTGGCTGAGCGGCTTGTAGGCTTTGGCGATCTCGATATTTCTGTCGATGAATTTGGGGTCGGGCATTCCTACTACGCAGGCGCTTACGGGGAGCGAGAGCGCGTAGCGGATTAGTTTCTCGTCGGGCGCTTTTCCGGCCAGGCCTTCCTGTGCGAAGACCTTCATGGCGATTACTCCCATCTTCTTTTTGTTGGCGACCGGCAGGGCTGTGGTCTCGAAGGCTGTGGTTAGCGCTTCGTTCATTACCATGTTGGGGCGTCCGCTGGTCATACCGGCTCTTGCGGCGTTGAGCGCCATTTGGGTGACATCGAAATCGTTTCGCTCGAGCGCCATTTTGAGCACTGCGGGATCGGTGTGACTGGTGATTCCGATGAAGCGCGTTACTTTCTGGTCTTTCAGCTTCATGATGGCTTTTAGCGAGCCACTTTCCGCGGCCTTGAGGTCATCCTCGTCGGTCAGGCTGTGGATGTGGATCAGGTCCAGATGGTCGGTTTGCAGGCGCTTTAGACTGCCTTCCAACACCGTCATCGCTTCGTCGTAGGAACGTTTGTCGATCTTAGTTGTGAGGAAGACTTCGTTGCGGCGGGTGGCCATCACTTTCCCCACTCGCGACTCGCTCTTTCCGTTTCCGTAGCCATAGGCCGTATCGACGTAGGTGATGCCTTGGTCGAGCGCACGGTTGAGCGCGGCTACGGCCTGGTCGTCTTCCTTGTAGCTTAGGAAGCGGCTTCCGCAACCGAAGGCGAGGATGGAAATGCGGGCTCCGGTCTTGCCGAGAATGCGGGTCGGCATTCCGGATTTCTTGTCGATTTCCGCTCCCATTGCCGCGTGGGCAGCTAAGCTGGCGAGCGCGGCGGATTCGAAAAATTCGCGTCGGGAAATGGCCATGGTGTTCTCATAATACACGGATTGGGGGGCTGATAGGATGAGGGCATGGTTGAGATCACCTGGCTAGGACATGGCACTTTTCAATTGCGGCTGGAGTCGGGCGAAGTGATTGTGCTCGATCCTTGGACCGATGGAAATCCGGCGTTTCCGAAGGGCTTTGAGATTTCGCGCGTGGATACAATTGTGATTTCGCACGGGCATTTCGATCACATCCATGATGCGGTTCCGCTGGCGAAGAAGTTCTCTCCCAAGGTGGTGGCGATCTACGAGACTTGCCACTGGTTGGAATCGAAAGGCGTGCAGAATTGTTGTGCGATGAATAAGGGTGGTACGCAGAAAGTCGGCTCGCTGGGCATCACGATGACGCATGCGATTCATAGCTGCGGGATTCTGGATGGCGATCAGATTATTTATGGCGGCGAGGCGGCAGGGTATGTTTTGTATGTGCCGGACGGGCGGCGGATCTACTTTGCGGGGGATACGAACGTGTTCTCGGATATGACGTTGATCCACGAATTGTACTCGCCGCAATTGGCGATGCTTCCGATTGGTGATTTGTTTACGATGAGTCCTCGAGAGGCTTCGGTGGCTTGCAAGATGCTGAAGGTCGAGACGGTGATTCCGATGCACTTTGGAACTTTCCCGGCGCTGACCGGACGGCCGGAGCAGTTGGAAGTCGACGCGAAGGTTTGGCCGTTGACGCCTGGCGTGCCGGTGAAATGGTGAGTATGAAATTGAACAGAATTAGTTCGCGCATCACTCAGCCGCCTTCGCAAGGGGCTTCACAGGCTATGTTGTACGCTACCGGCCTGGTTGAAGAAGACATGCAGAAGGCTCAGGTGGGGATTTCGAGCGTCTGGTATGAGGGAAATCCTTGCAATCAGCATCTGCTTCATTTGTCGGAGAAGGTGAAGGAGGGCGTGCAGGCGGCTGGGCTTGTGGGCATGCGTTTCAATACTGTCGGCGTGAGCGATGGGATTTCGATGGGGACGGAAGGGATGAGTTTTTCGCTCCAATCGCGCGATCTGATTGCGGATTCGATTGAGACCGTGATGGGCGGCCAGTGGTACGACGCCAACATTTCAATTCCGGGCTGCGATAAGAATATGCCCGGGTGCATGATTGCGATGGGACGGCTGAACCGGCCTTCCATCCTTATATATGGGGGCACGATTCGCGCGGGACATCTGCAAGGGAAGAAGCTCGATATCGTGTCGGCGTTCCAAAGCTACGGTGAGTTCTTGAGCGGCAATATTAATGATGCCGAGCGGCAAGGTATTGTGCGGCATTCGTGCCCGGGCGCGGGCGCTTGCGGCGGGATGTATACGGCTAACACGATGGCGGCGGCGATTGAGGCTTTGGGGATGTCGCTTCCTTACAGCTCGTCGACTCCGGCGGATAGTCAGGAAAAGTTGGATGAGTGCGTCCGGTCGGGGGCGGCGATTCGGAAGATTCTTGAGTTGGATTTGAAGCCTCGCGATATCATGACGCGCGCGGCGTTTGAGAATGCGATGGTGCTGGTGACGGTGCTGGGCGGCTCGACGAATGCCGTGCTTCACTTGCTGGCGATTGCGCGGTCGGTGGGTGTGAGTTTGGAGCTGGCGGATTTTCAGGCGGTGAGCGACCGCACTCCGCTGCTTTCCGATTTCAAGCCGAGCGGGCAATATGTGATGGAGGATTTGCATGCGGTGGGCGGCGTTCCGGCGGTGATGAAAATGCTGCTGGCGGCGGGGATGATTGACGGCGGCTGCATGACGGTTACGGGGAAGACGATCGCGGAGAATCTCGCTGGGTTGCCGGGGCTGGCGGCGGGCCAGGATATTGTTCATCCTTTGGACCGGCCGATTAAGGCTACCGGACATATTCAGATTTTGAAAGGGAATCTGGCTCCGGATGGCGCGGTGGCTAAGATCACCGGCAAGGAGGGACTGCGCTTTTCTGGGCCGGCGAAGGTGTTTGAGTGCGAGGAAGAGATTCTTCATGCTTTGGAGCGGAAAGAGATTGTGAAGGGCGATGTGGTGGTGATCCGGTATGAAGGGCCGAAGGGCGGCCCGGGGATGCCGGAGATGCTGACTCCGACTTCGGCGATTATGGGTGCGGGTTTGGGGAAGTATGTTGCGCTTTTGACGGATGGCCGGTTCTCTGGCGGGTCGCATGGATTTATTGTTGGGCATGTGACTCCGGAGGCTCAGGAGGGCGGTCCGATTGCTTTGGTTCGGAATGGCGACGTGATTACGATTGATGCGGAGCGGAATGAGATTTCGGTGGATTTGCCGGATGCGGAGATGGCCCGACGGAAAAAGGCTTGGGTGATGCCGGCGTTTAAGGCGAGCCGGGGGACTTTGGCTAAGTATATTCGGTTGGTGAAGAGTGCTAGTGAGGGGTGTGTTACGGATGAGTAACTGAAGGCGTCTGGTGCGTAATAGGCCTCGGTGGCTGATACCAGAGGATTAATTTCGGTTGGAGTAGCAAATAGCCTGTGCTAACGGCGGTGCTACTGGCTCAGGGGGCGGTCCGATTGGTTTGGGTTCGGAATGGGGAAGTGATTATGACCGATGCGAGCAGAATGAGATCTCGTTTCAGGCGACGCGGGGGACTTTGGCGAAGTATATTCGTTTGGTGAAGAGTGCTACCGAGGGTGTGTTACGGATCAGTAAGACTGCCTGATGAGACATATATGGCTATCAAGAAGATCGAGACTCCACAAGAAATTTATCAAATCAAGATCACCTTGCTGGGCACGAGACCGCCGATTTGGCGCAGGTTGCTAGTGCCCGCGGGTATGACTTTGGAGCAGTTGCATGACGTGCTGCAAGCGGCCATGGGGTGGGAGGACTGCCACATGCACGACTTCCGCATCGGTAAGAAGCGGTTCGGGAAACCAGAGCCGGACGATAGCCTCATGGGCATGCCCGCCACCATCGACGAAAGCACGGTTCGAGTGTTCAGCGTACTGGGCAAGGTTGGCGCGAAGGCCGTGTACACCTACGACTTCGGTGACGGCTGGGAGCATAGCATTGCCGTCGAGAAGGTTCTGATACCGGTCTCCGGAGTTGCTTATCCAGTCTGTACTGGCGGTAAACTCCACGGTCCGCCCGAAGACTGCGGCGGCGTCGCCGGTTATTACAATCTGCTGGAAGCAATCGGCAATCCGGACCACGAAGAGAATGAGGAGATGCTGGAATGGGTCGGCGACGATTTTGATCCGGATGCATTCTCAATGGATGAAGTGAATGAGGGGCTCACGCCGATTCAACGCCGTGTGGCAGAGAGTTAACGAGTCAAGGTTGGCCCGTAATCGAAGGGAACCGCCGGCCGGTGTGCTTGGAGTGAACGAAAGCGTTCGATACTGGAGCCGGGCCAAACGGCGCTCAACCGCTAGTTTTTCCAGGTTCAGCCTTCTGGTTCGCGGATAAACCATCCAACACCGTCTGCACCGCCGCCTCTTCGCCCATCGTGGAATTTACCATCAGGTGGAAGAAATGGCGGGCGGGCCACTCGATTCCGAAGTGTTCCTTGATGAAGGACGCCCGGTCCCGGTCAATCGTACAGGCGAGCTCAATCGCTTCTTCCTTGCTCTTTCCTTCCTGCTGCAACCGGCGCACCTTTTCATCGAATGGCGCGTAGATGAAAATGTGGAAGGCTTCAGGAAGATCCCGTAGATAGTAGGCCGAACCGCGCCCGACGATCACGGCATTGCCTTCGCTGGCGGCGACCCTTACGACCTGCTCCGCAACCTGGCGAATGCCTTCGGCGTCGGCCAGTTTCATCTTGGGATCGGTCAAGTTTCCTTCAAAACTACCTCTCATGAAGGACTTGAGCAAGCGATAGTACAGTGGGTCCTTTCGCTCCGATTGCTTCTCGACGTGCCGGCGGTCGCACTCCAGGCGGCGGGCAATCTCATCGGTCATCAATTGATCCCAAAGCTTCCAGCCCAAGCGGTCCGCGAGCTTCTGGGCGATGCCAGCTGCTCCGCTTCCGTATTCGCGTTCGATCGTTAGAATATTGATCATAGAGCTGTCCTTCTATTCGGCAACCTATTCGGCGACAACGGGTCCACCCGCACGCGGGTCGTTCTTCCGGACTACAAATGCGAGCAGGAACATGATCCCCGCGGCAATCGCCAACACCATGAAAATATCAATATATGCGAGTGTTTGCGACTGCACCAGCATCGACTGGTAGATGCGCCCATAGGCTTGGACTTGCGCATCCGGAACGCTCGCTCCGGCGTGTGTGAGTTGTGCGCTCAGTCCGCTTAGCTGATTCCGAAAGGCAGGGTCATAGTTAGTCGCATGGTAAGACAGCATGGATTGGTGAAATTGCGACCGCCGCGCCAGCAGCGTAGTGACCAAGGAGGTTCCCACGCTGCTTCCGATGTTGCGCATGAAGTTTACCAGGCCCGATACGTTGTTGCCCTTTTCCGGCGGAATACCGATATAGGCGCTCAGATTAATGGGCACGAAGAGAAAGCCCAGGCCGAACGCCTGCACTATGCGGAGCCAGCTCGCCGCCTTGAAGCTAATCAGCAGATCGAGCCCCTTTGTGGAATAGTACATCCCGAATGCCAGACTCAGCCAGCCAAACGCGATGATATATTTCGCTGGGATTTTTGTGGTGAGCTGGCCGGTAATGGGCATCTCAAACAGTATGATCAGGCTGGCGCCGGAAAGGACCAGCCCGGCTGACTGGGCGGTGTACCCCATCAGCGTCTGAAGAAACTGCGGCATCAAGACCAGGCTGGCGAACAACAGCACGCCCAGGATGAACATCATCAGGTTTGCCATGGCGAAGTTGAAGCTCTTGTACATCCGCACGTCGATGACGGGATTTTTTGTATGCAATTCCCACAGAACCAGCGAGACAAGGCAAATCGCCGAGATCGCGGCCAGTGCGATGATGAAATGCGAACCGAACCAGTCATCTTCCTGGCCCTTGTCGAGCAGGACCTGAAAAGCGCCGATGCCTAGTGTTAGCAGAGCGATGCCGATGTAGTCGATGCGGACGCCGGCGCTCCTGCTGCCGCGGAGATAGGGCGGGTCCTCTATCATTCGGAGCACCAGAAACAGGGTCATGAGCCCGACTGGAAGATTGATGTAGAAAATCCAACGCCACGAGTAATTGTCGGTGAGCCAGCCACCGAGTGTCGGGCCGATGGTGGGGGCAGTAATGGCGGTGATTCCGTAGAGAGCGAACGCCAAGCCGCGTTTCTGAGGCGGGAATGTGTCGGCCAGAATCGCTTGGGCCATCGGTTGGAGCCCACCGCCACCGAGACCTTGAATTATACGGAAAAGAATTAGCATCCCCAGGCTCGTAGCGGCGCCACAAAGCAGCGAACTGAGAGTGAACAGGAAGATGCACACCAGGAAAAAGCGTTTTCGGCCAAAGAGGCTCGCAAGCCATCCGCTGATGGGAAGAACGATGGCATTGGACACGAGATAAGAAGTAAGCACCCAGGTGCTTTCGTCGTTGCTCGCGCCCAGGTCCCCGGCCAGATGCGGTAAAGCCACGTTGGCGATGCTCGTGTCGAGGATCTCCATGAACGCGGCCAGTGAGACCACAACCGCAATCAGCCACGGGTTGAATTTTGGTTTCCAGATCTCCGGCTCTTCGGCCATAAGGGCTCCTACTCGAAATAAACCTTTGGATCGACCGACATTCCCGGCCTCAGCCGGTGATCATCGTTCTGTCCAGGGTCGAGATTGATTCGAACGGGAATCCGCTGTACGACTTTCACATAATTTCCGGTGGCGTTCTCCGGAGGTAGCAGGCTGAATCGCGAACCGCTGGCTCCGCCCACGGCCTGAACTTTCCCGTTGTATTCCCTGCTATACGCATCCACGCTGAAGCGGACGCGCTGGCCCGGGTTCATGCGGCCCAACTGCGTTTCCTTAAAATTGGCGGTGACCCAGATGTCGTCGAGCGGAACGACGGCCATCAATTGCTGGCCGGGGGAAATGTTCTGTCCAAGTTCCACAGTTTTTTTGCCGACGATTCCGGTGACGGGCGCGACGATAGTACAGTAACTGAGGTTTAGCTTGGCCTGATCGAGCAGCGCCTTTCTCTGAGCGACCTGTGCCAGGGCGGATTTTGCGCGCGCTTCGCTGACCGCCACCTGTTTCGGTGCGGTGGAGGCGGATTCAATGGAGGCCTCTGCCTGCGTGATGCGCTGGCTGGCCTGATCCAACGCGCTCTGCGCGACCACGATGTTCTGCTCTGCTTCACTGACCGCGGCCTTGCGGGCGTCGAGTGTGGCTTGCGCCGCGTCGGACTGGGCGACCGCGGTGTCGTACGTTTGCCGGGGAATCTCGTTTTTGTCGACCAGCGACTTGTACCGCACCACGTCGTCAGCGGTTTTCTTTACGTTTGCTTCCGCTTCGCGGACCTGGGCCTGCGCCGATACGAGCCGTGCGCGCGCGGCGCTCAACTGGCGCTGGGAGCCGAGCACGAAGGCAGTCGCATCGGCGCGGGTCGCATTGGCGGTCTTTAGCTGGCTGGCCGTGTTGGTATGCGTGATGGGAATATCGATGCGCGAACTCTCGAGCGCCGCTTCGGCGTCGTGCAGGTCCGCTTCCGCCTTGGCGACCGCAACCTCGTAGTCGCGTGGATCGACGCGGACCAAAACGTCTCCGGCTCTTACAAACTGCTCGTCCTCGGCCCGGACTTCAATTACGTTGCCGGCGATCCGCCCGCTGATGGCATTGATGTGCCCGTCGATCTGTGCGTCGTCGGTGGATTCATAGGTGTTCAGGTATCTCCACAAAAAAAAGCCGGCGGAGACCAGAACCACGACGACCACTGCGAACACCACGATTCGGCCTATAGGGCGTCCCGGCGGGGGAGCGTTTTTGTCTTTCACCAATTCAGCCATTGCTACTTCACCTCCATGAATTTTTGGATTCCTTGCTCCGCGCCGCCCAAGGCTCGCGCCAAACCGATTTTCGCGACATTGTGGGCATAGAGCGCGGAGATCAGAGTATCGTTGGCGCTTGCGACCGACTCCTGCGCTTGCACCACTTCGATGTTGTCGGTCACGCCGGCCGCGAACCGGTCGCGGGCCTGGGTGAGCGTTTGATTGGCCAAATCGAGATTGTCTTGGGCCACCGCCACCTGGTCGGCCGCCGTACGAATATCCAGAAATGCCGTACGGATCTGATAATCAATCTGGCCGGCCAAGTCGGCAAGCTCATCCTGACGCTGCTTCAAAGCGGTCTTGGCCTGGATCACATCCCCGCTGATTCGTCCGCCATTGAAGAGGTTGACCTTCGCCGAAGCCACGAAGGTGAACGTGCCGTGGGAGTTGGCGAGCGTGGGGCCGACGTCGCCGTAATTGCCAGTGACGCCGACGGTTGGGTAACGCTCGCCGCGCGCTGCCTTGACTGACTCTTCGGCGGCGCGTACGCGTGCCTGATAGCTCTGATAATCGGGCCGTTGCGCGAGGGCTGTGCGCAGGGCCTCTTCCTGAGTCATGGACGTTAGCGGTGAAAACGGCGCGGTCTCCGACAGATTGAATTCCTGGCCTGCAGGAAGTCCGATCACGCGGCCGAGCGCGAGTTTGTCCTTGTCGAACTGGTTCTTTTGGGCCAGGAGCCGCTGTTGCTGCTGTTTCAATTCCACCTGGGAACGCAGCACATCGATACCGGCCGATGTCCCCGCTTTTTGCTGATCGGCGGTGCGGGTGTACAGCGCCTGCGCGGTCTCCACCTGGGAGCGAATTGCTTCCACCCGGGAGGCGTCGGCGACGATCTGGAGATAAGCGCTGGCTGTAGCTTGAACGACGATGTCGCGCGCATCCGCTACGGAGAGCTGCGCAGCGCGGTAGGTATCCTGGGCGGAACGAAAATTCTTTCGGGCAGTATAGTCGAATACGTTCCATGATGCATAGGCGCGGGCGTCGGTGTAGTGAAACGGCCCTACCACCGTAGGAACAGAGACCCCTGGGATCTGGAGATTCAATCCGATCGTCTTCAAGCTGAGCTGTTCAACTGTCTCGCCGACCTGGGCGTCGATCTGCGGCAATAGAGCGCTGAGCGCCCGAAGGCGTTGGCCGCGAGCAGATTCATTTTCCGAACCGCTGACCAGGAGACCCAGATTCGCCTTCAGACCGCGATCGATGGCGTCGCGAAATGTGAGGGCCAGCGGTGCGGACGACGCGGTTCCCATGGGGACACTGCCCTGGAATTGGCTCTGCTGGCCGAGCATCGTGGAAGCAGCTAGGATTCCCAGGATCAAGAAAGTGGCACGCAAAGGCGCAGAGCCGCAAAGAAAAGCTGTAATGCGGAGGGACTCGCTTCTGAGGCGCATGGCCGTTTGTCTCCTCATTTCTTGTTCCGCCCGAGTATTTCGTTGATTTCTTCTGTCATGAGTCCGGCGGTCAGGAAAGTAACGCCGTCGCGGTCCATCAACTGGATGAGCAACGATCCGGCTTGGTCGATGAACGTGACTTGGGCGAGGTCCACCGCGAACTTGCCGCGGGGATATCGTTTCGCGGCTGTTCGCCAGCAGTCTTCAAGCGTGGCGACTCCGGTACCGGTCAATCGCCCTTCCACTTTGAAGGTTAATTCGTTACCGACTTCCCGTGTCTCGATGATGATCATTGGGCTTGCCTGCTCCCTATTTTTAAGGGCAGGCTGTCAGCCACACGTCTATGTGATTGAAAACAGGAGATCGGGGCGCGGATTTGGGGTGTTGCCGCCGGTACTTCGTGTCAACAATTGGGCAGCGTGCCCGTATATTGGCACCGCTGGCACCATCGGCACTATCGCGTTATAGCGCCCGGGTGCCGAATTCCCAGTTTGTCTATCCGCCATTGCAACGTGGTCCGCTTCATGCCGAGCAGTGCTGCTGCGCCTTTAGGTCCGCCGACGACCCAGTTGGTGGCTTGTAGCGCGTCCGTAATATGCCGCCGCTCAGTGTCCTCCAGTGTCCCGATCTGATTGACGGCGGCAGGCATCGGACGGTCTTGAAGACCGGACAGCGGGACCTTCAGAACCGGTCCCTGTGAGAGAATCACGGCGCGTTCCATGAGATTCTGCAACTCGCGGATGTTCCCGGGCCAATGATACCGGGTGAGCACAGTCATGACCTCGGACGGAATGGTATCGATGATCTTGCTCATCTGCCGCGCATACTGTTGGACGAAGTGACGAACCAAAAGAGGAATGTCCTCCTGCCGTTCGCGCAGCGGAGGAACTTGAACCGGAAAAACATTCAGCCGATAAAACAGATCGGACCGGAACTTCCGCTCCTGCACCATGGCTGGGAGATCCTGGTTCGTGGCCGCGATCAGACGGGCACCGGTTTGAAGCGTCCATGAGCTGCCGAGGCGCTCGAACTCCCGCTCCTGCAATACACGCAGCAACTTGGGTTGCAGTTCAAGGGGAATCTCGCCCACCTCGTCGAGGAAAACGGTTCCGCGGCTGGCTACCTCGAAGCGGCCGATGCGTTGGGCCACGGCTCCGGTGAAAGCCCCCTTCTCGTGGCCGAAGAGTTCGCTCTCAAGCAGACCGGCCGGAATCGCGGCGCAGTTCAGTTTTACGAACGCGCTCTGACGGCGGGAGCTCAAATCGTGAATCGCACGGGCGATTAATTCTTTCCCGGTGCCCGTCTCGCCGCAAATCAGGACGGTAGAATCAGTCGGGGCGACCACCTCGACCTGCTGCAGCAGAGTCCGCAGGGCGGCGCTCTTGCCGACGATATCCTCGAAGTTCATTTCACCGCGAATTTCATCCTCGAGGTAGAGCTTCTCTTGGGTGAGCTTGTCTTTCAGGTTGGTAATCTCGCGGTAGGCGAGCGCGTTCTCCACCGCTAGAGCGACCTGGTTTGCCATCTGCATCAGGAAATCAACCTCATCCTGAGTGAACACCTTCTCCTCGCGCCTACCGAGTATCAAGACACCGAGGATTTGGCCTCGGCTGGCCAGCGGGAGGTAGCAGACGCATTTAACTCCGGCAGCGATCGCAGGCGCGGGGATGCCGGGGTTGTCAGCGCTGAGATCGATCCGGTTCACCACTTCCGGGTTGCCGGTCCGGAAGGCTCGAGCCGGCGCTAACGTTCCACCGATTGGCATTCCAAATCCTTCGTGCGCGATGCTTTGGCTGCCGGGGAAGTCAAACGCGTACAACTGCAACTCATCGCTTTCCGGATGGGGCAGCGCGACGCCTACCGCATCACATTCCATGACGCGCCGGACGTTGGCCGACATGGCCCGAAGGAGATCTCTCAGCTCCAGATTTGAGACAACGGCATTGTTGAGATCCAGCAGCAATGTCAGGCGCTTGTTATTGCGCTCCAACTCCTGGGCATGCAGTGCGTCGTCGACTGCGAGAGCGATCTGGTCGACAACGAGCGAGAGAAACCGGACCTCTTCTGCGGAATAAGCATTGGGGAGTTTACTGCCGAAGCCAAAACTTCCGAGACGACGCCGGACGGTGGTCAAAGGCAGCGCGCAGATGGACTGCACACCCTGGGTCTTGAAGAATTCCATTACCCGTGGGAAGCGCGTCTCCTGGTCGAGGAATGGGATTATCAAAGGCTGCTGGCGTTCGTAGATCCAGGAAGTCATCGTCTCTTCCGGAGGAAAATCAGGCCGCTGGATGCCGTTTTTGGAATGGGCGCCTAACCAGGCAATTCTGTTGGCGGGTTGGTCATAGTGCATGCAGTAGATGGCCTCAAAGTCGACCACTTTGCACAATTCTGCCGCAAGAGCCTGGAAAAGATCGTCGCAGCCGCGGTGGGCCTTTATCGCTTGCGCGACGCGGATGAGCATCTCATACCGCTGGGCAAGCGGAGAATCCGGCCGCGCTTCGGATGGCGGGTTCATCGGCGTGGTGCCTTCAGTATACGGTGGTGTAAATTTCACAAACCGTTATGGGCGCGAGAACGGCATTGAAGCCGCTTTCGCCATATAATTGAAACAGGAATTGTGTATGCACAATGAGTACATCGAACAACGCGACCGAGGATACTATGTGGCCGGGACGCGAATTTCGCTGGACTCAGTTGTATGCGCCTTCAACCCGTGGTGATTCGCCTGAGCGCATCCTGGAGGAGTTTCCACTTCTCGACAGGCTGTCCAGGGTTACAGCGTGATCGCCTTCTACCTCGATCACAAGGACGAGGTCGACAACTACCTTGAAGAAACAGAACGCGAATTCGAAGCCAGCGGGATTCCCATGGAGCGGGCTGATCCGGTGCTCTGGGAAAAGATTCAGCGCGCCAGGGCCAAGGTGGGTGAGTCCCACACTTGAGTATTCGTTTTCAGGCGGACGCCGATCTCAATTTCGACATCGTTAGGCCTGTTCGGCAACAAGAACCTGCCGTCGATTCACTGCCGCCGGGGATGCCGGGCTGCGCGGTGTCAGTGATCCCGAGATTCTGGACTGGGCTGCGAGGGCGAACCGGATTCTGGTATCTCATGACCGCCGGACCATGCTCTATCATTTCCGGAATTACGTATTTGCCGGAAAGTCCAGACCCGGACTGCTGATCGTATCCCAGAACGTACCCATCGGGCCGATCGTGGAGTCGATCATCGTTCTGTGGTCGGTGTCAGATTACGCTGAGTTGCGCAATCAGGCTTATCACCTGCCGTCGCTGATTCGTCACGTGTTCCCTCGCTGAAACCTCGAGGACCAGCCTAGACCCAGGCCGTGCGATTTGTGTTCGGTGAACTTGGTCCACCTGCGATCGAGCTGTGCCCGTGACCCATATTCGATGGGTCTCGAAAGACAGCTCGAATGCGGTGGATGGTGTAGTTACTTTTTGACTTCTTCGGCTTTCAGCTTTTCTCGCTGCTCTTTCAAGATGGCCTTGCGGCTGAGCTTGATTTTGTTGCCTTCGAGCGCCAGGACTTTGACCATGATCTGGTCGCCTTCTTTCAGTTCGTCGCGTACTGCTTTCACGCGATTCTCTGAAATTTCGCTGATGTGGAGGAGCCCGTCGGTACCGGGGAAGATTTCGACGAATGCGCCGAAGTCGACCAGGCGGACAACCTTACCGAGATATGTTTTACCGATTTCGGCGACCGCTGTAATTTCACCGACCATCTGGATGGCCTTCTCGGCGGACGTGCCGTCGGTGGCGTAGATTTTTACTGTGCCATCGTCCTCGACGTCGATCTTGCAACCCGTCACGTCGACGATGTTGCGGATCACCTTGCCACCGGGGCCGATGAGTTCGCGGATCTTGTCTGGCGGGATGTTTAGCGTGAAGATGCGTGGGGCGTACTGCGAGAGATCCTTACGGGATTCGGACAGCGTCCCTAGCATCTTGTCAAGGATGAAGAGGCGCGCTCGGCGAGCCTGCTCCAACGCTTCGGTCATGATCGAGGTGGTGACGTTGAGCACCTTGATGTCCATTTGAAGAGCGGTGATGCCCTCCTTGGTACCGGCTACTTTAAAGTCCATATCGCCGTAGTGATCTTCGGCGCCTGCGATGTCGGTGAGAATGGCGTAGGCATCGCCTTCCTTGACGAGGCCCATGGCGATTCCGGCTACCGGGGCGGTGATCGGCACGCCGGCGTCCATCATGGCGAGAGTCGCGCCGCAAACGGAAGCCATGGAACTGGAACCGTTCGATTCCAGGATGTCGCTGACGATGCGGATGGTATAGGGGAAGGTCTTCGGGTCAGGAATGACGGACGCGACGGAGCGTTCGGCCAGCGCGCCGTGTCCAATTTCACGGCGGCCCGCGCCGCGCATGAAGCCAACTTCGCCTACGCTGAACGGCGGGAAATTATAGTGCAACATGAAGGTCTTCTCTTTCTCTGAAGGATCTAGAAGCTCAATACGTTGCGCGTCGTCTGATGTGCCCAGAGTGCAAGTCACCATCGCTTGCGTTTCGCCACGGGTAAAGAGGGCGGAACCATGCGTTCGGGGCAGCATTCCCACTTCGCCGGTGATGTTCCGGATTTCGTCGAAGGCGCGGTGATCTGGCCGGCGGCGATGTTTCAACATTTCGTCGCGGAAGATTCGCTCCTTCAGAGCGTCAAAAAGCTTCTTCACTTCAGCGCGCTGCTCTTCGGGATATTCTTCGAGGAGCTTGGCCTTGATTTCGTGGATTTTGTGGTAGCTCTCGAGCTTGGCGTATTTATGAGTATCGAGTGCGTCGGTCAGGTCAACGCGAACTTTGCCCGCGATCTCTTCGAAGAGCGCTTCGTTCACCGGGGGCGGCGTGTAGATACGCTTGGGCTTGCCAACTTTCGCGGCCAGATCTCTGATAACGGCGGCAATCTTACGGCAGCAGTCGTGACCGTATTCAATGCACTGCAGGACTTCAGCCTCGGAGGCGCCTCGGCCGCCGGCTTCCACCATCACAATACCTTCATCGCTTCCGGCGACGGTGATGTGGAACTTTGCTCTTTTCGTTTCCTCATACGTGGGATTGGGAATCATCTTCCCATCGAGGAGAGCGACGCGAATTCCGCCGAGCACATGATGAAACGGAATGTCGGAGATGGCGAGCGATGCAGCCGCGCCGATAATGGCGAGGGTGGAAGGATCACGCTCCGGATCGGCGGAAAACACCATGCCGATAACTTGCGTTTCGCAGGAGAATCCTTCGGGGAATAATGGCCGGATGGGCCGATCGATGAGGCGGCTGGTGAGAATTTCTTTCTCGGACGGACGGCCTTCACGTTTGATAAAGCCGCCGGGAAATTTTCCAGCGGAGTAGGTATATTCACGATAATCAACCGTGAGGGGGAAGAAACTGGCGCCAACTTTGGGCTCTTCGTTAGCACAAGCGCTGACAAGCACTACGGACTCGCCGGAACGAACGACAACCGAGCCGTTCGCCTGCTTCGCCATCTTTCCAGTTTCAATGGAAATCTTTAGACCGTCTAGGTCTACTTCAACTGTATGCACCATCTGGGGACATCCTCCAATCACAATCACGATGTTCGCACCGCGATTGGTACTTGATTAAGAGGAGACTGGAGTTGCTTGCGGGATGGGCCGCCCACCAGGGACGGTTTGTCAAACGGGCATCGCCCGTCTGCACCTTGAGAGCCCACTCTGGACGACCGAAGCTAGCGGCGGATGCCGAGACTCGAAATGAGCGTCTTGTATCTCTCAGGGTTGTTATTCTTGAGATAGTTCAACAAGCGCCTACGCCGAGCGACCATCATCAAAAGCCCACGACGCGAATGATGATCCTTGCCATGGAGTTTGAAATGATCCTGAAGCTGCAGAATCTTCTGACTTAGGAGAGCAATCTGCACCTCGGGCGATCCGGTGTCGGATTTGTGGATCTTATATTTCGAGATAACGTCAGACTTCTGATGTGCCGCCAGTGCCATGCTAGAGTGAAAACCCCTCGTCTTACCTTAATCCTTAATTTTCGATTACCAGGATAGCATATCACAGAACTACTTGTTACATCAGATGTTCGATGACTGTCCTCTTCGGGTAATTGAAAGAGTAGCGTTCATTGTTGGCTTCGCACTTTCCACAGTATCTGACGGAGCATGCCGAGCCAGATGATGGCGTCGCGTGCGCTCAGGTTC